>Ga0182030_10019788_pt1 | contig 12768 bp, 14 predicted proteins | sample 812S3MmetaG_FD_121299 | JGI IMG/M metagenome (GOLD analysis project Ga0182030, IMG submission 121299) | Permafrost microbial communities from Stordalen Mire, Sweden - 812S3M metaG (Illumina Assembly) | ecosystem: Environmental > Terrestrial > Soil > Wetlands > Permafrost | place: Sweden... | reverse complement strand
TCGCCGGTGTTTGCCACGACAAGCGTGGTCTGGGGCAAATCGGCGTTCAGCTCGATATCGCCAGGCCGTGTGAGGATCTCGCCGGGGATCATCGGATAGGCTCGTGCACGGTCACCAGTTTGGTGCCATCAGGGAACGTTGCTTCCACCTGGACATCGTGGATCATCTCGGCGACCCCTTGCATGACATGCGCGCGCGTGACCACGTTCGCGCCGGCCTCCATCAGATCCGCAACGCTCTTGCCGTCGCGCGCGCCCTCGACCACGAAGTCGGTGATCAGCGCGACCGCCTCCGGGTGGTTCAGCTTCACCCCGCGTTCCAATCGCCGGCGCGCGACCATTGCGGCCATGCTGATCAGCAGCTTGTCCTTCTCTCGCGGCGTCAGGTTCATTCCGCCAGTCCTTTCAGCACAGCCACACCCGCGGCAGTGGCCGCTCCCCACGCAGCACGCGCAGCACGGCGATCACCGCAATTCGCACCGCCGCACTGGTGTTGCCGAGTATGCGCACAACCAGCATTCCATTCCAGGCACTGGCACCCGCTTCGCTTGGCAGGACGTCCCGAACCGATTCCAGCACCGCCTCCGCATTGGATGCGACATGCACCACCGTCGCAATCGCCCGCGCCCCAGCGGCCACCGCTTTACGCGCCAGGATGGCGTTGGCGTCCCCATCCAACCGCACCGTGTCCTGCCATATCAGCCGCCCGTCGCGCCGGATTTGGATCAGATCACGCAGCCATGCCTGCTCGATCGTTTCACCCATGGCGGTTCTGCCGAACACCAGCGACTCCACGCCGAGGAACCATGCATCACCAGCAAGGTCCACCGCCAAGCGTCGATCGAGCGCGCAACGATCGAACAGGATCGTCTCTTGCGGCAGCCACTCGGCCGAGGCACCCGCCGCCACCGCGATCCGCGTGCGCACGCGCGACGGCACGCTGCCCGGCAATGCGCGATAAAAACGCTCGGCGGCCTGTGCTGCGATCGACGCGCGGGCGCCTGTGGCAACCTCGAACGCACTCTCCAGACGGTCACCCCCTGCGATGCCGCCCGAAGTGTTCAAGGTGACCATGTCTAACCATTCCGGCACCAGGGCGCGCGGAAAGCGCGCCTTCAGACAGCCGGCCTGGCGCAGCCGGTTCAGCGTCGTGGCCTCGTCACGCCGCCGGACCGAAACCGCGAGTTCGCCTACCGCGCGCTGGAGGACTTGGGGGTCAGACAGACAGGCGGCGTCGTACATCCGCTTCGTCGAGCTCCTCCTGCGGGCCGGACAGCACGATGTCGCCGCGATCCATCACCGCGATCGTCTGCGCCAGTTCCTTGGCAAAGTCGAAATACTGCTCGACCAGCAGGATGGCCATATCCCCACGCGAACGCAACAAGGCGATCACCCGTCCAATGTCCTTGATGATGCTCGGCTGGATCCCTTCGGTCGGTTCATCAAGCACCAGCAGCCGCGGCTTGGTCACCAGCGCCCGGCCGATCGCGAGTTGTTGCTGCTGGCCGCCCGACAGGTCGCCGCCGCGGCGCCGCAGCATCGTCTTCAAGACCGGAAACAGATCGAAGATCTCGTCGGGCACCTTGCGCTGACCGCGCGGCAGCACGGCGAAACCCGTCTCCAAATTCTCCCGCACGGTCAGCAGCGGAAAAATGTCGCGCCCTTGCGGCACCCAGGCAATGCCCCTTCGCGCCCGTTCGTAGGTGGGCAGCTTGGTGATGTCCGCGCCCTCCCACCGTATCGAGCCGCGCGTGATTGGGTGCGCGCCCACGATCGCGCGCAGCAGAGAGGTCTTGCCGACACCGTTGCGCCCCAACAGGCAGGTCACCGCGCCCACCTGGGCGGTGATGGAAACCTGGCGCAGGGCGATGGCGGCGCCGTAATACAGATCGACGTGATCGACTTCCAGCATCTATCGGCCCAAATACACTTCGATCACGCGCGGGTCCTCACTGACGTGATCAATCGACCCCTCCGACAACACCGAGCCCTCGTGCAGCACTGTCACCTTGACGCCCAGCGCGCGCACGAAGGCCATGTCGTGCTCCACCACCACCACGCTGCGGGTCTTGTTGATCTCACGCAGCAAGTCGGCAGTCTGTTCGGTTTCGGAATCAGTCATACCCGCCACCGGCTCGTCGACAAGCAGCAGTTGTGGTTCCTGCGCCAGCAACATGCCGATCTCCAGCCACTGCTTCTGGCCGTGCGACAGCGCCGCAGCCTGGCGCTGGCGCTGCTCTTTCAGGCGCGTGATCTCCAGGATTTCCTCAATCCGTTCCTTTTCCGATGCGGTTTCCCGCGCCCAAAGCGTGAAGCGCGGCCGCCTGTCCTCGGCCAGCGACAGCAGCAGGTTGTCCCACACGGTATGCGGCTCAAACACCGTCGGCTTCTGAAATTTGCGCCCGATGCCGAGCGCGGCAATGGACGGCTCGTCCATACGGGTCAGGTCGGTATCCTTGCCGAACACGACCTTGCCCTCATCCGGACGAGTCTTGCCGGTGATCACGTCCATCATGGTGGTCTTGCCGGCGCCGTTGGGTCCGATTACCGCGCGCATTTCGCCGGCTTCGAGAACCAGCGACAATGCGTTCAACGCGCGGAAGCCGTCGAAGCTGACGGTTACGCCATCGAGATAGAGCAGTGTATCGCCGCTCTGCACCATGGCGCCGCTCATTCCACGGCCTCCTGCGCGGCGACCGTCTCGTGAACGATCGCCGCTTCCTGTGCAGCGACAGCCGCATCGACCGCACCGGTCCGGCGCGGCAGCAGTCCCATCAACCCGCGCGGCAAAAACAGCGTGACGAAAATGAACATGGCACCGAGCGCGTAGAGCCACCATTCCGGCAGCACCGAGGTGAACCAGGTCTTGCCGAGGTTTACCAGCACCGCGCCCAGCACCGCGCCCGACAGCGTACCGCGACCGCCCACGGCGACCCAGATCACAGCCTCAATGGAGTTGCCGGGGGCAAACTCCGAGGGGTTGATGATGCCGACCTGTGGCACGTACAGCGCGCCGCCGATGCCGGCCATCACCGCGGACACCACCCACACCACCAGCTTGTATGCCTCAGGACGATAACCGAGGAAACGCGTGCGTGATTCGGTGTCGCGCACAGCGATCAGCACCTTGCCAAAGCGCGAGGTAACCAAATAGCGCGCCACCAGAAACTGCATGCACAGGAATACCGCAGTGATGATCAGCAACGCGCAGCGTGTGCTCTCCTCCTGCACGTTGAAACCGAGGATATCCTTGAAGTCGGTCATCCCATTGTTGCCGCCGAACCCCATATCGTTACGGAAAAACGCCAACAGCAGCGCGTAGGTCAGCGCTTGGGTGATGATCGAGAGATAAACGCCGGTCACCCGGGAGCGGAACGCCAGCCAGCCGAATACCAATGCCAGCAAGCCCGGCACCAGGACCACCATGACGGCGGCGAACGCGAACCAGTCGAAGCCATACCAGTACCACGGCAGTTCGTGCCAACCGAGGAACACCATGAAGTCCGGCAGGATCGGGTTGCTATAGACGCCGCGGGCACCGATCTGGCGCATCAGGTACATGCCCATGGCATAGCCCCCGAGCGCGAAGAAAGCGGCATGCCCCAGCGTCAGAATGCCGGCGAAGCCCCATACCAGGTCGACCGCCAGCGCGAGCATCGCGAAACAGAGATACTTGCCAGCGAGCGAAACGACATAGGTCGACGCGTGCATCGTCGCGTTGGGGTCTGTCGCAAGATTGAGCAGGGCGAGCAAGAGCGCCCCGCCCAGCACGAGCACGACGGTGGTCGTGCATGAAAGCCTGATCATGCCTCGGCCGCCCGCCCCTTCAACGGGAACATGCCGCGTGGCCGCCGCTGGATGAACAATATCAGCAATACCAGCACGACGATCTTGCCGAGCACGGCGCCGGCAACGGGTTCGAGGAATTTGTTGACGATGCCCAGCGTCAGCGCGCCGACCACGGTGCCCCACAGATTGCCGACACCGCCGAATACCACAACCATGAAGCTGTCGATGATGTAACCCTGGCCGAGATTGGGCGAGACGTTGTCGATCTGGCTGAGCGCCACACCCGCCATGCCGGCGACGCCCGACCCAAGGCCGAAGGTCAGCGCATCGATCCACGGCGTGCGGATGCCCATTGCCGCCGCCATCTGCCGGTTCTGTGTGACCGCCCGCATCGACAAGCCGAGCGACGTAAAGCGCAGGGAGGCCATCAGGGCTGCCAGCACCATCGCAGCGAAGATGATTATGTAGAGCCGATTAAAAGTGATGGTGAGACCGCCCCACTGGGTCGCGCCACTCATCCAGTCCGGTGTGCCGACGTCACGATTGTTCGCGCCGAAGATCGAGCGCACCGCTTGCTGCAGCACCAACGACAACCCCCAGGTGGCCAGCAAGGTTTCCAGCGGCCGGCCGTACAACCAGCGGATCAATGTGCGCTCGATGACGATGCCGAGGATGCCCGCGACGATGAAGGCAAGCGGCACCGAGATAATTAGACTGGCGCCGAATAGGCCCGGCGCGGCGCTCCGGATAACCTGCTGCACGACGAAGGTCACATAAGCGCCGATCATGACCATTTCGCCATGCGCCATGTTGATCACGCCCATCACGCCGAAGGTGATGGCCAGACCGGCGGCGGCAAGCAGCAGCACGGAACCCAGACTGAGTCCGTAATAGACACTCTGTGCGATCGACCAGATTTGTAGGACCCGATCGATCGCGGTGATCGCGGTACGCGCCGCGTTCGCAACAGCCGGCGGTTGGTCCGTCAGTGTATCGAGCAGCGCCCGGCTGTCCAGATCACCGCGGGCGCGGATCGTGGCGATCGCGGCCAGACGCTCCACATCCGAAGCATTGTCGGAGAACAGCAACGCGGCAGCGTGCGCCTGTTCCATGCGCTGCTTGATGGTGGTATCGGTCTCCTTGGCGATTGCCTTGTTCAACGCTGGCAAGGCCGCAGGGTCGTGCGAGTGAAACACCGCCTCGGCGGCTTCCAGCCGCGCGGCGGGATCGACCGACAACAGGCGCAAGCTGCCGAGCGCAGCTTCCACCTCGCCGCGGACCGGGTTGTTCATCCGCACCTGCTTGACGGCGCTGGCCATGACGTCTGGCGCCGGCTTGCCGGTCGTGGCGTCAAGGAAGCTGCCGTCATCGGTCTTGATGAACAGCGCATGGTCGGCGCGGACGTAGAGGCGGCCCGCTTGCAGCGCGGACAACACTGGCTGGGCCTGCGGATTGCCAGAGAATGCCAAGAGTTCAACACCCTGGCGGATCGAATCGAAGTTGCCCGATGCCAGTGCGGCAAAGCCATCCTGAGCGTCATCAGCCCGCCCGGACACAGGCGACAGAGTCAAAAGGACAAGAATCAGCAGTCCAATGAAACGGCGCATCCAGCTTCCTTCCTGCAATTGGCGGAGATGGGCCGGATGCGCCAGCCCATCCCCGACCATGCAATCAGACCGGTCTCAGGCCTTCTTGCCGCCGCCGGCGCCGCAGGTGTGCGTCTTCACGTTGTAGGCCCCGCAATGCAACGGCTCCCGCCAATCGCCGATCAGGTCCTTGGTGTCGGCGACGTAGGGCGACCATTCCGCCGCGACCACAAGGCCCGGCGTCTGTGAGACGATATTGAACATCCCGTCCGCCTGAATTTCGCCGATCAGCACGGGCTTGGTGATGTGGTGATTCGGCATCATTGCCGAGTAACCACCCGACAGATTCGGCACCGATACGCCGATCAACGCGTCGATCACCGCGTTGGGCGCAGTGGTGCCAGCTTTCTCGACACCCTTCACCCACATGTTGAAGCCGATGTAATGCGCCTCCATCGGATCGTTGGTGGTGCGCTTCGGATTCTTGATGAAGCTGTGCCAGGAGTCGATGAACGCCTTGTTGTCGGGATTGTCGACGCTCTCGAAATAGTTCCATGCGGCCAGGTGGCCAACCAGCGGTTTGGTGTCCATGCCGGCAAGTTCTTCTTCGCCGACGCTGAACGCCACTACTGGAATATCCGTCGCCTTGAGGCCTTGGTTCCCCAACTCCTTATAGAATGGCACGTTCGCGTCGCCATTGATGGTCGAGACCACGGCCGTCTTCTTCCCAGCCGAGCCGAACTTCTTGATCGAGGCCACGATGTTCTGCCAATCCGAATGGCCGAACGGCGTGTAGTTGATCATGATGTCGTCCTGCTTGACACCCTTGACCTTGAGGTAGGCTTCCAAGATCTGGTTGGTCGTGCGCGGATAGACGTAGTCGGTGCCGGCCAGCACCCAGCGTGTCACCTTTTCTTCCTTCATCAGGTAGTCCACGGCCGGGATCGCCTGCTGGTTCGGCGCGGCGCCGGTGTAGAACACGTTTCGGCTGCACTCCTGGCCCTCGTACTGGACCGGGTAGAACAGAATGCCATTGAGCTCTTCAAACACCGGCAGGACCGACTTCCGCGACACGGACGTCCAGCAGCCGAACACTGCGGCGCATTTGTCGACCGACAGCAACCCGCGGGCTTTCTCGGCGAACAGCGGCCAATTCGACGCCGGGTCGACCACGACCGGCTCGAGCTTCTTGCCCAACAGGCCGCCCTTCTTGTTCTGGATGTCGATCAACATCAGCATGACGTCCTTCAACGTCGTCTCGCTGATCGCCATGGTGCCGGACAGCGAGTGCAGAATGCCAACCTTGATGGTGCCACCGGATGGCGCTGTTTGTGCCACGGCCGGGGTGACCGCCTCCTTGACCGCGCCTACGGCGGCCAACGTGAGTGCGGCGGCGCCGAGGCCTCCCAAGCCGCGACGAGTGATTTTGGTGTCCGCAGGTGCCATGAGTGTTTTCCTGTTTCCCTGTTCTGCCCTGGAGTTGTCCGTATCGACGTGAAGTCAGGCGAGGCCGCGGCGCACCAATCGTCGGACATGCCACACACAATTGCCTCGAAAGGGCCTTACGCAACGCCTGTGCCAACCCTCGAGCGGAGGCCGGCCCCCTCTAGACGGCCCAACCCGTTAGGGCCAGATGCGGCTGCCTGCCCGATCCTGGTCACGCTGTCGTGAATCTGACCGAATTTGGGGCAGCCGACGCGAGCAAGGAACAGAAGGCCCCCCGTTATCAGGTTGTTCATCGCCCGCGACTACGCTTGGGTATGCTCAGCCGGATACATCTGCCATCCACGGGCATCGCGATTGCCACAGCGTTCTTCATTTCAGTGCTCGGCGTAGGGAGTTTGGCGCCAATCGCCTTGGGACCTTCGCTGGGGTCAGTCGCAGCCCTTGGCCTCGTCTTCCTGGCATACCGTCACTTGGCCACCTTTTGTGTGGCGTGGCTTGTTCTTGCCGGAATGTCGCTGGAGATGACGTTACATGACCTTATCGACCCCTCTACCTACACGGCGACCATTGCAACCGTAAAGGTCACCCAGCTCGGCCTCGGCGTGCTCTGCGCTCTGCGCTACGGAGCACGCCTCGACCCTTTCAGTCCGGCCTGGGCATACCTGGGGATCTTTGCGATCGGCCTCGTGCATGGGCTGCACCCCGGCTTGACCGGCATCGACAGCCTGCGGTCACTTGCCGGTTCCGTCGCGCCGTTTGCGTTTTGTTTCTGCCGCCCCCCGCGAGGTTGGGCGGATGCGATGATACGCGCCACATGCTGGCTGCCGCTTATCAGCCTCGCCGGCGGGTTGATCCTGTATGCCGCCGGCCTGCGGCAGGTGATGATCGATTCTGGGGGACTGCGGCTGGCAGGTCTGGGGCACCCAGCCTTTCTCGCGGGCGTTTGTCTGGCAGCAGTCTATGCGAGCCTGATCCGGCTATATCGCCAGGGCCATCGCAGCGATCTGGTCTTGCTTGGGATGAATCTGGTTATCCTTGTCCTTACCGGGGCCCGCGCTCCACTGGCGTGTGCCGTGTTCGTCACATCGGCGACATTCGCCTTTATACCGTCGATCGCGATGCCGGCGCATCGCCGCTGGTTGATCTTGCTCTGCGTTGCGGCGCTGCTGCCGTTGCTCGGACTGGTGGAACATACACTCTCGGACATTCGGCTGTTCAACTTGCTCGCGACCGACGACACGACCCATCTCAGTGGCCGGGATCTTCTCTGGCCGGCGTTCGAGGCTGCAGCCGAGCAATCGTATTGGGTCGGTTGGGGTCTGGGCTCGGGGAACGTCATCATCCCGCCCGACAGCGAGGTCGCGCAACTCCTACAGACCTGGGCAGCACACAACGAGTATCTGCGGATGGAGGTTGAGGGCGGCCAGATCGGGCGGGCCCTCCTGATCGCGGCGTTTTCGATCTGGGCCATCCGACGGACCCGCCTCCTGCCGCTCGCAGAACGGCGCATTCTACGACTGGTCTTCGTCGCCTTTGCCGTCCATGCGCTTACCGACAATGTGCTGATCTCAACACCAACCTCTGTTTTGTTCAGCTTCGTCGCCGCCGTCTTCGCCGGCGGCGGACCCCACGAGGCAGCGACGTGGCGTTCTCACTTGCCGCGACCTGCGGCCGTGGCGTAGGCAACCGCCACCGCTGCCAAGGTCCCCGCTGATGCGCCTCGCCACCCGCCTCCTGCTCACGTTCGTCCTAGCCTTGTCGACCATTCTGCCTGCTGCCGCCGCGGGGCTCGCATTCGTGGTCAATTCACGCAGTGCGTCTGTCAGCCTGATCGACATGACAAAATTGACCGAACTACGTCGCATTCCGATGCTGCGGGAACCACACCACCTGGTACTCAGCCCAGATGGGAAGTATTTGCTGGTGGGAGACACCGTCGGCAATGAGATGTTCTTTGTGGACCCCGCCAATGGCGAGGTGAAGCGGCGATTGCCCGTCTCGGATCCGTACCAGCTCGGCTTCAGCCCAGACGCGAAATGGCTGGTTGTGAATGGGTTGGCGCGAGATCAGGTCGATGTCTACGACGCGGTCAGCATGAAGTTGGTGAAGCGCTTCCCAATTGCGTCAATGCCAAGCCACCTCGCCTTCTCTCCGGATTCGACCAAGGTCTATATTTCCCTGCAGGGATCGAACCGACTGGCGGCGATCGACCTTAACCGCCTCGTGGTGATTTGGGACGTCCCGGTGGGCAGCACACCTGCCGGCGTGCTGTGGAACCGGGGCCACATTCTGGTTGCCGATATGGGCACCGACTACGTGGCAGAGGTCGATCCCGTCGATGGGAAGATCATAAATCGCATTCGCACGGGCAACGGAGCGCACCAGTTGTTTGCCTCGCCCGATGGCAAGCTGGTCTACGTCAACAACCGCGCCGCCGGTACCATCACGGTGCTAGATGCAGCAACGCTTGCAGCACAACGGACCTACCACGTGCCCGGCGGCCCGGATGACCTGGCCTTTGCACCTGACGGCAAAATTTGGATCACCTGCCGGTTCGCCGAGAGGATAGCCGTCTTGGACCCCAGCAATGGCCAGCTTCAGACAGTGGCCGTTGGCCGACAACCACATGGCATCTTCCTCAACACCGCCACGCGATGAGGAATCGGCGCTTGTCAAGAGATTGCAAGGCATCCCTGATGAGCTATATCAACGGATAATATCCCAGCGCGGTATCGCTGCCGGAGCCCCAAGCCCATGCCTGATCCGTTTGACCTGACCGCCGGCTGGATAGAACAGCATGCGTTGATCCCGCTCCTTTACTGGTTGGGCTGGATGCGGTGGGAAGACCTGTCCTACGGCTGGGCATTGTTTGCGGTCTATGGTGCCGTCCAGGTCGCATTTACCTATGCGATCTGCCTTCCTCTAGAGCGATGGCGGCCATTGGAGCATTGGCCCGACAGGCGGACTGTCGGTGTGGATGTCCTGTACTCGGTCATCTCACGCGTCGGGGTGCTGCCCTTGGTCACGTTCGTAGCTTTCTATCAGGCCCAGGTGGTGCTGACCGGCTGGATGACGGATCACGGTTGGGTCCCCCCCACCCTCGAAGGCCTATTCCCGCCTCTCCTAGGTCAGCAAACGCTGACATTCTTCCTGTACGCGGTGATCCTGGATTGCTCCGACTACTGGCGCCATCGACTCTCGCATGTGGCCCGATGGTGGTATGCGCTGCATTCGCTGCACCACGCCCAAAGGCAGATGACGTTCTGGTCGGATGATCGGAACCACGTCCTTGACGACCTGATCGCCTTCTTCTGGTTCATGGCAATCGGCTTGCTGATTGGCATTCCTCCCATGCAGTTCCCCTTGCTCGTGTTGTTGCTGCGGTTCATCGAAAGCCTGTCACATGCCAATGTCAGATTGAATTTCGGCCGGTTGGGTGACCGGCTGGTTGTCTCGCCTCGTTTTCATCGACTGCACCATGGCATTCGAGCCGCGGGCCGCCGAAGCTGCAATTATGGTGCGGTGCTCCCCTGGTGGGACATGCTCTTCCGTACCGCCGACTTCAGCGACGAGTACGCCCCGACAGGTGATCCGAGCGCGGGGGAGGCTATGGCGACTGGGAGCTACGTGGCCCAGCAGTGGGAAGGGCTGCGCCGGCTCACCGGTTTACGCGCCAGCTAAGCCAGCCCGGCGACGGCCTCGCGCCGGCCGGGGGTCGCTGCTATACCAGGCTGGTCGCCCGGTGAGGGCAGAAAAAGGATAGTCTGATGGCACGCCGCCGGCAGCTCTACGAGGGCAAGGCGAAGATCCTGTTTGAGGGTCCCGAACCCGGAACGCTCGTCCAGTACTTCAAGGACGATGCCACGGCGTTCAACGCCAAGAAGAAGGGCGTAATCACCGGCAAGGGTGTGCTGAACAACCGGATCAGCGAATACCTTATGTTGCGCCTAGCCGAGATTGGGGTTCCCACCCACTTCGTCCGGCGACTGAACATGCGCGAGCAGCTTATCCGCGAGGTCGAGATCATCCCGCTCGAGGTTGTTGTCCGTAATGTCGCCGCCGGCAGCCTCTCAGAGCGCCTGGGCATTCCGGAGGGCACCCGGCTTCCTCGCTCGATCATTGAGTACTATTATAAGAATGACGCCTTGCAGGACCCGATCGTATCAGAGGAACACATCACCTGCTTCGGCTGGGCCAATACCCAGGATCTGGATGACATCGTCGCATTGACGCTACGCATCAACGACTTCCTGACCGGGCTTTTCCTCGGAGTCGGCATCACCTTGGTGGACTTCAAGTTGGAATTTGGGCGGTTGTGGGAAAACGAGGAGATGCGAATTGTCCTAGCCGATGAGATCAGCCCGGACAACTGCCGGCTCTGGGACGCAAAGACCAACGAGAAGATGGATAAGGACCGCTTCCGGCGCGATCTCGGCAAGGTCGAAGAGGCCTACCAGGAAGTCGCCAAACGCCTGGGTATCCTGCCGGAGGCCGGCATGCGTGACATGAAGGGACCGGAGATGATGCAGTGAAGGCCACCGTGACCGTCATGCTAAAACAAGGCGTGCTTGACCCGCAGGGAAAGGCTATCGGTCATGCGCTCAACAACCTCGGTTTCTCATCGGTTGGAGAGGTCCGAGCTGGCAAGATCTTCGAGGTGGAACTGTCTGAGACCGACCCGACCCGCGCGCGCGTCCAGGCTGAGGATATGGCGCGCCGCCTGCTGGCCAATACTGTCATTGAAAGCTTCCGGGTGTCAGTCGATGCGTAGTCTTCACGTTTTCCCCGTCCTCTTGGTAGCCGCGCTCCCCGCCCGCGCTGACTGGACGCCCCTCAGCGCCACGGCCTTGGCTTCCATGTGCCATGCCACAGGCGATGCAACCAAACGCGCGCAGTGCCTGGGATATGTCAGCGGCATTTACGATCTACAGTTCACGCCAAGGATTCCAGCCGGCGTATGCCCACCAGCGAGTCTCAATCCTGAGCTTCTGGCGGAAGTGGTGACCGCCTATCTCGACTCACACGAGGATGGCCCGGCCGCCGAGGCGATCGGGCAGGCAGTCGTCCGATTCTTCCCGTGTGGTGCGGCGGGCACCAAGAAGCCATGAAAGCCGGTATCATCCTATTTCCCGGCATCAACCGCGAGCGCGATATGTCGATCGCGCTGGAACGCTCATCTGGCCATGCGCCACGCATGATCTGGCACACCGACACCGATCTCACCGGCCTCGACCTGGTGGTAATCCCCGGCGGTTTTTCCTACGGCGACTACCTACGTTGCGGCGCGATGGCGGCACAGTCGCCGGTGATGGCTGCCGTGAGGCACCATGTTGCCCGCGGCGGGTACCTGTTGGGCGCCTGCAATGGTTTCCAAATTGTTGTAGAGGCCGGCCTACTGCCCGGCGCTCTCCTCCGAAACGCATCGCTGCGCTTCCTGGCGATGGATTGTCATCTTCGCATCGAACGCGCCGACACCGCTTTCACCAACCATTACCAGCGGGTGCAAGTCGCGCGCGCAGTGCTCGCACATGGCGAGGGCAATTACTTCGCCGACGATGCGACGCTGGATCGACTTGAGGGCGACGGGTTGGTGGCTTTCCGTTACGCAACGCCAGCCGGGGAGATCGTCCCGGAAGCCAACCTAAACGGTAGCGCGCGCAACATCGCCGGCATTTATAGCCCCGACCTGCGCGTCCTGGGTCTGATGCCCCATTTGGAGAATCTTGTGGATCCGCTGATGGGTGGGACCGACGGCAAGCCTCTGTTCGACGCCCTCGCCGCCTGATGGAGCGTGACGTCAACCAGGCACTGGCGCTGGAGTTTGGCCTCTCCGCCGAAGAGTACGCCTCAGTATTGCAGATTCTCGGTCGTACACCGACCTTGACTGAACTCGGCGTTTTCAGCGTGATGTGGTCCGAGCACTGCTCCTACAAGTCCTCGCGGGTGTG
>Ga0182030_10019787_pt1 | contig 12768 bp, 9 predicted proteins | sample 812S3MmetaG_FD_121299 | JGI IMG/M metagenome (GOLD analysis project Ga0182030, IMG submission 121299) | Permafrost microbial communities from Stordalen Mire, Sweden - 812S3M metaG (Illumina Assembly) | ecosystem: Environmental > Terrestrial > Soil > Wetlands > Permafrost | place: Sweden... | reverse complement strand
TCATCGGCGCGTACATCTTCGTGCGGGTGGGCGTCCTGCTGTTCGCCGCCAGCCTCGGCAACAAATCCTGGATGCAGCATTGGGAGAACAGGCTCACCCTGGTCATCTGGCTCGCCATCGCCGCCGAGTATCTGGGTTGGCTCGACCCCATCATCGCCACCCTGGACAGTGTCGGCATCGCGGCCGGCAAGAGCCGCATCACGGTCTGGTCCATTCTGAAGCTGCTGTTCACGCTCACCCTGTTCGTGCTCGTGGCCGCCTGGATCAGCCGCTGGGTTGAGCGCCGCCTCAAGAAGCTGAGCAATCTGGCGCCGTCGACCCGCATCGGTATCGCGAAGTTCGCCAATGCCTTCCTGATCGGCCTCAGCATCCTCATGGGCCTGAACGCCGCCGGCGTCGATCTCACGGCGCTCACGGTGCTCACCGGCGCCATCGGCCTGGGATTGGGCTTCGGCCTGCAATCCATCGCGGCGAATTTCGTGAGCGGCTTCGTGCTGCTGATGGACCGCTCGATCAAACCCGGGGACGTCATCAGCCTGTCGGGGCAGGCGGGCACCAGCACCGAGAATTTCGGGTGGGTTCAGGAACTGCGGGGGCGTTACGTCGTCGTCCGCGATCGCGACGGCGTCGAGATGCTGGTCCCGAACCAGCAGCTCATCGCAAACGCGGTCATCAACTGGAGCTATACCGATCCCCGGATCCGGCTGAAGCTGCCGGTGCGCGTCAGTTATCAGGACGATCCGGAACTCGCGCTGCAGATCCTGCTCGTCGCCTGCGAGGGCCAGCGGCGCGTGCTGCGCGACCCGCTGCCCGTGTCGAGGCTCATGCACTTCGGCGACAGCGGCATCGAACTCGAGCTGAGGTTCTGGATCTCCGACCCGCAGGATGGCGTCAACAACGTCCGCTCGGACGTGAACCGCGCCATATGGCGGCTGTTCAAGGAGAACAACATCACGATTCCGGTGGCGCAGCACGACGTGCGGCTGCGCCAGCTGCCGCCGGCGCTCGACTAGCCATGCCCCTCGCGATCACGCCGGATCTCGCCATTCCGGATGAGGAGTTCGAGTGGAAGTTCATCCGCTCATCGGGCCCCGGCGGCCAGAACGTCAACAAGGTGGCGAGCGCGGTGCAGCTGCGGTTCCTGCTGCCGCAGAACGTGAGCCTGCCGGTCGCAGTGCGCAACCGGCTGCGGCGCCTCGCGGGCCAGAGGATCAACGACGACGGCACCATTCTCATCAGCGCGCGCAGCGAGCGCAGCCAGGAACAAAACCGTCGCGAGGCACTGGAGCGCCTCGCCGGACTGATCCGCGAGGCGCTCGTCGAGCCGAAGGTCCGCAAGAAGACACGGCCAACGCGCGCCTCGAAGGAGCGGCGGATCGACACCAAGAAGCGCCGCAGCAGCACCAAGCAGGGACGCGGTTCACAGTCCTGGGACTGAGATTTACTGGCCCAGGGTGACCTGCAGGATGCTGCGCCGGATCTGCTCGGAGAGCACGAGCCGGGCGTCGACCGCCACCTCCTCGAGCGCCGCGCCGAACACGAGATTGCCCTGCGCCGAGACCTGCACGACGTCCCGCCGCTGGAGCAGATCGATGAAGGTTCGGAACAGGCTCTTGTCGAAGAATTCCGGCGAGTCGAACCCGTACAGCACCGACATCCGCTGCGCCATGAGATGACAGCGCTGCTCCAGCGCCTCGGCGCCGACGGTGTCCGAGCCCGCCTGCAGCAGCAGCGCGACCACGAGGTAGTAGCGCTCGAGTGTCTGGATCGTGGCCTCGGCCAGCAGTGACAGGCGCATGGCGTCGGGCGACGTGGGTGCCGGGCGCCGCCATTCGCTGCGGTCGCCGCTTCCCTGTAGCAGCCACAGCCTTTCGAAGGAATCGAGCAGCGTATCGACGACCGTGCCGATGTCGCCCTCGTCCCAGCGCAGAAACAGCTCCGCGCCGATGTAGGGGTACACCCTCCCCACGAGGCGCTTGAGGTCCGCCGTGCGCATGCTCGCATTGCTGATGAAACCGCAGGCGATCAGCGACGGCATCGCGAACAGGTGCAGTACGTTGTTGCGGTAATAGGTCGCGAGCACCGCTTTCTGGGCGGTCATGCGCATGATGTCGCCGAGCGGATGCTTCTGCCGCTCGAGCATGCCCATGCTCTCGACGTAGCGGATCATGGTGGCGGCATCGTCGCCCACCACCCGCACCAGCGGCGAGTACGGCGTCTGTCGCAGCAGACGCTGGTACAGTTCGAGCTGCGCCGCCAGCGCCGTCTCCGGCAGCGCCTGGCGCGGCGTCACCAGCATGGCCATGGCGACGAGGTTGACCGGCGTCACTGACGCGGCCGCGTTGATGCCCTTTGCGATCGACACGGCGAGATCCTGGATCGCATCGCTCATCCAGCCCGGCCGCGAGTCATCATCGCCCGCCGCTGCGTCCCGCCAGTCCGGATTGTGCCGGCGCAGCACCTCCTCGAGAGGAATCGGCTGGCCGAGGTTCACGTGCACCTTGCCGAACTTGCTGCGCAGGACCGACACGAATGCCCTGGCGACGCCGAACAGGCTCTCCTTTTCCTTCGGCCGGCCGGACAGCTCGCCGATGTAGGTGCGTCCCTCGACGATGCGCTCGTAGCCGAAATACACCGGCATGAACACCACCGGGCGCTTCGGATCGCGGATGAAGCTGCGCACGGTCATCGACAGCATACCCGTGCGCGGCGTGAGCAGACGCCCGGTGCGGCTTCTGCCGCCTTCGATGAAATACTCGAGCGGGTGACCGCGTGCCATCATGAATCCGAGATACTGCGCGAACACCACCGCATACAGCGGATCGCCCTTGAAAGTGCGCCGCAGAAAGAACGCGCCGCCCTTGCGCAGGAAGCGGCCGATCACCGGCATGTTGAGGTTCGCGCCCGCGGCCACGTGCGGCAGCGCGAACCCCTTGCGGTAGATGACGTAGGACAGCAGCATGTAGTCCATGTGACTGCGGTGGCACGGCACGTAGATGATCTCCGCGCCGTCGCCGATCTCGCCCAGCTTGTCGACATGCTCGAATTCCACGCCGTCGTACAGCGAGTTCCACAGCCGCCCGAGGGCGGCCGCCATGAAGGTCACGAAGGCCTGCGAATAATTGGCGGCGATCTCCACCGCATGTCGGCGTGCGATCAGCAGCACGGCGCGCCGGCTCGGCGGCCGGCGCTCGCCGGCGCGGGCCAGCACCTGCCGGCGCACGGCCTGCCGCACCGCGTGTGTGCGCAGGATCTGCGCCACGAGCGTGCGCCGGTGCGACAGGTCGGGCCCGATCGTCGAGGCGCGCTGCGCGCGCAATCCGCCGCGCAGCGTGCGCAGCATCCGGCGAACGGTGCGCGGCGTGCCGAGGCCCTCCTCGAGCGCATCGCGCAGTCGCAGCGGTTCGCCGAAATACACCAGCGTGTTGCGGCCGTTGAAGAGAATGTTGAGGAGCTTGCGGAAGCGGCCGACCAGCGCCCAGTTTTCCGCGAACAGCAGACGCCACAGGCTGGCCTCCTTGTGCGGCGCGCGACCCCAATAAATGGCCACCGGCAGGAGGTCGGCGTCGAATCCGGGATCCGCCGCGGCGGCCGCGATCATCCGCTCGAGCTGGCGGGGGGCACGCGCAATGGCGCGCCGGCGCAGCAGTCCGCCGCGCCGGTGAAGCACGAAACATGCGTCCCGTTCCGGCAGCGGCAGATGCAGCCGGCGGCAGGCATTGTCGAGCACCGCCAGGTCGGTCTGGCTTTCGCGCTCCAGCACGTAGCAAACGGGGCGGCGATGGGCGGCGATTTGCGCCGCGGCGTCATCTGGCTTGATGTCGGTGTGCACCCACAGGGCCAGCGCCCTGCGGACCACCCACCGCCAGGCGCTGTTCGATGCCTGCACCGTCAATCCGCAATGAACGAAACCGCCGGCAAGGCGGTCGAACTTCCGAGCACGCCCATGGCAACCTCGTAACAGCCAGCCTGCAGATGCCCTGAGTGTACAATCCGAGGGCGTACGCAGTCACCCGGAGTTCCCGCATGTTTCGATTTGTGGTGTTGATGTTCATGACGGTCAACGTCTTTGCAGCGCAATCGACCGTCGACATCGACACGGCGGCACGGGTGTATCTGGACGCCGCCGTCCGCGACCAGGTCCGCGCATCGTTGGGCGCGATGCCCGAACACATTCGCCAGCTCTTTGCCGCCGACAACTCGGTGCAGCTGTCTCCCGCCCAACTGGCAGCGGTCGATGCCGCCGCCCTGCGCGGGTTTCGCATCGACGTGTTCGAGGCGCCGGCGCTCGAGTCCTTTGCGGCGCATCTCGATCCGGCCACCGTCGCCAAGACCCATGCGTTCCTCACCAGCGAGCCGGGCCGGCGCATGGTGGCGGCGGACGTCGCCGTGGCGCAGATCGGCGAGGCGAACATCGACAAGGTCATGAGCGGCGACATCACGGCCCCGTCGACGCCGAAACGGGACGCCCTCTTCGACAAGATCGAGCGCGCCACGCACTCGACCGAATCGACGGTGCAGGTCTTCCTCGGCATGGGCCAGTCGGTGGCGGTCGGTACGGCCATCGGTTCCGGCATGGATCCCGTGGCGGTCGACGAGCGGGCGCACAAGTCGGGCGAGGCGAGCCGCCCCGGGTTGGAGGAGAACATGCGCGTTCCGATGCGACGCTTCGTCGCCTACGGGTATCGCGACTTGAACGACGCGGACCTCGAACACATCCTCTCGTTCCTGGAATCGGCGGCGGGCCAGCACTATGTCGCGGCCTACAATGCGGCGATGGGCGCGGGATTCATCGCGATGGGACGGCGCACCGGCGAACAGCTGGGTGAAAGCCTGCGCGAACTGGCGCAGGCGCAAATGGCTCCGCCGCCGGAAGTGATGCCTCCCGCCGGCATTGCTGCGCCGCACTAGGAGCCGAGGAAGTCCGCCAGCAGGCGGCCGATGGTGTCGATCTGGTCCTCGAGGCGGTGATCGGAATCGACGACGTGCAGAGCCGCGCGATGTTCGCGGGCCCAACGGATTGAGTTGTCGACCGGTACGATCTCGTCCCGCCAACCATGCACGATGCAGACCGGACAGTCGACGTCCTGCGGGGTGTGCGCCTCGAAGCCCGGCATGTAGAAGGCGGGTGCGAGCAGAAACAGGCCGCGTGCTCCGGTCCGGCGGGCGGCTGCGGCTGCAACGTGACCGCCCATGCTGGAGCCCACCAAGACGACTCTGCCGCCGATCGAGGCGGCACTTTCGATGAGCCGCGTCACGCGTGCCATCGGATCGTCCAAGCCGCGGTAGTCGATCGAATGGGCTGACAATCCCAAATGACGCACCACCGCAGCCATTCCGGTGATTTTGGAGCCCCACGGACCGCTTTCCTTGCCGTGGGAGAAAATAACCGCATCGCAAGATCGAATATTCAACTTAATTTTCCCTCGCCACGGTCAAGGACACGGCACCTTGGCCGCTACCAGACCCATGGCATTCGAAGAAGACCTGTCAGGGGAACCCGAGATCCGGTCGGCCGCGGACTGCTTGCGCGGCTGTCCCGACCTCGGCGAGGTCGATGAGCCGACGCTCAAGGCGTTGGCCGATGAGGCCGGACACTATTCGCTGCCGGCCGGATATCCCCTGTTCGAACCGGGGTCGCCCCCCGACGGAGTATATCTGCTCGTCACCGGCCGGCTTGGGGTGGAGGCGCCGGGCGCACAAGGCTGGACGGCCGAGATCGAGGCCGGCGAGGTGGTCGGCGAAGCGGGTTGGCTCCTGAATGAGCCCCGAATTGCCCGAGTGGTGGCGCTGCGCGATTGCGAGATCGTGTTTCTACCCCAGGCTCTCATGGATTGGGCCGCGGCCGCTTCGGCGCCCTTTTCCATGGCCATGGCCCGCGTGTGCGCGCGTCGCTTGCAGCGCAGCAGCTCACCGCGCCACAAAGACTCGCGCGCACGGGTCTTCGTCATCGTGCCGAACAACGAGGAAATCGACGTCGCCGAGCTCGCCACCCAATTCGTCACGGAGCTGGCAAAAAGCGGCTTCGCCGAACTCGTGTGGGAAGTACGCGCGAGTGCGCACACCTCGGCCTGGTTCAGCCGCATCGAGGAAATGAACGACTACGTGGTGTACGTTGCGGATCCCTCGGACTCCCGCTGGACGCGTCAGTGCTGTCGGCAGGCCGATGTGGTCCTGCTGGCCGCGCGGGCGCGCGCCGTCATGTCACCCTGGCCGCGTTGCGTGACCGTGGATGCCGTCTGCCACCATGTCCGCATGGAACTGCTGCTGCTCCACGAGGAGACCTTTGCACCCGGCGCGGCCCGCGCCTGGCTCGGCGCGTTGCCCCTGTCCTCGCATCACCACATCCTCGACCGGAACGACTTGGGACGTCTCACGCGTCTCGTGACCCGGCGCGGCGTGGGTTTGGTGCTCTCCGGAGGCGGCGCCCGCGGTTTCGCGCATCTGGGCGTCATCCGGGCCCTGCGCGAGGCGCGCGTACCCATCGACTTCGTGGGCGGCGCCAGCATCGGCAGCATCGTGGCGGCCGGTGTCGCCATGGGATGGAGCGACGAGGAAATGCGGCAGCGCTACCGGCGCTGCTTCGTCGATACCAATCCGGTGAACGACTACACCTTTCCGCGGGTCGCCCTCACCCGCGGCCGCAAGGTGTCAAGACTGCTGGAGCGCGAGTACGGCGATGTCCAGATTGAGGATCTGCGGCTGCCGTTTTTCTGCATGAGCGCCAATCTGACCAATGGTCAGGCCTTCGAACACCGGGTGGGGCGACTGTCGGATGCGTTGCGGGCATCCGTCGCCATTCCGGGCGTCATGCCGCCGGTGATCCAGGGCGACGCCGTGCTGGTCGACGGCGCCGCGATCAACAATTTGCCGGTCGATGTCATGCGGCGCCACGCGCCGGGACTCGTCATCGGCTGCGACGTCGGCGTGGACCGCACCAGCGGTGTCTCCGGCCGCATCAACATCTTCCAGATCCTGGTCTATGCCGGCCTGGTGAGCGGTGCCGCCGGAGCTTCCCTGCAGCGGCGGCTTGCGGACGTGCTGCTCAAGCCACCGCTGGTGAACGTGGATCTCCTCAACTGGCAGGCCTTCGACCGGGCCATCGAGGCCGGCTACGCCTACACCCTGGAGTCGCTGAGGGGTCTGCCCGAACTGCCGCGCCTGCCCGCGCCACCGGTGCCGGTGGCGCAATCCCCCAATTCCCTCACACTCGAGCTCGAGCGGCGTCTCGCGCGTCTCGCTGGCTAGACGACGCGAAGCTGATCGGCGAGCCGTTCGGCCCACTCGAGTTCCGCCGGGCTCCATTGCGCAAAGTTGAGCTGATTGAGGCTGACGGGGGAAATCCGGCTGCCGCTCACCGAATGCACGATCCGGTAGCTGTGATACTCCCGCCGGCGGACCGCCGCAAATCCGATCACCAGATGGAATTCGCAGGCGTCGGCACGCCCGGGGGGATTCACCCGCTCGTCGCAGGCGACGAAGAATGCCTCCTCGCGCGGTCGAGCCCCGAACGCCCCCGCATCGTGCAGTTTTCGCAGGAAAGCCCGAACCTGCGCCGCCGCCAGGTCGGCAACCTGCAGATGCGGACGCAGCCCGGCCAGTGTCACCCAGCGGGTGCCCCGCTCCACGCTGTTGAGGATGAACAACGCGAGGCGCCGGGCCGCGAGCACCTGCCAGTCGGCCGCGCCTGCGGAAGACCCCGCGAGGGTGCGCGGCAGAATGCCCAGACGCGTCGCCGACCGCACGGATTGGATCGTATTGACACCCGCCGCCGCGAGACGCAGCCGCCGGTCCTCGCCCACGATTGAGCTCGGCCGGTATCCCGGACGCAGTGCGACATCCTCGATTTGTGGCGGCCCCCAGACGGGAAAGTTCTCGTCCGACCTGGCGAGCATGCCGGCAACCGCCCCGCCCGGCGCGAATGCCTCGCACTGGCCACGCAATTTGTCGTGCGCGAGAATGCGTGGAAAATACATCAGCGCATTCGCGCTGCTCAGGTTCCAGTCTTTCATGCCCCGCAGCGCGTCGTCGGCAGTGAGCCACGCCACCGGCGGATCGATCACGAGCAGGGCCCGCCGCTCCGCGCACACGCGCAACGCCACCAGCAGCGCACCGGGTCCCACGTCCCTTTCACGGTCCAGGGGCGGCAGACACAGCAGGTTGAACGGCTCCGCGTCATCGAGCGCGAACAGCCCGCTGCCGTCCGCCTTTGATCCGATCAGATCGTAGTCGGTGAGGGGAGCGCCGTCGTCGCCGTCGGTGTTGGAGGCGACATAGCCCGTCGAGTGGCCGCTGACCGGGTCCAGCGTCCGGTCGGGACGGTGGGATGGCACGGGTCCCGCGATCCGCACCAGCGTGGAAGCGCCGAGCACGTCAGCCATACCCCGCTCCGTTCCCGGCGCGACGGAGAGTCGGGCGAAGATTTCCTGGTCTTCGATCTGCTCCGTGCCGTGATGGCGCACGCGCTGCAGCGTCAGGTTGAACTCGGCGGCATTGTCCGCCGGGATGTTGTCGTAGTCGACGCTCGCGCGCAGGAATTCGCGCGTACCGGGGCGCACCGCTCGCAGCGTGAGAGTCTCGTCCGCGGCGCGCAGCGTGAGCGACGCCGGACGGGCCCCGTTGACCACGCGCACGATGAGCGCTTCCCGTCCGCCATTGTCGAAGAATTGCTCGACCGCATACCCCAACGTGCTCGGCTGCCACAGGCCGCCGAAAATCCGCTGGAATTCACCGAAGGATTTGAGCAGCGCCGGCCGATTCACCGGCCCGCGCAGGGTACGTCCCACGAAGGCCGTCCTGGCCGAACCCAGTCGCGCGATGCTTTGGTCCGGACCGAGTTCCTCCTCGACCTGCAACCCTAAGCCGATGGGCGTAGACAACCATGTTCCCCTGCGCGACGTCCTCCCGACTCTATCACACCGGCCGCGGGCCGCGCGCTCGCAACCCCTGCACGAGCAGGATGCCCGCGATGAAACCGCCGATGTGCGCGCGGAACGCCACGTTCGCTCCGCCGTCGTGCACGGCAAGATCGCTGAGAAGCTGCGCGGCGAACCACAGCAGCAGCAGCCACATCGCCGGTAATCGCAGGGTCGTCAGGAAGAACGGCAGGACCACGAGCGTCAGGACCCGGGCGCGCGGGAAAAGCACGAGGTAGGCGCCGAGCACGCCGGAGATCGCGCCGCTGGCGCCGATCATCGGATACGCGGAATGCGGGTCTGAAAAAGCCTGCGTGTAGAAGGCCGCCACGCCGCACAGGAGGTAGAAGCACAGGTAGCGGCCATGGCCGAGCGCATCCTCGACGTTGTCACCGTAGATCCACAGATACAGCATGTTGCCGAGCAGGTGCAGCCAGCCCCCATGCAGAAACATGGAGGTGACCAGCGTCGCCTGACGCGGCAGCCAGTCGAGATCCGCCGGCAGCCGCGCATCCGTCATGAGCACCGCCGGGATCGCGCCCAAGGCGGCGACGGCGCGCCGGCCGGCCGCGTCGCCCAGCGAGATCTGCCAGAGAAAGACGGCGCCGCACATCCCGATCAGGGAGATCGTGACGATCGGGCGGCGGACGGACGGTGTGTCGTCCTTGAGGGGAATCACGGAGCCGGCGGCGACGGGACCGCGGGTCCCTCCCCTTCGGCGCGGCGCCGCTCGAGTTCCAGGCGCGCCTGCTCGGCCTCCGCCTTCTTGCGTTCGATCTCATCGAGCATCACTTTCATCCACTCACTGCTCATCGGCGGACTCCGACGCGTCGGACGGTGGATTGACGATCGGGGCCACCGCGGCAACCGTCTGGCCATGATAGCCGGGCCGCGCCAGCGCGAACACCCGTTTGGCCTGTACCCGGCCGGCCGGCGATTTCATGAGTTCTTCGTACAGCGGCATGATCAGCCGGGTCCGGCCGATGGTCGTGAGGTATGACTCCAGCCGCGCATAGGCCGGTTGGTACTGATTGCGAATCACGATCACGAACCAGCTCCGGCCGATTTCCGCATTCGCCGATCGCGTAAAGTCGAAGGCCTGGTCGAGATCGTCCATCTGAGCCCGGGTCATGGACGCCGGCAGGGAGTCGAGGAAGTGGACCCATTGTGGGGCGGCCCAATCGCGGGTGTTCAGCTTCTTTGCAGTCCCGGCCCCGGCGAGCCAGGAGCGGCGCGTCTCGTCGACCGCATCGAACGCATCGGTGACCGGAAGCACCGCATCGGCGGGAATGCCCGGTCCTGCTATCCACGCGGACACCTGTTCGCGGCTGAAGATGCCGGGATGGCGGTCGAGCAGGTTTTCCTGGAGATACTGCTGAAATGCTTCGGTGGTGATGCTCTTCAGCGCGAAGTGTTCGAAATAGCCCCGCAGAAAGGTGTCGAACGGCTCGCGCCCGAACCGGGCATCGAGCGTGGCGAGGAACAGACGCCCCTTTTCGTACGGAATCTCGCTGTAGCCATCGGCTGGATCGCGCCCCCTCAGGTCGATTGCCAGCGCCTGATCCTGGGGCGGCAGACTCTGGAGGGTCCGGCGCAGTGAGGCAAGCCCCAGGACGCGCTCCATCGTCTCACGCCGCTCGCCGTAGACCGCGCCGACGATGCGGCTTTCCAGATACGCGGTGAAGCCCTCGTTTAGCCACAAGTCCCGCCACGTGGCGCCGGTGATCAGGTTGCCCGACCAGGACTGTGCGAGTTCGCGGGCGACGATCGAGACCAGGCTCTTGTCGCCCGCCATCACGGTCGGCGAGAGAAACGCCAGCTGGGGGTTCGAGGCGCCGCCCAATGGAAAACTAGGCGGCATCACAAGCAGGTCGTAGCGGCCCCAGCGGTAGGGTCCGAGCAGCTTCTCGCCGGCCGCGATCATCGACTCCGTGTCGGCGAACTCGACCGCGGCGGCCTTGACCAGCGCCTTCTGCGCATACACACCGGTGCGAGGGCCGGTCTCCTTGAAGGCGAGGTCGCCCACCGCCAGGGCAATCAGATGGGAGGGAATCGCCTCCGGGCTGGCGAAGGAGTACTCGCCCGTGCGCTTCGTCTTGGGATCGTTCTTCGCGCTCATCACCGCGTTAAGGTCGGAGGTCGTGTGGACGACGGCCTTGTAGGTCACGCGAACCTGGGGCGTGTCCTGCAAAGGAATCCAGCTGCGTGCCCCGATGGGCGTCGAAAGCGTGTACAGGAAGGGTTTGTGACGCGTCTCTGCGGCGGTGAGCCACTGCAGCGCCGGTGCCGTGGGCGAGGTTTCGTATTCGATCTTGATGAACTCGCTGGGGCGGTTCGACGGCGGCAGCTCGATGACCAGCGCGGAGCCCAGTATCGGGTCTCTCTTCTCGAAGTGGAACGGACGGCTGACCCACGTTGTCTGCCCCTCGGCGGTCGCTCCCAGCACGCCCTGCGCCTTTTCGGAGACGGCCAGGACACTCAAGTCGCGCGTGTCGAGGACCAACTCCGTCGCATGCGGATCCAACCGCTTCACCTGCAGGCCGACCACGCCGTCCAGTTCCTTGTTGGTCATGTCGACATGCAAATCCAGCTCGAGCCGGGTCACGCGGAATTGCTCGATGTTGGCGAACGAGTGATAGTCGAGGCCGGCCTGCAGCGGCGCGAGCTCGACGGGCGTGACCGCCCAGACGCAGCCCGGGCCGGCGAACAGCAGGCCTGCGAGACAGTGACGCATGGTGCTCTCGATGCTTATTGGGTGGACGGTTGGGACTGCGACTGACTGATCGGAGGGGCCTTGGTCTGACCGCCGACCAGATCGTTGAAGGTCTTCTCATCGACCAGCAGTCCGGTCTTGCCGTCCCAGTTCGAACCGTCCGGCAGCACGTCGGCGACCAGCAGGGATTGCGACACGATCTCCTCGGCGCCCCCGTGGTTGCCCGTGATGGGGACCGCCAGCGCGCGCGGCGCGTGCGCAAGATCACCGACGCGCTGCCAGTCGATCGCGTCGTCCTTCGCCGAGATTTCCTTGTGCGCTTTCGGGTTCAACACGTGGGCAAGCAGCCGCTTGCGGTTGTTGGTCCAATCCCGCGAGTCGTCCTCCATCACCGCGTACGCCTGCAGGTAGAGCACACCGTCACTCGACCCGAACAAATACGGCTGGTTCACCACCGTCACCGAGGTGCCGATCGGAATCAGGTCGAAAAACACCGCGATGTCCTCGGGATACAGCCGCATGCACCCGTGGCTCGACCGCATTCCGACGCCATAGGGCTTGTTGGTGCCGTGGATCAGGTAGCTCGGCCAGCTCAAGCGGAACATGTATTGCCCGAGCGGATTGTCCGGACCCGCGGGAACGCGCGGCGGCAGCTTCTCGCCGTCCTCCGCGTGCTCGTCGCGCACGGATTTCGGCACCACCCAGACGGGATCCTTGGTACGGCTGACGATCTTGGTGGTGCCCTCGGGAGTTCTCCACCCCACGCGGCCAATGCCGATCGGATGGGTGTAGACCACCTGTGGCTCACCCTTCTTGTGGGGCGGGTAATAGAAGATGCGCATCGCCGCCACGTTCACCACCACGCCCGCATGCGGCGCGGCCGGGAGCACGAACTGTGTCGGCACGACCACTTCCCGGCCGACGCCGGGCAGCCAGGGATCCACCCCGGGATTCGCCAGAAGCATCTCTTCGTAACCCACGTCGAAGCGTCGGGCGATGTCGGGGAGGGTGTCGTCTTTCGAGACGATCGTTCTCTGCACGTAACCGACGATCTCGGTGTGCTCGTCGATCTCGAAGCGATGGGTCGCGGTGGGCTTGGGCAATTCAGGCGCCGCCGGCGGTTGCGCAGCAGCGGGCGGT
>Ga0182030_10019786_pt1 | contig 12768 bp, 9 predicted proteins | sample 812S3MmetaG_FD_121299 | JGI IMG/M metagenome (GOLD analysis project Ga0182030, IMG submission 121299) | Permafrost microbial communities from Stordalen Mire, Sweden - 812S3M metaG (Illumina Assembly) | ecosystem: Environmental > Terrestrial > Soil > Wetlands > Permafrost | place: Sweden... | reverse complement strand
GGTCTTGCCGTCGATGTCGAGAGAAGCCCATTCGGGGTGGTTGCGGTAGTCCGGCGTGTTCATGCCGATCGCGGCCATCGGCATCCACAGGCCGAGCCGCATTCCCTTGGCGCGCACCGCGTCCTGAATGGGTTTCAGTCCGCCGGGAAAGGAGGTGAGGTTGACGGTATTGTCGCCATACTCTTGCTGCCAGCCGTCGTCGATCGTGAAGACATCGATACCAATCTGCCCCGCGATATCGATCAGGTCGAGAGCGATGTCGTGATTGATGCTCCTTTCAAATGGCTCCCAGGTGTTGTAAATCCAGGGTGGTCCCTGCTTATCGACGCGCCTCTCAAGGACCTTCGCCGTGTAGGATGGCAACACCCATCGAGGATCGTGAAAATCATCCCCACAGCGGAATGCCGCCAGCGTTACACTCGCACTTCTAAATTCCTGGCCGGGTGAGACGGAGCGTTCAAACGGCATCAGATCCGTATCATAGAGGACACCGAGACGGATACGCTCTGGATCGTCCCAGCCGCCGATTTCAGTGCGCTTCATGTATCCCGGGACTTCGCTGAGAATCGCCACTCCCTGACCAGAACGGCTGTTGCGCAGCATGAGGCCGGCGTCTTCAGAGCGGCCGGTGTAGAAAATCTCGCGCGGTATCGTGCCGTATTGAGCGTCTAGCATAATTTCATTCTCAGGTCCCAGAGAAATCCCAAGCGCCTCAATGTTCAAATGGGTAAACTTGAGCGCCGACGCACCGGTACTGCGAAGAACTAGATGCTTCCGAATGGCTGGATGGCCGTCGTAGATGTTATAAACCGCGTCGACTTCAAGCCCAAGTTCTTTATGGCCCATGCGGACGGTAAGCGAGTTTCCACCAATGAACTTTGTTTCCTCGGCGCCGAGCAACTCAAAGCCTGAGTTGGCGGCGGAATAGGCCCGTCCATTGCACTCGAAGGAAAACTCGACGGCCATTTCCGGGCGCAGCTTATCTGGCGAAATAAACCTTGCGCCTGTGACGAGGTCAGAAAAGTCATCGGTAAAAAGGCCGGAGCCAGCTTTGTATGCGAGGGTTCTGGCGATGTATGGATTGCCGATGGTCCATTTTCGGTCTGCGCCTTCGGCGCTCACGGAGCTTTGCGCATGCGAATCATGGAGGAAAATTCCGGGAATCACTACGCCGGCAGCGGTGATTGCCATGCCGTTCTGGAGGAGTTTCCTTCGAGTGAGTGCGGATTTCTCGGAATGTGGCATCGTTAGAAAGTGTCCCCTTTGTTTGTTTCGTGATTGGATGCGGCGCTGCGCACGGTCTCTTAAAGATCATTACACCCAACTTGTAGTGACCTCTATGACCTGAATGGTTTTAAGCGTTTTCTAGTGCCTTGGAACTCCGCTTTGGGTGTGGTCGCTTTCGTTATCATCCACCGGATTTCTTGGCTAGCCTTGTCCCCACCTCTCTATTTCTTGTATACGCCAGCAGGCTGTCGCAGTCATTTGCTCATTCGCTGGAGAACCAGTGACCGGCTTAACTCGCAATTCTCCAGTGGGCGCTACTCAGCTTTTCCCGCTAACTTTTCTTTGTAGACCTTCTGGAAAAAATCGAAAGCCAACTTCTTCTGACCAACTTCCGAGATGAGTCCTTTGCGATTGTAACCATCCTGTAGCCTGGGGATGTTCCTGGTGGTTGAGCGGAAATCCATAAGCACCCAAGGAATGGTGCCTCGGAGTTGGGGGATCTTATTGAACATGACGAGCTGATGCTTGAAAACATAGACTTGCTGTTCTTCCGTCCAGCGCTGGTTAATGGCGCCGTGATTGCCGAATTTCGCTTCGGCGCCGAACTCGCTCATGAGGACTGGCTTCTGCGGAAATATCCACTGAATTTTGTCGGCGTCTTCGGGAGTCAATTCATACCAGCCGATGTATTCATTCTGGCCAATGACGTCGAGTGCATCGCAGAGTGGATCGTTCACAACTCTCTCGTTGCCGTTCGGTCTTGGCCCGAGTACCGCTGAGGTAATGAGCCGGGTCGGGTCGAGCTTGCGAGCTTCGTTGGCGAGGTCGGTGAGGAACCTGGTGCGCACCGGATTGTTGGGTGTCTCATTGGATACCGACCAAAGGATCACCGACGCCTTGTTTCGATCTCGGCGAATCATTTCCCTGAGCATCGTAAGGTCTTTGGCATAGACTTCTGGCTTGTCGAACGAGATGTGCTGCCAATTGGGAATTTCAGACCAAATCATGATTCCCTCGCGGTCGGCGGCGCGTTCCATTCGCTCGTCGTGGGGATAATGCGCGAGGCGAGCGAAGTTGGCGTTGAGGTCTTTGAGGTAGCCGAAGAGGGTTGCGACGTCCTGGTCGGTGTTGACGCGACCTCCGCGAATGGGCGCCTCCGCATGTACGTTAACGCCTTGCAGGAAAACTGCCTTCCCGTTGAGGAGAATGCGAGTGCCTTCGACTCGGACATCGCGGAAGCCGATGTCGTCGCTTAGCTTGTCCTCGCCGGAGGTAAGGTTGACCTTGTAAAGTTTGGGCGTTTCTGGCGACCAGAGGGTGAGCTTTGCGGCCTTGACGCTGAATGCGGCGTTGCCATTGGCATCCGTCCTGGCGACGGTATTTGCGCCTGCTTCAGGGATGTCGATGGTGACGGACGTGCCTGCCGGCGCGTCGAGCACATGCACATACCCGGTGAGTTTGGCGTTGCCGGGCTCGAACTTCGCACCGTGAGCGAGATGGATGTCGTAGTCGTCGATGAAGACCGCCGGCACGGTGACAAGAAGCACGTCGCGAGTGAGGCCGCCGTAGTTGAACCAGTCATAGCCGACGGAAGGAATGCCGTCGACGAGTCTCGTGGCGTCGACGGCGATGACGACGAAGTTGGAGCCGGAGTGCAGGATGGCGGTGACTTCGCAGTCGAATGGCGTGAAGCCGCCCTCGTGATCACATACTCGCTTCTGATTCACCCAGACGTGAGAACGGTAGTTGGCTGCGCCGATATGGAGGAAGGTGCGGGTGCCCGGTTTGGGCTGGGCATCGAAGTCACGCTGGTACCAAAGCACGCCCTCGTAGTTGAAAAGCTCGTGCACCTGGGTGTTCCAGTCACCTGGAACTTTGATGGTGGGTGCAGTAGCGAAGTCATATTCCTCGTTGTGATTGCCAACGATGTTGGGATGTTCATTCAAGGCGTAGGACCTGTCATTGATCCCGCCATTTCCTGTATACAAAGCGCGTCCCGGGGCTTGGTCCACGAGGTAATGCCAGTCTCCGTTTAGACTGGTGACGGTTCTGTGGTCGATGCCGACGAGAAGCGTCTGGAGTGGCAGTTGCCCTGAAGCCGGCAGCACCAGTCCTAAGCAGAGCAGCAGGGCGGCAAAGTTATGTGGAGGCAGACACAACAAGGCGAAGCGGTTTAACAACTGAATCATTCCAATAATTCCTCGAAAGCGAGCATATAGGCTTGTGGGCGAACTACGCGAATATTCATTACTATGGTGGCGTCGGCTGACGTGGATGCTCCCCGCACTGTAAAGTCTTGCCTTCAACACCTCAGGTTCCTCATCGCCACAGTGGCCCTGAACATGGCCAGCTCGGAGTTTGGAGAATGCGATTGTCCGGTAATACCCTGACCCACGGTTTGGTTCTTGTTCTGCGCTACCTGCCTTTTTTCGCGATGAGCGTTTTCGTGCATGCACAGGTGGATGTTCTGACGCAGCACAATGATAATTTTCGGACAGGCGTGAATCTGCGAGAGACGGTGCTCACCCCGAAAAATGTGAATCTGACCCAATTCGGAATGTTATTCAAGCGGGTTGTGGACGACCAGATTTATACGCAACCGCTGGTAGTGACTGGAGTGGCGGTCGGTGGAGGCATCCGGGATCTTGTGTATGTGACGACGGTGAATAACAGTGTCTATGCCTTCGATGCGAACGATGCGGAGGCGTCGCAGCCTGTGTGGCATGTCAACTTTGGGACACCGGCTAACCTGCATAGCGCAGATTTTGGTTGTCTCGACATCAACGGACAGATGGGTATCATTGGCACGCCAGTCATCGACAAGGCGCGTGGAGTTCTGTACGTAGTTGCGCTGACTCGAGCGGGCGCCGTGCATGGTCCGCGGGCCGGATTTATTCAGAGGCTGCATGCGCTGGATCTGGCGACGGGCGCGGACGTGCCAGAGAGCCCAGTAGTGATAAGCGCGCCCGAATTCAATGCGCTTATGCAGAATCAGAGGCCGGCGCTGATGCTGGCCAACGGCATGGTGTATGTGGGCTACGCGTCGCATTGCGACAAGGATCCGTACCACGGGTTCTTGATAGCGTACGATGCGAAATCCCTGGCGCAGGTGAGTGTATTCAATACGTCACCGACGGGCTCAGAGGCAAGCATCTGGCAATCTGGCCAGGGACCGTCGGCGGACGCAGATGGGAACCTTTACGTAGTCACGGGGAATGGAAGTTGGGACGGCGTCTCGAACTTTAGCGAGAGCTTTTTGAAGTTGACGCCGCGTCTTAAGCTTCTCGACTGGTTCACTCCGACGAACCATCTCAAACTCGACAAGGAGGACGCAGACCTCGACTCCTCGGGTGCGACGCTCATCCCCGGCACGCACCTGGTTCTCGGCGGTGGTAAGGAGGGCGTGCTCTACACGCTCGACACGAGAAACCTCGGACATCTCGGCGACGAGCACGCGCTCCAGCACTTTCAGGCGACCGCGTCGCATCTTCACAGCCTTGTCTACTGGGAGAGCGCAGAGGCGGGAAACCTGCTGTATGTGTGGGGGCAGAGAGACAAAGCCAAGGTCTACAAGCTCGAAGGAGAGAAGCTTGGAGTGACACCGTTGATGGTGCGGGATGTACCGAACGAAGGTCATCCCGGCGCGATGTTGTCGTTGTCGGCAAATGGAAACAAGGACGGGATTCTATGGGCGGCAATTCACGCGACCGGGGACTCGTGGCACGAGTCACGACCGGGCGTTCTGCATGCCTATGATGCGGTTGACATACGCCACGAACTATGGAACTCACTGCAGGTTGCGGCGCGTGACGATTGCGGAGAGTACTCCAAGATGGCTCCTCCTACGATTGCGAATGGGATGGTTTACCTTGCAAGTTTTGGCGCCGAAAACGTGGGAACGGGTCAGTTCTGCGCGTACGGGTTGCTGCCGGCAAAAGACGCAGGAAAGCTGGCTGCCCCGACTGGCGTAAGAGCGAATATCCTCAGCGGTGTCCTGACACTTACCTGGGATGTTGCAGCATCGGTCAGGAATTACCGCGTCTTGAGGACGAGCACACTTGAACCTGAGTCGAAGCTGGCGGCGGTAGGGTTGACCACCGGGACGTTCACAGAACCAGCGCCTGAGAGAGGCGAGTCCGCGACGTACACGATCCTTGCCGTCGGAATGAATGGCGTGAGCGAAAAGTCGGACACTGTGACGGTAACGTCGCCGAAGCCGAAACAGATGGAGAATTGAGGAATGATATCAAGGCTCATACTTCAGGCTCGTTTTCTCGGAGCCTGCTGTGGTCGGTCGCGCAGAGTGCCACCGGTCAGGGCTCTTCCCACTTTTCCGCTTCCTCGTAAGGTCGGCTCCCTTGCAAATTTGTTGAAGACTGGCGTATCTCGGGCGACTGCGATTCACATCAGGCCGCGAGTGCGGCATTCCATGGGCTCGGAAGGATACATCCCCGTTCGGTATGGTCGTGCTGACCAAGCCGGTGAGTCGAAGTTCTCCACCATTTATCGAAAACACGGTTAGTTCAGAAGGGCTACGATCCTTGCGTTTGATCCTTCCCGATGGACGCCAAGGGGACTGGGTTTTACCGCGAATGGTTGACGCCAACACTGACCAAGGCCGGGATCGAAGAATACCACTGGCACTCAAACAGGCACACATGCGGTAGCTGGCAGGCAAGGGCCGGGTCAAGCATAAAGGTGATCCCGGTTCTGGTCGGTCACAAAGCAATCGTCATGGCCGCCCGTTACCAGCACCTCTCTGCGGCTCATACCGCCGGCGCCTCCGGACGCATGGTCAAGTGGAAGAGCGAGCAGCCACGGCCGGGACCAACAGCCACTGAAACATCCACCACGCAAGAACGGCCGCTTATCGTCGATAGGTCGGTTTACGCATACGTCATTTTTTTGTTTGGTGCCCGGAGGGGGACTTGAACCCCCACGGCCTTGCGGCCTGCGGATTTTAAGTCCGCTGCGTCTGCCGATTTCGCCATCCGGGCGTGGCCGTCTTCGCGCGAAGATGCGAAGGCCGGTTAGAGACATGCTACCGGAGAACCCGACTTCAAGGCCAAAGCGTGACGGCAAATTGCTCCCGGGTACGCCGGGGCCGGATGCAAGACAGGGCAGCTTGCGAATGCAGGGGCGGGCTTATTGCGGCGCACGGTAGCGGATGTTTTCGCCGTCGAAGCCGAATTCCGCAGCGCAGGCGTCTCCACCGCAGATCATGGTTTCAAAGCCGTGCAGTTGCCGGCGCGTGATCAGGCCGACCGTCCCACAGCCGGGGCAGGCGAGGACGGCAACGAATGGATTGTTGCCGTGACCGAGCGAGTTGGGGCCTTCCAGGAGGAAGACGGTGCCAGGTTCCATTCTTTCGGGAATCCATGCTTCGAGGAACTGCAACTCAGCTGTCATACTGCCCTCCGTTGGGTAAGTTCGACAGGGTAACGGCCTAAAAGTGAGCCGCAACCTCGGGTGGTTCGCAGCGTGCCGTGACGTGGAGCATGTTCCTAGGTTTGACGTGCCAACAGTGTTTCGTGAGCCGGCGATTCCGTCAATTGGAATCGCATTCTTGATCGGAGTATCAAGTCAGATACGTCTTGTTGCTGGTGCGGTGCTATCGACTAACGGTTGAAGGAAGCGCTTCGGTCAGGGATGCGCCACCGGCTGCGGCGCCGGCTCGACCGAAGGGACAGGAGGGGTACCGGAGGCGGCGCGCTGCGTGCTCTGCAGGTTGGCCGCGTATTGATCGATGCCGCGATAGATGTCCTGGTTGCGCAGGATGGCTTGAACATATTCGCGGGTCTCGGTGAACGGGATGGATTCAACAAACTCGTCGATGCCGTGATAGGGGCCGGCGGCCTGCCAGTCTGTGACGCGGTTGTCGCCAGCGTTGTAGGCGGCGAGAGCGTATTCAGAGACGCCGCCGAAGTGGTCGAGGGTCTGGCGCAGGTAGCGGGTACCGAGGCGGATGTTGAGGATGGGATCGAGGAGCTGGCGCGGCTCGATCGATCCTAGGCCCTCTTCTTTGGACATCTGGCGGCCCACGGAGGGCAGCAGTTGCATCAGGCCGTAGGCGTTGGCGTGGGAGATGGCGGTGGGATTGAATTCAGATTCCTGGCGGATGAGCGAGGCGACCAGGTAGGGATCGAGGCCGTTCTTGGCGGACTCAGCGCGGATCGTATCCCAGTACGGTTCTGGAAAGAGGATGCGCCAGTAGGCGATGGGGATGGACTTGATGGGCGCCGAAGCGGCGAAGGGGACGGCCCGCTTCAGGACGCGCAAGGCGTGGAAATTGTCGCCGAAGGAAGCATAGATCTGCGCCTCGGCAATGCCGCTCCACGAGGAACTCTCGGGAGCGGCGGCGATTTCCTGGGGCACGTACTCGCTGAGGCCGGCGTTGACCAGCAGGTGAGCCTTCACGAGATGAGGATCCTGCTCGGGGAAGGAGACTTCGAGCTTGGGGATGACAGCGGGAGCGTATTGTTCGAGGTGAGGGACGCTGACGGGCGTGGCGTCGCCAAGAGCGACCAGGCGTTCGCGAGCCTTCTGTGCGTAGAAGAAGTGAGCGTAGGCCGTGATCAGAGTCTTGTAGTGGGCGGCAGCCATGGAGGGATCGTGGTCCTGCTGCTCGTAGAGGCGGGCGCGCCAGTAGAGGGCGCTGACCGTTTCCTTGGCGCCTGGATACTGGCGAATCTGCTCTTCGAAAATCTTGGCGGCCTGGGGATAGAGGCCCTGGCGGTAGGACCACCAGCCGGCGCGCCAATGGGCCGCTGCGGCGTTGGTGTTCTGCGGGAAGTGCTCTGCCAGTTCACTGTAGTAGGTGACGGCGTGCGGGTAGTCTTTGCGCAACAGGTACATGTTGCCGCTCGAGTAAAGAGCCTCCGCGAACCATTGGCTGTGGGAGAAGCTGGCGCGCAGCATGTCGACGTAGGCGCCCTGGGCCGTGACATCGTCGCGGCCGCGCGCCAGCTCCATGAGCAGGTAGAGCCGGCGGGCGCCGTTTTCGTCGTTGGTCTGAGGCAGAGATTCAGCTTGTTCGCGGGTGAGGCGTTTGAGCTTCAAATCGCAGGCGGCGGCGGCCACGGCGAAGTTGTTGCGCATCGCGGGGTCGGCGCCGCTCTGGCGGGCAAGGGCGTGGTACTGCTCGGAAGCTTCGGCGTAATGGCCGGCGTTGAAATAGGCGTCGCCGAGGCTGCGCAGCTCGGCGGGCGTCATGGAGGATTCGAGGCCCATGGCGGTCAGGCGGGAACGCGCGGTCTGGGCTTCGAAGCTGAGGGGCCAGGTGAGCAGAACGTGCTTGTAGACCTGCCCGGCAATCGCGGATTGACCTTGGGCCTGGTCGACCTCGGCGAGGGCCAGCTGATAGCCGGAGCGGGCCGAGGCCGCGCCGCCTTCCGAGAGAACGCGGCGGGCTCCGGCGGCATCGTTCATGCCGAGCAGGACCTGGGCTTCGATTTCCGAAACCTGGGTGACAAAGATGCTGTCGGGGTTGCGCGCGGCGAAGCCTTTCAGCACATGTTCGGCGGCAGTGTCGTTGCCGCTGTCGTGGTCGGCCTTGGCTTCGAGGAACTCGTCGTAGTCGGCGAGAGCGTCGCCAGCGGCCCGCGCCTGGTGCAAATTGGCGGCTGCCTCTTTGAATCGGTTGTCGAGCAGGTAAGCGTGGCCAAGAGCGAGATAGGCGGAGGCGGCCGCGTCACCGGAGTGCTGATGCGCGTAGGCGGTCACGCCGGCGTAGGCTGCGGGGGTGCGGGTAGCGGAAAGCTGCTGCGCCATGGGGCGGAGTTCGGTAGAAGCTACGAATGCCTGCTTCAAACGAGCGGCCTTGGCGGCTCGGGCGGGGGAAAGCTTGTGAACGGCGGATCGAGGACCGGTAGCCTTGGTTCCAGTTGTATGGGCTTTGGACTTGGCGTGATGCTTGCGGGTGGTCGTGCCCTGCGCGTGAAGGCTCTGAGGCGCCATGGCGGCGACAAACAAACCGATTGCGAGTCCGGCTATCAACGTGAGGCGGCAAAGCCCGGTTAGCAAGCTGGGAAGCGAGCCGGAAAGCAAGCCACGCCTCGGCTTGCCCGGATCACGGTTTTCCATCTCGGTTTGCATGTGAGAGGACGAACTCAAGAAATTGTGCCCCATGTCATCACTGTAAGCTGAAAAACGGTTCCCGATGAGTCAGGAAATCGGAGAGAACCAGTGCCGTAACCTGAATGAGACTCGCCCGGCCCAACTTGGAGAGCGCCAATCCGGTCCGGTACACTAGGGTTTCGATGGCGGGTGGCGACCCGCAGAGGAAAGGCAGCGGATTTTTCGCAACTAACCTGCATGGCTACCATCCAAGTTACAGGAGAGAATGAGCAGCATCCCGATGTCGCGCTGGTTGCCAGTGCGCGATCGGGGGACGTGCATGCATTCGAGACGCTGATACAGAAGTACGACCGGCAGATCTTTCGGATTGCGCAGCACATCACGCAGAACCGGGAAGACGCGCACGATGTCGTGCAGGATGCGTTTTTGAAGGCGTACGAAAAGCTTGACCAGTTCCAGGGAAACAGCAAGTTTTACACCTGGCTGGTGCGAATTGCCGTCAATGAATCGCTGATGCGGCTGCGCAAGCGGCGCACCGGCAAGATGGTATCGATCGACGAAGACATTGAGACGGACGAAGGCAGTGTGCCGCGCGATCTGGCGGAATGGCGTCCCAACCCGGAACAGAATTACGGGCAGGCGGAATTGGCGGAAATCCTGCGCAAGACCATTCAAGGCTTGCCGCACGGCTTTCGCATCGTCTTGTCCTGCGGGACGTAGATGGTTTATCGACGGAAGAAACAGCTGAAACGCTGGGTTTGAGCGTGCCGGCAGTGAAATCACGGTTGTTGCGCGCTCGGCTCCAGTTGCGGGAGCGCCTCAGCCGCTACTTCCGTAACAAGAAGGCTGGTGAGAAGTGACTTGCTCAGAGTTTCTGGCAATGCTCGACGACTTGATCGACGACACGGTGCCAACCCAAACCCGAACCCTGCTCCAGGAGCATCTGAAAGGATGCGGTCACTGCGAAGTCACCTTGAACACCACGCGCAAGACCATTGAAATTTACCGTTGTCACGAGGTTTACGAGTTGCCCACCTCGGTGCGGGAGCGCATTCATGCCGCGATCGTTGCTCGATGCAAGAACGGCTGCTGACAGTTAGTTCTGGAAACGCAGATCCTTCGCTGCGCTCAGGATGACAAATCTAAATACGAGGCAGATCTGCAGATAACATATCTGTGAATGCGACTTTCTGATCCCGGTCGCGCGCCGTGGCCATTACATCGCTTTGCGCCACCAGGCTGTTTTTTCAAAGCCCAGGAAATGGGTCTTTTCGCCGCGCGACAGGTAGAAATCCTGCACGTCGTTGCCTTGGAAGGCCGAGCATTCCGGCCAACTGGCGTCCTTGTCGAGGCGAGTCGCTTTCTGATGCGGATCGACCAGTACGATCTCGTTGGACGAGCAGGCAACCACCTTCTGCGCTTTCAGGCTGAATGACGTGCCGGACACGTCCGCCGGTATCCGGTTGGCCAGATTCGTCAAAAAGACGATGAACAGGAAAACAACCGTAATGATGAGGATTTTCTTCATATACCTTGCAGGAGCCGAGTCCCTCTATCGCCGTCTAATTTCGCCTCTATGCTGACAGGCAGCGACGGCAGAGGTCGAGTCTCCATAAGTATACTCTCGGCCTCAACGCGCGCAACGGCTTCCCTGCCCTGGATGGCCGGACTAGGCAAGCTTGCAGCAACCCGGTTAGTTGTTGTCTTCGCGGCGATGCAGTGTGGGCGAATCGCTGGGGCTGGCGTTGGGGTCGGCCGGCTGCGCGGTCTTATCGTCCTTGGAGGTGCTGGCTTTGCGCAGCGAAGGCCGTTTGGTGTCCTTCGAATCGGTCAGGCGACGCTTGTTCTCGATGCGGGCAAGGCGCGCCTTGACGTCGTCGAATTCCGACGTGGTCACCGTGTACTCATCCTTGGCGGGCAGAATATGAGCGATTTCATCCTGGGAATGCCCGATGCGATCCGGAGTCTGGGGATGGTCGGAGAATGTTTTGGCTACCAGGCCGGGCTTGCGCTTTTCGAGAGCCTGCACCTTTTCAAAGAAGCTGATGAAGGCTTGCGGGTCGTAGCCGGCGCGATACATGTATTGAACGCCAAGATAGTCGGCCTCGGCTTCGAATTCGCGCGAGAAGTGGAGGAAGGTGATGGGGACGGCGATGGAGGCTGCCTCGTAGATGCCGTAGCCCGTCCAGCCGCCAATAAAGATCAGCGGGATGGTGCCAAGCTGGGCGTAATTCGCACGGGTCATCTGGCGGGCGGCGTGGTGGGCGGCGACATGGGCGATTTCGTGGGCCATGACGCCGGCCAGCTCGGCTTCTTCATCGGCGTTCAGGATGAGGCCGGAGTTGACGTAGAAAAATCCGCCGGGGAGGGCCATGGCGTTGATTTCGTCAGAGTCGATGACCTTGATGGTGAAGGGGACCTTGGCGTCTGAATTCTTGACCAGGTTCTGGCCGATGCGGTTCACGTATTCGGTGACGACCGGGTCGTTGATGAACTTGGTGCTCTTTTCGATTTCGGCGGCGTACTGGCGACCCATGCGAATTTCGGAGTCGGTGGAGTACCAGTTGCCCATGCCGCGGGCGCCGATGTCGCGGTTGCCGACGGCGTCAACGTCATCCTTGCTTCCCTTCTTGATGGTCTCCATCTTGCTGCCTGGCTCGACGAGTACAGGGTTCTTTGAGGCAGCGGCGGCCTTGGCTTCTTCCTGGGCTTTCTTGCTCAGCTTGGGAGCGCCGCAGGGGTTTTTGCCGGTTTCCGGGTCGTCCACGCAGGCTTTGTCGGCGGAAGTCTTGCTGGAGTCAGACTTGTCGGCTCCCGTCTTGTCGGCCCCCGTCTTGTCGACTGTGGTTTTGTCGTCCGGAGCCGATGGAGCCGGCGCCTGGGTCGTGGTTTGCTGCGGATCGGGGGTGGGCGTCTGGGCGAGAACAGACACTGCGGCGAAGGGCAAAGCCAGGGACAAACCGGCCAGCAAAACCCGTGCGTGGGCGAAAGTTGAAATGATCATGACCCGCCTCCAGGCAGACGCACCCGTTCGTGCGTACAAATCCACCTTGTTAGACGACAGTATGCGCCCTTTCGTAACGGATGTGCGAATGCTTTTTCATGTCGCGCAAGACAGATTTCCGTCGTCTACCCGGCAGGAAGGCAAAGCGGAGGCCGGCGATCGGCTCGGCAGCGGGGTGAAAGAGATGCTCAGCGGGGAACGCCGCATGCCTTCTTCGTTGGAAGTCGGGGCTGTGTGCGATAAAGTGGAGGGCACGATGCAATCATGCAAGGTCAGCGCGGGATGAGAAGCGGGACGAGAACTTTCTGGTGGACTTCACGCCGTCCGGGCGCAGCGACAATTCTGCTGACGTTGGCACTGCTGACGGGCTGGGCGCAGGCACAGGATGCTCCCCGCCCGCATCCTGAAGGATTTCTGTTTCCTCATCCGAATATCCATCCTCCAAAGGGAAAAACTCCGGC
>Ga0182030_10019785_pt1 | contig 12769 bp, 10 predicted proteins | sample 812S3MmetaG_FD_121299 | JGI IMG/M metagenome (GOLD analysis project Ga0182030, IMG submission 121299) | Permafrost microbial communities from Stordalen Mire, Sweden - 812S3M metaG (Illumina Assembly) | ecosystem: Environmental > Terrestrial > Soil > Wetlands > Permafrost | place: Sweden... | reverse complement strand
CGCGTGACGCACACCGCGGCCGCGCAGATCGCGCACCTGCGCCAGCGGTGGTGCATCGGTGGCCGCAATCGTTGCGGGGGCGCGGCGTTCGATGCGGCGGCCGACGATCATCTCCACCAGCGCATCCTTGCCGAGCGCGCTGGTGACGCCGCTGCCGGCGACCTTGCCGTCGCGCAGCACCGTCACCTGGTCGGTGATCGCCAGCACCTCATCCAGATCGTGCGAGACGAACAGCACGCCGAAACCCGCCGCCTTGACGCGGGCAATCACCGCGAATAATCGTTCCACGCTCGCATCGCCGAGGCCGGCGGTCGGTTCGTCGAGCACCAGCAGGCCGTTGCGGACACCCCCCACCGCCCCACCCGGTGCGGTCAGGCGCCGCACCTCATCGACCGCGCGCACGATCGCCAGTAATGGCCGCTGCCAGGGTCGCAAGCGCTCCACCCGCGCCAACGGATCGCAGTCGATACCAAATTCCGCCAGCAATGCCGCGACCGCATCGGCCTCGCGCCGCCACGACACGCGGCCCAGCAGGCCGCCGGCGAACGCACCAATGCGCAGATTCTCGGTCACCGTCAGAGCCGGCAACAGCGCCGGATCCTGATGCACGAACGCCATGCCGAGCTCGCGAAACTGCCCCGGTCGCAACGGCAGCCGCACCGCCTCGCCGTTCAGTTCCAGCTCGGCGCCGGGCTCCGGCGCATGATAGCCGGCGAGGATGCGAATCAGCGTCGACTTGCCCGAGCCATTGTGCCCGAGCAGGCCGTGCACCACGCCGCCGTCGACCTCGAGTGCCACGTCGTCCAGCGCGCGCGTGCCGCCAAACTGCTTGGACAGATGGCGCAGTCGCAGGACCGGCGGGATCGCGGCACTCATGCGCTGGGTGCGATCAGTGCAGTCCCCACAAGGCGGCATAGCCGTCGGCGGCCGACGTGCCGTAGCCGGTGGCGAATTTCGCCGGCACGCCGGCTTCTTCGACATTGGCTTTGGTGAAGGCGCGCAGGCCGGCCGCGTAATTCTCGATCAACGGCTTGCCCAGCAGCACGCGCATGTCCTGATCGATGATCGCACCGGCGAGCCAGGTGGTGTCCTCGCCGATATCGAAGGTGACGACGTTGCCGGTCCGGATCATGTCGAGTACGGCCGGCGTGGCGTTGAAGCTGGCGACCTTCACCCGATCGGTGGCACTTGTGGCGACGATCGATGGCACGGTGAACTGCACCATGCCGTCATAGATCGGCAGGATATAATTAAGATCGGGATCGGCCAGGATCGCGCTTTGCACCTGCGGGCCAATCTTTGTCGCCCAGTCGGGCGTGTTGACCCCAAGGTAACGCACTTTGCAGCCTGGACAGTATTTCGCGAACTGCGCTTCCATCGCCTTCTGGATGAACGGGCTGTTGGCGGTGCCGGGCGAGGTGATCACCAGCACATTGGCTTTGCCGTTGGTCTGGCGCACGATCCAATCGACCTCCAGCAACGCGGCCGGAATGTACGCGCCGTAGACGATGCCGGAAAGGCCCGCGAGCTGCGGCTGCCCTGGCGCGTAGGTGTGTCCGGCTACCACCGGAATATGTGCCGCCAGCGTCTGGCCGACCTGTGGTGCAACGGTCGCGGGATCGAGGCCGCACGCGACGTTCACCAGGGCAGCGCCGCGTTCCTGCGCGGCAGTGAAGCCCTGCGCCCATTGCGCGAGCTGCGCGTTGCTCTGCCAGGCCTGGAATTGCAGCCCGAGCCGCCCGGCGAACGTCGCCATCTGCTGGTCGACCACCGAGCAGAAGGGAATCGTCGTGGACACCGGAATGGTGAAGATCAACTTATCCTTCAACGGCGCGGGATCGATGACCGGCCCAGGCGGGTTGAACTTGGGCGGTGTGGTGACCGCGGCGAGCGCCGCATCAAGCTCCGCGACGACTGCCGGCGAAAGACCTTGCGCGGACGCTGACGTTGGAAGACCCAGGCCAAGGGTCGCCATCGCCAGACTGCACACCAGGCCCATACGCGGCCCGACAGTGAACCTCATGCCCCCGACGGCAAACCTCATGCCCTTGTTTCCATGTTCATGCCCTTGTCTCCATGTTGATGTGAAGCACATCCCTGTGGCGACCGTAGCGGCGGCACGGCATTGTGGAAAGCCGGGGCGCGAACCGCGGTGGGCGGTGAGGTGACCGATCGTGATGTCGGTGAATCGCCGCGTGCGATTCGCCTGTTGTGCATCCCGCCGTTGCGGGAGACAGTCCTTGCATGGCAGGGAACGTGACAGCCAACGCGCCGGACCGCACGCCGCTGCTGTTCGCCTCACTGCGCGGCTTCCGCATCGCTTGGCTGCCGGATGATGTGCTCGCCGGATTGTTGCTCGCCGCGATCGCGCTGCCCCAGCAATTGGCGACGGCGCGGCTCGCCGGCATGCCGCCCGCTACCGGACTGATCGCCTTCATCGGCGGGACCCTCGGCTTCGCCGTGTTCGGCACCAACCGGTTCCTGTCCTGCGGCGCAGATTCCACCATCGCACCGATCTTCGCCGGCGGCATTGCCGCGATCGCCATCACCGGTGCCACCGACTACGCGCACGCCGCGTCCCTGCTCGCGCTGTTGGTGGGTGGCATCCTGGTGGCTGCGGCATTGCTGCGTGCCGGCTGGGTGGCCGACCTGCTGTCCGCCCCGGTCATCACCGGACTGCTCGCCGGCATTGCCGTGCATATCGTCGTCGGCCAATTGGCGGTGATCCTGGGTGTGCCGGATACGTCGGGCGCGTTGCTGAGTCGCCTGTTGCAGTTCGCCCGCCACCTGCCCGACACGCGCCCCGCCGCGCTGGCCGTGGGTGCCGGCGTACTGGCGATCGCGCTGCTGACGGAACGTTTCGCGCCGCGTGTGCCCGGCGCGCTGATTGGGGTGATACTGGCAATCGTGGCAGTCGCAATCGGCAATCTTCGCCAACACGGAGTCGTGCCGCTGGGTGAAATACCGCCGATCGCGCTGCATCCAACCCTGCCGACGGTCGTCACCTTCGGCGAGGTCGAACCGCTCCTGCCCCTCGCATTGATCGTTGCGCTCGTCTGCATGATGCAGAGTGCTACGGTGCTGCGGAGCTTCCCGTCCAACCCTGACGGCCCACGCCATGTCAGCCGTGACTTCGGCGGCGTCGGGGCCGGCTGTATTTTGGCTGGCCTATTTGGAGGCTTTGCCGTGAACGCCAGCCCGCCCTGCACCGCGGTGGTGCGGGACGGCGGCGGCCGTACCCAGATCGCCGGCATGGTCGCGGTCGTCGTCGCCGTTGTACTGGGCTTGTTCGGCGGACCTGTCCTGGCGATCATTCCGCAGGCGGCGCTTGGTGGCTTGCTGGTCTCCGTCGCCATTCGCATCTTCCGCCTGAACGAAATGACGCGCATCGCGCGCTATGGTGGCAGTGAGATCTGGCTGCTTGCCGCCAGCGCCGGTCTGGTCATCCTGCTGCCGATCCAGAACGGCATGCTGGCCGCCATCGTCCTGTCGCTGGTGCACAGCTTCACCATCATCGCGCGCCCGCTTTGCACCGAGCTGCTGCGTGTCCCCGGCACCACGATCTGGTGGCCACCGAATGAAGCGGCGGCGGAGAAGCGCGAGCCGGGAGTGCTGGTATTCGCGCTGGGCGCGCCGCTGAACTTCACCAATGCCAGCTTCGTCTGCGGACTTCTTGCCCAGGCTGTCGCGGCGCGGCCGGCACCACCGCATCTTGTGGTGCTGGAGGCGAGTGGCATGATCGACATCGATTACACCGGGTCACGTGTGTTGCAACAAACGATCGGACGGCTGCGTGACGCTGGTATCACCGTCGCGCTCGCGCGTCTGTCGGCCGAGCGGGCGCAGCAACAGGCAGGCCGCACGGGATTGACTGACATGCTTGGCGCGGCGCTGGTATTCCGCTCGGTCGATGAGGCGGTCACCAAATTGCGAACGAATCCGGAATGACACCGCTTCCGGACGCGTGATTGACGTTTCACGGGCACGCACGATACTCGCCGGTAGTATCGCCGGCACGCAGCCGGCGGCAAGCGAGGGGAACGTGATGTCGCTGTTCGATCTCACCGGTAGGGTCGCCGTCGTCACCGGGTCCAGCAAGGGCATTGGTCGCGCCATCGCCGAGCGCCTGGCCGAACATGGTGCCAAGGTGGTGGTGTCCAGCCGCAAGGCGGATGCGTGCGAGGCGGTTGCCGAGAGCATCCGCGCCAAGGGTGGCGAGGCCGCGGTGATCCCCTGCCACATCGCGCGCAAGGAGGAGCTGCAAAGCCTGGTCGATCAGACCATTTCGAAATGGGGCGGCATCGACATCTTCATCAGCAACGCCGCGGTAAACCCGTACCTGGGTCCGGCGAGCGGCGCATCGGATGAGGTGTATGAGCGCGTGATGGGCGCCAACGTGCGCAGCAATTTCTGGCTGGCGAACATGGTGTGCCCGCATCTGGCCGAGCGCGGCGGTGGTGCGTTCATCATCATCTCCTCGATCGGCGGGTTGCGCGGCTCGGCGTCGCTTGGGCTGTATGCGATCTCCAAGGCCGCGGACATGCAGTTGGCCCGCAATGTCGCGGTGGAGTGGGGGCCGAAGAACGTGCGGGCGAACTGCATCGCGCCTGGCCTGGTGCGCACCGACTTCGCCAAGGCGCTGTGGACCGATCCGGTTCGGTATCGACGCGCCACGCGCGACGTGCCGCTGCAACGGATCGGTGAACCCGACGAGATCGCCGGCGCCGCGGTGTTCCTGGCATCGCAGGCCGGCAGCTTCGTGACAGGTCAGACCTTGGTGGTGGACGGCGGCACGACAGCCGGCGTGGTGATGCAGAAGGAGGACTAGGTGTCGGCCGCGCCAACTCGCGCCACGCTGGAGGCGCTGGATCGCGCCGACCCATTGGCATCGTTCCGCGACGCGTTCGATCTGCCGCCGGACGTGATCTACCTCGACGGCAACTCGCTCGGCCCATTGCCCAAGGAAGCGGCGTCGCGCGTCGCGGACGTGATCACGCGCGAATGGGGTCAATCGCTGATCTGCGCCTGGAACGCGCATGACTGGATTGGCCTGCCGCTGCGCATCGGTGAGAAACTGGGCCGCATCATTGGCGCTGCACTGGGCAGCACGTTGGTGGCCGATTCCACGTCGGTGAACCTGTTCAAGCTGCTGGCCGCGGCCCTGGCGGCGCGGCCCACGCGGCATGTCATCCTGACAGAGACAGGTAACTTTCCAACCGACCTCTACATGGCGCAGGGCCTGGCGACGTTGCTGCAACGGGGGCACACGGTGCGGGCCGTCGCCGACCCGGTTGCGGCGCTGAGCGATGATGTTGCGGTGCTGATGCTGACGCATGTCGATTATCGGTCGGGCGCGATGCACGACATGGCGTCGGTCACACGCGCCGCGCATGCCGTGGGTGCGCTGACATTGTGGGATCTGTCGCATTCGGTTGGCGCAGTGCCATTGCAGATCGGGAACGATGATGTCGATCTCGCGGTCGGTTGTGGCTACAAGTACCTGAACGGCGGCCCCGGGGCGCCGGCGTTCCTGTCTGTGGCGCCGCACCTGCAGGCGGACCTGCAACTGCCGCTGACCGGCTGGCTGGGCCATGCCGCGCCCTTCGCCTTCGCGCCTGATTACCGCCCGGCGCAGGGCATCGGCCGCGCGACAGTCGGCACACCACCAGTGCTCAGCCTTGCGGCCCTGGAGGTCGGGGTCGATCTGGTGCTGCGGGCGCCGATGAACGCCCTGCGCGCCAAGTCACAACATCTGATCGACCTGTTCATCGCGTTGGTGGAACAGACCTGCGGTGATTATGGCTTCCGCCTGCTGACACCACGCGAGGCGTCGCGCCGCGGCAGCCAAGTGGCATTCGCGCACCCAGATGGCTACGCGATCATGCAGGCGTTGATCGCACGCGGCGTGATCGGCGACTTTCGCGCGCCCGATGTGCTGCGTTTCGGGCTGGCACCCTTGTATCTGCGCCACGTCGATGTGTGGGACGCGGTGGCAACGCTACACGACGTGATGCGCACAAAGGCATGGCGCGCGCCACAATTCCAGGTCCAACGTGCCGTGACGTGACCTCATGGGCTGCGGGGCGCCGTAGGGCGGAAGAGCGAAGCGTCATCCGCCACTTTCGTACGGCACGAAGTGGTGGATGACGCTTCGCTCTTCCGCCCTACCTCCGGACGAGGTTGTGCCGGTGGCTGTGACCCGCGCCGTTGATATTACTTCTTCGCCTTCTTCTCCACCGCCTCGGCAATCCGTTGCGGATCCACCTCAATCTCGACCCCGGCGCGCTCGATCTGCAACTTCATGATCGCTCGCGAATCCTGCCCGCCCCAGCCACGGTTCAAAGCCTCGGTCAGATCCGACAGCGCGATGTTTGCCAATCGCATCGGCACGTTCATCTCACGCCCGACCTGGGTGGCGAGGAAGACGTCCTTATGCGCCAGCCGCAAGGCGAACGCCGGCGGTTCATACTTGTTCGGCAAAAACTGATCCGTCAGCGACTCAAACGCCCCGCGCCGGCCGATCGCGCCCTGTCGCACCGCCTCCCAGATCGCCAACGGTTCGATCCCGGCTTTCACCCCCATGGTGAACACTTCCGCGGCCCCAACCGTCATGATGTAGCCGAAGCAATTGTGCACCAGTTTCGCCACTGACCCGGCGCCGATCGGCCCGACATAGCTGGCCTGGTCCGCGAACAAATCCAGTGTGGGCTTGCAACGTTCAAACACGTCCTGGTCGCCGCCGCACCACACGGCGAGCTTCCCCGTCTGCGCGCCCTTCGGGCCGCCACTGACCGGCGCATCAAACAAATACGCCCCCTTGGCGGCGAAAGACTCATGCGCCTTGCGTACCGTCGTCGGCGAGTTCGTCGTCAGATCGAAATAAGCCGCGTCTTTCCTGATCCCCGCCAACAGCCCGTTCGGCCCGTTCACCACCGCCTCGAACTCCGGTGGTCCCGGCAGCGAGCTGAAAATGATGTCACACTCCGCCGCCACCGCGGCCGGGCTCTCCGCCCAACGCGCGCCGGCCTGGATGAAGCGCTGTGCCGCCTCGCGCCGCACGTCGTGCACCACCAGCCCATCACCGCGCGCCGTCAACCCATGTTGCAGATTGTTGGCCATGCCGGCACCCATGGTGCCGAGGCCGATGAATCCCGCCTTCATGTCCGCACGCTCCTTACGGGTTCGCCTCGAACACCTCGCGCGCGATATTCGCCGCCGACATCGCCGCCGGCCAACCGGCATAGAATGCGAGATGCGTGATCACCTCGGACAACTCCTCCTTGGTGACGCCGTTGGTCAACGCGCGCTCCAGATGCCCGCGCAACTGCTCCGGCCGATACGTCGCGATCAAGGTCGCGCAGACGATCAGGCTGCGATCGCGTTTCGACAGTTGCGGCCGCTCCCACACGTCGCCGAATAGCACCTTCTCGGTCAGCTCGATCATCTTGGGTACGGTGTTGCGAACGCGATCACGCGATGCGCTGGACGGGGCTTGGGCCATGGTTTTCCTCCTGGGTCGGATTTACGCTCTCTCCGACACCTATTGCACACCAACGGCTCAATCGAGTCCAATCACCGGACCAAACGGAGACATCTCATGGCCGAACAACCCAGGGTCGCGCTTGTTACCGGCAGCGCATTGAATATCGGGCGCGCGATCGCGCTGGCCTTCGCGCGCGACGGCATGCGCGTCATGGTCACGGCCCGCAGTTCACGCGACGACTGCGAAACGACCGCGGCCCAGGTCAACGATGCCGGCGGCGAGGGCGCGGTGCACCTGGCCGACATCTCCGACCCGGCCCAGGCACGCGGGCTGGTCGAGGCGACCGTCGAGCGCTTCGGACGTCTGGACGTGCTGGTCAACAACGCATCGGTCCGCCGGCAGACAAAGTTCGCCGAGATGACCCCGCAGGAGTGGCGGGAAATCCTTGGCAGCACGCTGGACGGCGCATTCTACTGCGCGCACGCGGCGGCGCCCCACATTGCCGCCGCGGGTGGTGGCAGTATCATCAATATGGGCGGCATTTCCGCCCACATCGGCGCGGTCGGGCGGGTACACGCGGTCACCGCGAAGGCCGGCATGGTCGGGCTGACCCGGGCGCTCGCGAAGGAACTCGCCCCGGACCATATCACGGTGAACATCGTCGTTCCGGGATCGATCAATACCATCCGCGGCGCCGCCGCCGGCGGCAACAGCGGGCGCGCGCACCTGCCGGACAACCTGGTCGGCCGCATGGGCCACCCGGACGAAATCGCCGGGATGGTGCACTACCTGACAACCATCCCGGCACGTTTCATCACCGGTCAGACCATCCACGTCAACGGCGGCGCGTTCCTGCCATAAGGGCGACGCGCCGCTCGTCGGCTACGACGACTTCGGCCATACCGCATCCGCGGCGGCAATCGTCTGCGGATAGATCGGTGTCGGCTTGCCGTTGCGCCACTGCACAATGCACAGCTTGGCGCCGACGCGGCGGCCCTTCTCGTCGTATTTCAGCCGCGCGTCCGGGAAGAACAGGGCGGGCCCATCGGTCATGTCCAGGTCACGGATCGCCTGCGCCACCTTGCGGCGGTCGGCGACACCGGCGCGCTCCAGCGCCTCCTTCAGGATCATGACGTGCACGTAGGCGAAAATAGAATCGTGACCGAACCAAGGTTCGCCGGTCTTCGCCATGAAGCGCTTTTCCAGGTCCGCCTGCCGCTTGCCCGGCCAATTGGCCAGCCCGACCATCACGCCTTCCAGGTTTTCCGCCCCCGTCACCTTCAGCAGTTCCGGTACCGCCCAATGACCGCCGCCGCCGATTTTCGGCAGCCGGTCACTCCTCAAGTTGTATTCAGCGAACTTGTCGACCAGCAGCTTGTCGTCAGGCACGTTGGTTGACTGGAACAGGACGAAATCGGGGCGCCCGGATCGCACGCGTTGCACCATCGTGGTCGCGTCGGTCAGCGGCGGTGTGTAGACCTCATCGGCGACCGAGGTCAGCTTCTGATCCGACAGCACGTGCTCGCGGATCGGCTTCATGAAGCTGACGGATGAAGCGGTATTATCGCCGATGATGGCGATCTTGGTCGGTCGCTTGCCGCTGGCTTTCTCTGCCAGCTCCATGATCATCGGTACCAGCTCCTCGGCCTGCCGATCGGCGGTCGGCGAGGATTGGAACACGTACTTGAATCCGCGGCCGGTGATCGCGTCGGAATAGGACAATGTCAGCCAGGGCAGCTCGGCACGCTCGGTGACCTCGGTTGCTGCCAACGTGAACGTGGACAGCCAGCAGCCGAAGCCGCCGACCAGGTCCGGTTCCTGTGCGACCATGCGTTGCGCGGCGTCCTTGGCTTTCTCCGCGCTATCCTGCGTGTCGTATTCAACCAGTTTCAGCTTGGCGCCGCCCATCGACTTGATGCCGCCGGCGGCATTGATATCCTCGATCGCCAGCCGGCCGCCCATCTGTTCAAGGATACCTTGCCGCGCCCACGGGCCCGACAGCGGCACCAGCATGGCGATCTTCACCTCTTTCGCGGCTTGCGCGCGCGCGCGTCCGACAACGCTCGCCGCGCCGGTTGCCGCCCCAAGTGCCAGTGCTGTTCTGCGTCCGATGTGTTTGGTCATGGTTTGTGTTTCTCCCTGCAATCGTTCCGCGTCACGTATCGCTGATCCCCAGATAGGACCGCCGAACCCGATCGTCGGCAAGCAGCGTCTGGTAGTTGCCTTCCAGCACCATCCGTCCGGTTTCCAGCACGTAGCCATGATCCGACAGTTCCAGCGCCTCGGCGACGCGCTGTTCCACTAGCAGAATGGTCAGTCCGTCCTCGCGGTGCACCTGCGATATCCGTTCGAAGATGGTGTCGGTAACCGCGGGGGCCAGGCCCATCGACGGTTCATCCAGCATCAGCAGCCGCGGCGCCGAGGCAAGCCCACGCCCGATCGCCAGCATCTGTTGCTCGCCACCCGACAACGTACCCGCAAGCTGCGTGGCACGCTCCGCGAGGATCGGAAACAGTGTGTGGATCCGCTCGATCGTGTGCTGCCACTGCTTCGTGCCGGCGGCGGTGTAGGCGCCCATCTCCAGGTTTTCGCGCACCGTCAGCGTGCGGAATACCTGGCGGCCTTCCGGCACATGCGCGATGCCGAGATGCGCCCGCCGTGCCGCCGGCAGCGCCAGCAGATCGGCGCCATCGAAACGGATCGTGCCGCCGACCGGCGGAACGATCCCGCTGATCGTCTTGAACAGCGTCGATTTGCCGGCGCCGTTCGGACCGACCACGGTGACGAACTGTCCCTCGCGCACCGTCAGCGAGACGTCGCGCAGCGCGTGAAGACCGCCATAGGCAACAGACAGATTGCTGATCTCAAGCATGCTGACGCGCCAGGAATTTCTTGCCGAGATACGCCTCGATCACCGCGTCCTGCTCCACAACCTCGCGCGGCTTGCCTGCCGCCAGGACACGGCCATGGTCGAGCACGACGAAATGATCGGCAATGCGCAGCATGGCATGCATCGTGTGCTCGATGATGACGATGGTCATGCCTTCGTCACGCAGCCGCTGCAGCACAACCAGCACGTCGTCGCATTCGTCACGGCCGAGGCCGGCGAGCGTTTCGTCCAGCAGCAGCAGGCGCGGTTGGCCGGCGAGCGCGCGAGCCAGCTCCATCAGGCGGAGTTGCTTGTTGGTGAGCTGCCCGGCGAAACTTCCTGCCAGCGCCGACAGGCGAACGCGCGCCAGGGCCGACTGCGCGGCGGCGAGGGCGGCTTCATCCGACAGTCCGGCACCGTAACCACCGACCACGACGTTGTCGAGCAATGACAGGCGAGGGAAGCTGCGCACCACCTGGAAGGTGCGGCCGACTCCCATGCGGCACACCTCGTGCACCTTGCGACCCAGCATCGATTCGCCCGCCAGACGCGCGGTGCCAGCATTCGCACCCAGGACCCCGTTCAGCAAATTGAACAGCGTTGTCTTGCCGGCGCCGTTGGGGCCGATGATGCCAAGGATCTCCCCGGCCTCCACGCTGAAGCTGACGCCGTCGACCGCGCGCAAGCCACCGAACGAGCGGGACAGGTTCTCGACCTGCAGCAGAGTACCATTGGGCCTGGCCGGCCGCGGTGGCGCTGCCACGCGTGCCGGGGCGATGGGTCGGACGGCGACACGGAACCAACGGTCGCGCAGGGTCCAGAACAATCCTTCCGGCGCCAGGCGCATGATAAGGATGATGGCCAGGCCATAGATGACGCCCTGGATGCCGGGAATGATATTGCCCAGCTCCGCGTTCAATGACTCCGCCAGCGGAATGAGCACCGCGGCGCCGATCACCGGCCCCCACACGGTCGCAACGCCACCGAACAACGTGACGACCAGCGCCTGCGCCGAGATCAGCACGCCGAACACCGAATCCGGGGTGACCACCAGCAGCACGCAGGCATACATCCCGCCGGCGGCCGCGGCCATCGCGCCCGATGCGACCAGCGCGCGCATCTTCCACGTTCGCGCGTCAATGCCAGCGGCCTCCGCCGCGAGCTCGTTCTGCCGGATCGCCAGCAATGCCAGGCCAAACCGCGAGTTTTCCGCCAGGATCGACACCAGAATCGCAACGACCAGCATCGCCAGTGCGAACACGGTGTAAAGCCGCGGATCGGTGAATTGCAGGTACAGGAATGGGTGCTCGCGATGCATCGGCAGCGAGACTTCCTGGAACCCTAGATATTCCAGCACATAGAGGATCGCCAACGGATAGGCGAGCATCGACAAAGCGAAATAGTGCCCGCGCAACCGAAACGTTGGCGTGCCGATAATGAACGCGGCGATCGCGCCCACCACCATGCCAAGCGGGATCCCCAACCATGGCGTCAGCGACCAGTAGACCAGTGCCAATGTCACCGTGTAGGCGCCCAGCCCGAAGAACGCCGCGTGACCGAACGAGGTCAGGCCAGAATAGCCGGAAAACAAATTCCACGACAGGCCCATCACGGCCCAGATCGGCACCAGCGTGAGCATCAGCTGGTAGTAGCTGTTGGTGACGAACAGCGACCCGCCAAGATACACCGCCGTGACGATCACCAGCGCGATCCAGTCGCGACGCAGCCTTGGCGCGGCACCCGGTCTCATCGGATGGGCTTCATCGCGCGCACCTCATGCCCGCTCCGCCGAGCGACCGAACAACCCCTGAGGGCGCAGGGTGATGATCAGCAGGAACACCACGAAGATCGCAGCGTTCTGCAATTGCGGCGGCAACACGAGGGCCGAGCATTGCTGCACGAAGCCCACCGTCAGGCCGCCCCAGAACGCGCCGAGGATGCTGCCCATGCCGCCCAGCACGACGCCGGAATACATAATGATCACGTAGTCCAGGCCAACGAACGGCGTGAATGCCAGGTAGGTCGCGATCAATCCGCCGGCGATCGCGGTGACACCACTGCCGATGCCGAAGGCGATACGATAGGCGCGGTCGACGTCGACGCCCATATAGGTTGCCGCCGTCGGATTGTCCGCCGCGGCGCGCAAGGCCCGCCCCAGGCGAGTATACTCCAGCAACACATAAAGCCCGAGCGCGACCAGGATCGCCACGCCGGCGGCGATCAGGCGCGCCTTGTTCAGGAACAATGTCGCGTCGCCATACAGCGGTCCGATCTCCACCGCGCGCGCCGACAGTGGCGTGAGTACCGTGCGCGGTGTCGGGCCGAACAGGATAAGCCGGCCATTCTGCAGGATCAGCGACACGCCAAGCGTGACGATCAGCTGGCCAAAATGTCCCTCATCCAGCGACCCGGTCGTT
>Ga0182030_10019784_pt1 | contig 12769 bp, 16 predicted proteins | sample 812S3MmetaG_FD_121299 | JGI IMG/M metagenome (GOLD analysis project Ga0182030, IMG submission 121299) | Permafrost microbial communities from Stordalen Mire, Sweden - 812S3M metaG (Illumina Assembly) | ecosystem: Environmental > Terrestrial > Soil > Wetlands > Permafrost | place: Sweden... | reverse complement strand
GCGAAGCTCGCGGCACCGCTGTTGACCGTCACGCCTGCCAGCGCATAGGGATAGTCCACGCCGTAGAACATGCGGTTGCGGATGGCGCATACATCGCCCAATGCTTGAGGAACCTCGTGGCTCATGAGGTCAAAGGCGCTGGCGGACCCGTAGAGAGAGTCGGCATTCACGCCCTGGATGAGCACGGCGTCCGGTTGCTGCATGATGAGGAGTCCGGAGCCCACGGCGTTCGGGAAACTCGTGGGGTAGACGTAGAACGTGGCGTCCGAAATCGTGGTCAGCTCCACGATGATCGTGTCGACCTTGGGGTCCGTACTGACAATGACATCCTGACCAGAACCCACGACGCCAACGGATAGCTCGGCGCTCAGATTCACGCCTGCGATCAGGATCGAGCAGGCCACGCTTGGGTTGCTGACATACCCCGTCTGGCTATTCTGGTACCGGTAGCGCACGAGGTGCGTGCCCTTGTCCATCGCTCCGCCACTGGCAGCGCCCGCATTTCCGACGGGGATATTCGTCGGTCCAGCAATGCCTGCATTGTAGCCCACAGCAGCCGTAGCGACCAGGATAGGGTCAAAATCATCCGCCAGATAGATCACGCCGTTATAGTTGGCGAAGTTCATCCGGTTGATGGTGTTCAGGGCAGTAAAGAGCGTAGTCATATGCCAATCCTTGCCGGTATTCCCGTCACATCGTATCGTACGGGCTGCGATAGAAACTGATAAATACCGTTATTCGGTGGCACCCACGCCACAGTGACTGAGCTGGCATTGGTCCCTATGGGAATGTTCCCGACGTATACGCCATCGCCTGGCGATTGAGGGCATGAACCAGTCTTGGCCCACACATTATAGCTCTGGGTTGTGTAGTCATTGGCACCCTTGGTGATCATGATGTATTGCGTGACGAAGCTCATGGGGCGCCCTGCTGGAGCGCGTTCCATGATGCCAATGCCTTGGCGGCATAGTCATCTGCAAGGAATGGCTGCAAGACGATCTCTCCCCGTACGGTATCGGCTGCCGCTGCCGTTTCGGCATAGGCATTCACTTCATCCATCATGCAACAATGCGACTTTCCATCTCCAAGGCGGTAGATGAAGGTTGGTGGTTGACCATCGCCATGCGCAGGTCCGACGAGGTGTCTGTGCTTCAATAGTCCAGCAATGACAGGCACACACGTATTATTGGTACCTGGCTTGAACCCTCCAACGTCCAAGACGATATCCCGGTCGCACAGAACCGTGTTCATCCAGGCAGCTGGGCTGATCCGATAGAGGCGCTTGCCACTATCAATCCAATGCCACCAATGCTTTGATGCCGATGTCCTGAACCGCTGATGATTCATGAGGCTATAGGAAAGGTAGTTCGGCAGATAAATATCGTCATCGTCCCACGTTGTCCATAGACCGGATGGCAATGACTCCAGGATTGCCTGACGCTTTTCTCCCAGACTGGGATAGCGCTCTGGTTTATTGATGACCGTCACGCGCTCATGCGCATAGAGCAATGTCTGCTCAGGATGATCGTTGACGATCACGAGACGTGCGTCTCGGCAATCCTGGCTAAGAAAGCAGGCGATGGTTTCGCACACACCTCGCGGACGACCAAAGGTCGGGCAGACGACGGTGATCATGGCGATGTAATGAAGAGATACCAGTTCCCTGGTGTCCCTCCCCCCACGCATCCGCCAGTAATGTCCCATGCGATCTGCGTTGTACCAGCCGGAATAGTCACCGAAGATCCGGAGTTGACGAGACATCCCGTGCTCAGAATAACCGTGGCGCCCGCAGAGATGACAAACTGATACCCGTATTGTGGGGGCGCCTGCCCCTGACCCTGACTGGAGGATTCCTGTCCAATGACGGTGACCGTTCCTGGACACGACAGCGATGCCGGAAGGTCTTGCGTGGACATCGTGCTGGTTGTGCCCGAGAAAGAGTACGGTCCGTAGATATTGCACACACCACCGACAATAATTGGCGGACGCGGTCCGCCATCGGTGAACGCCATGATCGGCGTGGCGGCATACCCCTGGACGGTCCCATTGTTCGGGATGACAATGGTGCCTGATCCCTGTGGAGCGCTGACGGGCAAAATGCCGTAAACGGCTGACGCCTGCGTTGCCACATTGCTCTGGGCCATCCCATTGCGGCGCTGGAGTTCGCCACGGACGCGCATGCGAAGGTTCTGCTGCGTGACGGCATATGTGCTGTCAGGCCAGAATCCCGTCAGGTTCGCCTTTATGCCCTTCCAGTCAGTCAGCGTCATGTTGCTGCTAGTACGGACACGGTGCCGTTGCCATCGACCTGGATGATCGACATGGTGCCTGTGTTGGGCGAGAAGCAGAGAAGTCCGGTCATCTGGTAGGCCGTGACCGGGGATTGGTGGCGCTGCATCCCGTTGCGGCGCTGGAGTTCGCCCTCAGTGTAGAAGCGTACGTTGGTCGCCATGAAGGCGGCATCGCCCGTAGCGCCCTCATTCCGCTGCACCCCATGCCAGATGCGCACGGTCAGCTCGGTGGGATCGTGCGATCCCCGATAGTGGGCTTGCGGCCAGCCCGTGCGATGGAATCGTGGTAGTAGCTTTCCTTGTCGTTGACGATGGCCTTGTGCAGGGCTGTGGTATATGTGGCAAATGTCTGCGGCACATCTCCTGCCTTGACTGCCGTGTAGCGGATGGCCAGCTCGTAATCAATGGCACGCTGGAGCACTTCCAGATGCATGGGATCCCAGTTCGCCATGTCCGTGACATTCACGAGCTGTGCGGGCTGCTGGTTGTACATGAAGCGGAAGTCGTGCTGCTGCTGCGGATAGGGCCAGAACACAATGCGATTGCCATGCACGGCGGCGTAGCGCGGATAGTTCTGCGCCGTGTTGATGACGTTCTGCATCTCCCGCACAGTCTCCCACGAGACCATGGCGGGCGGTTCTCCCCAGGTGTAACCGGGCCAGAAACGGCCGGTCTTCTGGCAGTCGGATGGCAACGTGTACTCGTCCTGGAAGGCGATGTAGCCCAGACCAGGGCCAAGATTGGATTCTCCGTACTGATCCTGGAGGACCAGGATCGTGCCACTCGTTTGACTGGCGACCCGGTACCACTTGCCGCCCAGCATGAGTTTGGAGCGATTGTCAATCGTCCAGGTTGGCCACATGCCACCGGCCAGCGTGCAGGTAATGAGGTCGCTCGCAATGGTGATCGTGCCCGTGGCGTAGAACCCATTGAGGATGGTCGAACCATCGGTCTTGAGCCAGCTCCAGTAGTATTCCTTGGAGATCCTCGCCAGGGCATCGTTGATCGCGCTCTTGAGCTGGATGTCCGAGGTCGCGCCGATGTTGTTGTGGATCTGGAGACGGCCATAGGCCATGAGGGTGGCCAAGGTGAGTGATCCACCGACCGTGGTGACGGCCAGATTTTCATCTATTCCCGGGCCAGTGGCGGTCGTGCTCGTGGTGACGATCGTGAAGGCCACTTGCTGGTAGCCCGCCAGATAGGCCGTGACCGTCCAGGTGCCGGCCATACTGGAGGGGAAGTAGATGGTGCCCCACAGGCCATTCACGTCCGTAATGGCACTGACATACTGCACACCAGCCGGGGTCGTGACGACAATCGTGGCACCCTGGAGCGGGGTAGACCCACCGGTCACAATGCGTCCGTTGCCAGCGATGGCCGTGAATGACACCAGGCCCGTGGAGCCACCCATGGTGCCATTGGAGGTCACGTAGATGGTCTTGGTGAATGTGGCGCGCGGCGTTGCCGGATCGGTGACCCATGCGATCTTGATGGAGCATTCACCGGGGACAGCCACGAAGCTGCTGACGGCATTGCCAGCCACGTGGTAGAGGCCCGGGTTATTGACACTATCGACTTCGGTGATCACCAGGCCGGTAATGGGCTGATTGCCCACGCCATTGTCAGCCAGAGACATGCTGAAATTGCCGGCCTGACCAATCACACCCAGTGGGCTGGTGGCGTTGTTCAGGAACAGGTCATCGTTGTAGGTCGTTCCGACGAGGTAGGGGGTATCGCTCACGGGGCACCCCCGATGGCTACTGGGGCACCCCCGATGGCCACATCGCGCACACCACCGGCAACCATGGCCTGCACTGGCAGTTCGCTGAGGGGTACCATGCGGTAGTCGGGGCAATGGATCGCCATGAAGTCGATGACCCGCTGATCCCTGTGTGTCACAGCCTTGGCCCACGCGAAGGTGATGATGGGATTTCTGGTATGGAGCGGCATACACAGGGCAGTCAGGAGGAGCAACCGGGGCTCCAGGTGATTGACGGCATCCTCCCAACCAAACTTGGCCAACCGATGGGCAATGCAGTTGGCGCAGTATTGCCGAATGGCGAACTGAACCCGCGTGTAATCGGAGAAGAGAGGCAGGATGGCGTCGAGTTCATGCGCCATGCGATGCTCCGTGCTCAGCCACTTCCTCAAACACGCCCAGGGACTCGCGCAGGACATTCATGGTTGCCTGCTTGCACCAGCGAATGGCAATCGGCTTGGTGATCGCCGTCTTCTTCCCCGGGAGATTGGGCGCTATCTCGTACGAGAGTTGCACGTAGATCGAGCCCAGGATGTATGCCAGGAGTAGGCCGTTCGGACCGGGAACCGCACGGGCGATGTCCAGTTGATCCAGGTCGGTGGCGCTATCAAAGACACGCATAGCGGTGTGTGCCGAGCGCGGCAACTGACGTGCCCGGGACTTCCAGAGGGACAGCCGGCGTTCGTTGGAAACCAGTGCTGGCCGCACAAGGTCGGGAAGCGATGCTGGATCAGGGAGTTGGCCTGCCATGGTCGCATCGATAGCGGCGCCACGCTTGGCCAGCGCATTGGTGTTGATGACCATGCCGTGGCAGCGGGCCAACTCGCTGATCATCGCCCGGTATCGACGCCACATCCAGGTCGAGCGTAGGTGCTCCCCGTTGTTGCCCAGGACCGTACCGTCCTCCAGCATAGGCGCGCTCTTAGCACCAGACCAGTGGGACACCCCGGCATCGTAGGCCAGGTCGTGACCAACAAGGTACACCGGACCCTTGGTGAGCGTGCAGGCCATGCTGATGGCCGCTGTGCCCGTGGAGCTGCCATAGTGCATATGGAGGTCATCTGGCAGACTTGACCAGGCGCAGAGGCTGTTGGCATCCGGCATGTAGGCATGCCGGGCAAACCGGTCCATCACCGGCTTGGCGACGAAGGGGGCACCGCTGAATGTAAGCGATGGGCCACAATCAGGCATCCAATCGATGATGTCCTCGGTGCGCTCAATCGGCACCGCGTAATGCGGTTCGATCCCGGCTACCCGTAGGCCACCGACAGCCGAGAGACTGGCGATGAGGATCGCCTTGCCCTGGAGGGCACGCAGGGCATCCAGATGGGATTCAAGGCTTGGCCCGCTGCCGATGGCGATGACCGGCGTTGTGTCCGTCAGGAGCGGCACCTGGGGTGCCCGCAGGATGGTCTCGGCATTACGCGCCAGATTCAGGACTGCCTGAAGACAGTCCATCGGGCAGTCCCCGAAGCGAAAGGGCGCATCCAGCATGGCGTGCTGCTGGTTGGGATCCTCAGGCCAGTCCATCTCGTGGAGATGGAAGTTCTGGGCAACGGCTGGCGGGAGGTCATCGACATTCATGAGGGCACCGAAGTCATGAGCGAGTCCCCACGATACGCTGGACCTGATCGGGCTCGTCCCGTAGGGGACCAGTACGCTCGTCGAAGACCTGACGCACCGTGAGCGGCGTAGGCGTCATCCGCAACCGCGCTCGCTCCTGAATCGTCAACTGCCGCCACAGGCCGGGTGTTCCACGCGGAACATTGGGGAACACATCCTGCTCGGTCAGCGCTGAGATAGGCATGACCGGCAGGTTAGCGTGTGTTCACCATCATTCAAGACGGGCAATCACCCGTCAGCGAGTTCGACAATGCACGTGAGCGTGTTGTTCGCGGCGGTGGCAACGGCAGTCGCCGTGATCTGGCCGATGATAGCACCAATGAGACCAACGGTGCTATCAATGGACTGCGCCCCACCCGTAGTACCAGAGGCAGCGAACAGGCAGGTGGGACCAACTGCCGTGGTGTTACACTGCACGACAGCCGGGCCTCGGGTGATGCCCAGGAAGTAGCTGAGCGGACTGAGCGCTGTGGTTGTGCTCAGATTGCCAGCGACCGGGATGACACCCGCGATGTCATAGGAGTTGGCGGTCTGACATTCGATCACCTGACCAGTTGGCACCCCCGCCAGGTAGACACGCTGGAGGATCTTGCCGCCAGCCTTGCTGATGGCCAGGGAGTTGACCTGGAACAACTGGAGTACCTGATTCTTGACCGAGTAGACGTTGCCGAGATCACCGGCTTCCTGCGAGTTCAGGGTGACGTCCCCGAGCGCCAGGCTGGCTGGATATGCATTGGACATGAGGAGTTCCTTTGGTGTTTGGTATCGCTGGCCTTAGGCGCCAGCGAAGGCCATCACTTGGTAGCGAGGGTTGATGCGGATCTGGCCAGGGAAGGTGGCGCTCACCGTGACCGCACGGCGACCATCGTTGTACTTGACCTCGGTCTCAAACATGCCGGGATCGGTCAGGTCTTCGGGAACGGGACCACCGGTATTGATCTGGCTGGTCGAGTCGCCGCTGACCGTGAACATCGGCAGCAAATCCATGAAGATTTGCGAGAAGTTCAGGCCGTAGGCGGTGTTGGCCGGGATCAGGAAGTCCCAGAACAGCGGGACGCCGTTGTGGGTGAGACCGGTCTGGGGATCCGAACCGATGCCGTACGTTGCACCCTTGCCGACCTTGCCGGTCAGGAGGAAGCTCTGCTTGGCAGCGATCTGGGTCTGGCCAGCGATGTACATCGCACGGGTCATGAAGATGCCGTCGATCATCATCGAGTTGTCGGTCGCACTGAAGCGATTGCCGTACGAGATGATGTTCGACATGATCTCAAAGAAGTTCGTGAAGAAGCTGGCGGTCGCACTGGTGTTGTACGCAGTCGCCGTGGTGTTGATCGCCGTGGGGGTCCACGTATCAGCCTCTGCCTCATCCACCGTAGTGGACAGACCGCCCGACACGCAGGTCAAGCCTGCATAGTTGGTGTTGTTGATGGTACCGAGGATGGTATTCGATGACCACGTGATCGCCGTGTTACCGGTAAACACCGAGGGCAGACCGTACAGCGGGTTGCCACCGCCCGAGTAGCTCAGGGCATTCATGTTGAAGAACTGCCAGAACACACCGCCCTGGGTGACGCCGTTCTGGAGGTTGCTCCCGACGCACAGGTCGCGGAACATCGCCGGGATTTCCTTCTTGCCGAACTGCACCAGGGCCTGGGGGCCACCGTTCTGCCGCAGCTCACCCTTGGAGATGGCGCGGAATGATGCGACTTCGCCCCAGGCAATCGATGCCTGAGCGTAGCGCTTGCGGGGGGTGTAGAGGGAGGTGACGTCCTGGTAGTCGCTGACGGTGTACACGTCATGCCGACCGGCTTCCAGCGGCCATACGACCGATGTACCATGCTGGTCGCGGTTGATGTTCCCCTTTTCCATCAGCATGCGGCAGATGGGGGTATTCTCAGCGACGTTGTACCAATACTGCTTGGAGTAGTTGGCGATGGTGATTGGCGTAATGACATCAAGAGGAGCTGCCATCGGATGGTCCTTTGTTCAGGGCAGCTCCTCGTGTGTGAGGATCACTGCTGGGAGAGTTTGGTAAGCCTTTGAATCTCGGTCCAACGCCGTGGGTCGTTCACGCCCCACCCGTTCTTCTTTGCCAGTTCATGAACCTGCTTGGCAATCGTGTCCTTGGGAACCGTCTTCCCATCTCGGCTGATTGTGGCGTTCTTCTTCTGGGCTTGGATCTGCGCCTTGGCCATGGCCTCCTTGGATGAGGCTTGGGCCTCACGACTTTGCACACCCTCAAGACGATACCGGTCCATGGCCATCTGGCGAACGTAGGGCCACGGGACATTATCCTGGAGCGCCCGACGCATTTCGACGGCGTACTTGGTGACGACTGGGGCATTGGACGGATCGGTAAACCAGCGCTCCACATCCTGTGTGGCAGCCTGGTTTGTGGCCAGGGTCTGAAAGCGCCCATCGATGGTGGATTCCAGCTTCTTCTCCAGGAGTTCCTGGATGAAGCTGTCGGGGTCGGACGCGAAGCGGTCCATCACCTGAGCCTTGTGGCCTTCCCATTCCCGGATCGAGGTCATCTCGTCGGGAGTGAAGGAGGAATTGGCGGACGCCTCTATGGCAGCCCGTGCTTCCGGTGTCTTGGCGCCCTGGAGCTGTGAGCGGTACAGGTCGAGCTTGGCCCGTGTGCCGGAGAACTGGGCGTTCTGCGGATTCTTGGGATGCCAAATCTTGAGCTTGGCGGTCTCGGCGTCTGCTTGCTGCTTCTTGAAGGCCGCTACGGCAGCAGGATCAACCCCGGCGTATGCCTTGAGTTGCTCCTGGCCACGGGTGTAGCCGCCCTGAAGCGCTTTGTAGCGCTGTTCCAACTGGGTTGCCCGCTCTTGCCAGTTGACTGGCGCTGGAGCAGGGATCCCGGTTGTCGTGGGGGTGTGCGAAGTCGTGTCTGGCGTTGTCGAAGAGCCTGCCTTGGAGAGTGCGTCTGCGTTCCGAATGGAACCATCAGCATCTATTGAGGCGCTCTGGACGTCACCGGTGTCCTGTGTGGAGGTACCAGTCGAGGACTGGTCTCCAGCGGACGTGTCGCTGGTCGGAGTGCTGGCGACGGTATCAGTCGCCTCGGCAGTGTCAATCGACATTTGTTATCGCTCTCTTTCAATCGGGCAATTTGCCCTTGGGTGGCTTGGGGATGGAGACGGGCTTGGATGGCTTCGATAGGGCCTGCACGCCCGGAGGCGGCTTACCGAGGAGCGACCGGGACATCCCGGCGCTTTCGACACTCGGGACCTTGGGACCGATGGTGCCAGGTGGCTTGCCCATGTTGGCCATGAACTTCGGTGGCGGGAGGCCGCGCTGGGATTTCATGGCCCCGGGTGGGCCAGGAGGAGGACCGGCTGGACTGGCCGGCATGATGGGGGCGCCCGTGGTGCTGGCGGGCCCCTGCGGAGGGGGAGGCACGCCAGTCGGGCTTTGGATGTTGGTGTCCACGGCGTCAGACATATCCTGACCGTCCGTGTTATTGGAATCTGCCGCCATCTTGCTCACAAGAGCGGTCAAGATAGATAGGGCGGCAACCGTAGACGGATCGCTCTGGGTGGGCGCGCCGCCTGGGCCGACGGGAGTGGATTGGTCGCCGCTCATGCCGGGCGAACCTGGCTGAGGACCGATGGGGGCAGAGCCGGCGTAGGACATGGGCATGGCTAACTCGCTTTTTCAAACGTTAGGTTGGGATTCTTGTCGGCCTTGCGCCGGGCTGCATCACGGGCCTTCTCGGGATCAGTGTAGTACGCCTTGGGGTCATTGCGCCCAAAGGGCTGCCGCTCGGCCAATTGTCCGTAGTACCGCCCCTTTCCGTTATTTTCGTACGCATGCGTCTGTACACCGGTGGCCGTATTGAACCTCGGTGCACACATCTGCCGCACCATGGTATGTGTACATTCACTGCATTTCTGCGGCGTATCCCGATCATCGATGGCGAGCACGAGATCCTCGGCATGCTCGCACTTCGGGCACTGGAAGGGGTAGCTGGGCATATTAGTTCACCCTCACTGGGCCAGGAGGTGGCCCTGGTTGCGGCTGCGAGCCGGGACGGTTGGGAGCAGGCAGAACATGCGGACCCTGGACCTGCGGAGGTGGGCCACCGGGACCGGGAGGACCGCCCGGCGGCATCATACCGGGGGGTGGAGGAGGGGGGGGGGCCGTGAGGATGCCGATGGCCTGCGTGTTCAACGGGATGATCCTGGCGGGGGCGTTGTAGCTCTTGAAGTTCTCCAACTGCATGGCGAGCGCGACGGCCTGCATCATGGGATTGGGGTTGCCGAGCAATTCAGGGACCACCTGGACGTTCAGCTTGTCCATGAGTGCCCGTATCTCGTCGGCATCCACCGCCACACACGTACCGGCAACGATGGCATAATCCGCTTCGTTCAGCCAGGTATCGAAGTCAACACCACCCTGCGCCTTGAGATCCAGTTGCTCCAGCTCGGCCTCCATCTTCCCGATCTGATCCGCCATATCCGGTGGGCATCCCTGCTGCTGGAGCGCCTGGGATTTGTCCTCGGCCTCGTCGGCACAGAGCGGCATGAGGAAGCCCCATTGCTGGGCAAGCTGCGGACCCAGGACGGCCTCCACGTCCTCGGTTGTGGCGAGGAAGCGTAAAATAGCGGCGCGGACCGTTGCGCATGACGATGCCCACTGCTCCACCTTGGACACCATGGCATCGATGCGGCTACGGCTGGTCTTCTCCTTGAAGGCCACGTCCTGGGCTGACCGCATCTGGGTATCAGTCTGACCCATGTAGAGAATGCCGTACAGACCAGTCGCCTTCTCAAACTCCTCGGAATTGAACTGGATGGCCTTGATGAACTCGTCCAGGTTGGACTTGATATTGAACACCTGGAGCATCTTGTTGATGTCCGGGGCTTCACCCATGCCGTCCCAGACGACTTCCAAGACCTGGAGGATCCCATCCTCGCTCGTGGCATTGGCAATCCGGTCGGCGTTCTCGGCCCCGACCTTCTGCCCGTTGGCCACCATGTGGATCAGCGCGGCGTGCGCAGACTGGCGCATGCGGACGATACTGATCTTGTACAGGAAGTCCATGGTCTCCAACTGCGGGAGACCGGCTTCCAGTGGCGAGCGACCCTCGTAGGAACCGGGAACGGTCTTGAGATCCAGTTCCTGGAACGGCCACTTCTGACGCTTCCAGAGCGGGACCTGCCAGGGCTTCTCCAACAGGATCTTGCCCTCCTCGGTGAACACGTAGTACACCGGATCGTCTGAGCCGGTCAGCACGTCCTGATCGTTGGTCTTATTCAGGAGCGAGACGCCATCCTGGTAATTGGAGAGCCCGTGATCGAGGTAGACCTCGTAGAACGCGAAGGTATCGACGCTGTAATCGGTTCCCGTGGGATTCTCGCTCGGCTTCTTGGCATCCCCTGATTTGCCATCCAGAATGGCCTCGCAGCCGGGAATGTTCTTGTACAGCCACCAGCGGGGCTTGCGGCGCTTCTGTGCCTTCCAGTGGCAGTCCGCTTGGCCGGTAGCGTCAGGATCCCAGTAGAAGTCCTTGATGGACACATGCATGTCCTGCGGCAGTTTCTTCTCGTCATTCCAGCCCGAGCGCACCACACCCTTACCGTAGATGATGGAATCAATGACGGCCTTCCGGTGCTCGTCCTCCTCGTTGTCCTGGGACGCTGTGTAATTCAGCATGTCCTGCATGAGCTGCGCACGCTGGATCGCCTGCTGATCCGCCCACGGCCTGGGATTCGCCCGGTGATCCGGGTTCTTCTGGAACAGCTCGTTGCCAATCACATCCACGTACTGACTGGCCTTGGAGAGGACCGCCGTGAAGGGCAGCTGGAGGTCGGCCTCCGGCTGCTTATCCACGGCGCCACGCCGGTAGGCGTACTTGTTGATCTTCTCGCCCATGTCGAAGAATATCTTCTGATTCTTCTTCGCGGCCTCGATCAGGCGCTTCAGGATCTTCTCCTTCAGCTCGATCTGCTGCACCCCGTCGGTCGATGACACCACATCACCGTCCAGCGGGAGCTGATCGGTGTTGACTGAGCCATCTGGGGCGACGAGGGATGGAGCGGCCATATTACGGCTTCGTTATAGTACTGGCAGGAGCAACAGCAGTAACAACAGGAGCGGTTGCCACCTGAGGGCTCGGATAGATATGCGCAGCAAGCCACGCATGATAGCGAATGAGCAGCGCCACGACCACCGCGCCAATGGACGCATAGAGAATCCAAGGATGATGCCCAAGGTACAGGAACGCCAATCCCAGTAGGATAGTGGCGAAGGCCAGGACACCGGCTTCGATGATGACCTTGCGAGTGATGCCGAAGGCGGCGGCACCGGCAACGAAGGGCTGGAGGATGGGGATGAAGGTGACAGCAAGGGCGAAGCCGCAGATGGCGAGCGTGACGCCACCGGCCCAGGAGGCGTAGTCTCCGATGTCATTGAGTATGCTACCCTCAACTGATCCGGCTGACGCGGGTCCGGCGGGCGTTTGGGACCTCGCATCGGAGCCGCAGCCCCCGAGGATCAGGGCACACAGGGCAAGGAGACTGATGGCGATGCGGTTCATGGGTTGATACTCACTTTCTGGTTGTAGATATAGTTTTTGATCTGCTCGACATCACGTTCGATATGACTGACCTGGGCCTTCATATCGTTCACGTTATTATTGAGATTGGTCAGCCACACAGCGCCGCCAATGGCAGCCCCGAGGACCGATAGGAAGGTGCCGATGTTGAAGCTCAGACGAGTCTTCTCGCTGACGGTTGGGAAGGGCCGACCCGGCGTGTCCGTCACGGCTTAGCTTCCGCAGCAGGCTTCGGCTGCGCATCCACCAGCGCCTTGAGGACCTGGAGCGCCTGGTTGGCGAACACGTAGTCCATGCGGGTGAATTGCTTGCCGGGTTGGGCGATTTGATCCAAAACGGCCCAGGCTTGCTCAGGGGTCATGGTTTTCCTTTGGGTTACCACTTGATCCACTTGCTGACGCCATCCGAGACGTAGCGAGTGACGGTTGACGCGGCGACGGTGTCAGTAGTAGCACCGCCGGGGAAGAATGTGTCGGCTCCGGCGCGTGTCGAAGTGACGGCCAGGGAATCCTCGTTGACCACGATCAG
>Ga0182030_10019783_pt1 | contig 12769 bp, 10 predicted proteins | sample 812S3MmetaG_FD_121299 | JGI IMG/M metagenome (GOLD analysis project Ga0182030, IMG submission 121299) | Permafrost microbial communities from Stordalen Mire, Sweden - 812S3M metaG (Illumina Assembly) | ecosystem: Environmental > Terrestrial > Soil > Wetlands > Permafrost | place: Sweden... | reverse complement strand
GTCTTGCGATGCGAAGATCCGCTCCTTGGCCAGCGCGTAGTTCTCGAAGCTGCCATGGCGATCAAGATGATCCGGTGTGATGTTCAGGATCACCGCGATGCGGGGATGAAACTGCTGCGTACTCTCCAACTGAAAGCTCGAAACCTCAAGCACCGACCAGGTCTCGTCCGTGCTTTGATCGATCAGGGCCACAACCGGCACGCCGATGTTGCCGCCCACCAGCGTGGGAATGCCGGCCTTCTGCAGAATCTCGCCCACCAGCGCGGTCGTCGTCGTCTTGCCGTTTGATCCCGTAATTGCCAGCGTGCTGCCTTTGAGGAACCGTGCCGCCAGTTCGAGCTCGCCAATCACCGGCAGTCCAAAGCTCTTCACCTGCGCCAGCTCCGGGGTATTCAGCGGCACGCCGGGGCTCACCACGATCAGATCCTGGCGGCGAAAAGTCAGCAGCCCGTGGCCGCCTGTCTCGACCATGATGCCTTCGTCCAGCAGCGCGGGAATGTCCTTGGCCAGCGCCTCAGCGCTGCGCACGTCGGAGACCGTCACATGGGCGCCGCGGCGGCGCAAAAACAACGCCGCTGCCAGGCCGGATTTGCCCAGCCCCACTACCAGAACCTTCTTGCCTTTGAGTTCCATTCCCTGGCTCTTACCTTCTGGCATTTGCTTCCACTTTCCCCGCACACGCGACTCTTCTATTCTGCACTGCTGAGAGCCCCATGCGCGCCGTGCCTAACGCAGTTTCAACGTGGTGAGTGCAAACAATGCAAACACCAGAGCCCCAATCCAGAAGCGGACGATCACCTTGGACTCGTGCCAGCCCAGTTGCTCAAAGTGATGATGCAGCGGGGCCATCTTGAAGATACGCTTTCCGTTGCGCAGCTTGTAACTGCCCACCTGCAAAATCACTGACGCCGCTTCAACTAAAAAGATACCGCCAATAAACGGCAACAGCAGCTCCTGGCGAATGATGATGGCTACTGTGCCGATGGCTCCGCCGAGAGCAAGCGAACCCACGTCTCCCATGAAAATCTCAGCGGGATGGGCGTTATACCAGAGAAAACCGATGGAAGCTCCGACCATGGACCCGCAAAACACCGTCAATTCGGCTACTCTCGGCATGTGCTGCAGTTCCAGGTAGTCGGCAAAGACCACGTGCCCACTGACATACGTCAGCACCGTAAGAGCCGCTGCGGCAATGATGGTGCAGCCGATCGCGAGGCCGTCCAGCCCGTCGGTCAGGTTCACCGCGTTCGACGACAGCGTCAGCATGAAAATCACAAACGCAACAAAGGGGATGAAGGCCAGGAACCACAGCGAGGGAATGGTCGCCGGCCACGAGTGCCACAGCAGGTCAGGCCGCCAGGCCTTGACGAACGGAACCGTAAGCCGCGTCGAGAACATCTGCAGCTGGTCGAGGATCATCAGCACAATCGCCACCGACGCACCTGCCAGACCCTGCCACAAAAGCTTGGCGCGGGCCGTGAGCCCCAGGCTGCGCCGCTTCACCACTTTTATGTAGTCATCCGCAAAGCCGATCGCTCCAAAAGCCAGCGTCGAAAACACCGCCAGCCAGATGAACGGATTCGATGGGTCCGACCACAGGATCGTCGGCAGCACAATGGCAATCACAATCAGGATGCCGCCCATGGTGGGCGTGCCCGTCTTCTTCAGGTGCGACTGCGGCCCGTCTTCGCGAACGAACTGGCCGATCTGAAACTCGCGCAGCTTCTGGATCACCCACGGGCCGATAAACAGCGCAATCAGCAGCGCCGTCAGCGATGCAAATGCGGTGCGGAAGGTCAGGTAGCGAAAGATGCGGAATGGATGAAAGAACGGGTAGAGCTTTTCGTAGAGCAGCCAGTAAAGCAAGTGGCCTCCAGAGCCGGAACGAAGCGGGATTCAAGCTAATTTTACAGTCCAGCGGGCTGGCCGGTCTGTGAAACGGCGGCGATTTCAGTTGCTGTGTGCGAGCCCTTGCAACATCGCAAGCGCGCGTTCCAGATGGACGCCGCGCGAACCCTTCACCAGCACCACGTCGCCCGGCTGCAGCGTCTTTAAGAGCCAGCGGCCCGCAGCTTCGGCGTCGGGCAGAAACAGCGACGCAACGCCGCCCGCGCACGCTGCCGCAGCCAGGTGAATCGCATTCCCCTGCACCGCCGCCACCAGGTCCAGCCCGGCCTCAGCCGCGGTAAGCCCGCACGCCGCATGCATCGCCGGCGCATACTCACCCATCTCCAGCATCTCGCCTGCAACCAGGATGCGCCGCTTCGCCGGCCGCGCCGCCAGCGTGCGAATCATCGACCGCAGCGCCTCAGGGTTGGAGTTATAGCAATCGTTCAGGATCGTCGCGCCGTCGATCTCCATCAACTGCCCGCGCCTGTCGCCGGCCGTAAGCCCGGCCAGCGCAGCCACAGCGCCGTCAAGGTCCACTCCCGCTTCAAGCGCAACCGCCAGTCCGGCCATTGCATTGGTGGCGTTGTGCATGCCCAGCAACTGCAGTGTCAGCGCACCTTCCCGCGTTCCGGCGCGAAACTTCAGATGCAGCCCAGCAGCGTCTTCGCTTGCCCCCACCACCTGCGGATCGGCGCAAGGCCCTTCGCCGAAATACACCACGCGCCCACGAAAATCGCGGCCAAACTGCGAAACGTACTCATCGGAACAATTGAGAAATGCCACTCCGTTCGCCGGCAGCGCCTCAACCAGCTCGAACTTTGCCCGCGCAATCCCCGCCTGCCCATCCGCAAAATTTTCAATGTGCGCCGTGCCCACGTTCGTCACCACGCCCCAGTCCGGCGCGGCGATGCGGGCCAGCGCGGCGATCTCACCTGCGTGATTCATCCCCATCTCGATCACTGCAATGTCGTGCTCATTTTCAAGGCGCAGCAACTGCAGCGGAAGGCCGAAACCGTTGTTGAGGTTTCCTCGCGACTTCAGCACGTTGAACTTTGCCCCCAGCGCCGCGGCTATCGCTTCCTTCGTCGTGGTCTTGCCAGCTGAACCGGTGACGGCCACCACACGCTTGCCCCACCGCCTGCGCACATGCGCCGCCAGAGCCTGCAGCGCAATCAGCGGGTCTTCGGCAATCAACAGTGGCCGCGCCAGCACTGCGTCCGGCAACGCGGCCACAAGCGCGCGCGAAACAACAGCCGCCGCCGCGCCGCGTTCAAATGCCGCGGAGAGGAAATCGTGCCCATCCAGCCGCTCGCCGCGCACCGCGAAAAACAGCTCTTCTGGAGCCACTGTTCGCGAGTCAATCGAGTAGCCGCTCACCGTCAGCGCGCCCGCATTGGGCACGGCTGATGGCGCCTCAAGCACCGCGCCCGCGCCAATGGCCGCCTCTGCCAGTGTCAGCTTCATTGGCTCGCCCCATAGCCCAATGCGCGCAGCGCAGAAAGCGCAATCTGCGCATCGTCAAACGGAATCGTCCGCCCTGCAATACTCTGTTCTTTCTCATGCCCCTTGCCCGCGATCAGCACCACGTCGCCTGCAGCCGCTGCCTCAAGCGCGATGCGAATCGCCGCCGCGCGATCCGGCTCAATGGTGTACTTCACACCGCTCGCCTTCAGGCCCGGCTCAATCTCCGCCAGTATGGCCACGGGCTCTTCCGAGCGCGGATTGTCGCTCGTCGCCACCACAAAATCGCTGCCCGCGCCGGCAGCCTGTCCCATCTTCGGCCGCTTGGTCCGATCGCGATCGCCCCCGCATCCAAACACCGTAATGACCCGGCCAGACTTCTGCGACGTAATCTGCCGCGCCAGTGCAATCAGGTTTCGCAGCGCATCGTCAGTGTGCGCGTAGTCCACAATCGCCGTGAAAGGCTGCCCCGCATCCACGGATTGAAAACGCCCCGGCACGGGTTGAAGCTGAGGGATCGAAGCCACCAGTTCATCGAAAGGAATGCCGCGCGCATGAGCCGCTGTAAAAGCCGCCAGCAGGTTCAGCACATTCACTTCGCCCGCCAGCTTTGAAGTCACACGCGCATTCCCCACCGGCGTTTCAAGATCAATCACCGCGCCGCCCGGAGTAAGAGCGAAGCTCGCCGCGCGCCACTCGCCAGCGCCGATGCCGTACATGCGCACCTCAGCGCCGGCCTTGCGCGCTGCCGCAGCCAGGTCCTCGCCACGCGCATCCATCGCATTGATCACCGCCACGCGCGGCGCAGCATACACCGTGCCATCAAACAGCAGTCGCTTGGCCGCGTAGTATTTCTCCATCGTCTGGTGATAGTCCAAATGATCCCGAGTCAGGTTGGTGAACACGGCCACATCGAATTTCACGCCCATCGCGCGGCCCTGGTCCAGCCCATGGCTTGAGACCTCCGTCACCAACTCCGTCGCGCCGCGGTCCACGCCCTCCGCCATCAGTTCAAAAAGATCGCGCGACTCCGGAGTCGTGTGCACGCTGGCCCGCACCTCGCCGGCAACGTGGTACTCGATCGTCCCCACCAGCACTGTCTTGCGTTCCGCCGCGTTCAGCAAAGCTTCGGTAAGAAACGCAGTGGTGGTCTTCCCATTGGTCCCGGTAATTCCCGTCGCTGCCAGCTTTCGTTCCGGATGCGCGAAGAAGGCCGCGGAAGCCTCCGCCAGCGCGCGCCGCCCATGCTCCACTTCAAGCACCGGCACACCCGCCTGATAGACAAGCAAATGATCGAATGTGTTTGACGAATCCGTAATGATGCCCTGCGCGCCCGCTTGAATGGCCTTCTCCACATAGCGATTGCCATCCGTCGACCCGCCCTTCATCGCCACAAACACCGCGCCCGGCTTCACTTTGCGCGAGTCATACTCCACGCCCGTCACCGGCTCTTCAGAGCCGCCGCCCGCGCCCACCGCCGTTACTTCCGCCGCAAATTCGTTCCAATTCATCTCGTGTTCCATTGTAGTTTGCAAGGCCTTGGTGGACGCAGGGTCGGCGCCTCACGCGCGCAGGTCAAATTCAATTTGGTGAAGCAAAATGCGATCCTGGGGGGACAAAATCTAACGTTCTGAATCTGAAATTCTTCCCATAATTGGCAGTGTCATCCTGAGCGAAAGGGGCCCCAAACGCAATTCAGTTTGGGGGTGGTGAGTCGAAGGATCTGCTTTTGTCCTTTCACGATTTCCACAAGGAGCTTCATACTCAGGAATTCAGCGCGCGCAGCGCACCGCGATTTGCGTGCCGGCAGCCACCATCGTGCCAGCCGTGGGCGCCTGCTCGCGCACCGTGCCGCTGCCGCTGATCTGCACTTCAAGGCCCGCAGCCTCGGCCTGCTCAATCACCTTGCGCATCGGCAAACCCAGCAAAGACGGTACCTTCAGCTGTTTTGCATCGCTCACCGTCACCGCATGCGTCAACGGTTCGTGCGCTGCGGATGAAACAGCATTTGTGCCTGGCGATAGCATCGCTTCAGCAGTTCCCTGTTTGGCGCTCGCACCAGCATTTGCCGGCGCACTGGCCTTCTGCACCGACGCTTGTTCCTTCGCACTGGCCACAGGAACCGGCTCACGCAGCGGATCGTCGCTGGGCAGATCGTTGATCGCGGCGAACATCGTGTTCACATCGCCCTGGCCTTGCGATTCATCTTCGGCGATGGTCGTCTGCGGCTGCGCTTTGGTTCGCGGCGCGTGCAATTCAATATCGTGCGGGACACCCAGGTACTCCAGCACCTGCTGCGCCACATCCGCAAACACCGGCGCTGAGACAGCAGTTCCGTAGTACGAAGCGCCCTTCGGATTGTCCATCACCACCGCCACCGAGATCACCGGGTTATTGACCGGAGCAATCCCGGCGAACGAGGCAATGTGCATCGTCTTCGAGTAGGTATGCGTGACCGGATCGATCTTCTGGGCCGTGCCCGTCTTGCCACCCGATGAGTATCCATTCAACTGCGCTGGCTTGCCCGTGCCGTAAAGCACCACGCCTTCCATCATCTTGCGCATCTGCGCAGCCGTCATCTCTGAGATGACGCGGTGAGCGCCTTCAGGAAGCGGGTTGGGCAAGTCATCGCCAGGTCGAAACGGCTCCGGCACCGGCAGAGCAGAAGCCTTCTGCGCATTCGCGCCCACCTGCCCCGGCATCAGCACGTGCGGTGGAAGATAGGTTCCCCCATTCGCAATGGTCGAAACCATTGACACCAGTTGCAGCGGCGTCACGCCCACTTCCTGTCCAATGGAAATCGACGCATACGACGTTACTCCCCAGCGCTTCACCGGCTGCAGCAGGCCGCGGGTTTCGCCCGGCACTTCCAGGCCGGTACGCGCGCCAAACCCAAAGCTGCGAATGTACTCGTAGAACTTTTCCTGCCCAATCTTCTGCGCCAGTTTTACGGCCGCCACGTCGCTCGAGTGCTCCAGCGCCTCATGCACCGTGATCACGCCGAAGTGGTCTCCCTTGTCGTCGTGAACGATCCGCCCCGGCAGCTGAATCTGCCCGCCCTGGCAATCGATCTTGTCGTCCGGAGTTACCACATGCTGCTCCAGCGCTGCCGAGTACGTCACCAGCTTGAACACCGACCCCGGCTCATACACATCGCTCACCGCGTGATCCCTAAGCAGCGCCGGTGTGGTCTTCCGCGACTCATTGGGATTAAACGTTGGTCGAACGGCGAGCGCCAGTATCTGCCCCGTGTGAACGTCCTGCACCACTACAGTTCCGTTGTCGGCATGGGTCTTTTCCATCGCCCGATCCAGCGCTCTCTCGGCGAGAAACTGGATGTTCTCGTCGATCGTGAGCACCAGGTTCTGCCCCGGCTCCGGTTCGTGCTCGCTCGAACCAAGCACCTTCCGCCGCGCGTCCATGGCGGTATACATGCGGCCCGGCGCGCCATGCAGCTTCGGTTCGTACTTCTGCTCCAGGCCGCCCAGGCCGTTATCGTCCACACCCACGTATCCCAGCACCTGCGCGGCAATTTCGTTGTCGGGGTAGAAACGCTCAAACTCCTTCTGCGAATAAATGCCCTTGATGGCCAGAGCCTTTACCTTCGCCGCAGCTTCAGGCGTCACACGCCTAGCCACCCACGCAAAGCTATGCCCGTTGGAAAGCCGCTCGGCGATCTGGTCTTCGCTGGTCAGCGCGTCATCCGTATCGGTGTGCACCACCGCAGCCAGCGCATGCGCCGCAGACTGTACCCAGGCAGCGCGCTGCTTGTCGTCAATCTCGCTGGGGACTGCATAAAAGGAGTCGGCCTGAACCGTCATCGCCAGCTCATGCAGGTTGCGGTCATACAAAACGCCGCGCCGCGGAGCCACCTCAAAGGTGCGCAGTTGCTGCCTTTCCGCGCGTTCCTGAAACTCCTTGTGGCGCACCACCTGCAGCCAGAACAGCCGTCCGCCAATCGCGGTGGCCCACAGCAGAAAGAACAGGCAGATCAGCCAGAAGCGTGCCCGCTTGAGGGGGATGATGCGGGTTGCGGTGTTGCGCCCGCGGCTGGCTCGAACAGGTAACTGCATCACAAATGCCCCCGGGCGTTGAGCAGCTGCGAGCTACCAGCTTTCAGCTGCACTTAGTCATTCAAAGTACCTGCGATTCGACTTGGATAACTCGGCCTCTCTTACTGAGCAGGCGAGGCCGGAGGAGTAACCTGTGCCAGCACCGGCGATGCGTAATCGGGGCGGGCGTTGGGATGGATCACCTGGCCCGGCGCCGGCTCCGCAAGCCCAAGCTGACGCGCCATCGTGTCGATCCGGCCCGGCTGCGTAAGCTGCGCCTCGGCCAGCCGCAACTGGCGATTGTCTTCGCGCAACTGCTCCACGGCCAGCTTCTCTGACTCCACGCGATAGCCGCTCTCTATGGCATAAAAGTGCTGTAGTCCATAGATCATCACCAGCGAAAACAGCACCGCAATGGCGGCAGAGAACAACCGCATCTCGCGGATCTTTACCGGATCGGGCGCCTTCACCAGCCGTGAATTATCAATGCTGCGGGCAAAGTAGAACTCCGGCGTGCGAACTCCGCGGCGGCGCAGCGGCTGCAGCGCGAACAATTCGGCGTTGCGCTCCTGAATGCGTTGCGCCGGCGCCCGGCCTGCTTCAAAATATGTTGTTGCAATTGCCGCCATAATTGCCTCCCACCCACTTATTGCTTTTCCGCTGCTCGTAACTTTGCGCTGCGCGCGCGCGGATTGCGATCTATCTCTTCTTCGCCGGCTGTGACCGGCTTGCGGGTCAGTATCTCCCAGGTGCCCTTCTGCGCGCCTTCCCGCAGACTGTCTTTCGCGATGCGATCTTCCAGCGAGTGAAAACTGATGACCACCAGCCTTGCGGAGGGCTTAAGCAACCCAGGTGCGGCCTCTAACAATGCTTTGATCTCATCTAACTCACGATTCACATAAATACGAAGAGCTTGAAAAGTCCTGGTCGCCGGATGAATGCGCTCTTGTTTCATTGCCGGGGCGGCTTGGGCTACAATCCGGGCTAACTGCCCCGTCGTTGTAACCGGCCGCCCCCGAACAATGGCTCTGGCGATTCTCCGCGACCTCCTTTCCTCTCCGTACTCGTAAATAAGGTTGGCGAGCTCGGGCTCGTTTTCCTCATTCACCACTTGTGCGGCGGTCGGCCCGGAGCGCGTGTCCATGCGCATATCCAACGGACCATCTGCCTGAAAACTGAATCCCCTGCCTGCCTCGTCGAACTGCAGGCTGCTTACTCCAAAATCTGCCAGCAAACCATCCACTGAAGCCGGCTTTACATAAGTCGCAATCGAACTGAATGCTTCATTCACCAGAGTGATCCGCGGCGCCTGGTTTCCTAACTCGTTACACACTCGGGCAAGTCTTACTTTGGCTAACTCCATCGCCTCGCCGTCGCGATCAAACCCGATAAGATGCCCCTGCCCGCCCAGTTGCCTTGCTATTCCCTCTGCGTGCCCAGCCAGCCCCAGCGTGCAATCTACATAAGTCCCGCTGGCCCGCACTCTGAGAAAATCAATCGCTTCCTTGAACAAAACCGGCACATGGCGTTCATTCGTCTTCGTCATGTGCTCCCCTGAGGGATGTTTTTCCTTCAACTGTGCTGTCGCACAATGGCGGCAACCGATTTGCGATCCTCCGCCGTCATCTCAAAGCTTCCCAGCCGGTCTTCAAACGCCTTCTCGTTCTGCACTTCCAGGTAAACCAACTTGCCCAGCACCACAACTTCGGCGTCCAGTTTGCCCTTCTCGCGCAGCTTCTGCGGCAGCACAACGCGTCCCTGGCTGTCGATCTCAAGCTGCTGACCGTAATAGCTGGTCAGGTTCAGATACTTCTCCACCGCTTCGTCCAGGTTGCTGTGCTCGGCCAGCAGCCGTTCCTGCTTTTCCCAAGCCGGCAGCGGCCAGATCTGGGCGCTCTTTCCATCCGTCGAAGTGATGTAAACCTGGGTCACATTGGCCGCATCCAGCAACGTCTTGAAGGCAAAAGGAATCTTCAATCTGCCTTTGTCATCTACTTTGGCCGGATTGTTCCCCCGAAACACCGTTTTGCCTCTTGCTCATCCGCGGCCTTTATCTGTGCTGCCGTCGCGGGTGATTCATTGCTTGTCCCATTAGCCAGGCTGGTTCCCCAGTTGCTTTGGCGCCCTGCTTGATCCGGTTTGCGAGTAGACTTGCGACTGGATCTGAGTTGCGAGGTTTTAAGCGTTTTCGCTTCTCAGATGCCGCTGAGTCCCACTGGAGCCCACCGGACTCCACTCAGCTCCACAGAAGCGATACTACAGGCCTTTTGTCTAGGCGCAAGCGGAAAAAATGGCCCGGCCTGGGGAAAATTTCCAGTTTTCAGTGGGAAAATGGGCTAATAGTCTGCAACGAGACCCTTACCACAATATGTAGTGTTTACTGAGCAGAGTCTCCCCCTGGACAGGAATACTGAGTCGTGGTAAGCGAACAAAAAGCGAAGGCGGGGCTAGCCCACTAATTTGACCCTCGCGCGCTTGTCCCGCACCCGCTCCATGACCACCTTCAATAGATAGAAGAACACCAGGATGTTCACCACCAGCAGGGCCGAGCGCACCGGGGTGACCTTGCGCATAATTTCGAAGATCTCCCACGGCAGGAACGACACCGTAATCCCAAGAGTGAAATATTCAGCCCAACCCTTTTCGAGATAGAGGCCAATTCCCTCCGTCATTCCCAGCGCGGCGTAGGCAAACAGCGCCGCGCCGATGCGGCGCAGCATCTTGTCGTTCACAATCGTGGCGCGATCGAGAACGAAGTCCACAAAGCGCGACTCAGGGCCAAAGCGCAGGTGATGAGCCAGGCGCAGCAGCACATCGCCCAGGTCCTTGCCCACCAGCTTCAGCGCGCCCACCCCTACAGCGATGAACAGCAGTGCCTGCCCCAGTTTGAAAGCCGCAATCAGCATCAGCCATCGATTGTGATGGTCCTTGCCCAGGGAGAACTTGGATCGAAAGTTGATGATTTCCTCGCCAGCAACGCGGCCCCCATTTCAATCGGGCTCCTAAGAATACGTTAAACGATTGCACCCGGTTCGCCCATACACATCCGCTCCCCGAGCGTTACTCAAACGTTTCATTTTGATACCCGCAAGGCACGAAGCCGATTTCCGTTGCCATCGAAAAGCGCCCGCCGTTTGTTGATTGCACCCATGCCCTCGGGCTGCGCCCGCACATCGGCCGGAATCCGATTCGAGCGCCGGCGCGTTTATCAGGTGTAGTCGATAACGCAACGGAGGAAGTTCACACCATGATCAGCACCAGCAAGATTGTCCTGGCCACACTCGCCGCTCTCACGCTCTCGCTGTCCGCGGCATCCGCCCTGGCCCAGAAGGATCCGGACGTGGGCGGCGCCGCCATGTTCCCCACCAAGAACATCATCCAGAATGCCGTCAACTCCCCGGACCACACCACGCTCGTGGCCGCCGTTAAAGCCGCAGGCCTTGTGGACACGCTCTCCGGCGCCGGCCCTTTCACCGTCTTCGCGCCCACCAATGAAGCGTTCGCCAAGCTGCCGGAGGGCACCGTAGATACGCTGCTGAAGCCGGAGAACAAGGATCAGTTGGTCAAGATCCTCACCTACCACGTAGTTGCCGGCAAGGTGTCTTCAAAGGACTTGATGAAGATGATCAAAAAGGGCGGCGGAAAGGCTGAGTTGAAGACCGTGCAGGGCGGCACGATCACCGCATCCTTGCAAATGGGCCACATCGTTCTCACCGACGAAAAGGGCGGCACCGCGACAGTCGCCATCGCAGACGTCTTCCAGTCGAATGGCGTGATTCATGTCATCGATGCCGTGCTGATGCCCAACTAGTTTCCTGTCTCCGATGTTCGCAACAAATCAGCAGCTGTCATCCTGAGCGAACCTGGGTCCCGGGCGACAGGTCTTCGTCGCAGGGGTGGGGAACGGGGCCCCAAACGCTTTTCAGTTTGGGGATGGCGAGTCGAAGGATCTGCTCTTGCACTCAGCAATCCATGCCACGGACTTCAGACACAGGACACGGATTTTCAACAACCCGCTCCATTTTTTTCCAGCCGGAAGTACCCAGCGCTGCGGCTCACGCAGTGTTCGCCGCAGTCTTCCGGCTGCTTTTTTCCTCGTCCCTTCCCCGCACGCTACCATCCGAACTATGACGCAGCGTTTCACAACCAGCCAATGGGTGCCGTTTCCAGTCGGGCTTGTCTTTGCTTTCTTTGCCGATCCGGCGAATCTACCGCGACTGATGCCGGCAAACCTCCGAACTAGAATTGAAGGCGCAAGCATCGAGCCTGCACCCCTGCGGCCTGCGAGCTCCGATCGACTTTCCGGCCCGCGCGGCATAGCAGCCGGCAAGGGCTCTGAGATCGTCATCAGCTTCCGTCCCGTCCCCTTGACCCCCTTCCGCGTTCGCTGGACCGCGCAGATCGCAGAGTTCCAATGGAACGATCACTTCTGCGATGAGCAGGTGTGTGGGCCGTTCGCCGCCTTCCGGCACTGCCATCGCACCCAGGCTCAGACACGCAATGGCGTTGCCGGCACGCTGGTCACGGACGAGATTGCGTTCAAAATGCCGCTTGGATTTCTCGGAAACGGAGCCGGATTTTTTGTGCGTCGCAAGCTCGCCGGATCATTCGCACACCGGCAAGAGCAGCTAATCGCGTTGCTTCAGGCAGCTTCGTACCCGACGCTATAGGACCGTCCAAGAGCGAGCCTACTTTTTCCCGCTGAGCAGCGCCTCGCGGTCCAGCACATTCCCATCCACAATCAGCCCGGAGATGCGCCGCGCGTTCCAGATGTTCTGCGTCGGATCGCCGTCCAGGATGAGAATATCGGCGCGGCGCCCAGGAGAAATCTGCCCCAGCTCATTCCAGTTGAACTCGAGCGCGTAGTTGTTGGTGGCCGCGGCCAGCGCCTCGCGTGGTGAAAGCCCGAGCCGCACCAGCATCTCCAGCTCGGTATGCTCGGAGATGCCCGGCATCGATCCAAAGACCGGCGCGCCACTCGCAGCCAGATAGTGCGGATATGCGGTGAAGATAGTCTGGTTAATGCGCCAAAGCCTCATCGCCGACTGGTCTGCTTTCTTGCGCTGGCCCTCTTCAAGATAGCGCTGGCCGGCTGCGGGCAGATGGCGCGTCCACGGCGCAAGCGGATAGTCGAGGTTGCCGGTAGCGGGGTTTGAAGGCACAAACATCCGCGCAGGATCGAGCAGCGCAGCGGCAGGCTCCTTCCACAGGTTGCGATGATCCGGCAGCCGCGTGTAATACAAGCTGAACGTGGGCATCAGCGCGGCGTGGTGCGATGCGATCGACTTTGCGTAGCTACGCCAGTGCGGATCGGTGGGCGGCAGGCGCTCCGAGTAGTCGTACGCGGTGTTGGCAGCGCCGTCTTC
>Ga0182030_10019782_pt1 | contig 12770 bp, 16 predicted proteins | sample 812S3MmetaG_FD_121299 | JGI IMG/M metagenome (GOLD analysis project Ga0182030, IMG submission 121299) | Permafrost microbial communities from Stordalen Mire, Sweden - 812S3M metaG (Illumina Assembly) | ecosystem: Environmental > Terrestrial > Soil > Wetlands > Permafrost | place: Sweden... | reverse complement strand
AGGTTGTTATACAGCTAGTGGATGTCCTACCCAAACTTTTTATAAATCTACCGTTGAAGAGTGGCAAAATATCCTGTCCACTATGCTACCAAACGGGAAAGGTTGTGCTTGTTTAACCAGTGGCGTTACTCTATCGCCCACCCCACAAACTGTAACTATGTTGGTTGCTGTAAATTGGAAAAATCTATCTGGTCTTTATACTACCATCGCATTATCTACTCAAATACCATCTGCAACAAGCTCTAGTAGTACTACCGTTACAGCTTGCAACAACCCTTCGCAAACTACCCCAGCAACAACTTCATCGCCATTAGGGATCTGTAGTAATACGAGTAATAGTGGTGTGTAAGAGTATGCTAGAAACTTAAGGAGATTTCTCCTGGACAAGACTTCTCCTTGACTTATCTCGTTTTGAGATGTATAATAAATTATTTAAGGTAACTTATGCGCTTAATTACTCCCAAAAGAATACGGGAAGCAAAAGAAAAACATAAAAATTTAATAAGTGCTTTAGATGCTTGGCTTAAATTAATAGAAAAAAATCAATTTAAAAGTTTTACAGAATTAAAACGAACTTTTAATAGTGTAGATAAAGTAGATAACTTTTATGTTTTTAATGTTGGTGGAAACAAGCTTAGAATTATTACAACTATTCACTTTAACTGGGGTAAAGTTTTTATTAGACATATTTTAACTCATAAAGAATACGATAAAAACAAATGGAAACAAAAGGAAAATTGTTATGAATAAACAATTATCACAAGCAATTAAATATTGGGATTATATTAGCCCAATAGCATGTTATCCAAAAAATAAGCAACAATACGAAAACCTTGTTAAACAACTAGATAAGTTGCTAGATATTGTTGGTGAAAACGAAAATCACAAGTTGATAGGATTAATAGATACAATCGGTCATTTTATTGAAGAATATGATAACAAACATTATAAAACTAAACAAACCACAGCAACTGGTATTGATGTTTTAAAATTTCTTATGGAAACTCATAATCTTCATCAGAATGATTTACCAGAAATTGGTAGTCAGGGTGTTGTTTCCGAGATATTAAATGGTAAAAGAGAGTTAAATATAAGGCAGATTAAACTTTTGGCAAAGCGTTTTAATGTTGATCCAACTACTTTTATTGATGATTAACTGCCTTGCTTTATGCAAGATATTGGCTATTATTTTGTGAGATTATGGATCTTAATGCAGTTCTATCTACCCAACAAATGCCTTATGACTTTTAATTGTGCACTAGCAAATGCAATCTCTGCTCTAATAGCCTCATAATCAATACCTCTACCTTTTTGCAGCAAGATTTGCTCTGCATCACGCTTAGCTTTTAATGCCTTTACTTTATCCAAATCTGCAGCCCGCATTGCAGTATCCGCTAAAATTATACATTTACTAGGCTGAACTTCTAATACTCCACCAAACATAACTAAAGCTTCTTTACTAAAGTCTGATTTTTCAATCCAAACAGGAGCTGGAGCTAATTGTGCTAATAACTTAGTATGGCCATATAAAATCTCTAACTCCCCATGTAAAGAAGTTACAAATAATTTAACAGCCAGCCCACAATACACTTGTTGTTCTTGGCTTACTATATTTAATTCAAATTGCTTCATAGTCTTTTATGAATTAGCTCTTCTGCTTTTAATTTCACTTCATCAATACTTCCAACCATGTAAAACGCTTGTTCCGGCCAACTATCACATTCTCCATCAATAATAGCTTTAAAACTTCTAATAGTATCTTTTAACGAAACAAACTTTCCAGCATTACCGGTAAATACTTCAGCAACGAAAAATGGTTGCGATAAAAATTTTTGAATTTTTCTAGCTCTTGCAACAATTATTTTGTCCTCGTCTGCGAGCTCTTCTATTCCTAAAATAGCTATAATATCTTTTAATTCTTTATATCTTTGTAAAATACTTTGAACAGATCTAGCAACTTGATAATGCTCTTCCCCTACTATCTGTGGATCCAATTGTCTACTAGTTGAATCTAATGGATCAATCGCCGGAAAAATACCTATTTCAGCAATTTGTCTAGACAAAACAACAGTAGCATCTAAATGTGCAAATGTAGTAGCCGGGGACGGATCGGTTAAATCATCTGCAGGAACATAAATTGCCTGAACAGAAGTAATAGAACCCTTGTTAGTTGAGGTAATACGTTCCTGCAAAGTACCCATTTCAGCAGCTAATGTTGGCTGATATCCAACTGCCGATGGCATTCGACCTAATAAAGCTGAAACTTCCACTCCAGCTAAAGTGTACCGATAAATATTATCAATAAACAATAATACTTCTCTGCCATCATCACGAAATTTTTCTGCAACGGTAAGAGCAGTAAGTGCTACTCTTAACCTATTACCAGGAGGCTCATTCATCTGTCCATACACTAAAGCAACTTGATTTAATACTTTACTATCTAACATTTCATTATAAAAATCATTCCCTTCTCTAGTACGTTCCCCTACCCCAGCAAATACTGAATATCCGCTATGCTCTATGGCAATATTTCGAATAAGTTCCATCATATTAACAGTTTTACCTACGCCTGCCCCACCAAACAATCCGATTTTTCCTCCTTTAGCAAAAGGACAAATTAAATCAATAATTTTTATACCAGTTACTAATAATTGTTCGCTAATAGCTTGCTCTTGAAATGTCGGAGGTTTACGATGAATAGGTAATTTAATTGATGAAGCTATTTCTCCTTTACCATCAATTGCTTCACCAAGTACATTCATGATCCTACCTAAAGTTGCTTCTCCAACAGGCACACAAATTGAATTACCCGTATTAATAACCGATATTCCTCGTTGCAAACCTTCCGACACACCCATAGCAATAGTTCTTACTACCCCATCACCTAATTGCTGTTGTACTTCTAGAATCAAACCATTATCTACTACTTTTAATGCATCATAAATTTTAGGCACTGCATTAATATTAAATTCAACATCAATTACTGCGCCAATAACTTGGAGAATTTTGCCAGTATTATCTTTAGTGTTCATTTTTATTTCTCAATCTTATTTATTAATATATACTAAACATCCCTCAGCGTAGCGGGAGAGGGATTGGGTGAAGGTTCATTAAATTTTTTCATATACCAACCGATCCACCAACAATTTCAGAAATTTCCTTAGTAATTATTGCTTGACGTTCTTTATTAAAATTAAGCTGTAAGCCTTCTATAATTTGCTTAGCATTATCTGTAGCACTTTTCATGGCGATCATTCGTGCTGACTGCTCACAAGCAATATTTTCAACCACCCCTTGATATACTAAAGACTCCACATAACGTTTTAATAATAAATCTAATAAACTATCCCTGTCTGGCTCGAAAATATATTCGGTTTGTAACACTTGATTATTACTAAACAAACCATTTACAATTGGCAACAATTGTTTAATAGTTGGTTTTTGTTGCATAGTAGTTTCGAATTCATTATACGCTATATACAAACTATCTATTCTTTGTTCTTTATATTCTTGCAATAATACTTGAGTGATACCAATTAGATCCTGCATCTTCGGTTTTTTGCCAATTTTTTCTCGACTTGCGATAACATTAACATGATCTCCAAATTTATTATTAAAAAATTTTTTAGATTTCTCCCCAATAGTGGCTAGTTTTATTTGGGCATTAACATTATTATTTTTCCATGCCGTTATACTGCTATAACATTTTCTAAACAAATTAATATTTAAACCACCGCACAACCCTCTATCAGAAGCTATAATTAATAACCCGATATTAATCTCTGGCCGTTTAACAAAAAAATAATGTTTATCTAAACAACCTAAAGACAAATTATTAATTAATTCACTAATTGCCGCAGAAAATGGTCGTGAAGATCGCATAACATCTTGTGCTTTCCGCATTTTGCTAGCAGAAATCATTTCCATAGCTCTAGTAATTTTCTCAGTACTTTTTATGTTTTTTATCTTCGTTTTAATTTCATTTAATCTAGACATAAAATACTATACTACCCATTTTAGTTTTTTAAAGTTCAATATTATTTCTATAATTTTATTAGAAACCACATCATTAAAATCTTTTTTAATATTTAAATCATCTAGAAAATCTCGATAATCTACTTCCACATAGTTATGTAATTCTTGTTCAAACTCACCTGTTTTTTTCAAAGGAACATCATCTAAATACCCATTAGACACCGCAAATAAACTAATCGCCATTAACCCTACAGAAATAGGGCAATATTGTTTTTGTTTAATTAGTTCTGTTACTCTTTGACCACGCTCTAATTGTGATAAAGTAACACTATCTAATTCTGAAGCAAATTGAGCAAAAGACGCTAACTCTCGATATTGCGCCAATACTAAACGCACCCCTATTCCTAGTTTTTTGATAATTGGTGTTTGAGCAGCCCCCCCCACCCTAGATACCGACAATCCAGCATTTATTGCTGGACGAATACCGGCATTAAATAAATCTGTATCTAAAAAAATTTGGCCATCGGTAATTGATATAACATTAGTAGGTATAAATGCGGAAACATCTCCGGCTTGTGTTTCAATAATTGGTAAAGCAGTTAGAGATCCGGTTTTGCCTTTTATTTCTCCATTACTATGTAAAGCTACATATTCTTCATTAACTCTAGCTGCACGCTCTAACAATCTAGAATGTAAATAAAAAACATCCCCTGGATATGCTTCTCTACCAGGTGGTCTTCTTAACAATAAAGATATTTGTCGATACGCCCAAGCATGTTTAGTTAAGTCATCATAAATAATTAAAACATCTTCGCCTCGATCTCTAAAATACTCGCCCATAGTACATCCGGTATAAGGAGCAATATATTGCATAGATGCTACATCTGAAGCAGTAGCTGCTACCACAATAGTATGTTTCATAGCTTCATATTCTTGTAGTTTACGTACTACACTAGAAATAGAAGATGCTTTTTGTCCAATTGCTACATAAATACATACTACATTTTGATCTTTTTGATTAATTATAGTGTCTATAACTAATGCAGTCTTGCCAGTTTGTCGATCACCAATTATTAATTCTCTTTGTCCTCGACCAATTGGTACCATAGCATCAATAGATTTTAGTCCTGTTTGAAGTGGCGTAGAAACAGATTTTCTCCATATAACCCCTGGCGCTACTTTTTCTATCGGAGAATACATTTTACAATCTAAGGCTACACCCCCATCAATTGGTTCTCCCAAAGCATTAACTACTCGACCAACCAACTCTGGTCCAACTGGAACTTTAAAAACATCTCGGCTTAATTTAACTACTTGTCCTTCAGCAATATTATTAACATCTCCTAGGACCATTGCTCCAATACTATCTTGTTCCAAATTTAATACGACACCAATTGTTCCATCTTCAAAAATTAATTTTTCACCATATTTAGCATCTTCTAAACCATAAATTTTAACTATACCATCTGCCACACCAATAATTTTACCTTCTTGGCTTCTAACATTAGTAAAATTAGAATCTTTAATTTTACTTTCGATTAGGCTGCTAATTTCTTTTGCATTTAACATTTAATATTTACTCCAATAATTCGTGCTGTAAATTTAGCAATTTTTTCTTAAAAGAATAATCAATTACTTCATCATTATATTTAATTATTATTCCAGCAATAATCGAACCATCTACTGTATATTCCAATAAAACCTCTTTTTTAAAATATGCGGTTAAATCTTTATATAATTTTTTCTTTTGATTTTCATCCAAAAGAACTGCACTAATGATTTTCACCCTTAATTTATCTTCGCTTTGTAAATATAATTTGTCATAATATTCGTAAATTTTTGGTATTAACAACAAATGCTTATTTTTAACTAATAATTTAATTAAATTCTCTATTAATGGCGAAACCATTATAGAATTAGTTAACGTTAATAAAAAATCTACTTTATTCTCTACACTTAATACACTATTATTAATTAATTTTATTATCCTTGGTTCTTTAACCACTGTACTTAAAAATTCTAATAAAAATAAAAACTTTTCTTTAGAAATAGCAGCATTAAACTCATTAGCAATAGCAAAAATTGCTTTAGAGTATCCTCTAATTATATTGCTATTATTTTGTTCCATATAATTTATTACTTACTTCAAGTAAAATAGTTTGATGTTTGGTTTGGTCCAAATGGTTTTCTAATATTTTTTCAGCTCCTATAACAATTAATTGAGCCAAATGTTCTTTTAAATCTTGCTTTAATTTTAATTGCTCTCTTTCTAGTTCAATACGTCCAGATGAAATTATTTCTTCTTTTTTAGTTTTAGCCTGAGCAACAGCTAAGTCCATAAGATGTATGGCTTGCTTTTTAGCCTCTACTACCAATTGCATACAATACTGTTTAGTCTCTGCCTCTTTACGTTTAGCAAACTCTTCTGCCATATCTAACTTTTGCTGGCCTTTTTCAGCAGCTTGCAATCCCTGTATTATTTTATTTTCTCGCTCTGCTAACGCTTTTATTAAATATGGCCAAATAAACTTCATAGTAAACCATACAAATATGGCAAACGTGATCATTTGTCCAAATAAAGTTGCATTAATATTCATAATTATTTTTTTACTTTGGTAAAAACATTTCTAAATTATGCATAAATGGGTTAACAAAAGTAAAATATAACGCCATACCAACTCCAATCATCGACACTGCATCTAAAAGACCTGCAATAATAAACATTTTTACTTGCAATTGGCCCATAATTTCCGGTTGTCTGGCTGCCCCCTCTAAAAACTTTCCTCCTAAAATAGCAAAGCCAAACGCAGTACTAAAGGCACCTATTCCAATTAAAAATGCCGCTGCCCAAGCAGTAGTCTGCTGTAAACTAGAAACCATTGCTGCAACCTGCAACATTGATGTTGTATCTATCATTGTCTATCTACCCCCAATTATTTTTGTTAATCTAATGTGTCTCTTCTGCCATAGCTAAATATATAATTGTTAAAATCATAAATATAAATGCTTGAATAGTTATAATTAAAACATGAAAAATAACCCAAGGACCACCTAACATCCATTGGCCCCACCAGGGTAATAATGCAATTAAAATAAAAATTAACTCCCCAGCATACAAATTACCAAACAACCTTAATCCTAACGATAAAGGCTTGGCTAACCCTTCTACCGTTTTAAAAAAAATATTCATTGGAAATAACCAAATACTAAAAGGTCTGCCAACAAACTCAATACTAGCTTTTTTAACCCCCTTAATAGTTAGACCATAAAAAATTACTAATAAAAATACTGATATAGATAATCCCAGAGTTAAATTTGGATCAGTGGTTGGTACCACTTTAAAATGTAAATGTATATTAAAAAATCTTAAAATTACTGGAAATAAATCTACTGGCAATAGATCCATAGCATTCATCAAAAATACCCATACAAAAATAGTTAATGCCAATGGACCCATAATTTGATTTTTACCATGGTAAGTATCATGAATTTGGGTATTAATAAATTCTATAATTAATTCAACGAAACTCTGTAATTTACTAGGAACCCCGCTAGTAGCATGTTTCGCTACAAAATAAAATACCGCTAAAAAACTTCCTCCCAAAATTATAGATCCTATCAATGTATCTATGTTAATCTGCCAAAATCCAGAGCCATAAGATAAATTAGTCAAATGTTCTTTTATATAATCTGTTGATGTAACTAATGTTGTCACATTATTAACCTTAATAAATTTTTAATAAAATTCATAATTAAAAATACTATAACACTAATAATAAATATTAATGGCTCAATTGGTAAAAATTTAAATATTAGTGATAAAATTAAAATAAAGCTTAATAATTTGCCACATTCCGCCACACACATTTTAAAAAGTATATTTCTTTGCATGACTTTATCAATAATAAAATCGAACATTATGCTAGGTAAATAACCACAAAATAACCCCAAAAATATTGAAAATAAATATCTATTCAACTTATAAATCTTCAGTAGTTGTTATATGTTCTAAAATGCCTTCTAATTCTTCTAAGCTATTATACTCTATAATAAGCTTACCTCTACCTTTAGTTTTATTTATTATAGTTACTCTCGCACCTAAAGTATCACTTAGTTTCTTTTGTAACTTTTTAACATCCGGATCTAAACTTACAGTTGAATTAAAATTTGTTTGTGGCTTAAGAAGTTTAACTAATAATTGTTCGGTAGCCCTAACCGATAAATTTTCTTTTATTATTTCGTTGGCAATTTTTAATTGTAAATTATTAGGTGCCCCTAGCAGAACCTTAGCATGGCCCAAATCTAATTGGTTTTTTTCTAACATATTTTTAATTTCTTTAGGTAAATTTATAATTCTGAGTAAATTACTTACCGATGCCCTTGATTTACCTATGGCTAAAGCTACTTCATTATGTGTTAAAGAAAATTCTTTAGACAATCTATCTAAAGCGATAGCCTCATCTACAGGATTAAGATCCTCACGCTGAATATTTTCAACTAGTGCTATGGTCAAAGCATCTTTATCGTTAACGTTTTTAATTATTACAGGAACTTCTTGTAATCCAGCAATTGTAGCTGCTTGCCAACGCCTTTCTCCTGCTATTATCTCATAATTTCCTGTTGTTAATTGCCGCACTATTAATGGCTGCAAAATTCCTTGAGTTTTTATAGATTCTGCTAATTCTGCTAATTCTTCTGGCGGCATCTCATGCCTAGGCTGAAACTTACCCGGAACTAATTTGTTAATCGCTAAATTACTTACTGGATTTTTTAAATTAGAGGTATTACTGGGAAGATCTAATAAATTATTTTGCCCTATTTGTTCTATCTTTTCTAACATTGTTTTATTAGATAGTAGTGCATTTAATCCTCTACTTAATCCTCTCTTTTTAATATTCATGCCAATTCTTTTTCCTTCTTATAGCTTCTCGATTTTTTAATACTATTTAACTTTGACTGGTTATTTAAAAATTCTTTAGCTAATTTACAATAAGCTTTAGCTCCCTTAGAATTTTGATCGTACAGCAATATTGGCATACCATAGCTAGGGGCTTCTGCTAACCTAATATTTCTAGGAATTACTGTATTGTATACTAATTTACCAAAATGTTCTATTAATTGCATAGAAACATCTTGACACAATTTATTGCGTGAATCGTGCATGGTACGAATTATACCTTCAATATGCAGCGTTTTATTTAAATAATTAATATCTTCAATAGTGTTAATTAACGAAGATAATCCTTCTAATGCATAATATTCACACTGCATTGGGATAATAACTGAATTTGCAGCTATTAATGCATTAAGCGTAAGTATATTTAGAGACGGAGGACAATCTATAAAAATAAAATCATATTGATCAGCTATATTTTTTAAAGCTAAATGTAGTTTATATTGACGATCAGCTTTTTTCATTAAATTAACTTCTGCTTCAGTAACATCTATATTACTAGGCAACAAACTAAATCCTTTTGCTGACACAATAGCTTCTAGTAAAGATGCTTTTTCTTGTAATACATCTCCAGAAGTAAACTTTGCATCAGACTTATTAAAACCACTACCCATAGTAGCGTTGCCTTGGGGATCTAAATCTATTAGTAAAACTTTTTGTTTTATAGCAGCAACAGAAGCTGCCAAATTAACACAGCTAGTAGTTTTCCCTACCCCACCTTTTTGATTAGCAAAAGCAATTATTTTAGCACGCATATATTACTTATCCCCAAATTATCCCCAAAGAGGCAAAAATTCCAATTTTACATTCGCAAAAAACTGCTTTGCCGTTTTTAAAAAAAATTCACTATCATCTGTTACATAAAAATTATGAGTCATATTAGAATTACCGTTAATATTCAATAATTTATCTTTATTATGATCTTTATTTTGCAATAAAAAATCCCTTAATTCATTTGCTACTAAATCTGCCCCATCTATTACCTTAACTTGTCGATTTATTTTAATATAGTAGTTTTCTATATTTTTTTTTATTAACGGATAATGGGTACAACCTAAAATTAACATTGATTGATCTGGTAAATCAAGCTGGGAGAGATATTGTTCGAGAATTAAATTAGTAGCTGGATTATCTATTAAACCTTCTTCTATTAATGGCACTAATATCGGAGTTGCTAACGCTATAATACTTTTTGGGGGTACTAATTGCCCTACTCTATATTGATATACCCCACTATGAATAGTTTGTTTAGATCCAATAATACCGATCTTAGTTTGTTTTATTTTTTGTAAAAATAAAATTATTGGATCTATTACATTAAATAATTTTATTTGATTAAATTGCTCAGAAATTTCTGTTAAAGCATTAGCACTAGCAGTATTACATGCAATTACAATAATATTGCATCCATTTTTAATTAAAAACTCAGTAATCTTAGTAGCATAATATACAATATGGGATTTAGACTTATCTCCCCATGGCATATGTGCTGTATCACCTATATATAATAAATTTTCGTTAGGACATAAATTACTAATCGCTTTAGCGACCGTTAGCCCACCAATCCCGCTATCAAAAATACCTATTTTAAATCTATTTAGCATAATTTCTTAAATATTAAATTACCCATTGAGTTTATTTTGTATTTTATATATTATTTATATAAATTATATATTTATTAAAAATTATTTAAATTATTATCTTATGAGAACATATTACTATGAAATCTAATATTCACCCCAATTATAAGTTAGTACTAGCTAAGTGTGTTTGTGGCCACGAGTTTCATTTCTATGCTGCTTTAGAAGTAGAGTCTATCAACATAGAAGTTTGTAACGAATGCCATCCATTTTATACGGGTACTCAAAAAGCTGCTACCGTAACCGGTAGGGTAGAAAATTTTAATAATAAATTCCAAAAACGTAAACAAAATATCGTTAAACCTACTACTACAGATAAGCCTACTAAAGAAAAAAAATCTCGTAAATAATTATAATTTTAGAGGACATGTTTTTATGAGCATCATAGATAATTCTACTAGCTCCATTACTGATCTAAAAAAATCCACCGATTTAAATAAAGAAGCTCTAGAATACCATGCGGCTTACCCTGCAGGAAAAATTAGCATTACTGTCACTAAACCAACTAATTCTCAAAAAGATCTTTCTTTAGCTTATACCCCTGGAGTTGCTGAACCAGTAAGAGCGATTGCTAAAAATCCTGAAGATGCTTATAAATATACTAGTAAAGGTAATTTAGTTGCAGTAATTAGTAATGGTACTGCCGTACTAGGTTTAGGTAATGTGGGTGCTTTAGCTGGCAAACCAGTAATGGAAGGTAAAGCAGTACTATTTAAACGTTTTGCAAATATTGATGGCTTAGATATAGAAGTAGATGCTTTAGAACCAAAAGATCTTATAGATACTGTTACCAGGATTTCTCCTTCTTTCGGCGGTATTAATTTAGAAGACATTAAAGCGCCAGAATGTTTCGAAGTAGAAAAAGCCCTAATCGAAAAACTAAATATTCCAGTATTTCATGATGATCAACACGGCACCGCAGTTGTTGTGGCCGCTGCTTTATTAAATGCTTTAGAACTACAAAATAAAACTATAGAACAAATAAAATTAACTTGCGTTGGGGCTGGTGCAGCAGGTATTGCTACTATCAACTTATTAATAGCTATGGGATTAAAAAAAGAAAATATTTGTTTAGTCGACACTGTTGGTGTGATTCATACAGAACGGCAAGACTTAAACCAATATAAACAAGCCTTTGCTATTCAAACCAATAAACGCTCTTTAAAAGATGCTATGGTTGGAGCAGATGTATTTATTGGTGTCTCCAAAGCAAACGTATTAACTACCGATATGTTAAAAACCATGGCTAAAGATCCTATAGTATTTGCCATGGCTAACCCAGATCCAGAAATACATCCCAAACTAGCTTTAGATACTCGTAAAGATTTAATTATGGCAACTGGTCGTAGCGATTTTCCAAATCAAGTTAATAATACTTTATGTTTTCCATATATTTTTAGAGCGGCCTTAGATGTAAGAGCTAGTAGAATTAATATAGAAATGAAAATTGCTGCTGTTCACGCTATAAAAGATTTAGCTAAAGAACCAGTCCTACCAGAAGTGTTAAAAGCTTATAATTTAAATCATTTAGAATTTGGTCGTGATTACTTAGTACCAAAACCATTAGATCCTAGATTACTAGAAACCCTGCCTCCAGCCATTGCCAAGGCAGCTATTCTAACTGGAGTTGCTAAATTAGGTTATCCAGAACATTATAAATAATAAATAAATTCTAATTTTATTTACTATGTTTTATTTTATTACCTATTTCCGCTTGCATCCGTCTTATTTGCATTATATTAGTTGGTGTGTTAGCTACTGCTGCTCGTCTTTGAGTTAAATTATTTGGTACATTAGCTATTCCTGCCCGTGTTCGTACTAAATCAGCATATCTCAAATGTTCTGTTACTCCTGTTTCATCTACCCATGTATTTATGTCTTGTATTTCATCTTCATATAGAAATTGTCCATCTAAAGAAGACGAGGGGCCTGGAGACGATTCTACTAAAGACAATTCTCCATCATCAGAATTAGTTTGCCTTACAACTGGCGCGGGTGGCCTTACAGGTATTGGTCGTAAAATTGTAACTGACCTTTGTGCGCAACATCTACTACATTCAGACGCAGATGTATAAGAAGAACTAGCTGTGCTCTCTCTATTTTGTCTATCAGCTATTTGTTGTTGTCTTATTCCTGCTACTAGCATATTAGCTAACGTCTCAGCAATAAGTCTAGTTATTTCTTCTGGAGTTAGGTTAGTT
>Ga0182030_10019781_pt1 | contig 12770 bp, 10 predicted proteins | sample 812S3MmetaG_FD_121299 | JGI IMG/M metagenome (GOLD analysis project Ga0182030, IMG submission 121299) | Permafrost microbial communities from Stordalen Mire, Sweden - 812S3M metaG (Illumina Assembly) | ecosystem: Environmental > Terrestrial > Soil > Wetlands > Permafrost | place: Sweden... | reverse complement strand
TCTGGTTCGACGACACTTCCCAAAGAAAACAGACTTCGCTAAGCTGAGTCAGTCCAAGGTCAAAGCCGTGGAACGTTGGCTAAACCACCGCCCCATGAAATGTCTTGGGTTTCTAACTCCCGCGGAAGTCCTTCGCCGGGGTGGTGCACTTCGAGGTTGAACTCAGCAAATTAAGAACCCCCTTTTCGAACTAATAATCCAGCGTTTGATACTCAAACCGCTAGATTTTTCTAAACCTTACCTTATTGTTTTGAAGTTAAATATTGGTGACGGTATTGACAATGACAATTGCTCACATCACACTACGCAAGCTTTAACGGTCAATCATTATTAGGGAGGCGCTAATGCATCGATTTTGGCTTTTAGCTCTTTTGGCAGTGGCTGGGTTTTTACCCCTGGCTTGTGGGAATAGTTCGAACCCAACCACAGCGGCATCCTCTTCTTCTTCGGGATCGAGCTTTAGCTATCCCTACCTCGCCAATTTTGGTTATTACTATAATTCGGACAATCTTTATAACAGCTACTGCAGTAATTATTTTCTGGAGCCGGGCGGATTTGAGGATATTACCGGGGTGGCTGTGGGGAATGGATACATTTTCGTGGGTGACGATGATTGGGGAGAAATCGAAGTTTTCGACATGAACGGAAACTACATCACCTTTTTCTGGCCAGAGGATGCCGATGGTGATTCATCCGATGAGCCTGAGGGTATGAAGGTGGCAAATAATCGTCTATACGTGGCCGACTCGGATTCCGGTTACGTTAACGTGTACAACATCCCCGAGATCATCGCCCAGGCGGCTCAAACCCAGAACTGCAACTATGTCCAAGCATACGCTTCTTATTCTGGATTTAGCGAACCCAGCGATGTGGACGTGGATTCCAACGGCAGAATTTATGTATCCGATTGGGATAATGACGAAGTCTATGTCGTCGCTCCCGATTTCAACGATGAAACTCAACCCAATTGGGGAGACGACATCTTGGCCTCTACGACCACGGGCGTTACCGTCAACGGCGACAACTCCTTGGGTGATCCCGATGGAATCACCGTGGATCCCAGCGGACAACGCGTTTACGTTTCCGATGGCTCAAGCACCAAAAACGTGATTCAAGTTTATGACGGTGTTTTGAACTCCAAAGGCATTATCGGAAGTTCGTCTGGCGCCCCCAGCACCGTGGCAGGCCAGTTCGATGAACCCTGGGGAATTCGCATGGACAACCAAGGCAACTTGATCGTCGCAGACAATGGATACAACCTGGGTTATCCCCGGGTGCAAAGGCTTAGCACCAGCGGCAGCGTGTTGAATATCATCGGCGCTTCGACGACAGTTGTCGGTGGGTTGTATTCTCCCGCTTATGTTGCGGTGGATTCGAACAACAACGTCTATGTCACTGATAATAACGTGTCCACGGTGGACATTTACGCGGGTAAATAACCTGAGACGGAATGAAGTCAACGTCCGTCCTTAATTTAAAATTTTCGAGGAGGAATACATGAATAAGATTTTCGGGATGGTTTTGGTTTTGGCCTTGGCGCTTTCCGTTTCGACCTCGGCTTGGGCTGGTTCGCATCACCAGCATAAAACGAGTGGAAGAGCCCCCAAGTCGCATCACAATCCCCACAAGCCGGGGCCGGCTTCAAACTCCCGGCCCGGGGGACACAAGCAGACGCATTCGGTGAAACACAGTTGAAAATGAGTTTTGTTGGGTGAACTGATTTAAGTTTTATAGCCTTTCAGCGGCCGGGCTTTTAAAGCCCGGCCGCTTTTTATTTCACGCGAATAAAAAAAGCCGCTGCCCTTGAGGGGTCAGCGGCTTTTTGCGTTTTTGATTGTTCGTTTACTTGGCCAGTGTGAACTCGATTTCACATCCCTTTCCGTCACCGGGAGCAGGGAAGGTCATAGCCTGTAAGGTTTTGACCAGATTTTTGGTTCCTTCCGCGCAGTTCGGATCAGGGCCGACAAAATTAACCAAAACCACGTTTCCCTGGCCGTCCACCTTCACCTTGAGGGTGGCATTAAAGCTGGCGCAACCCGAGAGACTTGCTTCCAACGCCGACCGGTTGTTCTCAAACCAGGTTTTGAAATCCGCTTCTGTCAGGAAACTGGTGAAGGTCAATCCGCTCCAAGTCAATGAAGGACCGCCGTTGTCCGTTTCCGGCGAATGCAGGGTTGGAACCTTTTTGCCGAGAACCCCGCCGAAATGCCCAACGGCCTTTTCCTTGGGTTCGTATTCCTTCGCTGTTTCATAATTTCCGGATGGGGGAAGGGCTTCTGCCATCGGTGAGTTGTATATTGCGCCGTTACCCGCGCCCGGGGCGTAATCGTAGCTGGTCGAAGGCGCGTAGGCCGGAGAAGGCGCGGCGGCATAGTTCCCGCCTACGGCCAGGTCCGAGACTCCCTGAGGAAGGGGCAAGGGCTGATTCACGGTCGTGGATTTTTCGCCCTTGTTCCTCTTCAGGCTGTCCACGGCCACGAAGGAGGTGTACTCGGTGAGCAGGTTGTAATCCAGGCCCAGCTGGGTGATGGCCTTCACCCGCTCGTCGCTGGCGGAAAGGAAGTTGTAATCCCCCAGCGTGGCGATGCGGTGCCTGGCCCAAAGATAACGCAGGGCCGAGTTTTCGGTCATGGGCGCGGTGGAGGCCAGGTCGATTTTAGACTCGTAAGGTCCTTCGCCCGTGTGACCGCTCAATACCATGAGTCCCTTGGGTTCGCCCCTGTATTTACCGAAAACAACCAGGGGCCGTTCGGTGAAGACGTCGGGAACTGACGCTGGCTCCACGTCATAAACCTTCATCCCCCCGAAATTAATCTTCACGCCGGTCAAAACCGGAGAGTCGATCATTTTCCTGAACTCATCGGCTTTGGCTGAAGCGGCCTCCGGTTTTTCCACCACGAAAGGCTCGCCCATTCCCACACGGGCCATGCCCTCGATCAGGTGGCGGTTCACGGCGGTGCCGATTCCGAACGCGAAGAAGTTGGCTTGACCCAAGTTTTTCTTGATCAAGTCGAAAGCCTGGGGTTCGACATCCACGTAGCCATCGGTAGCGATGACCACGGTTCGGGATGCGTTTTCCCGGCCCGGCAAGTTAAAAGCGTGCTGGAGAGCAGGCAACAACTCGGTGCCTCCCCCTCCATCCTGGTTTTCCAGCATCTGGATGGCTTTTTGAATATTGCTTTTGGTTGCCATGAGCGGGGTGGGAGAAAGGGTTTGGTCTCCACCGGAAAAGAAAATAATGTTGAAGCTGTCCGTGGACCGGAGATGAGTGAGCAAATTTTTAATTAGTTTCTTGGAGGTTTCCAAGGGAAAACCGTACATGGATCCAGACACGTCCACTATGAAGATATAGTCGCGGGAGGGAATCTCCTTCGAAACAACTCGCTTGGGCGGCTGGGCCATGATCACGAAATAATTTTCCTTGTCGCCCTTGTACAAAAGCAGGCCCGTCTGAACTTGTGACCCTTCTAGTTTGTATTTCAGAACAAAATCGCGGTTTCCTCCCTGCGACTCGGAGGGGTCCAGCTTCACGGTGGCCATGCTTTTACCGTCGTAAGCCACGCTAGTCTTGTGGGAAGGGCACTGCACATCTTGGATCGGTAACCCGGCGGAAAGGTCCACCGTAATGTCGAAGGTATTGGAGGTCGTTTCGCCCGAGTGCAGGTAGGGGTTGTGCGTCCAGGAGTTTTCCCCGGCCGCTTGGGGGTTCGATCCGCCCTTGGCGTACCGGGGCCCCACGACGGTGGGATAGACAAACTCGTACACACCCGAAGTCGGGGTTAAAAGCTCGGTGTATTTCAACTCCACCTTCACCACGTCCCCCGGCATGATGTTGGCCACGTTCATCTGGAACACGTTGGACCTTTGTTCCTCCAAGAGGGACGCGTTCTGGCCCGCGTTCTTGGCTTGTTCGTAGGTTTTTCGGGCCTCATCGCGTTTCTTGATGTCCGCCACGATGGTGCGGTCACCGATGGTCATCTTCATGCCGTAAACGGCGGCCTGGGTGGAAGCCGGGAAAACGTAAACGGCTTCCAGGGGCTTGGACCCCTTGTTCTCATAAACCTGGGTCACCTGGACGTCAGAAATAACCCCGGCAATGTGGACCTGGGCGTTGGTGGATTTCAGCGGAAGTCCGTCCATTCCCTCTTCCCCCTGAACGACAAAATAGGGTGAAAGGGTCTTATCCGTCTGGTCGGCGGTCTGGGCCAGCATGGCGGCAGGTAATAAGGCCAAAAACCCGGCCAGGGCACCCCTCAGCAATCGATTTTTCATAAATTCCTCCTGTAATTGAACGACTCTTGGAGAATTGGACACGGGCGGTGGGAAAAGGTTCCCGGGTATTTCCTGCGGCTGGGTTTATGACACGCAGAGGCCCTCCCGGTGGTTCTGGGACGTCCAAATAGGTACTGCGGCCTGTTAGAATGCCTGGCATGAAGGGTCCATACCTTATCAAAACCAAAATTCATTGTTCTCCCCCCATCTCCACGCTTGTTTTCGTCCTGGGTTTGAGCTGGCTCCTGGCCAGCCCCCTGTGGGCCGGTCAAGGCCAGCCTGTTTTTTACGCTTTCCGCCATTGCCAATTGATCAGCGTGGCCAAGCCCCAGCGCCAAAAGGGTCTCTACGACCCCGAGATTCAGTTCGACATAAAAAAACTTTTTATCAAGATCGGTCTGATCCCCAATCTCCACCCGAAGGAAAGGGAATTGAGCAAACTGGTAAGGGACCATCCACCCCGTCTGAAGGACAGTACGGCCCATCAGTACCTGCTTCCCTCTCCCGGACAAAAGCTCTGGGTTTTTGGATACGCCCCGGCCCTGGACGGCATCAAGTTTTTGGGAGTGAGCAAACCCGCCTGGTTCCAGGCTTCCTACAACGCGGAAAACGACGAGTACGAGGTCAATTTCAAAATCGACACCCACCCCCTGTTAAAGGTGACCGCCAAGATGTCCCGGGACACGGCGGCGGAGGTTTTGGAATGGGCTCTTTTTGTTTCCGTCCCCAAGGAAACGCCCGGGAAAGACCAGCCCGTCGTAAGCGACGAGGACCTGACGGCCTATGATGCCTTTGTGGAAAAGGTCCACTCCGCTTACCTGGCCAAATTGAAAAACGCGTCAACGGCGGAGGATTGTCCCGTCATCGCCCGGCAGGTTCTTCAAGCCATGGGGTCTCGATACCTGGTTTTGGTAATGGGGTGCAAGGGTGGACCGGTCTATCAGGTTTATAAACTGGGAAAAAACATCAATACCCTCGTTTATACCGACTCGATGAAGGTGGATTAACGAGAATCCCGACATGAATTAGAGTGGGGTTTTCGGGATGACCCCTCAACTCACGCAATCGGACCCGACGCAGGGGACAACCATCTTGTTTCTCCTCTTCTGAGGGATGCGGCTGGAACTTGGTTTTAACTTCTTCTCGCCGCGATTCAAAACCTCCATCTGAAAATTATCAGCGAATTCGACCTGTAATGGGCGAAAGTACCCTTCCAAACGGGCTATTGAATCATTCGAGTGGCCCCTGTGCGACAATGCCAACATGAACCTGGCTGTTTTCGACATTGACGGCACCCTCGTGAAGTATCACCGGAAACGGAATGATCAGGCTTTTGTCCACGCCGTTAAAGAAATGTTAGGGTTAACGATCGAGGACGGCTGGTCGGGGTTCATCCACTCCACGGACTCGGGAATTTTTTCCGAACTCATCGAAAAAAACATGGGCCGGTCCTGCACCGTGCGGGATATCGGGGAATTCAAGAAGTGCATGACCGTCTGGCTTGAAAAGGAATACGGGGCGGACCCTTTTGCCGGCATAACGGGCGCCCAGGATTGTTTGAAGGAACTATCGAAGGATCCCCATTGGGCTCTGGCCATAGGCACGGGGAACTGGGAGTTTTCGGGAAGATTCAAACTTCAGAGCGCCGGTATCAATGCCCTGGAGATCCCCTTTGCGTCCGCCGACGACGGGGTGAAACGGGACTGGATCCTGCAGATGGCCTTTTCCAGGGCCAAAAAAGCAGTCCACGCGAACAAGTTCGAGAAAATTGTTTATGTCGGGGACTGGGTCTGGGATGTCCAAGCGGCAAAGGCCCTCGGATGGAAATTCATCGGTATCGGCACCGGGGATTCGGAAAAAACGCTTCGGCAAGCCGGGGCGGAACAAGTCTGGCCGGATTTTGCAGGGATGGTTCAGCAGCTCAACAAAGTTTAGCGGGGTTGACCCGAGATGGCGGCAAACTCAGAGCCGACCATTCAAAAGGGGTGATTTGGAATCATGCATACTGGTGAATTGCCGAAGGTGTCACGCAAGCTGGTTCATGAAACCAGGAATTACGGAAAACCAAAAAAAGAAATGCGTCGAATTGATCAGGGACGGATCTAATTTGGTCGCGGTTGAATTGCTCCAAACTGTGGAGGGAATGACCCTCAAGGACGCGAAGGCGACGATTTCCCATGTGGCCCGAATCGGGTTCAAGTGCCACTGGTGCCAGAAAGATTTGCTTACCAAAGGGGAGGTCGAGTGCCGGGGCTGCCGGTCCCTCAACTTCGCCTGGTAAATACAAGAATTGGTTTAGCGAACCACCACGAATTGGCTCTTTAATTGTTAACGTTTCTTCGCACTTCAAAATAATCCTTCGTCCTGAGGCATCGATGTCCCCCCTAAATCTCCGTGCTATTATTTCCAGAGAACGGGCCGAACGGACTGAGTCCTAATTGAAGGGCGGGGAAAGAATGGGTTTTCGACAGATGAAAAAGGGTCCCCTTGAAACCACGGGAACGGAGATCGACCAGGAAACGGAACTTGGCAACCCCTGGCAGGTGGTGCTTTTCAACGACGATGTGCACAGTTTCGATGAGGTCATCCTCCAGATCCAGAAGGCCACCGGATATACCCCGCAAAAAGCAGTCGAGTTGACCCTTCGAGTGCATGAAAATGGGAAGGCTTCCATCTATTTCGGTACCCGTGACTCGTGCGAAAAGGTGGACGCGATTTTGAGCGCGATCAAGCTTTTGACCCGCGTGGAAAAAACATGAAATATTTGGGCGCCCTTGGGGCCTGGCTCCTTCTCTTCCCCTGCGTTTTGTTTGGGCAAGATGCCGTTCCGGCCGCGCCGCAAACCCCGACCGGGTATTCCGCCCTTGCCTCCCCAACTCCAACCGGAATTTCCATTGCGAGCGGGGAAGCCCAAAAGCCTTTCGTCCCGGTTCCCGGGGAAAAGGTCAAACTGGAAGATTGGATCACCCATCCGGCTTCCGTCACGGTCCGTGCCGAGGAAAACCGGACCAAGCCGGGGGTTTGGTTGTCCTTGATCAGTCTGGGGGCGGGTTTCCCCCAGGACGCCAACCTTCAAACCGCCTACAACACCTCCTTTCATTTCGGGTTGGGGATGGGTCTGCGGGTTTCGGCTCCCCTTTCCCTTTGGCTGGATTTCAGCCTGGACCAGTTCAACAACAAGAACTCCAACCTGACCCATGACAACAATTACATGCTGATTGGGCTTGGGGGATTGGCGCGTTACCGGTTCCTGTCCTCGGATTTCTCTCCCTTTGTTTTCTTGGGGCCGGGCCTGGCCTACAACGAGAACCGGAGCACGGTTCCCGTGGTGGATACGACCCTGAATACGGTCACGGTTCCCATCAACGGGTATGAGTTTGATTTTTTGATGGAAGGCGGGATAGGCGGAAGCTATGAGGCCCTGAACGGCCTGGAGGTGTTTTTGCAAGGAAGAATACTTTGGGATTTGACTTCGCCCCATTTCGCGGGGATAGGCTATACCGATTCCCCGGTGCGTCTGATTCCCGTTGAGGCGGGCGTTCTATTTTCTTATTAAAAATATCCAACAAAAACCCATTTCACCGCGAAGACCCGAAGAACGACATTTCAACCTTCGATAAAACATTAGGAAAGAAAATTTTTTAACCACCGATTACGACCGATAAACGCCGATAACGACTTATAGTTTGAAGCTTTCTCCAACTTATCGGCGTCCATGCCACTTCACTATTGTAAGGCTTTCAAATAAAGGTGGTATTGTCCCGCAATCCATTAACTCCTTTTTGGAGATGCGGGACATCGGAATTGATCGGCGGTTCCATGTCTTTTTGCTTTTGCGTGTTGTAAGGGGATAGTTACCCTTGCTTTTCGGCGCTCTTCGCATCTTCGCGGTAAAAGCCTAAGTGGTTGCGATTACTTCTTAAACCCCACGGCGGCCAGGTTACCCGCGGGAAGGGGAAGAGGAAGGTTCCCGATCCCGAGGGATTTCAAGGCGTCGATGAGAGCGGGTTTCACGGTCCGGGGAAAGGGAAGAAGCTTTACCCAGTAATGAACAGGATAAACATTGAGGATGGGCCAGACCCGCACCCTTTCGAACCCTTCTTTTTCCAGAAACATTCGCATGCTTTGGGGGGAGAACAGCTGTAGGTGTTCAATGTCAAAAATGGGGGATTTCGTCCCCAATAGTCGGGCCGAAAGACTCCTTCGGTTATGTCCGACCACGAAAAGCGCCCCGCCTTTTTTGAGGATCCGGTAGGCTCCCTGGGCCATGACGGAGGGGTCGTAAAGGTGTTCCAGAGTTTGGAAACAGGTCACCAGATTCAGGCTGTCTTTCTTGTAATTCTTGGAGTTGAACAGCCCGAGGCGGATCAGGGGCCGCACCTGGGGGAGGCTGGCTTCAACGGGAGCGCGGGAAGGCTCCACTCCATGGACATCCTGAAAGCCTTTTGAAAGAAGCTCTTCCAGGAACGCCCCGTCTCCCGTGCCGATATCCAAAACACCTCTTTTTTCAGGTAGCGACGCCATAAATTTTTCAAGGTTTTGGCCGTAGGTGCGCGCGGCGAAATGGGCTTCCTGGGAGCTGTCGTAAGCCGCCTGGTGATAGGCCTGGGCCAAAGTTTTTAAAGTCGGCAGGGGGTTGGCGTAAAGGAGACCGCAGGAAGGGCATTCCACCAGGCGGTAATGCATGTACTCGGGAATCTTGCGCGAGGCAAAGGCGTAATCCCCCAGCTTTTCCATATTGAAATGGGCTTCAACAAAGATGCGGGATTCGTCCTTAGAACCACAGACATGACAAGACCGGGTGACCCATTTCAATTTGTTCAGGGAGGGACGGGGTTCGGTCAAAGTTTGGGGGTTTCTACGACGGACCGAATATTACCGTTTTTGATAATGGAACGGCGGACAAAGTGAGGACGCTGTTTAACCTCTTCGAAAATTTTAGCGATGTACTCGCCTAAAATGGCCAGGCCGAACAGGTTAATGGATCCGAAAACCAGGATGGAAATGAGGAGGGTGGTCATACCCTTAGGGGTTTGCTCTGGGAAGAGGAACCGAAAAACCAACTGGTAAACGCCCAGGGAGAGCCCCAAAAAGAACAGGATGGTTCCGAGAAAAGTCAGCATGCTCAAAGGAGTGTAACTGTAGGAAAAAATTCCTTTTTTCGCCCAATTCAGGTTCTTGAAGAGGTTATTGGTGGTTTTGCCAAAGAGACGTTCGGGACGGACATAGTCAACGCCCGTCTGCTTGAACCCCACGTAAGCCCGGATTCCCCTTAAGAAAAGGTCGCGCTCGGGAAACTGAAGGATCGCCTGGACTACTCGGCGGTCGATCAGCGAGAAGTCTCCCGCGTCCCGCGGGATGGGCAGGTAAGAAAAATACTCGAACAAACGGTAGAAAAGTTTGTAGGCCCATTGCATCAAGAGGGGGGCCTGCCGTTTCACGCGCCTGCCGTAGATTACGTCGTAACCTTCACGCCATTTAGTGACAAAGGACTCTATCAGCTCGGGCGGGTCCTGAAGGTCGCCATCCAACAGCACGCTGGCTTCCTTGGTGGCCATTTCGAGACCGCTGCGGAAGGCCGACTGGGAACCGAAGTTTCGGGAATGGGAGATTCCCAGGGTTTTCGGGTCCCGCGAGCTTATTTCGGCGATGACCGTCTCGCTGTCATCGGGGCTGTTGTCGTTGACGAAGATGATCTCGTAGTCCAAATTCAACCTGCGCAGGACCGCCGTCAGCCTCTGGTGCATCAGGGGGATCGCCTGTCCATCCTTGTAACAAGCCACGATGGCCGAGAGGCTTGCCTTCGAGGGAGAAGGGGTCCGCTTGGAGGATCGAACATAGGCGTCTTTGTCCTTAAGCCCCTCGTACCAACGGGCCGTGAGACGAAGGCCTTCCTCGAAAGCTGTCGCGGCTTTCCAGCCGAGGACCTTACCGGCCTTTTCCGGATTGGCGTACCAACCCTTGAGGTCCCAAGAACGGTTCTTCATCGTCTGGAAGAGGGGATCCGTGGAGATTTCAAAAACCTTTTTCGCGGTTTTGGCCGCGTCCTTGATGGTGGTGGGTTTTCCGGTTCCGATATTGAACGATTCCCCGAAACGCTCGCGCGCAAGAAGTTCGGGGCGGGAGAGCCATAGGGCCGTGTCCAAAAACGCCTCGCAAACATCATCCACATAGACGAAATCGCGGGAAACCTCGGGCTCGACCAGGGGGGGGTATTTCCCCTCGGCGCCCGCCTTCACCAGGTTGGGGATGAGACGGGAGGAATCTTCCAGGGGACCGAATACGGAGTAAAGGCGCAGGTTGGCGCAGGGCAGTCCCTTTTTCTTTCCGTAATACTCGAGCAATTGGGCGCTGGCGAGCTTGGAGACGGAGTAATCGCTGTTGGGTAAGGGCGCCTCGTCCTCGGCTGGCGCGGAGGCCTTCTCGCCGTATTCGGATGAACTGCCCGCATGGACAAAGGCTCTCACCTGGGAAGGCTCAAGTTTTCTCAGGATTTTCTCGGTCAGGGTGAAATTGGTTTGATAGATCCGGTCGGTTTCCGCTTCGAATGAATAGGCCCCGTAAGAAAGGCAATTAAAGATGACCCGGGGTTTTATCTTGTTCAAGAGATCTTCCAGGGAGGCCTCGGAAAGCAGGTCCGCCTGGATCAACTGGACGGAAGGAAGGCCCTCCAACCGCCAGGCGGGGGTGTGAAAGAAGGTTCCAAAGGCGTCATCCCGCTGGGGAATGAGGTGTTTTAAAAGATTGGCGCCCACGAAACCGCTGGCGCCCAGAACCAGAATGGGGCCGGGAAGCCGTTTGATCTTGTCGGAAAGCTGGGTCAAGCGTTGTTCCTGAGGGTCGAAATTGTGATGAAAACCTGTTTCCAGATTCATCATACCCCGAAAGCTACTCCCTGGGCAAAGGCCCTCAAATTTACCCCTCGGATCCACCGCAAGGAGGGGGCATCCTACGGTGGGGCGATTTCTTCACCAAAGGTTATGCTCTAATATAGAAAGAGGCCATATCAAACAAGGGATCCGACCAGCATGAAGGAAAATAAACCCAAGGCGCGGATCGACCCCCTGACCTCCCTGCGTTTTTTCGCGGCCCTCTGGGTAGTTTTTTTTCACCAGTGGCTGACCTATTACCCCCAAACCGTCAGTTCATGGTTTTATCAAACCCTCTTCAGCAAGGGTTTCCAGGGGGTTGACCTCTTTTTTCTTCTTTCGGGTTATATCCTCGCCTATGTTTACTTGAAGGATTCTAAATCCGATCAAGTGGACAAAGAGTTTTTTTGGAGGGCACGGTTCGCCCGAATCTATCCGGTTTACGCTCTGTCCTTCCTTCTTGAAGTGCCTTTCCTCGTGATTTTTATCCTTTCTCAACAGGACCCATGGGCAGTTTCCCTGAAAGCGTCGGGAACATTACTTGGCCATCTGGCTTTCCTGCAGGCCTGGATTCCCCCCTTGAGGTGGCACTGGAACTTTCCCTCCTGGACGCTCAGCGCCGAGGCTTTCTTTTATCTTCTCTTTCCTTATTTAGGAGCCTGGTTCTGGAAGAAAACGGAAGGGAAGAATTGGCTGGTTCCATTCCTCTTTCTCTACGCATTGATGGTCGCTCCTTCTTTTATCTATTCCACCCTTGGTTTGAACTGTGTCATCACCGAATGGAATCTACCGACCCTGGTTATTCGTTTCTTCCCCCCCTTTCGAATCCCGGAATTCCTTTTGGGGATGTTGCTGTTGAGAATCCAGGAGGGCATTCAGCCAAACTTTAAGGAAAAGCCCTGGCTGCCTGCGTTTATATTATTTGCAGGAGTGGCAGGGTTGATCTTGGCCCTGGCGGAAACCCTGAATTGGAAGGCCCTGCTTTGGTATGGGGGTCTGTTTGACCCCTTCTTCATGATGATTTTGCTCGGGGCGGCCCTAATACGGGGGGCCATTGGGACCTGTTTGAGTTGGAAGCCGCTGGTTTTGTTGGGCGATGCCAGCTATTCCATTTATATCCTTCAAATCCCTGTCGCGGAATGGTGGGAGAAATTCGGACCAATCCAGCTAACGCACGAAGCCGCTGGCTTTTGGATCTATGTGGGGCTTTTGATTGGATCGAGCCTTCTGTCTTACCGTTTTTTCGAGACGCCCATCAGGGTCTGGATCAGGTCGTGGGGTAGGGAACGAAGTACTAGCTAGGCCAACTTATGGCCCCTGCTGGCCACAAAAACCTTCGTGTAAGGTGTAAACTTTGCCTAGCAAGGTAATAAAACCGTAAAGACTTTTGTTACACCCCACAGACAACAAATCCATAACACGGATCATAGTAAAATTGTCCCAGACTCTTATCCTTATGCCCGAGTTCAATAGTGAAGTGCACCACTTAGGCGTTTAAATAACGAGGGCTGAATTCACGGAGTAAGTGCAACACTTCGCCGGAAGACTTCCGCCGGAGTTTTAAAACCCAAACATTTTCTGGGCCTGTGATTGAGCCATCTTTCGATGGCTTTGAATTCTTTGAGAGAT
>Ga0182030_10019780_pt1 | contig 12770 bp, 11 predicted proteins | sample 812S3MmetaG_FD_121299 | JGI IMG/M metagenome (GOLD analysis project Ga0182030, IMG submission 121299) | Permafrost microbial communities from Stordalen Mire, Sweden - 812S3M metaG (Illumina Assembly) | ecosystem: Environmental > Terrestrial > Soil > Wetlands > Permafrost | place: Sweden... | reverse complement strand
GTTGGATTCTGCCATCCGCCGCTCACAAACGCAGCTCCATCCACTACGAAAAGATTCTTGATATCGTGGCTCTGGTTCCACTTGTTCAGCACGCTGGTCTTGGGGTCGTCGCCCATGCGGCAGGTGCCGAGCTCGTGAATGCTGTAGCCCGGTGGGTTCGGCTCGTAGTTCTTCACCAGCACCTCAAAGCCCGCGGCCTCGGCAAGCCCAACGGCAGCATCCACGGCATCGCGCGCCATGTTGAACTCGTTGTCGGTGTACCTGGTCTGAATCCGCAGCGCCGGAATGTCCCACGCGTCCACGGCCACCTTATCGATGCTCACATGGTTCTCATAGCGCGCCAATACTTCTCCCATGATGCCGGCTGAGAGCGTTGACCCATAGTAGCTTTCGAGCTTGTTGTGCAGCTCCGCGCCATAGGCTGCGAAGTAGTGCGGAGACACGGGACCGGTGTTCGAGTAGATGTTCAGCGCATAGCCGCGCAGAAAATCCTTGGCCTTGGTATCGATGTTGCGGAAGCGCGGTATCAACCCTCCGCCGCCCATGATGTCGCGCGTGCCTTTGCCGTCGCGCGCGTCCGGCACTGCGCACACCATACCCGGCCCGTACACCTGGTCGATGAGGTAATGCCCCATCGCGCCGCTTGAGTTCGCGAGCTTCGAATTCAGCAGCAGCCGCGTGCTCTCCAGAGTCCCCGCGGCCAACACCACCACGCGCGCCTTCACAGACATCTCGCGCTTTGAAAGGCGATCCACAAAGTGCGCCTCATTCACCAGGCCCGTGTTTTTGTCCACGCTGAGCTCGCGCACCACCACGTTGGGAATTGCCTTGAGCCTCCCCGTCTTCACAGCATCGGGCAGCAGCAGATTCACTGAGCTTGCCAGGCCATCCACGCCCATCGAGCTGCGCGCCTTGCAGACCGCGATTCCCTTTGCTTTGCCGGCCGCCGCGAACCGCTGTATGGACGTGGACCACGGCGCATCGTCGGGAATGAAGTTGCCGTCAGGATACTGCGGCAGCCCGTCTTTGTTCCCCGTGACGCGAAAGATCTCTTCCACGCGCGAGTAGTACGGCGCAAGGTCGGCAAGACTGATCGGCCAGTCATCGCCATAGCCATCGTGCGACTTGCCCTTGAGCTCGTAGTCGCTCAACCGGAACGACTGCCGCGACCAGAAGAGCGACCGCCCGCCAAACAAGCGCACGCGCACCCAGTTGTAAGGATGCTCCGCGTCGTACGTGTAAGGGACTTCCTTCTCATCGACCCAGGTGTTGGCGTTGAACTCGTTGGCCTGAAAAACGTGCGGCAGAATTCCCGGCTGCTTGAAGCCGCGAAAGGGCAGCGCGTAGGTCGGCTTCACCTCGGCGTCTTTGTGGGGATCAGCCACCGGGCCGGCGTTGAGCATCAGGCAGTTGATGCCCTTCTCGCAAAGGATTTTGGCTGCCATGCCGCCCGAATGCCCGGACCCAATGATCAATACATCGACAATTTCTTCGCTCATCGTTGCTCAGATTTCCTTTGAGACTCAGGCATGTGCCGCAGGCATCGCAGGCCGGCGCAGCGCGGCGTTGGGCTCGGCGTGCAAATTGGGATCAACGGGGTACCAGTAGAGGTCGTAGCCGTCGCGCCAGCGGCCCGCGGCCAACTGCGCGTCGCTCCATGCCTGCGAGTTCATGGTGGCCGTGCGAATGTCCGAGTGCGCCTGGTTGATGAAATCTGCATGCAGATCGGCAGGCGCATGGTCCGTCATCCAGGTGCGCAGCCAGGGCTTGAGCAGTGCGTCGGCTTGCGCGTCTGTTGTCTTCTCGAAGGACGCGGCGAACTTGGCTTTCGCTTCCTTGTCGAGCCAGTCGAGCCCAGCTTTGTACATTTGCTGCTGGTGCCGCGGGGATGCGCCAATGAGAAAGTCAAGAAACTCCGGAGTGCCAGTTTCGATGGCTCCAGGATAGCCGTTGAGCGGCGGCATCAGCAGAGCACACAGACGCCGCAGTGAGGCCGTTTGAGCGTCCGTGAAAAAGTCTGCATGGGTTTCGGCCACCGCATCGGGAACCAGCGTGCTCAGGCCCAGTTGCGGAGCCTCAAGCAGGCCGCGATTCCACGGCATGGGCCCTGGGGCGACTGGACCCTGCGGAAGCATGGGCGGCATCGCAGGGGAGGCCGCAGGCGGTGTTGCCTGCGCTGCCGGCGCAGCTTGCTGTGCTGCCATGGTCTGGGCGGCCGCACCGGCCGCCAGAATGCCCTTTACAAAATCACGCCTTCGCATGGCCTTCACCGCCGATCAATAATTCCGTCAAGCGATGAGGTTAAAAGCCGCAGCAGACATTGGTCAAATTACACCTGCGCGTTACCGATGAGTAAGCAATCTCTCAGGAATCCAGGATTCGTGTCGTTCAGAACTGGATTTCAACACCTGCCCGGGGCCCCATCCATACGAAATTCCATCGCGAACGGCTGGGAGAGCAAGATCCCTCAGGCGCGTATGCGCCTCCGCCGCACCGCAGGTGCTTACGACGCCACCGCGAATTCATCCGCGTGCGGCGTGGCCCGCACGGAACCCTTGCGGGGTCCGCGTTTGCGCGCGCTCATGATCTTGATGCGCTCAAGCAGTTCCTGCGCCGAGATGTTCTTCTTGGCCAGCACGGCATCCGCAGAGTGGAGTTCGCCGCCCATCTTCTGCGGGTCGCCCAGCAGGATCATCGGAATGTGCGAGGAAATCTGTTTCAGCCGGTTGATCAGCTGATCGCCGTTCATCTGCGGCATGACGAAATCCGCCAGCACCAGGTCAACCGTGATTTCACTGAAAATGCCAATAGCCTCTTGCCCGCTGATGGCCGAAACCACCCTGTATCCGTTGGTTGCCAGCATGAATTTGAGCACGGAAAGCTCCTGTTCATTATCGTCTACGCAGAGAATTACCTTCTTGGGTCGCATGTCCTGGGGTTGTCTCCTTCATTCAATTTCTGTTTCTTGCCGTCCGGCAACACCCCGCCTATGCCCGCTCGTGTGGCGGGTTGGCGATGGGATTGCCCGGTCCGGAGGCCGCGGAAACGCGCGCCGATTTTCTGCCGATCCTGCAACAGGCCTGTTTCCGTGCGGCGGCCGAAAGCCCTTGCAGGCGTGGCTTCCGCACTGGATCATCCTGCTCTCGGGCAACAGAAAGCCAGCTTGGGTTCGCGGTCAGTCAACGACGGAAAACCTGGGTCGAGATCGACGTTGGAGTCGGTTAAATTGCTTCAATGAAATCCAACACTACGTGCCGCAGGCGCATGTGAAAAGAGAGAACTTCCGGCGAAGTCGGCTCTGTAAACCATCCTGTAACAAAGGAAAATTGGATAGCGCTAATCATTGCCGTCACTTGTCCTGAGGAAGCTCTGTTGAAAGCGTGTGCATCACGGCAGGAAAAGCGTCCCTTTTGCTACAAGAACGGTGCTGCCGGCAACGCGTACATCGTGTACCTTCGCTATTTCCAGTGCCGCAGAAAGATACAGCTCGCTGGGCCTGCCCATCTCCACGCCCTGCCGCACGTGGATGCGCTGGCCTGAGGCCACTGCGCCGCGCCTCACGAGATAACTGATGGCGCATCCAGCGGCCGAGCCCGTGGCTGGATCTTCGCCGCCATTGAACTGCATGCGCGCGCGCCATGCCGGCTCATTTTCAGATTCTATTTCGGCCGCAGCGTTTGACGCCATCACGTAGAACCAGCGCGCACCGCGCGCGCGCAGCCAGGCAGAGGCTTCCTGCTGGCTCACGTTGAGCTTACCCAGTGCCTCCGCCGACTTGACCACCACAATGGCGAAGGGCGTGCCCGTCGAAACGATCTGCGGAGGCAGGGCAATGTCTTCCGCAACCAGGCCGCAGAGCCGCGCCACTTCCGCCGCGTCGAGTTCCGCGCCAAACTCCGGATCGCGCTGCGTCATCTCGCCGAAGGAGCCTTCGCCGGAAAAACGAACCGGTACCTGGCCTACATTCAGGGCCAGCGTCACGGTATTGTCCACGACGGCTTCGGGCGCGATCATGCGCAGCACGCTCGCCGTGCCCAGAGTCGGGTGGCCGGCGAAGGGCAGCTCTTCCTGCGTGGTAAAGATGCGCACCCGCACGCCTTCGCGCTGCTCCACGTCCGTTGGCCGCCGCTCCACGAAAGTCGTTTCGCTCAGGTTGAACTCGCGTGCAATGGACTGCATTTTTTCCGTGCTGAGATCAGCGGTGTTCAAAACGACGGCCAGCGGATTGCCCTCGAGCGCTGTGTCTGTAAAGACGTCCACGATGAAGTATTCGAGTTGTGTTTGCATTGGCAGAACCCCGGGTTACATGGCACTATTATCAGGCAATTCTTCGCCGATCGTATCGGCTTTCCAATGGCGGTGCATGGAACTCCCGCGGGCTTCGCTGCGTATTCCTTCTTCGAGATGGATACGAGCTACACTCCGGGCTGGGTTGAGGCGCAAGTCGCGCGGACCATTGCTGAATGGAATCGCTGCGCATTGCCTTCGCTTCCGGCTGCCGTACGCTACACGGGAAAGGAACAGCGCACGCACGAAAAGGCCTACGACGAGGGCCTGCGCGCTGTGCAGCGGGAAGCGAGACGCGCTCCCCGCACACGGGACCTGCGGCTCGCCGCGCAGCAGCGCATCGTGGCGTTATTTCCCGGCTTCGCATCCGTCGCTCTTGGCCTTGACGCTGAGCAGAACCACCTCATCACCGGCAGCTTTCTTCCTGTAGCCACGGAGCTCGCTCGCTGGGCGCGTGACTTCGATCCCACGATCAGTACCAACGACATCATTCAGGCCTGCCGCAATGCGTGGTCCTGCTGCGGGCTGCAGGCGCTGCTGGACGAGCCGATGGAACTTACTCCCTCCATCCTGGCCTACAGCTTGCTTTATCCCTACACGGATAACTACCTTGACCAACCGGGCCTGTCGAAAGCAAGCAAGATTGAGTTCAGCCAGCGCTTTCATCAGCGTCTGAGTGGCCAGCATCTCGCCGCGCGCAACCCCCATGAAGCCCGTGTATGGAGCATGGTTCAGCTCATTGAAGGTCAGTATCCGCGAACCAGCCATGCGCAGGTTTTCGACGCGATGCTGGCCATTCATCGCGCCCAGGTAGATAGCATGGCACAGCTCAATGTTCGCGATCGATCCGATAACTCAGCGAATAACTTGCCGGATCAGACTCTCACTAACTCAGAGCTGCTCCGCATTACATGCGCGAAGGGTGGAACTTCGGTGCTGGCGGACGCCTGTCTTGCTCAACCGTGGCTCACCGCGGAAGAAAGCAGCTTCGCCTTCGACTGGGGCGTTCTGCTGCAACTGGGCGACGACCTGCAGGATGTGCGCGAGGACCTGCGCCGCGGCTCGATCACGCTCTTCACGCGCGACGTTGCGCAGGGCAAGCGCCTTGACCCGCTGATCGCGCAACTGCTGCACTTCAGCCGGCAAACTTCAGACCGCATGGATCGAATGCCTCAAGGCTCGGCCAGCATGAAGGGATTGCTGCGCATGAGCTGGCGCTCGCTCATCCTGATGGCGGTGGCCGATGTGCAGGCATACTGCTCGCCCGCATTCCTGGCTGAACTTGAGCCCTGCTCGTCTTTCCGATTTAACTTTCTTCGCGAGCGCAATCAGAACCTGGCCAGCCGCGCCGCTTTCCATGATGTGCTCTTCGATGCGTTTCTCGAAGCCGGCCCCGGCACGACAAGCCGACTGCCGATGGCCGCTACGCTGGCGCAGGTTGATGCGGATCGAGAGGCAGCAGCGCTGGCCAGTTTGTTTGCTTAGGCCGCGGCTGCAAGAGCAGCGAGAGGCAAAACAATCCTGGCAAATTACCCGTTGTTGCGCTTGACAAGCTTTTCATCAGCACCTAATCTACGAATACCGCAGCCGCAATGGACGACCATTGCGGCTGCAAAAGGATTGAATGGCTCACCGCAACCAACTCGCCTGCTGTCTGTGCTGCTGCTGTCAGGGCTGCCGCGCGCGGGCGTGTTCTCTGGGCTAGATTCAGTCGCATTGAATCAAGACTCCGACGACCCACCCGCCCAGAGGCGCGGTGGGTTTTTTAGTTTTTGCTGCAACAGTTTTTCGGATCGGGTTTTTGAGAGCAGTTTTTAAGGACGCAAAAGTTGGGCGCGGCAAGGACTCACCCTGATCCCTGATCCCTGCTTTCGTGGCACCGGTGGCGAAGTGGCTAACGCGCAGGTCTGCAAAACCTGTATACGCGGGTTCGAAACCCGCCCGGTGCTCCAAAATTCAAAGACGGAAAAGGGCCGGATCCTGTTTGCGTGAGGATTCGGCCCTTGGGTCTTTTTGCTGACTTCCTGCGGGATCGCCGACCTGGAGACTTGCTCCCTGTCTGCCGTCTAAAGCGCGATCAGCGGGCGCGGCAGCCGGGTCTTGGCGCGATCGAGGAACAGCCGCATGCGCAGCGCTTCGGCGCGCTGAATGGCAACCAGGCGCATGTGGCGGCGGATGTGGTCGCCATCCACCAACTCGCCTACTTGCGCTTCATCGTAGATGGCATCGCGTTCCAGGCGTGCGATGCGCTCTTCGATGGTGCGGCGGAAACGGGGGCTGATCTCAAAGCTTTCGTTGGCGGCGCAATTGGTGATCATGGCGGCTTCCTTTCCGGTGCAGGACTCCGGGATTTCCGGACTCCGAGGCGGAAAAATAATTCAACTCAAGCCTCAAGTGTTTCCCGCTACTGCCGATATTAGAGGAGACTCATTGCGACCGCCAGATTACCTAAGTCATAGGTACAACTGCACTTGTGTCCAGAAACAGGACAGGGCCGGGTTCCCCCGGCCCTGCATGTTAACCCTTTCTACTTACTCCGACCGAATCCCTAGGGCTTGACCGCGACGATCCCCAGCAAGATTTGAGAGCCGCCATCCAGGTGAACATTCTGCCCTGAGGCCAAAAATGTGCCGGAGATGGTTCCATTGGCGTTGCCTGCCAGCAACACTCCGCGCACGCCGGTTTGGTGGGGCACGGCTCGATTGCCGGCCGTCATGCCGACGGCACGCTCTGCCCCGCCGCTGGCCGGGTCCTGTGTCGGCGCCTGCACTCCGTAGTCTGCTACTGAGTTGAGACCCTCCTGCTGCTTCGGCGTCATCTGAACCATGCCCCCGGTCACGGTCATGCCGCCCGAGTTGCCGTTGCCCAGGCCGCCGTTCTGTGCGCCCCCCTGGACACTGGTGGCGTTGCCCATCACGCCGCCGCCCATGTTGTCCACGCGCTGCATCATGGCCGCGGTCGACGGGTCCGGCGGCGGCTCAATCCAGCGAATCTCCGAGAGAATCGGAACCGCCAGGCCGCCCTTCAACTCGGCGCGATCGAACTGGATGGCCACCGCGGCATCGGCATTGTCTTTGCCATGCGCCTCGACCGCGGTGATGTGGCCCATGATCTTCGAGCCCTTGGGAATCGCCGTTCCGTCCGCGCTTACCATCAGCTCCTTGGTGCGCAACTCCACTTCGCGGCCGATCCTGGCCGATTTTGAATCCAGGCTGCCCATCAAAGTCGCCTTCACCACGCGCATCTGGCGCATGATCAGGGCCAGAGTTTGCGGCCGAGGCTTTCCCACGGCGGTCAAGGGATTGACGACCGCGGTCATGCTGGCGGTCTGCTGCGCGGCGGCATCCGCCTGACGCGCCATCGCGGGAATACTGGTCAGCGTGGCCAACGCAGCTGCGAGCATGAGGGCATTCTTCATGGGGGGCCTCCTCCAACGAATAGCCATCGTTACCACCGCTGGCCCCTCTGGGGTCAGGCCATGCGGAGTTCGGGACGCATTTCCCTGTTGATGCACGGGGAAGGGAAAATGCTGTACCCGAGTCTATGCTCTCAAGGTGCGATTTTGAAGATGGAATTTCCAGCGGCGTTTTGATGGGAGCAAAAAACGGCCCGGATCGGTGCGGGCGAGGACGCACGCACGACAGCCGGCCTGGAGGCCGGCACTACCGTCAGTCCCTGCGTAATGCCGTGATTTGCGACGCTGCTGCTGAGACGGCGCGGCGTCTGCCCCACCGCAGGTGGCTATTCGGAAGGCGGCACAGCGTAGTAGCCCTTGCGGACCTGGACCTTCATGCCGTCGCCCTTGCACTCCACCGTGACGTGGCGGAAGGTGCCGTCGAGCTTGGTGTTCAGCGGCGTATAGGTGGCGACGTACTGCGTGCGGAGCTCGTCCTCGATCTGCTGGAAGGCGTCTTCGAGCTTCTTGCCGTTGTTGCCTACATCGATGAGGCGCCCGCCGGTTTCTTCGGTCAGCTTCTTCATGGCCGAGTAGCCGCTGTAGCCAAAGCCGCCGTAGAAGCCGCGGTCGGCGATGAGGATGGTATAGAGGATCACGTTCGACTTTTGCGCAGCGGTGATGGCGTCCTGAATCTTGTGCCTGCTCCCTTCGTCCTCGCCATCCGTCAGCAGGATCATGGCCTTGCGGCCGGCCTCCTGGTTCATCTTCTCGTTCGACGCGAGATAGACGGCGTCGTAGAGCACCGTACCTTTTGGGCCGCCGATCGAGGGTATGGTGCCGCCGCCTGCGCCGGGAATACCGCCGCCACCGCCGCCGGCGGTGTTGATCTCCGCCTTGCTCAGGGCGCGCGAGAGCATGCGCGCACTGTTGGTGTAGTCCTGCAGCAGGTCGACGTTGACGTCGAACGAAAGGGCGAACGCCTCGTCCTTCTTGGTGAGCACGCGCTCCAGGAACTGGCTGGCGACGTCCTGCTCCAGAGGCAGCACGTTCATCTGGCTGCCGGAGGTATCGAGCAGGATGCCGAGGGTGAGCGGCTGGTGGGTCTCAGCGACGAAGGTCTTCAGCTTCTGCGGCTGCTTGTCTTCAAAGACTGTGCAGTCGTCCTGGGTGAGGTGCGGCACCAGGTTGCCCTGCTTGTCCTTGACGGTGAAGAACATGTCGACCAGGTTGACCTGCAGCTTGAAGGTGGCGACGGACTGGTCGTCTTCCTGCTGGGCCGGCGCGGTGCTGACCGGCGGCGCGTCCGGCGAGGGAGCAAGCTGAGCCCTGACCACGCCCGGCATTGCCAGCAGGCCCATCGATAACGCGGTGATTCCCAGCCAATTACTCATTCTGGTCCGTTAGACGAAAACCCAGTCTCGAAGAAAGCATACTGGAACGGCTGCGGAATTGCGCGGATTGAGGGTTCACGGTAAAGGCCGATGCACGTAAGTTCTTTGTTTGGCTGTCAAGAGTGACGTTTTCGCGCCTAACTATTGCGAATACAATGGTTTCCCGCCCGTTCGCCAAGAACGCGAAGGACGGTCACGGGGCATTTTAGCCGGCACAACCGCTAAAGGCCGGCGGGAGTACCCACCGCGGATAGTGCTATTTCGCTGATCGGCTTGCGGGTGCGGGGGGCAATCTCCTGGGCCTTCATCTGCTCGCTTGTGAGGGCGTCGGGCTCCGCCTGGTAGCCGAGGGCGATGACGGCGCCGATGAGATAGTCGTCGGGAATGGCGAAGGCCTTGCGGACGGCGTCGGAGTCGAAGCCACCCATCTGATGCGCAGCCAGGCCGAGCGCCGCGGCCTGCAGGGTGAGGTACGAGGCAGCCGCGCCGAGGTCATACAGGGCGACGCGGTTCGGCGCGTCATTGTGGCTGAATTTGGTCTTGGCGGTGCCAAGGATCAGGACGGGCGCGTTACCGGCCCAGGCCTGGTTGAAGGGCATGAGGGCGTCCAGAATCTTGTTGTAGGGCTCGCTGTTGCGGGTTCCCACGAAGAAGCGCCAGGGCTGCTCATTGTAAGAGGAAGCGGCCCAGCGGGCGGCTTCAAAGACCTTGGCCAGGTCGGCAGGGTCCACGTCGCGGTCCGAGAAGGAGCGCGGGCTCCAGCGGGAGTGGAACAGGGGCAGCACGCCGTCTACTTCGGGTGCGTGCTTTGCTTCATTCAATTCTTCGATGGACAGGCTCATGCGGTCAGGGCTCCATTGCAAGTATTGCTGTGTCTTTTCGATTCAGCGGTGCGCGGAAGGATTCCGTAATCCGAGTTCGATGCATCCAGCGCGCTTCGTGGCTCCTGACCGGTTGTTTGGCCGTTGTTCCGGAATGTGCGCGGGCGAGGACGCCCGCACGACAGCCGGTCCGGAGACCGGCGCTACTCTCACGCGCCTGTAGACGAGCTAGGCCTTGGGCCGCTTGTAGAAGGGCGTGGGAACCTGTTTGGCGCGGGCGGTCTGGGTGGGGCGGACCTGCACCAGCACGTCTTCGCCACTCTGGGCTACCGAGATGGGGACCAGCGCGTTGGCGATGTTGGTCTTGAGAAAGGGGGCGGGCGAGCCGGATGTTATTGTGCCGATGCGCTCTCCGTCCAAAGACAATACGAAGTATCCGTCGCGGGCGATGCCGCGCTCCACCATCTCCAGGCCTACGACTTTGCGGGTGGGGCCGCCGGCCGCCTGCACGGCCAGCAAGGCGTCGCGTCCGATAAAGGCGCCCTTGTCGAGCTTGAGCCAGCGGTCTAGGTTGCCTTCAAAGACGTTGATGGAGTCAGAGATTTCGTGGCCGTAGAGGGCCATACCGGCTTCGAGGCGCAGGGTGTTGCGCGCGCCCAGGCCGCAGGGACGGATGCCGAACTCCTCGCCTGCCGCGAGAATCCCGTTCCAGACCTTGACGGTGGTGACCTCGTCGGCGGGCAGATAGACCTCGAAGCCGTCTTCGCCGCTATAGCCGGTGCGGGCAATCAGCACGTTGGGCACACCGGCCACTTCGCCGAACGTGAACCAGTAGTTCTTGATGGCGGCCAGGTCTGTCTTGGTCAACTTTTGCAGCGTGGCCAGCGCCTTGGGTCCCTGGACGGCAAGCTGCGAGTAGTAGGACGAGTAGTCAGAGATGTGGCTCGAGGGGAACGCGCCGGCCTGCTTGCGGATCCAGGCGTAGTCGCCGTCTTTGGTGCCGGCGTTGACGACGAGCAGGTAGTCGTTGGGGCTCAGGCGGTGCACGAGGATGTCGTCGACGAAGGTGCCCTCGGGCGTAAGCAGGGCGGAGTAGTGGGCCTGGCCGTCTTTGAGGCGCGACGCATCGTTCATGGTGATGTGCTGCACGGCGGCCAGCGCACCGGGGCCGCGGAACTGGATCTCGCCCATGTGGGAGACGTCAAAGAGGCCGACGGCGTTGCGCACCGCGAGGTGCTCGGCCATGAGGCCGCCGCCTGTCTCGCCTACTTTGTACCCCGGGTACTCGACCGGCATATCCCAGCCGCCGAAGTCGACCATCTTGGCTTTGAGGGCGCGATGCGTGGCGTTGAGCGGCGTCTTCTTGAGCGGCGCGGCTTCGGGCTCCAGCGGGGTGGTGTGGGTGGTCTGATCAGGAAAACTCATTCTCGAAATCCTCTCGCGTCCTCAGCTTACGATAGGGAGGGGCCTTACCTGTGGTCAAACCCCTGCGAATGGGGCAGCCACCTGCGGTGGGGCAGACGGCGCTTGCGCGCCATGGAATTCTTTGGCTTGGATTTTGGGTGAGGCGAAGGGCCGACGGGTTCGCTGAGCACATTGCGTGGAGTAATCAATCGAGCCACCCGGCAAGGGAAGAGAGAAATGAATCATGTTCGCGGAGTTTTGATGCTGCTGGCGGCTGCGTTTGCCACATGGCGGGGATGGCAGATCCATCACGGCGCATACGCCTGGATGGCGTATGCGCTGGCTGTTGGGGCCCTCGGGCTGGCCGTGTGGCATTTGACGCGCAAGCCGGACGTGCGGCGGTAAGGATCTTGAAGGAAGGTGAGGCAGCCAGGCTGCGCTACTCCGGGTCGTTGAGGTTTCCCGCCCATTCGACAAAAAGCGTCGAAAGGACGGGGCACGGAGCGCGTCTGCCGATTTGAGGAATCTTCCCGGCCGGTTGACTTCCGTGCCCCGTCCTTTTCACGGTCGTATCGTGAAATGGGCGGGAAACCGCGAACCCTCGCCACCGCTCCCGGAATCGAAATTTTCGTGCAGAATCAGAGTCAGCAGCGCGGACCGTTAACCTAAGAAACCAACCATGGTGAATCTCTACAACCGCATTCAGGGCCGCAGCGTCGAACGGCTGGCCGCTCTCAGCGATGGCATCTTTGCCGTGGCCATGACGCTGCTGGTGCTTGACCTGCACATCCCCTCGGCGGCACAGGTGCACGGCGAGCGCGAGTTGTTTGTGGCTCTCGCCGCGCTGGGGCCGCAGTGGATTGCGTATGGAATGAGCTTTCTGACGCTGGGCATCTTCTGGGCCGGGCAGCAGACGCAGCTCAACCACATCGGCGAGGGCTCGCGCGACCTGACCTGGATTCATCTCGGATTCCTCTTCACAATTACGGTATTGCCGCTCTCGACACGGCTGCTGGCGGAGTTCATCACCTACCGCGGCGCGCTTCTCATCTACTGGCTCAACATTCTGGCGCCGGGAGTGATGCTTTATTGGAGCTGGAAACATGCAACGCGCGCGGGGCTCATCAAGCCAGATACGCCGCCCGAGGTGAGCGCCAGCATCTGCAAACGCATCGTCATTGCACAGAGCCTTTACGCAGCAGGCGCGGCGCTATGCGTGATCAATACATGGGTGAGCATTGCAGCCATTGTGCTGGTGCAACTGAATTATGCGCTGGCGCCGCGCTGGCCGCGGAGACGAAAACCGGTGCAAGGATAAGCTGTGTCTTTCGGGCATTGTGGGTTTCCCGCCCATTCGACACGAGCGTCGAAAGGACGGGGGCACGGAGCGGGTCAGCCTGTACACGGATTCCTTCCGGCAATCTGACTTCCGTGCCCCGTCCTTTTCGCGTTCTCCGCGAAATGGGCGGG
>Ga0182030_10019779_pt1 | contig 12772 bp, 11 predicted proteins | sample 812S3MmetaG_FD_121299 | JGI IMG/M metagenome (GOLD analysis project Ga0182030, IMG submission 121299) | Permafrost microbial communities from Stordalen Mire, Sweden - 812S3M metaG (Illumina Assembly) | ecosystem: Environmental > Terrestrial > Soil > Wetlands > Permafrost | place: Sweden... | reverse complement strand
TTTTGGGGCAAACTCCGCTTGGGAAAAACTCGGCTGATGGGTCATGCCTCGAGTTTAGGAAATACCAGCTTCGGAGTCGCTACTAAATCCATGACCACCGGATTAAATCAGCGTTTCCCTAACCGAAATTAGAAATCACGAACGGCGCGGAATTTTTTCCGCGCCGTTTTTTTTATTTTATTTCCCGGCGCCGGTGAAAATATTTTATACAAATCCGGCGGCTCCGGTGTCTATATGTTGAAATGGTGAACCGCCACGGCGAATACCACTGGTGCGAGGCGCTCTACGACGCGAAGGCGGCGGAGCTGATTCTTTATGGCCGCGCCCTGGGCCTGGACCACGGCGAGGCGGAGGATGTCTTGCAGGAAACTTTCCTGCTGCTGCTGCGCCTGCCGGAACCGCCGGCCAAGCCAGAACATTATTGCGTCCGCAGCTATCGCAACCGCGCGCTGAATTACCGGCGGACCCTCTGGCGGCGGCTGACCCGCGAATGGGAATCATTGCGCTGGTTTGAAAAATCGCCGGACGAAACCCCGGCGGAACGCGCCGCCATGCAGGCCCTGGCCTCGCTGCCGGTGGACCAGCGCGAGGTGATCGTTTTGAAAATCTGGCAGGGCTGCACGTTTGAAGAAATTGGCGGCTTGCTGGAAATTTCACCCAACACCGCCGCCGGCCGCTACCGTTACGGCCTGCAAAAAGTCAAAAATAAAATCACAGGAATTTTTTATGAACGAGACGAACCCACTGGAACGGCAAATGCGCTTCTGGCGGCCACGCCAGCCTTCAACCGCGCTTAAATTCAAAATTTTCGGCGGGGCGCAGCCCGCGCCCGCCGCCCGCTGGTTCTGGGGCAGCCTGGCCCCGGCCATGGCGTGCCTTTGGCTGACGGTGATGACGATCAATCATGGCGGCGGCGATATTGAACAAACCTCCGGCCCAACCCTGGGTCTGGGCAAAAATAATGGCGCCGGTTTTACGCCGGAACAAAGTTTGACGGCGCAAAATCATTTGGGCCAGCCGATCACTTTTGAATGGACAAACCGCAGTGTTTTCAATTCTACTATAGGTTTTACGCCGTCAACAAATTGAGCAATTGAAGAAGCCGCAAATGGAAAATCCCAAACCGAACTCCGCAAAAGACAACAAAGGTCCCGGCCCGAAAGCAAAAGAATCCGCCAAAGCCGGAACCCCGGTCGCACCAGTAAAAGTGCCGCCGTTGTTTCGGCCGGTGGACTGGCTGACATTGGCGCTCACGTTCGGCGTGATCTGGATCGTTTATCTCTGGACGCTCGCGCCGGAACTGACGCTGGAGGATTCGGGCGAGCTCTGCACGGGTTCATTTTATGCGGGCATTCCGCATCCGCCGGGCTACCCGTTTTGGGCGATTTACAGTTGGTTTTGGACCTTCATCCTGCCCATCGGCAACGTCGCCTGGCGGGTGGAAGTCGGCCAGTCTTTTGCCGCCGCGATGGGCTGCGGCCTGCTGGCGCTGATGGTTTCGCGCGGCGGCAGCATGATGATCGAGGGCATCGCGGAACTGAAACAAGTGACGCACAAGTGGGAGAACGCCATCTGCGTGGTGTCGGGCTTCGTGGCGGGCACGCTGCTGGGATTCGACGTGTTCATGTGGAGCGAGTCGGTGGTGATCAACCGCATTTCCGTGTTCGGCGTGCCGTGGCTGATCGCGGTGATGGCGTGCCTGATGCGCTGGATGTATGCGCCGCAACAGCGCCGTTACCTGTATCTGGCCATGCTGCTTTACGGCTTGTGCGCGACGATTCATCAGACGCTGCTGTTGAGCGCGATGGGTGTGGAAGTCGCCATTTTCATGGTGCAGCCGAAGCTGGGTCGGGACTTGTTTTTGACGAACAGCGTCATCTTTCTCGGCGGCCTGATGGCGATGAGTTCAGTGCCGGCGTTGCAGCACATGAGCTCCATCGAACAGGTGCTTTTCTATGCCGTCGGTATCGGCTCCATTGTTGGGGCCGGTTGGTCGGCCATACAGACCAAAGGGATGTTTTCCGAATGGAAGGCGGTGCTGCTGATGGGCGTGATGTGGGTGCTGGGCGTGTCATTTTATTTTTATGAGCCGGTTTCGGGCATGACGGTGCCGCCGATGCAATGGGGCTATCCGCGGACGGTGGAAGGCTTTTTCCATGCGTTGAGCCGCGGCCAATACGAATCGGCACATGCGGATATTTTCGCCAACCCGGGCCGCCATCTGTTTCAACTGTGGTATATCGTGCAGGGGCTGGCGGAATCCTACAGCTGGGTCTATATCTTCGTCGGCCTGCTGCCGTTCCTGTTCATCCTGAAAATGCACAGGCGCGAACGCTCCTGGATCATCGGGCTCATTGCGATTTACGTCTGCATCTCGGTTTTGCTGGTCGTGTTGCTGGATGTTTCGCCAGATCGTTCCTCTTCCGATCTGAACAAGGTTTTCTTCACCGCGTCGCACGCGCTGTTTGCGCTGATGATCGGCTACGGGCTGACGCTACTGGCGGCCTACACGGCGACGCATTACCAGAAGTTCCGCCGCTGGGGCTTCATCGGCATCGCCGTGGCGGTGGTGATCGCGGTGTATTGCCTCGTGGATGCGGCCGGGAAGCTCTATTTCGGCCCGGCGGGCGGATTCGTCCCCGAACACACTTTTCTGCTGGGCGTTTTAATCGGCTGCGGCCTGGTTGTGGGGACGGTTTTATACAATAAATTGCGCCGCTGGATCAACGGTTTCAACGACCCGTTCACTGAAAATTTGTTTCTCTGGGGCGTGCCGGCGGTCGTGGTGCTGTCGGCCATTTTTCTCAAGTTCCATTCGCCTGAAATTGCCAGTCAGATTGTAATGACGGTGCGCAGCTTTGTGTTTGATTTTTGCCATTCGCCCGGCGCCATCATCCATTCCGAACTGCCCCGCTACATCCTGCAGGCGTTTGACAAGGATCAATATGGACTGCCGGTGTTCGCGAGCCTGATTTTGCTGGCCATCCCGTTGATTCTGCTCGGCGCGCTGGTGGTCTATCGCACCCACGGGCCGGTGTTAATTCTACTCTCGCTGATGGTGACCATGCCGCTGTGGTCGGGCCTCTCGCACTGGTATAAGAGCGAGCAGCGCAATCACTGGTTCGGCTACTGGTTCGGGCACGATATGTTCACCCCGCCTTTCCAAGACACCACCACCGGCAAGTTGAGCTATGACAACACGCTCCGCGCCCGGCTCCTGAAAGATTCGAAAAACGCCAAGCTGGTTTATCCCGAAATGGCACGCGACACGATTCTCTTCGGCGGCACCGACCCCGGACGATTCTGCCCGACCTACATTATTTTCTGCGAAAGCTTCATCCCGCACCGCTGCCAGCCGGTGCAGGACCAGAAATTCGACCGCCGCGATGTTTACATCATCACCCAAAACGCGCTGGCCGACGGCACCTACCTCGAATACCTGCGCTCGCAATACAACCGGCATTTGCAAATTGACCCGCCGTTTTTCAGCCGGCTGTTCAAATACACCGCCGCCCTCGCCCACCTGACCACGCCGGGAACCATCGTGATTGATGGCGGGGATCTCGGCGCCGGCGATTCCGGCAGCGGCCTGATTGAGAACACCGCCAGTCTCCTGTTCAACGCCCTGGACCGGCCGTTCACCGCCTGGGGCAAACACGTCGAAGACCGCCGTCGCGTGGAAGGCGTTTATCCGCCCAAGGAAATTTACATTCCGTCCCAGGAAGATTCGCAGAAGTGTTTTCAGGAATACACCGAAGACACAGCCCGCCGCTCGCAGCTTGGCCAGCTTCAGCCCGGCGAAGACGTGCATTTCGACAACGCCGGCCACGTCTCCGTCTCCGGCCAGGTGGCGGTGATGAAAATCAACGGCCTGCTTTGCAAAGTCATTTTCGACCAGAATCCCACCAATGAATTTTACGTCGAAGAAAGTTTTCCGCTCGACTGGATGTATCCTTACGAAACTCCGTTCGGCATCATCATGAAAATCAACCGCCAGACACTGCCGGAATTGTCGCAGGACGTGTTTGATCTGGATCACAAATTCTGGACCAACTTTTCGACGCGGCTCTGCGGCAACTGGATCACCTACGACACCAGCGTCCAGCAGATCGCCGATTTTGTCGAGCGCACCTACATTCACAACAACTACAAAGGCTACACCGGCGACCACGCCTTTGTCCGCGACGACGACGCGCAGAAGGCTTTTTCCAAACTGCGCAGCTCGCAGGCCGGGATGTATTACTGGCGTTTAAGCCCGCAATGTCCGGCGGAATTCCGCCAAAAATCCGCCGCCACCCAGGCCGCGCTCGTGCGCGAAACCGAATTCGCCTTCAAGCAGTCGTTTGCCTTTTGTCCTTACAGCCCGGAGGCTGTTTATCGCTATGTCAACTTCCTCCTGCAAATGGCCCAGACCGAGGAAATGGCCGGCCACCGCGACCAGGCCATCCATCACTTCGACGACGCCATCCTCGTCGGCGAGACCTGCAAAAAGCTTGATCCTTACAACGCATCAATCACCGACCTCATCAAAAATTTGCAGGACTACAAGGCGCAGTCCACCGGCCGCGCCCAGGCGATGAACCAACTGGACGCGATGGAAACGATGGCCCATACCAACCCCGCCAACATTGCAAATCTCATCACGCTTGGCAGCGCCTACCTGCAGATGCAAAACACCAACCGCGCCGTCGAGCTGTTCGATGTCGCCATTACTAATCCCGCCATCAAGTTTCCGGAAGCCGCCGCCATCGCGCAGTATTTCGCCGGTCTGGGCAATCTGACCCAGCTTGAAACCGCGCTGAAAAAACTCGTGGACCTCGCGCCGGGCCAGCCCGAGCCGCGCTACGATCTCGCCGCGCTCCAAGCCATCAGCGGACGTTCCGCCGAGGCGCTGCAAAACCTCAAAACCGCCCTGGATCAAAGCACCGCGCGGCTGGCCGCCAATCCTGCCGCCCGCGACCTCGTGGCCGCCGCGCGCACCGACCCGCGCCTGTCTTTTCTGCGCAACCTGCCGGAGTTTCAAAAACTGATCGCGCCGAAATGAGATTTCAAATTTGAAATCTCAAATCTGACATTCCCCCGGCCCGCCGTTGCCGAGGGCCGGCGCATCTGCTAGGTTTCCCGCCTGAATGTTTGGACGTAAAAAGCCTATGAGCAAAAAAAAATCTGAATTGCCGGAGCCGGAAACGGCCGACGCCGTGCCCGCGCCGCTGCCGCCGCCCACGCCGGAGCAGATCGAGGAACTCAAGGCCCGCGCCGCCAAGGCCGAGGAAAACTGGGACCGCCTGCTCCGCACCACCGCCGATTTTGACAATTTCAAAAAACGCGCCGCCCGCGAAAAAATCGAGGCGGCGCAATACGCCAGTTTTCCCCTGCTCCAAAAACTGCTGCCCGTCCTCGACAATTTTGAAATGGCCCTCGCCGCCGCGCAGACCGCACAGGGCGACAAACTCGCGTCGCTTCAGTCCGGCGTGGCGATGATCCAGCAGCAGCTCAAAAACGCGCTCACTGAAACCGGGCTGGAGGAGATTGACGCCGCCGGCCAGCCGTTCGATCCCAATTTTCACGAGGCCATTTCGCAGGTGGAAAGCGCCGAGGTGGCGGAAGGCCACGTCGTCCAGCAGCTCCGCAAAGGCTACAAAGTAAAGGACCGGCTGCTGCGTCCCGCCACCGTGATCATCGCGAAAAAACCGGCGGCGGGCGCATAATTCAACATTGGCAATCCAAGTTTTTCCATGGCGAAACGTGACTACTACGAAGTTCTCGGCGTCCAGCGCGGAGCGAGCGACGACGAAATCAAGAAGGCCTACCGCAAACAGGCGGTGAAATTTCATCCGGACAAAAATCCGGGCGACCATACCGCCGAGGAAAAATTCAAGGAACTCGGCGAGGCTTACGAGGCGTTGAGCGACCCGCAAAAACGCGCCGCTTACGACCAATACGGCCACGCGGCGTTCGACGCGCGGCACCGCGCCCGCAGTGGCGGCGGCTTCCATGATCCGTTCGACATTTTCCGCGAAGTTTTCGGCGGCGCGGGCGGCAGCATTTTTGAAAATCTTTTCAGCGGCGGCCAGGATCCGTCCGCGCCGCAACGCGGCGATGATTTGCGCTATGATTTGCAGATCACGCTCGAAGAGGCGGCGCTCGGCTGCGAAAAGGAAATTTCGCTGACCAAGCTCGACGCCTGCGCCGACTGCAAAGGCTCCGGCGCGGAAGCCGGTTCCAAGACGAAAATCTGCGCGACCTGCGGCGGCCGCGGCCAGGTGCTGACTTCGCGCGGAATTTTCAGCATCGCGCAGACCTGTCCGCACTGCAAAGGCCAGGGACGCATTTTGGAAAAACCGTGCAAGACCTGTCACGGCGACGGCAAACATCAGCAGACCACCAAGATCAAACTGCGCATTCCGGCAGGCGTCGAAGGCGGCTCGCGCCTGCGTTCGCAGGGCAACGGCGAGGCCGGTTTTCGCGGCGGGCCGGCCGGCGACCTCTATGTTTTTCTGAACGTCAAGCACCACGAGATTTTTTCCCGCGAAGGCGACGATTTGCTGTGCGAAGTGCCGGTGAGTTTCGTCCAAGCCACGCTCGGTGCGGAGATTGAAGTGCCCACGCTCGAAAGCCGGGCGACGGTCAGGATTCCCGCCGGCACGCAACCCGGCACGGTGCTCCGGCTTAAGGGTCGCGGCGTGAAAAATTTGCAGGGCTACGGCCAGGGCGATCTCCACGTCCGCGTTCAGGTCGAGGTGCCGTCGCACTTGAACTCGCAGCAGAAGCAAAAGCTCCAGGAATTCGCCGCGCTTTGCGACGGCCAGGAAGCGCCGCTGGCACAGGGTTTTTTTGAGAAGGCCAAGAAGTTTTTCAAGTGATGCGTGATGCGTGAAAAAATCTGGTCACGCATCACGCATCACGCATCATCGTTTTTATGCACCGTTTTTATCTGCCGCCGGAAAAATGCCGCGCCGAAACGCTGCGGCTGGACGGGCGCGAAGCGCACCATGCGCTGCACGTTCTGCGCCTGAAACGCGGCGAGCGCGTTACCGTGCTCGATGGCATTGGGAATGAATTTATTTGCGAAGTGGAAAACGCCGGCAAAGATTTTCTTTCGCTCGCGGTGAAGGAAAAACATTTCACGCCCGCCCCGCCCTGCCTCATCACGCTGCTGGTCGCCATTCCCAAGGGCAAAATCATCGAAGGTATCATCCAAAAAGCCGTGGAACTCGGCGCGCACCGCATTGTGCCGCTGCTCACCGAACGCGTCGTGATCCAACTGGACAACGACGGCGCGGACAGCAAACGCGCGAAGTGGCAGACCGTCGCCGTCGAAGCTGTTAAACAATGCGGCGCGGCGTGGTTGCCGCTGGTGGACGCGCCGCAGACGATTTCAGAATTTCTGGCGCGCGGAGAAAAAATTGAATTGTCGCTCGTCGGCTCGCTGCAAACCGAGCGCCGCCATCCGCGCGAATGGATTGCAGATTTTCAAAAAATGCACGGTCGCTTGCCAGGCAGCGCCGCCGTGTGGATCGGGCCGGAGGGAGATTTCACGCGGGAAGAATTGCAAACCATCGAGGCTGCCGGCGCGCGGCCCGTCACGCTGGGCCGGCTCACATTGCGCGTCGAGACGGCGGCGATTTACTGCCTGTCGTTTCTGAATTACGAATTGCAGTCGTAATTTTCCACCTGCCTAACAGATCATTCAACTGGCGGCCAGTTCCGCCGCGCGGACGGTGTTTTGCAGCAGCATCGCAATGGTCATCGGCCCGACGCCGCCGGGATTCGGCGTGATTTTTCCGGCGATGGGCTGGACATTTTTGTAATCCACATCGCCGACGAGTTTCGTTCCCGTCTTTGAAGTTGCGTCGGGCACGCGGTTCACGCCCACGTCCATCACCACGGCACCGGGCTTGACCATGTCAGCTTTCAAAAATTCCGCCACGCCCATCGCGGCGACAATGATGTCGGCACGGCGGCAATGCGCCTGAATGTCGCGCGTTGCGGAATGGCAAATGGTCACAGTGGCGTTGGCGTTCTTGCCTTTTTGGCAGAGCATCGCGGCCATCGGCTTGCCGACGATGTTGCCCCGGCCAAGAATAACGACTTCCGCGCCATCGGTTTTCACGCCGGAGCGGACGAGCAGTTCCACCACGCCAGCCGGCGTGCAGGGTTTGAAACCAGTTTCGTCGCCGAGCATAAGTTTGCCAACGTTGACCGGATGAAAACCGTCCACATCTTTCGTCGGCAACACGGTTGAAAAAACCACCGATTCGCGGATGGGTTTTGGCAGCGGTGCCTGCACGAGAATGCCGTGCAGGTGCGATGCGGCATTTAATTTTCCGATGAGCGCGAGCAGTTCCGCCTCGGAAGTTTTTTCCGGCAGAACGTGCGTTTTGGAAACAATGCCCAGTTCGGCGCAGGCTTTTTCCTTGCGGCCGACATAGACTTTGGACGCCGGGTCTTCGCCGACGCGCACAAACGCGAGGCCGGGAACCACGCCGCGCCGTTTCAGTTCCGCGACGCGCGCCGCCAGCTCGCACTGGATTTGCGCGGCGATGGCGCGGCCGTCAATGACGTTGGCTTCCACGGGGGCTGTCAACACGTTTCGAGTCCACCGGGGCGTGGAATTCAGGAATGACGTAAATTTTCTGGATCGTCAGCACCGGCGTGTCGTGCCAGCGCGCTTCAATTCCCTCTTCGCCGGTGACGACAATTTTCAGGCCGTTGTAACGCGCCAGATGCAGGTTGGTGGTTGTGGTGTAAAGGTAGTCAATCGCATTGCTCGTCGCTGGATCGTAAAGCTCGTAAGCTGTCGGTGCCACCGGGCTGACCGACGAACGAACATAACCTTCGTGCGAAACCACGCGCGGCGGCGGCGGATTCGTGTCAATGATCTCCGGCGCAACCGTCGCGGGAACCGGCGGAACAGCGGGAACAACCGGCGGGGCAACATTCGCCACGACTGGCGGAGTCGCGGGCGTTTCCGGCGTCACCGGAGGTGTGGCCGGCACCGGCACCACTGCCGGCGGCTCGACGACGGTGGTCGGCGTTGCCGGAACCGGAGGCGCAACCGCCACCACCGGCGGCGCGGGATTAGCCGGTTCAATTACTTGCGCTTCCTGTTTCAAATAGCTGGCGGCGACAAACGCAAACGCGTTCGTCGGCGCTTCGATCTGCGTCCAGTCGCCTTTGCTGCTGATGGTGGTGATGGCCGCGCCTTTTTCCAAATTGCCGAGCACGCTGTAATTTTCGCCGGGGCCGCCGCGCAGATTCAGTTTCTTCACGGAGACAACCTTGTTCGTCGCGTCAATAAATTTGTTGTTGAGCCAGACTTTCGTGCCGGACGGCAAAGCAATCTTCGCCCATTGCGCCGGTTCGCCGGCTTTGGCCTTGTCGAGATTGATTTCGGCAATCACGGTGACGGCGTCGCCTTTTTTCGCGTGGCCGACGACTTCACCGTTGAGTCCGGCCTGACCGCGCAAATTAAGATTTTCCACCGCGACGGTCGCCGGGCCGGGCACGAGCGTGACGGGCAGTTCGGCGGCTTTCTTCACCACCGGCTTGGTGGCGGTGGTTTTGGCAACGGCCTTTTTCTTGTGTGTGGTCGCCGCCGATTTTTTCTTCGTCGTGACGAGGTTGTTGTGATTTGTCACCGCCACCGGGGCAACCGACGGGGTGATGGCCGGTGCGGGAATCACCGGCAGCGTGTTTGTGCTCACTTGCGCCAGCGCGCTCGTGGCGATCATTGTTCCCAATACCAACCAGCAATTTGTTTTCATAAATCAGTAGTCAAAGTTTTTATTTCCACCGCGTTCAGCGTCCGCCATTTGCCCGGCTTCAATTCGCCGAGCTTGATTTTTCCAATCTGCGTCCGCTGCAGTTTTTTCACCGTGATCGCCTGCGACTCAAACAGCCGCCGCACCTCGCGGTTTTTGCCTTCGCCGAGTTCCAGTTCCACCACGCATTTGTGCCGCGTGCCGGAAACAATCCGCGCCGCCAGCGCCTTCAATTTTTCACCCTCGTGAAAAATTCCCAGCTTGAACAACTGCAGCATCGCCGGCGTCACCTCGCCCTCGACGGTGGCGAGATATTTTTTGCGGATGCCGTAACGCGGATGCGTCAGGCGCAACGCGAATTGTCCATCATTCGTCAGAAAAATCAATCCTTCGCTGTTGTAGTCCAGCCGCCCGACGGACTGGACGGTGTCCCATTCGCCCGGCAGCAGCTCGTAAATCGTCGGCCGGTTCAACTCGTCTTTGCGCGAACAAACGCAGCCGACCGGTTTGTTCAGCGCGACGTAAATGAGTTTTTTCGCGTGGACGAATTTGCCGTCCACCGCCACCTGGTCGTGGCCGGGATCAACTTTCGAGCCGAGCAGGCGGATCACCTGGCCGTTGACCGTGACGCGCCCGGCCAAAATAAACTGCTCGCCGGCCCGGCGGGAAGCCACACCGGCATCGGCGAGAAATTTCTGGAGACGAACCACGGACGATGATGCGTGATGCGTGATGTGTGAACCGGTTTCACGCATCACTTGTCACTCGTCACGAATCACGCTTCCGGTTTCGTCTTGCGCAGGCCGGTGATTTTGTCGCCGGTTTTGCGCTGGCCGCGCTTTTCGAGGAGCGCGGTGCGTTCAAAACGCTTGAGGACATTGCGCTTGCCACCCAAGGTGGACGCCGCACGGAGACTGCGATGCTGTGACATAAATTATTTTGTTAAAGCGTGGTTTTTTTGTTAAAACGAGCGGCAAGCATAGCAGAACCAACCTCTGCTGCAACGGCAAATTACGGTTTGCCGGCATTTGTTCAGAAGTCCATCATAATGAAACGTATTCTGTTCGTGGAAGACAGCGAAGTGTTGCTCCAGCTTTACGGCATCCTGCTCGCCGACGACGCCCAATGGGAAACCGCCGTCGCCCCGGACGGACAAGCGGCGCTGGCACTGCTCCGGCAGTCGCCCTTTGATGTCGTCGCCTCCGACATGCAAATGCCCGGCATGAGCGGCATCGAACTCCTCACCGAAGTCCGCAAGCTTTATCCGCAAACCTCGCGCATCATCATCTCCGGCATCACGGACCAGGCCGAAGCCGCCGACTCGCTGAACTGCACGCATCTCTTCATTCCCAAACCGTTCGACGTAAAAACGCTCAAAGCCACGCTCGCCCGCATCGGCAGCCTCGACGCCTATCTCAAGGACGACAAGCTGCGCGGCCTCGCCGGCAAAATGCGTTCCCTGCCCAGCTTTCCGATGCTCTATCTCGAAATCATCAAGGAGATCGAGTCGCCGCGTTCCTCCATTCAGGGCATCGCCAAGATCATCGCGAAGGATCCCGGCATCACCGCCAAGATTCTGCAGGTCACCAATTCCGCCGCGTTCGGTCTGCCCGAACCGGTCAACGATCCCGTCGAAGCCGTGCAGCAACTCGGCATGAGCACCGTGCGTTCGCTCGTGCTTTCCGCGCAGATTTATTCCAGCTTCAATGCCCGGCGCCTGAAAAACTTTTCCGCCGAGTCGCTTTGGTCGCACCTGATGAAATGCGGCGACCTCGCCCGCACCATCATGCGCCGCGAACGCGCCAGCCTCGCCGAATCCGAGGACGCCTTCACCGCCGGCATGTTGCACGACATGGGGCAACTCATGCTGGCCGACAGCCTGCCGGATGAATTTCAAAAAGCCCTGCTGCTCGCCGAGGAGAAAAAAATTTCGCTGCCCGCCGCCGAACTGGAAATTTTCGGCGCGACGCACGCCGGCCTCGCCGCGTATTTGTTCGGACTCTGGGGACTGCCCGCCGCGATTGTCGAAGCCGTGGCCTTCCATCACACGCCGGAAAAGAGCGACCTGAAAAAATTCAGCGCCCTCACCGCCGTCCATGTGGCCAACGCGCTTTGCGACGAAGCCGAAGCCGGCAATTTGAATCTGGATTACCTCGCTCAAATCGGCGTGGCCGGCCGGCTCGCCGACTGGCGCGACACCGCCGCCGAACTGGCCCTGGAAAGCGCGTCGACTTAAACCCGTTCCTAAAGGCCCGGCGGCGGGTTGGGAAAATGGTAAAAAAGGGCAAGCCGCTTGGGCCGGGGCGGCCAGGCCCGGAGGTGACACCACCTGGACTCACTGGCCGGTCAATCCATGCTGCTAGGATTTGGCGGCCTCCGGCTGGGACGGGGACGCGCGGCGACGGCGGCTTTTTGCCCCGGCCAGTCCCGTCGGCCCGCGCCGCCGGCCCGACACTTCCGCCACCGCTCCCAATCGGTTGGCCAGCGTTCCGCTCCCATTCCGCCTCCCGCCAGACCTGTTTTCCATCGCTCCGAACATGTTCGCAGCGGCTCCGAACATGTTCGGAATGGCTCGGAACGGGAGGGCAGCCGCCGGCAAAGCCTTCGGAATAGCCTCCAAAACAGCAGTTTGCAGCTAAAAGACAGATTTGATGGTCACGTTCTGGGCGGGCTGGGCCGACGCGCATGATGCGAACGGCGCATGGAGCGCGCCCGCCAGCGCAACCATCCCCGGCTGAACCCGCCAATGCGCCGGCCCGGAACGCCGGGGCCGCGCGAATTATCTTTGACAGAAATTCGCCAATCCGTTTTCATAAACCCATGCTCACAAAGACCGTCGCGAAAACCACCATGCACGCGCAGAGGCCGACCTAGATGTTAGGCGTCTTGAACTAAACCGCTGACGCGGTAGTTCTGGGCCGCCGTGTTTTTTTTTGCTGCTGGACGATATTGGAGTCTTATGACTCCATTACGACAAAAGCTCATCGACGAGATCCAGCTCCGTGGAT
>Ga0182030_10019778_pt1 | contig 12772 bp, 9 predicted proteins | sample 812S3MmetaG_FD_121299 | JGI IMG/M metagenome (GOLD analysis project Ga0182030, IMG submission 121299) | Permafrost microbial communities from Stordalen Mire, Sweden - 812S3M metaG (Illumina Assembly) | ecosystem: Environmental > Terrestrial > Soil > Wetlands > Permafrost | place: Sweden... | reverse complement strand
GATATTGCTCGAGGAAGCATCTTCTCTTGTAATGTGTGTACGATTCCATCAAGGTCAAGCCACTGCGAAATTCGTGGAGTGGTCAGAGAGGATCCCAGCTAGAAATTGTAAATCAGCACACGATGGAGGCAATTTTGAGGTGAATATTCCAATATTCAAACACATAGTCCGATTGGCTTGAACATCAACTGATTTACACATATTGACAGAACCTCCATTCGACTCCTACCACAGAGCTGTTAGAATACACCACTTCAACGGGACCTCTCTCAAACGAACAGAAAGCCAAATCAACAGATACATCAGACACTCAACAGTTTGACCAGTATTCGAGCTCTGAATCTGCGCAGTCAGCATTCGACACCAATTTCGACGATTCGGCGCTAGGATCTGGCAACCGAGAAGTTTTATTTGACAACCAAGCTGTACCTTCAATGATAACCAGGACCACGGCATCGCCATCTTCGGTTAAATATACTGCGCCTAAGACGCCACAAAGGGCCGTAAAGCCAGTGTCAACGGATTCGGGCATCTCAATGTCTTTCGACAGATCTGATGAAGCCCAAACAAAGAGATCGATCAAATACAGAGATGGATCGGAGTCACCACTGAAAGGAAAAGCGTCGAGAGCAAAGCCAGTCATAGCAGGGACTCGGTCTTCGCGGCCAACTCCAACCCCAGTTCAACCCGAATCTCTTTCCATCCGAACAAGGAAGTTTGTGCCATTTGACGACCCCTTTGTAAAAGTGAGAAGCTACATCAAAAAGCCTTTACTGGGGGACCGTGATGTGAAGGAAGGATACATCTACGGCTTCCAGATTGAAGGGTATGCTTTCACCAAGATTGGTTCCGCACCGGAAAGAGATAGTGAACCTTCCCTCGAAGCTTCCTTTCAGGCGCGCATGAAAGAGCACAGGGATTCTGGTTGGCCCGATCTAAAGGTAGTCCTCAAAAAAAGAGTACCTCATGTTTTCCGAGTAGAAAAGCTCATCCATTACCATTTAGGAGCAGGAAGGCTGAAGGAGCAGTGCTCATGTGTGAGCTCGAGCGGGAAAAAACTCAACCATGGGAATTACCACATCGAATGGTTCAACAATTCTCTTGACGAGATATATACCGTCGTGACTGCTTGGCAACTGTGGATGCTGAGCATGCCATATTCTGTGGTGCAAGGTGACGAGTACCTCTTGAGTTTAGAATGGAAGTGCTGCTTGAAAAATATTCGGATTCGAAATGGTCACGACATTTGGCTACAATGGTTGTGCCAGCATGTGCCAAAACTGCTAATGTTAACCAAAAAGACCACCCTGGACACTAACGAATGGATTGAAGATGAGAGCACGGCTGAAGTTCATGGGTCATTCACACGGAACAATGCGACTGGAATCAAGGTCGAGATCAAGAAGGCCAGAACAAACCTTTTCTGAAGGTAGAATAATCGAATGATAGGCTTAATTTTACACTGCTGGCAAGTAAAGTTCGCCTCGAAAAGAGAAAATCTACCGCAGGAAAGAAGAAGTGAAGCAGGTAATAGGTCAAATCATTTCGCGTTAGGATATTAGAGTCGAATGTTGATAGTAACCAGAAGAACTTAACGGAACGGACCAAACTGGAAGATTAAAATTGCTCATGTCGATACGGAGAATCTGAAGACCAACAACGGCACCGACGACAGCATCGTTGTAGCGAGTCTTCCGACGTCCTCGTTTGCAACTCGACTCAAATTCACTGAGTTGTCAGTCGGCTCCACGGCACTCCGAAACTCTGAAGCTCGGATTCTACTTCCTGAATTTAAGGGAGGATACGTTCTCAATTTGCTCTTCATGGAATCTTGATATGGACTGATTGTCCAAACATTCCAAAAGTCCGCAGATCACGGACTTTTCGATTTAAGTATCGGAGAGAACGCGGCATAGATGATTCGATTGGTATTTCTGGGCAATATGATCGAGAATGATTGATCTCTTGCCGGTGGGCGATTTCTTGAATGCTTTCAGATGTCGAAAGGAGCTGGAAAGGAGATTTCAGGACAATATGGACTGGTAAGGTTGGCGGACTTCTGAAGTATGTGGTGTTGAATGTGTTCTTCGAAACAAAGAGTGTATGCCAAAGAGAGCGGTAATTTATCTGTTCATAGTCCCTTGAGGTTCCATGCGTGAGCAGGTCATTGGTGTTCTTCAGAACTGTAGTGGTGGTTTTATCGAATATCTCGTAGTTTGACTGGCTTTTCCTTCTCTTACAGCTGTAGTCAAGAATTCACGACTCTTTGCCCTCAGTAACATGTCTCTCCCCAATCACGAGACGTTAGTATCGAATTTCAAATCCGCCTTACTCAGATCTCTAAGCCCGTTGAGTATAGTAGTTAGCCGGTCGTCGATCTGAAGACTAGCTTCCTTAGTCTTCTATCTAACGCCCAAAAGCGCGAAGCTGCTCACTCTTCAACGTCTTGAGCAATGTGTATGTCTCTTGACTTAAGGGCTTAAGACTCTTCGGATATATTCTTAGCTGAAGCCGTTGGGCTCCATTCTCTCCACTGCTGTCCTAGCCACGAGATTAATATTCCCGGAAGCTGAAGGCATCTGACCCACCTCTTTATACGTTGCTTCTAGATCTAAAAGCTTCTGGTACGCCTCAATAAACCCATCCCGTAGCTTCAAAGGCTGCTAATACTGGCACTATACTTAAAGACCCTCCCAAGCCATTCAATCCAGCACGACTTGTTCATGGGCCAAGTCGTAATACTGGCTATTTATCTTCCATCTCCTTGCAAACCTGTCTTGAATCCAGTCGAATCTGTTTCCCTCAATAACATATTGTAAAGAAAATTCCCACTGGCAATATTTTCAGAAGAGATCATCAGGACCCTTTTCACGATTAAGATGAGAGGCTCTCATTGGTAGAATTGGCAATCCTCAATGATCAAACTGAAAAATTCTCAACTATATATATATTTGCAAATACAGGTTACCAGTCTCGAACAAGCTTTGAAACTCCTTGATCAATACCACACGCAGCCGCTACAAGCATTAGTATATTAAACGCAATTAAGACAGAACGACTTCGCTCTTAATATGTGGGAGAAAATTAAACTGCTTTGGATTTCAGCCTAAGCCTCACAAGAGAAGTTCACCAACGCAAATAGATCACCCGCGTTACTGTGTCGAGTGAGAGATATGATACTGCTTAGCTAGCACCTTTAAATTTCGATTTAGTCGGTCTAGCCCCAAAGCTAGAGTACGGGTTTATTATTCTTTTTCGAATCGAAGGAGTACTCTAGAAACTAAAATAAAATCAGCGAAAGAAAAAGTTGAATATAACTATGATAGCAGTTCTTCGTCCACGCTGCTGCGACACTACGTCTTGACTTAGAACTTAGATGGAGAGTCTCCAGGTAGGGTGCGCCATTAAGAGAATTGGAGGATCTTACATGGGCTGAAAAGAGATGAAAGGACACATAAAACGATTTATGTGCTGTATGGGATACCATTGAGCTTTCAACACGGCGCAGGGTTGAAAATTACCCAAATTCAAGATTCAAGTATAGTTGTGGGAGTGACAGAATTATACTAGCCGTTCTCAACAAATTTCACTACTCAACCCGAGTAGGGATCGTCAACATGCATGAAACAGAAATTGATTGGATTGATTCCTTCTCCTTCACTCTCACTTTGTGCGTCTTTGTTGACTTGAATTGGGCAGCATGGGATTCCGGGCCCGAATTTGCTGGCTTTGAAGGCGCGTACCAAGGAATCCCATTCATCGACCTCGATTTCACGGGATGGGCTCGTTCTGTGAATTTTTTGATCTCTTGCGCTGACGCGATAGTGTTGGGACGCAATGAAATAATATATTAGGACTGACTGCTTAGCTCGCCGTTCGAGGTTTCAAGTTGACTGCCCTCAACCTGTTCTCTTGCCGTAGTAATTTCTCCTTCCCCTGCCACCACGTGCATCAAAGATATCTATAATCTTATTTTCACGAAGGTTTAAAAGGTGGATAAAAGACTTGCACAATTCGTCTCGCCACCAGGTACACCCCACCATAGCTGCAGGGATCGTGGTGGAGCAATATATTAGTTACCACGCGCACCAACTTCGTGGGAAACGTGTAGAGAATTATACAATATACAGCATGCCGACGCCGCAATAGACTTCATACCGACTTGCGGCACGAAACTGGTAGCATTGACAATGCGGGACATGTGATATATCAGCACAAAAATGTGATGCCGTGCCACGACCACGCCAACATTGAGCCACCGGACATTTTAGGAACTGCGATAAACTGCGACATGCGCAAAAGAAAGCATGATTTGCTGCGGAGAATAAATTGAGTTTGAGACTATCTTACCGTAGAATGCTGGCCTAAAAGGCAAAAAAATCAGATGAAAACAAGATTGTTCCTTTTCATCTTCCAGATTTGATGACGAGAGATTTCATCCCCAAGATGCCATGCTCGTAAGTACAGCGCAGTTCCCTGCCCAACCCCTGAGAGATAGGCTATAATTGGCTCAAGCCTCGTCCATCATCCCCTGTCGTGCAGCGGGCTCGGCCTTAGGCGAATCAACATGAAACAGATATCACTGCGGCGAGGAAGACTTAAGTATAGGGACCGAGATGAAGTAGTTGAATGCATCCTGACGACCACTTCGTGTACCGTGTGATTGTTTCCTAGACGATTGGCCTTTCTTCAATCGCCACTGACGTGTTCAAGCTGTGATTAGTTGACCGTCGTTAACCTTCAACCACTCAATTAGATCGACTAAGGCGCTTTTGGGACGATCTTACAGCTGCATAGAATCCACTGGTCTATGAACTAAGACCGCTAGAAATTGCACTGCGGACATCTTAGGATAAGGTAGTGTCAAACTTTTAAAGCGGCCACTTAATATAGTTTGCTTTTAGGGGCCATTGGTCGCCGCTTTCAGGCCCCCTTAAGAAAATGCCGATGGCCGATGGTGACCCCTCTCCGTGGGACAGGGTCAAGCGGCCTCAGAGACCCTTCTGAGTGGCCGTCTTTATCGGGCCTCGTGGCTGAAGATGACATGGTGCCACGCCCCCCATGAGATCCAGTAATAGCGTGTTTCTGCTTGAGCCGTCTCCAAGGGTGCATTAGGCCTTTCGCAGTGTTCCGTGCGATGGGCCCAGATTGAAGGGTCTCCTCAATCATGGGCGCCCCCCCGAGCAATACGAAAAGGCAAACACAAATCGACGAGCCGGTATCCTCGTTGAACAATCTATTCATACTCAACGCCAATCGGCACAGAGATCACCTCATCTCCCTGCCTGCGATTGAACTTACATCCGAATCCCACCCCATAGCATCTTTGTTCGACGACAACCTCGCTCTTTTCTTCGCGCACAATAGACGCACGAGGGCATAGGATCCGCTGGATTATTATTTCGTTCTCATCAATTGCGCTTCATCATTGATTGATCGTCCGAGAGCTCGAGGCTCTCTTCGCCACTTCTCTAAGATCCCGTTGTTCTGAAACCTCGAAGGCGAATGCTCACCACCACTCCCAAAGACACCTCGGAAGCAGACATACTCGAGACGAACAGCGGAAGGGGAATTAGGATTGAGGAAGAAAACACGCACGTTTGAAGATTTTGGAGGGACATACAAGAATTTGTGGTGGTGAACAGCAGTGGGGGACCAAAACAACGACTCTCGCATGAGAGATTGTCGCAGGCTTGCGAAACTCCAGATGTATGTGAATGATTTCATGACTCCCGACAACTTCATTCTTAGTAAGGAGACCAGTAAGGAGACCAGTAAAAAGACCAGTAGGACATACTATACTGGGCCAAGTTGCTGGCTGGTTCCTCAGGCGGTCTTCCTACGATCAAACCGATTCCCAATTGACCACTCAGTCGTAATCTCGGTCTGGGTTTCGAATCTTTGCTTTCCATTCTCTCACAAACCTGACATACTTTTCTTTTCTTTTCTTTCTCTAGTTCTTTCGAATTCATTTGTACTGATTGATCCGGGTGACCGTCGTCAATTACTAATTTTCTACGTGCAGTTGTTTTTTGGAAGGGGAATTTTATACGTACATCAACACTGGGCCCGGTCTCGCCGACTTCGTTTCTTTTCAGCCCATCGCTGCATTCAAATGCGACACCCCACCCCAAACTTCAACCCGTAGACCTCGATCTTTGTCTCTTCTTCCAGTCGGATCCTAGCGACCGACTCCACACTCTTTAGAAACTATCTTCTCATCAGAGTTCGACCACTCCAAGCTTTTCTTTCGACTTTCAATCGTTTCTCGTTCAGTGCGACGTCGCCAGGACACCAGGAAAATCTCGTTGGCTATAACTTCCCCTGAACACGAGTTAAGCATTGAGTAGGGAACCGTTTTTGTGAAATATACGGCTGGGAGCAGAAATTAATCCCCTTGTCTCACGGCTTCATGCATATGCAAACGCGATAAGAGCACAGGATCCGAGTAGTGGGATTGGGGCTGGGTACACGAAACTACTTATATTCCTGGATTGACGATTGGCTTTCGCAAAAACTGATCGTTGTCGCCTAAATGAGTCAACAGCAATGGGGAGCACCGTCCAGGACAGTAGGTGGCGGAGGATCTGTACGAAGAGCGAGAGAACGGATGGAGGCTGGATTACCACCAGAGATACCGCAAGCTGCACGTCAAATACCTTATGACGCCCCCCGAGCTGCACCCAATCCACCGTCAAACATTCCTCGGCCTCGTGCGCAGATGCCAGCAGGGCTGGGAACGAAAAGTGGACCAAGCCCAATTGGAGTTGCGATATCGAGGCCGACTCAGGTACCACAATGGCCTTTGGCTGGGACAATCGAAAACGTCGCAGACTCAAAAAATAACCAACAGTATCAACCACCGGCAGGTCGTGCAAATCCCCCACAACGGCCGCCGCGGCCAAGCCATGTTCCATCTATGCTTGATGCATCCCGACTACAGGAGCACACTCCATCTTTTCAATATCAACCACAACAACCGGAGCAAGATCAGTCAAGAGGACAGGCGAGATGGCAAGAAGATGAGGATGATACTATAATGTCACCAATGACACAATCATCAAGACCCTCGACCATATCATCGGTCGGAACGATACCAGATTTTCCCGTCCCGATGCCTCCTCCGCCTGCCCCTGCGCCGAGGAGAAGCGCTAATCTAGGACCTCCGCCGACTTCGAGAAGAGGTGCATCATCTTACTACTCGCAGGCATCATACGTGTCGCCTATCCCGGAGGAGAGCCCTAGATCACTACCTTCCCATGGCTCATACGCTTCGAGTGCAGCAATACCATCAAGTTGGGGAGATGAATCACCAGGATATTATGAAGACGATAAATATTATGATGAGCGGGACAGAGGGTTTAACAACGACATAATCGAGGAAGGTCGCGAGTCAAGGGAATCGAACTTGGATGATAATGATGATAGAGGATTGATTAGAAGTGCCAGTATAGGAAAACGAGCGAAGCCGTCGATGGTGACAACAAAGAGTTCAGACAGGACGGAGCAACGACCTAGCCCTAATCCTCAACAGCAACAATCAAAACTGGAAAGGATGGGGGTGTCGGAAGGCGAAATGGCAGCTGGGGCTGCTAGTGAGGTTGCTGTCAGAGCTGTGAGGGTGAATACTGAGCAACGAGGGCCAACTTGGCCCATGGTTGGAGATGTAAATTCACCTCTCGCTAGTGGGACTGGTTTGATCGATAAATCGACTTCATCTTCGGAAAACGAGGTACCTACTGTTGCAAGAGCTCTCACGACAGACGAAAAAGCTGCTGCACCCAGAAACCCCTATAACGCCGAAGCGGCCAATGCCATGTTGGTCGCATACAATGGTGCAAGCACTTTACAGCCGGCAGTTTCAGATCCGTCGAGGACTCCAAGTCCCGGATTCAGTCGCCTGTCAGCAATTCGAAGACCGCCACGGTTAGATATTGATGCAGTACGAGACGCGGAAGCAAGAGGTAGCTTGACAAGTTTGCCAGATCTAATTCGAAGAGCGACAAGACTGGCCGCGATGATGGATCGAGGCAAGAGACCTGCAAGTCGCTTAGCTTTGGATGACTTTCCAAGTGACGGTGAGTATGGTAGGGACAAGGAATTGGATCGTAAGTTTCAAGCATTCCCGTCTTCGAGCCTCTCTAACTCGGTAGTTTCATCAGGTGAAAAACGCCATTCTGGTCTCTCAGGCATGCTTGCAGCTTTCCCACCTCCTGGCCTCGCGACACCCAGAGACGGGGGAACTCCTCGTCCTGTATCTTCCTGGCCAACCGGCTACGAAGCCGATCCCTCATCTGCCGGTATTATCGACCAGAAAAACAAGAGGAAAGGACGTCGGTGCTGTGGTCTGCCTTGCTGCGGTTTCCTTATCCTACTTTTAATACTCTTAATTATTATCGCAGCCGCAGTCGTCGTCCCCCTCGAGCTCCTCGTCATCCACAAACCAAAATCAACTACCACAGCCGCGCTATCGCCACTCCAACAATGCCAACAAAATAATGTGACAGCATGTCAAAACGGCGGAAGCACTTTCCTTTCGTCGGGGAATTGCGCATGTATATGCATCAACGGGTTCACAGGCTCTACGTGTGAGGTCGCCAGTGCAACAGGATGTGTGACCACTACCCTTACGCCTGATTACCCCAACGTGACAATTGGCGACTCGATACCTCGACTTATCTCAGCTGCGCAGACTAATTTCTCCATCCCTCTTTTCTCGACAGTCATTCTTGCACACTTCAATTCTGGCAATCTCTCCTGCTTATCAGAAAACGCGCTCGTCACCTTTGACGGTCTGTCAACACGGGTCGGCGGCCCCAACGAAATTGTCGTTCCTTCCTCGACTAGCGATGCTGCTTCATCAACAGCCACTGGATTTCGGATAAAACGTGACGAACATAGTACCACAGCTCCTCCATCCGCTGGCACCACAAATGGCATCATCTACGACACCTCAACACCTGTTGTGATCCCACTTACCAGCTCAACAACCTTGCAATTGTCTTCATCTACAGGCAACACCGCCTCCACGACACTCACCACTGCGACCTCCAGCACCAGCACCTCTACCGCTTCGCCCTCATCAACCTTTACCGTCACCGAAACCGTCCTCGACTTTGCTCGAGTCGCAGTTCTGTTCGTGCTTCAACAAGAACAACTGGACTCCGCAGTCACAGCCCAGAGCTCTCTCCAGCACTTTTTTAGCTTGCAAACACCAATGAATAAAGCTGCTAGAAATATCAGTCTGGGAAACTCGAATACGATTAATTTGTTGGATTTCAGTCTTAACCTCGGGAATGGAACTGTGGGGAGTTATAATAGTTCGTTGGCGAGCAGGGGATTGAGAGAGATTATAAGGCTTTGGTGATGGTTGGAGGGGAGAGGATCAGTGGTGATGTATTTTACATTTTGGGAGGAGCTAGATAAGCGAGGCGGGGTGAAAAGAGAACTGTACATATTTAATTGGAAAGGGTGAACATTTCATGTGTGTTATGTGCATAATGAATATCAGAATACAAAATGCTCTGTGGGCACTTTTTTATTTTTAGGTTTTGCTTCTTACTCCCTCATGGTGAAGAATGCTAATATGAGCGCTGTTGGGGCAAGATAGGAGAGTGAAAATCACTGCAATAGTCATGTAGAAAGTCTCTTCGAAATTCATTGCTCTACTATATGTTGAAGATGGCCATCCCACCCAGATTCTTTCTCGAGCCAGGAAAGCTCTACGTCCGGATTTACAAAAAAATTCTATCATGAAAGACCCCTGGGAGAAAGAGGCTAGCAATATAGACCTCCCTGACCGCAAGTGCCGAGATATCTTTTCTCTTGAAGGGGCATCTTCAGTTAGCTTCCAGCAACTCTTCACATCTTCGCCTTCGTAGGGTATGAAAACGTCCACTCCACGAAAATTCAGACGCACACCAACTAAAAGCACAAATCTATCCTGTCGAGATGTTCCAAAAAGCACGGGGCTATATACAGCTGCGAGTGGTCACCAAAGCTTCGTCAATGCTTGAAGATATGTGGTTAGACTCGCCTGCACTCACCGTCGGTCAGAGTGCATGAAGACCATATGCCTCATCACAAGCAGCTCGCGAATTGTGAGCAACTACTTCTTACTCTGGTCTGTAGCTGTGTTTACCACGGGTGCGCAGCCCACCACTGGCGTTGCATCATCGCTAACGGAGGCATGCAGCATCATTTCGGCTGACCAAAGACGAGTATTGATACCTCTCGCCCAATCATTGCTAGTCAGTGCCCTAAATAATTCCACGTACATGTTGTCCTCCCACCCAGGTGAACTGTCTTCGTGCTCACTAGCCGCAGTGGTGGGACTGAAATGAGCTCGCCCCTTGCAACCTACCCATGTCCAGGATGGGAATTGGGGACGTCGTGGGCAGTCCACCACGTACATCCCTGCGTCCTTCGCTATTGGCTGTGCAGCATGCGTCCAGGACAATATGAGCAGCGCGAATGTATGCTGCAGCCCAGCCCTCCAGCAGCGAAAGATCCTGCCCAGACGGGCTTCCAAGGAGGAGGTGCAGGCCGTTGTTTGTTGAGAGCCTTGCTGCGATACCGATGAATGTATTTAGGCAGTTGAAATCATAACCGAGATTGTCGCACTTGGCTTCTTGCCCAAAGGCAGGGGTTTTCTACCTTAGAAGAAGGTGTGATTGACCGAGTTTGCCTTCTTTTGAGCTTCTTGATCATGTTTTATTATAAACTAAGTTCGAGATCTCAATTTAGTGGATTTGTAGGAGTTATAGAATGAATTAGGTAATAGAATTAGAGGTAGATAAATAGGAAATAAGATAGCTAAAATATTATATAATATATTGTTTTTATTGTAGAACATATAATGCCAGATTATGATATCTGTATTTGTGAATAAGTATGTGAATAGACCTAGGTAGTTCCAAGCTATCCAATTGTTATTATTCAGTCACAGATGTGAATCAATAGACAAGCCATCCTTACACTTTCCAAATATGAAAACTTCTCAAGGTTACGAACCATCTGCAACTTTATTCCTTGGAGTGTTCAAACCTGATCTGTATTTAAATTTTTCAAATCGTCCTGCAAACAATCATCATCCAAAAAATTATCAATAGCATATCAATATGGAGTGGGGATACGTAAAATGGCGCTGCCATAACTGTGGCGTAAGTGTGCCTCCTAGCCCCAGTACTCACATAACTGACACCAACCACTATAGTATCGCAATATCGGCCCACAGCATCAGTATTGCCCCTACTGCGGCACAGACAGGCCTCGCTGGCCATTGTGAAAGTCAACATATGTTAAAGAGCGTTAGCTAGAGTTCTAAGTTGGTGCATTTCAAGGGATAGGTTACAGGATCACGGGAGCGCTGCCTCTCTAAGCATCTTACATAGATAGCCTATAATCAACGAGTTACCTTTAACTATCTCATCTTGTGATACTTTACATTTGGGAATAGTGTCACGTCGAGAAACGGGGTTTTTAGGGGTCATAGAAAATGACTTAGAGCACAGGAAACAAGTAAATTCATGTTCTTTATATAGACTAGAAAAAGAGGCCAAATTAAGTGATTTTGATGTGAAAAATATGCAATAACAGTGTTTTACATGAGTGTTTGTCTAAAAGTGCGGGAATGAACCCAGTTCCAATCCATATATTTGTTGGCTTTGATAGAAGAGTTACTTAAAGTTCAGCTTGTGAATAATTAGCACAGTCCGCTTCTTTCCCTTATTTGCTCGTGAAATATCTCAGCGCGAAGTTTGAGGTTTGATTTTCATCATTCCATAGGTATCATCAAGTTGAAGAGTTGCGGTACCAGAATACTATCCAAAATGCCCATCTCACGATAATTATTTATTGGGTGGATCTCCTAGATTGACAAGAACCGAATTGATAGATAATTTTGGATTGTGAAGCCGTCATAAGAATACATCCTTGCTTGTTATTAAGAACCCATAGGTCATAGAAAAGCAAGATAGAGCGAATTATAAATAAACAATCGGACATAAACAACCATGACTTTCGCGCAGCGATTTAAAAACTCGATATCACGATGAATAGCCCTCAAAGACATTAAGCTAAACAACCGACTTTAATCGATGGAGAGTCATCCACTGGCCGAGGATATCGCAAGATTATGTACCTAGAGATTTGATTTAGGAGTACTAAGCTGGTTGCGCTCTCAGCCGTGCTCGTACAACCCCACGAAATGTAATCCGAGCCTCATCGAGAGCTTCAGTGACGCAGCTTGGGAGATTGAGGGCAACCGGATGGAATCCAGATCTCAAGGTTCCACACCGTTCTAGCAAAGAAACCCTCTCGAGATTTGGAAAATGGGTTGCTTTGTTGTCAGCTAATTCTTTTATCCAGAGAAATTCATCTATGAAATTTTCAAGTCGAGACTTTCTCTTGGATAGCCGTGGATGTGGTGGATTGATGGAGTCATTAAAATCGTAGAGAATCTAAAATTATTTGAAAATTAGTCCTTGGGCCACGTGTTCTTGAGAAATTGCTCTTACCTGTAATTCGACGAGTGAGGATGGGAGTAGTTTGTAGAGCCCATTTCTATCTGAACCAAGCGTATTGGTTCCAAAGAAGCAGACTGCTGGGATGTTGACCTTCCGTAGGCATCTAAAACCATGTAGGCTCATCTGGGAACCATCATGGCCGCCCCAGTGAACGTCTCTATCAATGAGCTCTAGTTCTTGTAGGGAGTGTTTTGTTGAAGCAAAACATTCGGAGATGGCTGCAGGAGCAAGGGTATTGTCCATCG
>Ga0182030_10019776_pt1 | contig 12773 bp, 11 predicted proteins | sample 812S3MmetaG_FD_121299 | JGI IMG/M metagenome (GOLD analysis project Ga0182030, IMG submission 121299) | Permafrost microbial communities from Stordalen Mire, Sweden - 812S3M metaG (Illumina Assembly) | ecosystem: Environmental > Terrestrial > Soil > Wetlands > Permafrost | place: Sweden... | reverse complement strand
CGCAAGCCCATCACCGAACATCGTAAATTTGTGCCGCCGCCCGCCCGTGTGGATGTCGCCCAGGCTCCCGTGAAATCGGATCTTTACCTTCCTCCGCCGCCCACCTCCGTGGCTGCGCGGCCCTTGCGCTCGCCGTCGCTCCCGTCGCCGCTGCGTAAAGATTTGCCTCCGCCACCGATTGAAGTCGCGATGCTGACAAAACCGGATATAGGGCGGACGCCCGCTCTCGATGCCGCGCCGGTCCTCGATCCGGTGGCCACCGATCGGGCGGTCTCGCTTAAAGTGGATCGAGCCGTTTCTCCGCTACCGGCCGCGAAGGGGACGGCGTCTCCCGGAACCGAGAAAGAAGCGCTGCCGGCTCGCCGTAACATGAATGGCGACCGTTCCATGGCACGCGCGCTGGGACTGAAACTTGGCCGCGTGGTGCTTGACCCGGGGCATGGTGGCCATGATGTGGGCACGCATGGGCCTTCCGGTCTCTACGAAAAAGATGTGGTTCTCGACATTGCCCAGCGCCTGGGCGCGCTGATTGAAGAACGGATGGGCAGTGAGGTGATTTACACCCGCTCCGACGATACTTACATTCCACTCGAAGAGCGGACGCAGATCGCCAATGATCATAAAGCGGATTTATTTCTTTCGATCCACGCCAATTCGTCGCCGATCCGGAGCGCCGCCGGCGTCGAGACTTATGTTCTGAGTTTCACGACGTCGAAGACGGCCATGGATCTGGCCTCGCGGGAAAACGCCGGCTCGAACGGTACGCTCTACGATCTGCATGAGCTGCTGCAGAAGATCGCTCTGCGCGACAAGGTTGACGAATCGAGGGAATTCGCCCTGCGTCTTCAGACCTCGCTCTATAGCGTCTCCGCGAAGAGCAACGCGGCCGCGCGGGATCGCGGCGTGAAGAAAGCGCCCTTCGTCGTGTTGATCGGCGCCACCATGCCCAGCGTCCTCGCGGAGATCGGGTTCCTGACCAACTCGGGCGATGAAGCATTGCTCCGGCGTCCGGACCACCGGCAAAAGATCGCCGAGGCTCTGTACAAAGGCATCGCGGCTTACGCCGATACGTTGAGTCATTTCCAAGTCGCGAAACGCGATTAACGCAGCCGTCGCCATACCTGCGCCGCACTTCCCGATGCCCGTCGAAAAGTCAGCGAAAAGAACGATCCGGCTGGTTTGCTGGGATCCGGAAGCGGCGGCCGGACACATCCGCAGGATCGAAAAGAGCCTGCCGCGCCGGCGATTTGAGTTCGATGCGTCCGGCTTCCAAACTTCCGGCATGACTGGTCGCCTCCGTTCGACAAATACCGTCGTCGTGGTTTTCGATCTCAATCGCCGGCCCGCGCTCGCGCGCGATATCGCGACCGCAATTCGCGCGACGAAATCCACCAGTCAAATCCCAATCGTGTTCGCCGGCGGACTTCCGGAAAAGGTCGCTCTGGTTCGCGCCGCTCTCCCGGAAGCCACCTTCACCGACTGGGACGAGGCGGGAGCCGCGGTCGCGAATGCGATCGCGAATCCGGCCCCGGCCGGGACACGGCCCCAAGCGCACATGGAGCGTTATGCCGGATCAAGTCTCGCGAAGAAACTGGGCGTGAAACCGGGGATGGGCGTCGCGCTGCTGGGATCTCCGCCGGACGAATTTGAAGAATCGGTCAGTGAGCAAATGGAGGACGCTGCGATGAGCCGCCGCGTCACACCGCAGACCGGCATGGCCTTGTGGTTCGTGCAATCCCGCGATGAAGTGGATCTTGCCGCGGTTCGCATCGCGGCGTGGCTCGCGGACGATCGGCAAGCCTGGATGATTTATCCCAAACAAGCGGGGCGGTTGAGAGTGGATTTCACGCAGCACGACGTCCGAGCCGCGGGAATTGCGGCCGGCCTGGTTGATTACAAGATCTGCGCGGTGGATGCGGATTGGTCCGGGCTCAAGTTTGCGCGGCGGAAACGCTGATCGTCACTTGGTCGAGGTCGCGCGCCGTACCGCGACGGCCTGCGTCGGATTGGAATCGAGAATACTGCCGCCGAGGAGAAAGATTAGCGACTGCCCCGAAGCATCCCCACGCCGATCTGCCCGTCGATGTGTTCGTCCGGCCGGGCAACGTCGCCGCCTCCGAACCAAACGCGGACGCCATCGGGGGTCAACTCGATCGCCGGATCGCACATGACTCGGGAATCCCATTTCTGATCGCCCTGGATCAATGGGAATGACGACTCGCGTTCCCAATGAACTCCATCCGCAGATTTCGCGAGCCCGATGCGACGCCGCTCGCCGCGATCGCGCCCTGTGTAGAGCATCCAATAGGATCCTCCCGAAGACCAAACTGCGGGTTCGCCCAATCCGACCTCGTCAAACGAACCGGAATCACCCAATTCAAGAATCGGATTCGATCGCAATTTTTCCCAGCGGACTCCGTCGGCCGATCGCGCGATACCCAGACGCTGGCGGCGAGCGCGATCCGTGCCGAGATAAAACATGTACAACCGACTGCCCGCTCGAAGGACGTAGGGATCCGCGACGCCGCGCTCATCCCAGCTGCCTCGCGGTCCTCCGGTCAAAACCGGTCCAGGATTCTTTTTCCAGGTAACGGCGTCGGTCGATCGCGCGAGCCCGATGGCCACGGGATCGCCGGCCTGATACCAGTAGAAGATTTCGGCGCCTTGAACCAAGGCGGTCCCGTTGGCAGCGATGTACTTTCCTTCCCAGCTTTCAGACGGCGAGCCGCCGGGCGAGAGCACAGGGTGGCGATTTTCCCAGTGCACGCCATCGGATGACGTCGCGGTTCCGGTATGCCAGGTATGGCCGTCGAAGCCGGAATAGAGATTCAAGTACCCGTCTTTTGAATTGTCGGCAAATTTGACGACCGAAGGATTCAGGACGTCGCTCGAATCCCATTCTCCCGGCGCGCCGCGCGGCATCACGGGATCGGGTGAAACGCTCCAACTAAACGGAGCTCGCGGCCCAGCGGCGTCGGGTGGTGGAAGCGTGAAATCGGCATACCTCCCGCAGGCGGTCGAGAGGAGAGCGAGAATCAGCACCGCTGGAATCCATCTGACCGAGCCGCGACCGTGAGGGAGCGGTTGGCGCGACGCTTTCCAGCAATTTCCCCGAGGAGCGCTTCGAGCACGGTCTCGCGTGTGCTCTTGTTCGACATCCACCGCTCCCTCACGAGACCGCGTGAAAAGGGGACAGACAGCCTTTTTTGCAAAGCGTCCGCTTCTTAGAATCAGATGTTTCCGTCTTAGAAAAAGGTGTCTGTCCCCCTTTTCACACATACGCCCGCGGTCGCGGCTCTGTTGGCTATGGTCGCGGCCCTGTTGGCATGGCCGGCTGAGATACCAAAGGTTTTCCGCAGGGGAAATCGCGTCCGTCCTCATACCGGCAAACGGACCTGCAGCCCCGCACCCTGTCCTGGCTTTGAATCGAGAACCAGATCGCCCCCAAGCATGCGGACGCGACGCTTGATGCTGACGGGTCCTAAGCGAAGCAATTCCAGTTCGTCCAAGGTAAAAGACCCATTGAAGGAGAATCCGCCGCCGTTATCTTGGATGGAGATTTCGATTTTCCCGGCGCGCTTCTCGATCGATACAACCACGCGCGACGCGCCGGAATGCTTCTGGATGTTGTTGAACGCCTCGCGGACGATCTGCAGAATTTCGAGCGATACCTCGGTTTCGGCGGGATCGTTGAAGTCGCTGCTCGAAAAGGACGTCGCAATGCCGGTGTCCTTCTGGAACTGTTCTACCATGCGGCTCAGCGAAGCGTTCAGGCTCATTCCCTCATCGGCCGGACGCATGCTGCGGACAAAGCTTCGCAGCTCGCCCACCTGACTGCGGCACAGATCCTGCAACTGACGAAGTTCGTCGGCAGCGGCGGCCACGTCGCGTCCCATGAGTTTACGGACGATCTCCAGACGCATCTGGAAACTGATGAAGCTCTGCAACGGCCCGTCGTGAAAATCCGCCGCGATCCGCTGGCGTTCGGCCTCACGCGCGCCGATGGCCTGCGACCGGATGATCACGTTGTGCCGCAGGGTGCTTGAAAGATGGCGTTCGAGGTAGGCTTTCTGGGCCGCGAATCCGATCGCGAGCGCCCCGGCAGCGAGAGCAACCAGCGCGAGTCCGCCGAAGCCCGCCGGGGTGGTCAGCAGAATGAGCACCATCGCGACCACCGCTGTCAGGATCACGCGCAGCATGTCGTGCAAGATCAGAGTCGAGGCCAGCAGAAACGCGCACAAGAGCGCCGACACCCAGCCGGAAGGGACAAGCCAAACCCAGAAGCCGAAGAATGCGACGTCCACAATGAGAGCGATTGCGGCTCGCGAGGCCACATCGAAGCGTTTTTCAAACAATGCTCCGACCGCAAAGCTGGCATAGGCGGCGATCAGCGCGAGCGCCCAGGAGATACGGGCTCCGGCAAGGAACGGGTAGGAGGAAAGGCACAGCAGCGCGAGAGCGACGCGGGCAACACGAATGGCCAGGCGCGCTCGGTAGGGCACCATATCAGCGCGTGTACAGGAATAACCTGTGGCTCCGGCCTTCGCCGTCGTCGTCGATATCCTGCACTTTTACCGGCGTCCAGGCCGAGAATTCGAAATCGTGCGCCACGATTCGGGTGCCCTTCTTAAGCTGCTTCTCGAGGATCGGCGAGAGCTTATCGTTGGAAACCGGCAGTAGATACACGGTGATGAGATCCGCAGTGGAATAGTCCTGTTTCATCAGGTCGCCATGCACGATCCGCGCGGAGGCGGAAAGCCCCAGGCTCTTGATGCGCTCGACGCTTTGCCGGTAGAGCGAATCATCGAGTTCGATTCCGGTCGCGTCGGCTTTATATTTTCGGGCCGCCAGGATCACGATGCGCCCGTCGCCCGATCCAAGATCGAACATTTTTTCGCCCGCCTTCAGGCCCCCGAGCTGCAGCATTTTGTCGACGATGAGGTTGGGCGTCGGGAAGTACGGCGCGAGCTTCTCCGCACCCTGGTCTTGAGCCGACGCCGCCAAGGTCAGGACGGCAGCCGTCAGGAGAATCGCAAGCGCAACGGAGCGAAGCCGCATTAAGGTTCAATATACACGCGAACGCGATTACTGGATTGCCCACCCACTTGCAGGTAGAGCTCCGCCGGGCCGAAGTTGACGATCTTGGGGATCTCGACTTCAACCAGATAGAAACCGATGTAACCGGCAGCGAGCGTCGCCTGCGTCACGGTCAGGGGTTGGCCGTCGAGATACGCTTCGACGGTTGCCGAAACCTGCGGAGGATTGGTCAACGGCGCGGCCAGGCCGGTGGGCCAGGCTGGTTTTACGCTACCCAAACCGGTCGAAAGAATCTGAATGCGCGTGCCCGAATGAGCCGCGTTCGATGCGTCCAGCATCACTCCATTGCCAGCGTCGAGCAACATGGGTGAGCCATCGCGTTCGACAAAGATCGCGGGCGCCGTCGAGCCCATTTGCATGAGCGGAAAGTTGACATGGCCGCGAGGTCCGTCGATCGAGAGCGACAATGCGTTGCCGCTCGCTTCAAACGGAATCTGAATCTGCGATTCGGTATCGCTGGCCGCAAGCACGGGAAGAGAAAGATCGCCCGATCGCGCCGCGGCGACTCGCGCGCCAAGGATACTGACCAGAGCTCCGGGAGCGGCTGCGCGCGCTACGAAATCCGCAGCACTGACGACGCTCGGATCCGCCAGACGGTGCGGCGCAAGCGTGGAGTATACGCCGAAGCCATCCACAGCGACCCATAGTTGGTTATCCTGCGCGTCCATCATGACGTCCATCACCGCGGCCGATGGAAGTCCGGTGAGCGCGGTCCACGGTTGCGTCACACCCAGGCTCTGCAAATCGGCGTACGTGAAAAATATCCCTCGATCCGTCGCCACATAAACTGCCCCGCTGGTAGGATCGGCCGCGACGCCGTGCGCGGGAACGTCAGGCAAATTCGCGGTGAAATCATCCCAAAACGCGCCGCCGTTGATGGTGTGAACCACATGCATGGGCGTCGACGGGATGTTCGGATCGCGGGGCGCGGATCCGACCGCCGCAAGCGCCACACGCGGATTCGCGGGATCGACCCAGAACCGCGATACCGGTCCGTTTGCCGAAAACGTCTGCCAAGTCCGGGCCCTGTCGGACGAAACGGAAATGCGTCCATCAGCCATGCCGGTGTAAACGAAATCCCCCGAGATGGTGAGAGCGGTCATGGGCGCGGTGGTGGTCAGCGCCTGACGGAGGGAAAGTTCCGCGGCGAGAGCCTGACTACCGGAAATCCGCCATGCCAGCTTTTCGCCGGGCGCCCATTCGACCACCTGATTTGTAGAAAGCGCCAGCTGCGCGCCCTGCCCGCCCGTGGGAAGGCTCATCAGGCGCACCGAAGGGAGGTTCTGCAATCCGGAGTTCAAACTGCTCCAGGACTTGCCGCCATCGACGGACCGGAACACGCCCTGCTGATCCGACACAGTGATCTCATCCTGACTCGAGGGTGAAACGGCGAGATCGGTCAAACCATTACCTATGATTGAAATCGAGCGGAATGCGGTGAGATTGGTCCAGTGTGCGCCGCCATCGTCCGAGCGATGAACGAACTGCCCAAAAGCATAAAAACGCGTGCTTTGTCCCGCAGGCTGCCGCGCTTGGGCTCCGTTTTCGGGCAGCGTCAGTGGGGACGCGTCCACGATCGTGGGTGGTACAACCGCCGGAATCGGCTGCCAGGACTCGAAATCCGCGGTTTGATATTCGGTCCCGGACCCGGTCAATACTGATAATTTCGACCCCTCGGGCGAATACCACACCCGGTTCACCGGGCCGGAAGCAGACCCAGCGAGGCCCTCGTCGACCACGGAATTGCCGATGTGTGTCCAGTCGGTGAGCGTTTGCCCACGCAGACTGACGGCCACGAGTACTGTGGCAATCAGCGCCCGGGTTGTGGCCATCTTACACACCGCACTTGTCCATTGTACCCTTTAGGATCGGCAGTTTGAGCCCGAAACTGCTGATTCCAGTAGGCCGCGGCGTATTTTTTCCGCCCGGCTACCTACTTGCTTTGCAATTTTGGTGTTAGACTAAATCTTCCGGTTCGGTCCGCCGATCCCATGATGGCGGAAAGGTCTGTTTGTGGCGGGCACCTATAGCCTATCAACGGCGAATTTGTCGCTGCTTTTAGCGGCGTCGGCAGGGTTGTGCCTGGGGCAAATGCCCCCTTCCGACTCCACCAGTTACGCAGCTAAAGTGGTGACGTCGGTGGGACAGGTTTCGGTTCTCAGAGATTCTCAACCTTGGGCGCTCTCCATCGGCGATCAGGTGCAGGTGAAAGAACTGATCATCACCGGGCCCGACGGCGACGCAGTCTTCCAGGTTTCCGACGGCAGCACTTTCGAGGTTTATCCCAACTCCGAGTTGGTGTTTCGCAAGAATCCTCCGAACTGGAAAGATCTGATCGACGTTCTGGTCGGCCGCGTGCGCATCCACATCGAACACTGGGGCAACGTCCCGAATCCGAATCGCGTAGTGACGCCGACGGCCGTGATCTCGGTGCGTGGCACAACGTTCGACGTCTCGGTAAACGATGACGACGAAACCACGACGGTGGAAGTGGAAGAAGGGCTCGTCGAAGTGCAGCACGCGCTGCTTCCCCGCGGGAATCCGAAGATGCTCTCGACCGGCGAAACGCTGCGCGTCTATAAGAATGAGCCTCTGGCGAGCAGCATGATCGACAAGGGCACCATCGCCCGGCAGGTGTTGAGGTCGGTGATGGACGCCGTCACCACGGTGGCGCTTCGCATACCTCGAACCGGTGGCAGCATCGGCGGATCGGGCGGCATCGCGGGCACCGGCATCAACACGAGCGTCGGCGACACGGGAAAGAAGGCCCCTCCGCCCACCGCGCCTCCTCCGCCGCCGCCAACGACGGCTCCCCCGATTCCGTAGGTTCACGCGACTCGCGGACCGTTCGCCTTCTTGATTCAACACTTAGGCCCAAAATCGGGCGGTTCCACGAAGGGGCGTGAGACACTAGCGATAGGCGTATGAAACACCCTCGCTTGCTAGCCCCCCCCATGGTCCTGATCGCCTCTCTCGCATTCGGGCCCGCTGCGTTTGGTCAAGCCAGCCAAGGAGTGTCCTCGCAGTGGGACATTTCCCAAACCCTGGATTCCCTTTCAGCGCAAGCCAAGCGGCTCAAGCCGATCCTCGATCAGCTCACGCCGCAGGAATGGGTGGCGAAAGGCGCTCCCCAAACCTACGTCGATCAGTGGAAAGGCGCGCAGGCGGAACTCGGTTATCTGGTCAACGTCACTAAACAACTCGAGGCGCAACCCGAACGGCTGACCATCGCGCTTGAAACCTATTTCCGGATGACGACGCTCGAAGGCCAGTTGAACTCGCTGGTTGACGGCGTGCGGAATTATCAGAATCCCGCCGTGGGGGATCTGCTGATCGGAGTTCTGGGCGACAACTCGGCGAATCGCGACAAACTGCGGCAGTACATCACCGATCTTGCCGCGACCAAAGAGCAGGAATTTCAGATCGCCGATAAAGAGGCCCAGCGCTGCCGGGGCGTCCTGGAGCGCCAGCCGGCGCCTCGCGCCACCACCCAGCCCAAGAAGCCTGCTGCCCCGAAACCGGAGTCGACTACGAATGACTGACGCACTCACATTCCCATGCAGCATCTGCGGCGAGCCATCCACCGAGATCTGTGTGCATTGCACCAAAGACGCCTGCCCCAATCATCGCTGCGAGAAGTGCAAGCGCTGTAGCGATTGCTGCCAGTGCGAAGTGCGCCGCGCCTCGGTTTAGACTAACCCGCCGCCGGAGGCCGTTTTCTGCAATGAGGTAGCGAAAGCAAGGCCCCAGGGCCTTAACGTTCCCATTCAATCGCGTTGAAAATGCGCTTGAGCCGTTGCCCCTTTTTACGGTTGATCATTTCAACGAAACCGATCTTGCCTTGAAGGTGCGCACGAAAATCCTTCCGCTCTTCGCGATTTTGCGACGCCGGGCCGGAGCGGACGCAGTTGACGATGGTCGCTTCTAAAAGTTCGACGTCCTGGCGACGCACGTTCATGGTTTGATTCACAACCACTCCGGCAATCTGCTGGCGCACGCTGCGCCGCATCATCCGCGTCTTGTGGTGATTGATCGTGAAGCCTTCTTCGAGCGCAATCGCCGCAACGTGGGTCGAAAAAAGTTTCGCGGACCGCGCCAAATCCGGGCCACCGGAAAACGCGAGATCGTCGGCATAGCGGGTGTAGGCTGCATTCGCAGTTTTGGCGAGGCCGGATAAGCGGCAGTCTAATCGGTACGCCATCAAATTCGCTAACGCAGGGGACGTTGCGGCACCCTGGGGCAAGTGAGTCCGTGAATACGTCTCACGCGCGGCCTGCCAGTCATCCGGAGTAAACTGCGGAGGACAGCCCTTCCAAAATCCGGACGGAATGGCGCTGGTGCAGATACCAGCCAGGCGATCCGCTACCTGCTCCGGATAGCCAAGCGTCCGAAAAAGCGCCTGGGCGCGCGCTGCGGGAAAACCGGGAAAGAAGTCCTGTAAGTCGAGATGCATGACCATTTCCTTACCGAGATGCGGCGAGGCAAAAGTTACGATCGATCGTCCTTTCACAAACCCATGAACCGCAGGGTGCATCGGTACGCGATCGAGAATCCCGGAAAGTATCCGGCGCTGCAGCGCTTTCAAATCGGATTTCGGACTCTCGATCAAGCGAAGGCCACCCGACCGCTTGGGAATCACGCGCAAATTGTAGTGTTGGAGCTGCGGTGTGCGGCTCCGGGCCGCAAGCGCCTTGAGATCGGCATACCAATCCAGTTCCCCCGCGGAGAGGCACAGCCAGTCGGCGAGATCACCCAACGTCAGGATCTCCGGAAGTTCCCAGCCTTGGGCAGCAGGCACCGGTTGCATGCGCTGTGGCTCGGCGATCCATTCTTCGATGCGAAGCAGGTCGCGATGCTTGCCTTGGGCCTTTTGAAAGCCGGAGTCGCTGAGCAAAAACTGGACAACATCGCGATGCCGTGGGCGCGTTCTTCCCGAGAAGGCAGTGACGTATCGCCTGGCCAAGGGTCCCAGCCAGCGCCACGACCGGCCCAGCGTTCGCGCGGCACGCGAGCGAACCCCGGCAACTGTCGCCTCGCCAGCCAGAAGGCTTCGGGCTAAGGCGCTGATAAGTGCCGAGGATGACACGAGGAAAAGAGAGGCGGAATCTTCAACTAATCTGACTTTGCGTGAGCATAACTGCTCGCCATTTACAGCAGAGGAGCTCACGCGACGAAATGGCGACGCACCACACTCCCCCGGGGTAACCCCGGAGAGGCGAATCCAACCCTAAGGCAAGACCCACCCTTCTTGAAGATTCCGCCTTCGGCTTTTCATAATATCAACCGGCGATCCAAACGGGGCGCACGAATTTCATGCGTAATGCGCAAATTGCGTTCGGGGCTAACTTACTCGCGCAAGATCGCGACGAGCCCGTTCGGTGAGTCCGCAATCCTCATACCGGAGCGATTCGCAAACTATAATGAGTATCGATCGGCATGCCTTGGACAATTAGCGCGAGGAGGTTCTTCTCAAATGCATTTCCTAAGCGACGAGGAATTCGACAAGCTGCTTCCGGCTGAAGAAGCCACGTTTCCCTCTCCCGTCCCCACCCAAGTGGTCGCGAGCGACGAATACTTTCCTTCCGCTCAGACCCGTCAGCAGAAGGAAGTGGAAGCACGGCTGATCGACATGGCCGATTCGATCGCCGCCAAGCAAGGTCTATCACGTCGAAGATTCTTCCAGACGGCGTCCGGAATGGCGGCTTCCTTCGTTGCGATGAACGCGGTTTACGGGGAGTTCTTCGACGCGACACCGGCGGAAGCGCAGACGCCGGATATGGCGAATCAACGCGCCAAGGCGCTCTCCGGGCAGTTCATCATGGACACGCATACGCACTTCCTGCGCGACGACACCAAGCTCACGGGCTTTGTGAAGATGCGCGAAGCCGTGGGTAAGGCCGGATGGAACAAACAGATCGGAGACCGGCCGCAGACGATCGAGGATCTCAAGTACGACAACTATTTCAAGGAAATCTATCTGGATAGCGACACGAAAATCGCGCTGATCAGCAATGCGCCATCCGACGTGCCCGAGGACTGGTTCCTGACCAACGACATGGTTTTCGCTACCCGCGCCAAAGTAAACCAGCGCGCCGGAAGCAAACGGATGCTGGCGCATTTCACGATCACCCCGGGCCAGAAGGGTTGGCTCGACGGAATCGATCATGCGATCGCGGAGTACAAGCCGGATTCCTGGAAAGGCTACACGATCGGTGACAACACTCACAAGGAACTGGCGCACTACCCTTGGCATGCCGACGACCAGAAACTCATGTACCCTGCGTACGAAAGATTCGTGAAGGCGGGGATCAAGAATGTCTGCATCCACAAGGGTCTGTTTCCGCCCGCGATGGAGCAGCGATTTCCCCGCTTGACCGAATACGCCGACGTACGCGACATCGGGAAGGCCGCAAAGGATTGGCCTCAGCTCAACTTCATCGTTTATCACTCGGCGTACCGGCATGTGGGCGGCGATCCAGCCGTCGCTACAGCCGAATTCGATAAGACTGGACGAGTTTCCTGGGTCAGCGATCTCGCGGATATTCCCGCCAAATACGGAGTCACCAACGTGTACGCGGACCTGGGGCAGGTGTTCGCGGTCTCGACCGTGGTCTATCCCCGCTTGGTCGCCGCGATCATGGGAACTCTGATCAAGGGTCTCGGGGACGATCACGTCATCTGGGGGACGGATGCGGTATGGACCGGTTCGCCGCAATGGCAGATCGAGAGTTTACGAAGGCTCGAGATCCCGGAGAATATGCAGAAGCAGTACGGCTTCAAGCCGCTGGGTGCGGCGGATGGACGCGTAAAGACGGCCGTGTTCGGCGGCAACGTGTCGAAACTCTACAATTATCCGAAGCAGGCCTTTCTCGAAAAGCCGGATCGCTTCGCGGAGATCAAGTCGGAATACGAGGCAGAGGGAACGGATCGCAGTAATCTGCGCTATGGATATGTCCCCAAGCCGGCTTGATCCTCGCGCGTTCCGCTCAATATTGACACCCTGTTCTGCTGATCTCGGGCGCGCTCACACCCCGGATCAACTTGAGCCGCCCGTTACTGGCCGTCCACGAAAAAGCTAGTGGCGTGCGCCTTCGATGTCGTGGTGCTCATATGCTTCGCGCATATTTCGCATCTGGAGGAGGTCTTGATCGATCGAGTCGCGATCCGCGCCTTTCAGCTTGTTCTTGTCGAGCACCCGCTGAATGCCATCGATGACGCCGCTCAATTGCCCTTTGTCGAAATGCCCGTGCTCCCATTTACCGGCAAATTCGCGCAATTCCTTTTCAGAATGATTCAGCCGGTCGCGGTCATCCCCGGAAAAATGCCGCTCCTGATACGCGTGAGTCAGATCTGAATGGACCTTGTCGATTAAACCCGAGACCGAGGTCGCGTCATACTGAGGCACCCACTCGGTTTGGGCTACAGCGATCGAGGCCGCCAGCATAAACGTCGAAACGGCAATGGCAAAACGAGTCATCGTTCACCTCCCTGGAATGGAGATACTCTCGAGCCGTCGATTGTGACGCAGAATTATCACCTGTGGCATTATGCCGCCGCCGGCAACGTCCCCGGAACCCGGCGCGATAGAATCAGGGTTTATGCCGCAAATGCAATTTCTACACGAGAGCCTTGTCGAGCTCATCACCCAGACCTCCACTAACCTGCCACCGGACGTG
>Ga0182030_10019775_pt1 | contig 12773 bp, 8 predicted proteins | sample 812S3MmetaG_FD_121299 | JGI IMG/M metagenome (GOLD analysis project Ga0182030, IMG submission 121299) | Permafrost microbial communities from Stordalen Mire, Sweden - 812S3M metaG (Illumina Assembly) | ecosystem: Environmental > Terrestrial > Soil > Wetlands > Permafrost | place: Sweden... | reverse complement strand
TTCACATAGCCGAGCATGACCGTGGGACCGGAGACGCAGACCTCGCCGATCTCTCCCACGGGAAGAACCTGGTCGTCTTCGCCAAGAATCGTGAGCTGGATATTAGGCAGCGGTCTGCCGACCGAACCGGGACAATAGTCCTCCGGCGGACTGAAGGCGACCACCGGCGAAAGCTCGGTGGTGCCGTAACCTTGCAGCAGGGGGTGTCCAAAGCGCTGCTGAAATTGCTGGGCAATGTGCTCGGGCAGGCGCTCGGCTCCGGCGATACACAGCCAGAGCGAACTGGCGTCGATCACGGTGGTGTCCTTGGTCAGAACGCGGTACTGGCCCGGCACGGCGATCAAACAGGTGACGCGATGTCTTTCGATGAGTTGCAGGATCTGGCGCGGAACGAAGCGGTCGGGCACAACCACCTGTGCTCCCGTTGTGACCGGAAGCAGGGTGGTCACGGTGAGCCCGTAGGCGTGGAAGAGCGGCAACGCGGCGATCATGACCTGGGACTGGTCGTATCCGGTGGCCTGCTTGAGTCCGTCGATGTTGGCGATAATATTCGCCTCGCTGAGAGCGACGGCCTTGGGGCGTCCCGTGGTGCCTGAGGTGTAGAGCAGAGCCGCAACACCGGATTGATTCGGCTGCTGCGGAATCTCGCCAGGCTCAAACTCAGCGGAGGCGTCGCCAATCCAGCATTGCATTCCAACACTCAGCAAGGCGGGCGCAAACTCCTCGCTGGTGATGACCAGCTCAACTCCGGTTTCCATCGCCATGAGCTTGAGCAGCGGCGGCGGCGCCAGGGTGGGCAGCACGGCAACCGTTTTGCCCGCCCACACCGCGCCGAGGAAGAGCGGAGCAAACTCCGGCGTGTTCGAATAGAGCAGGGCGACGGTTGGTCCCGGCACGCGCTCTGCAATGCGCTGGGCAACGCTGGCGGCGCGCCGTTCCAACTCGGAATAGGAAATTGAATAGTCCGTGCCGATGATCGCCGGACGATCCGGATAGCGGCTGACGGCGGCCTGGAAGCGCTGGAGAATGGCGCTAGTCTGCATTCCGTATACTCATTATTCTCATAGATTTGGTGGATCGATGCCGAGTAAGTTTAGCACGCGCACAGGGGCCGCACTATGAGATGGACGCAGAAGCCGGCGGCAGGATGCAGAGTCGATCGGGAAGCGTTCCGGCCAGGGTGAGGGCGCGTGCCACGCGGTTAATCCATTCGGTAGCGGCGTCTTCCGCTTCAAAGCCGTCAATGTGGCTAGCCTGGGCGATTCCGACGGTAATGGCGAGGGCAACAGGCTCAAGGGCTTCGCGCAACTTCTCCACCAGGGCCTCGGTCTCGACACTCCCCAGTTGCGGAAACAACAACCCGATCGTGTCGCGATCATAGCGGAAACACATCGCCTGATCCTGGGCCATCGGGCGCAGGGTGCGCACCAGTTCGGCAACCGCGAACTCGGTCTGCAACTCCGAGGTGAGCGAAGTGAGCTGGAGCAGGGCCAGCGTGCTGTGGAGCTCTTCTCCAGCGCGATGGCGGTTGAGTTCGGCCAGCACGGCGTCGATGTAAGACGAGCGCTTCAATAAACCTGTCTTCTCTTCGGCCACACCGAGGGTTGAAACCAATGACCGCAAGCGCGCTCCGTGGATAGCAAGCGCAACCTGGTCCGCCAACGAGCGCAGCAGCGCAATATCGTCGGACGACCAACGGCGGCGCACTCCGCACTGCTGCACGATCAACAATCCGATGGGCTGATCCTCGCTCAGCAGCGCGAGCACGGCCAGCGAGTGCACGTTGAGGCTGGCAAGCTCATGGCGGATCGGCGAAAGCGCTTCGGAGAGTTGCACGTCATTGGCGCGAAAAACGGGCTCCGTGGATGTAAGGCGCTGGCTGAGCGCGAGCAGACGCACCATGGCGGCGCGTTCTGACTTGGGCACTTCCTTCGAGCAGTACTCGACCACCAGCGAAGGCGGCTTGCCGGGCGTGGCCAGCGCGGCGATGCAGCGGCTGTAATGCCAGCGCGTGCCAATCTGGTTGACCGCCGTCACCAGCACTGATCGAGGGTCTCCCTGGCGCGCGATGAGCCGGCTGACCTCGGCGGCACGCTCCACTCCGTCGGAGACGCGCCTTTGAAGTACTGGCTCTTCCTGCGCGGCTGGAATGGGCAGTCCGGCATTCATAAATAGCTGCCGCATCCGCGGATTGTTTTCAAGATCGGCGGCGAAGGATTGTTTGAGCTGATCGATCTTCTCCAGCGATTTTTCCCGCATCCCATACTGGAGAAATATTTCAGCCTGCAAAATCAGGTCCTCAAAGACGCTTGACGCAGCTGTCTCCGGCGCTCCATCTTCCCCATCTATATCCGCGGCGGGTACCGTCGTATCAATTCCAAGCCGCCTGGCCAAAGCCTGCAGTCGGTCTTCCGGAGCATGGCCCACAAGCTGCTGCATACGCTCCTTGTGCTCGGCCTCGTAAGGGTCGATATCGACGGCGCGGTCCAGCGCATCGAGAGCCTTGGAGAAGTTGCCCGCCGCAAAATACAGTTGGAAAAGACGGGAGAGCAGTTGTGCATATTCGGTCTCGCGATTGGCGCTGTTGTAGAGTTCCGCCAGATACTCGAAGAAAGCGATGCTCGGCTTGCTCTTCTCGGCAAGCTGGGCCATGTTTTGCATGAATTCATTGCGGCGTCCGGCCTTGCGATAGAACTCCTCGAGACGGCGTGCCAGCCCCAGCGCGCGTTCAGCACGGTCACGGTCCATCAAGCCGCTGATTACAGAGTGAAGGGTTGCGAGATTTCCCGCCGGGTTGCGTTCGAACAGCCCCCATGCGAAGGGCTCCGCCTCTTCCACGCGCCCCACCGCCAGCAGGGCCAGCGCATAGGGTTCGCGCGCCTCTTCCGGACTGGAGGGATAGGTGGCGAGCGGTCGCAATAATTCAATGGCCTCAGCCGGATGGCCTTTCGCGATCAGTGCCCGGCCATGCCCAAGTCGAGCCGCCATGTTGGAAGGGTCGCAGGCATGGGCGCGCGCATAGGCATCGGAGGCATCCTGGCCAATCCGCTCCAGGGTAATGCCGAGATTCACCAGCGCCCCCGCGGCGAGCGACGTCTCATGCAGAGCTTCCGCGATGCGGGCCTGCTCGCGGAAATCCTCGATTCGTGGATCGAGCTCAAGCGCCGCCGTGATGCATTGCAGGGCGCGGCGCGGCTCGCCGAGGCGTTGAAATTCCTGAAAGGCGATTCGATAGGCCTCGGCAGCGTCCTTTCGATTCGTGCTTACGCAAAGTTCGGCGTAGTGTTTCACCATCTCCGGTTCCAGAGCTTTGATCCGCTGCAGCTTGCGGAATGCCACACCGGCATTGCTGATCTGCTTGCTCTCAATAAAAATCGCAAACAGGCGGCGCAGCATATCCGTCGCCAGCCCAAGCTGGCCAATCGATAGACTCAGATCGGCGATCTTCTGAAGCAGTTGTTCGTTGCGTGGCAGCAACTCAACCGCTGCACGGTACTCCTCCAGGGCACTCTCCGGCTTCCCCTTATCCAGAAACTTCTCGGCTCGCTCGATATGCTTGGCGGCATCGCTCATGGTTGTTTAGCGATTCTAAGCCGCAATCCAGAGCGGCGCATATCCGGCTGGCCGGGAAAATGCGCTCAACGAGTATCGATCCAGAGCCCACCCCCAGAATCAAGAGTTGACACTTCGCTTTTCATTCGCCAAACTGGTGAAAAGTTCGCGGGGTTGATGAAAGGTTGGCCATGGCTTTGACAAAGCGGCAACGGCAGGTATACGACTTCATCGCTGAATTCGTGCAGAGCAACGGCTACTCTCCATCCTTTGAGGAGATCGGTGCGGGGCTGGGTCTCAGTTCGCTTGCGACCGTACACAAGCACATTAACAATCTTGAAGCAAAAAAAATGCTGCGCCGCTCCTATAACCGCAGCCGTTCGATTGACTTGCTCCCGCTTCCCGACGCAATTCGGGCGCGCAACCGCGCTATCGATGCCAGCTCCTTCGAACTTCCCTTGGTCGGACGAATTGCAGCCGGCAAGCCAATTGAACAGGTGGAGACTCCGGAGACAATCTCACTCACCGATTTCACCCGCGCCAAAGACGTCTTCGTGCTCCAGGTAGTGGGCGAGAGCATGCAGGACGAACACATCATGAACGGTGACTACGTTCTGGTGGAGAAGACCGAGAGCGCTCGCGAAGGTGAGATCGTGGTGGCATTGTTGAACGGCTCAGAGACCACTTTGAAGCGCCTTTACCACGCCGGCGAGAGGATTCGCCTGCAACCCTCGAACGCCGCCATGCAACCGATCATGGTTCCTGCCGATGCGGTGCGGGTGCAGGGGCGCGTGGTAGCGGTGCTGCGAAAGTATTAAGGCCGCCAAAGAAGAACTTCCGCTGAAATTCCATCCTTCCCTCGACCGTGCCTTTCTCCGTGTGGGAGATTTGGCCCGTTCTCACCAACCGGGTCAATAGGAACGGCAAGAAGCGGAAGCTGCCCTGGCGGCCAATTCTGTTCAGTAGGGGCAGCGTTGTTGCATAATGTTGATAGTGCCTTTTGGGAGCGCGGGCAGGGGAACAGAGTGCAAAATATCGAAGTAATGGATACGACGCTCCGGGATGGGGAGCAGACGCCAGGCATCAGCTATACGGCGGATGAAAAGCTGGTCATCGCGGAAGCTTTGCTCAAATCGGGTATCGATTCTATTGAAGTTGGATCAGCCGGAGTATCTCATGGAGAGGCGCTGGCAGTTCGAAACATAACCGATTGGGCAAGCGCCCATGGCCTTGCGGAAAAGGTCGAAGTCCTGGGCTTTGTGGATGGAACCAACTCGGTGGATTGGCTGGTGCGGCACGGGGGACGGGTTCTGAACCTGCTCGTAAAGGGATCGGAACACCATTGCTCGGTTCAGCTCCGCAAGACGGTCGAAGAGCATCTCGGCGACATACGGCGCACGGTTGAGTATGCGACCGGGAATAATCTGAGCGTGAACGTGTACCTGGAGGACTGGTCGCAAGGGATTCGCGATTCCAAGACTTACGTGATGACGCTTGCCGGCGGTCTCGCCAAGCTCCCGGTTAAACGCGTCATGCTGTGCGATACGCTAGGCGTCCTGAACCCTGAGCAAACGGAAAATTACGTGCGCATGATGCGCGATTGCTGCGACATGCAGCTCGATTTTCACGGTCACAATGACTACGGCCTTGCGGTCGCGAATTCAATTGCCGCCTTGCGCTCCGGAGCCAGCCGCGTCCATGTTACGGTGAACGGAATCGGCGAGCGCGCGGGCAACACCAACCTGGCGACTTTAGTTGTGGCTGCACGTGATCTGTTTGACATGAACAGCAACGTGAAAGAACGAGCCCTCGCCATGCTCAGCGATCTTGTCGCCGGAATCAGCGGTATTGCTCCCGCTCCCAACGCTCCGGTTGTCGGCCAGATCAGTGCCATTCAGGGCTGCGGCGTCCATGCCGATGGAGACAAGAAGGGAAAGCTCTATCAGAACAAGCTCGATCCAAAACGCTTTGGACTCAAGCGCAGTTACGATCTCGGCAAGACCGCCGGAATCGCATCGATCGAGCACAACTGCAAGGAGCTTGGAATCGAGATCAGTCCGGAACAGCAGCGCATGCTGCTCGCCAAGGTAAAGGAACTGGGCGACGACAAGGTCGCGGTCACCCAGGCCGACATCATTCTCCTGCTGCATGAGATCTTCGGTGCGGAGGAAAATGGGGTGAAGCTGGTCAACTACGAATTTGCCCTGAAAAAGGGAGCTCCTCCGAAAGTCATGTTGGAGCTGAGCTGCAATGACCGCCATCTTACCGCGCAAAGCGAGGGCGATGGACAGTTTGACGCATTCATCCGGGCGCTGCGCACCGTCTGGAAGGATATGCCTGAGCTGGTGGATTATCGCATCGGAATCTCCCGCAAAGGGACAAGCGGAGCGCTCACCGAGGCAACCATCACCTGGCGCAGCGGCGAAAGGCTCTTCACCACCCGCGCCGTGGCTCCCGATCAGCTTGTGGCGGCAATGAATGCGACCGTACGCATGCTTAATTATGTGGAGCTAAGGCGGCAGCTCCACACCGGGGAACAAACCTGGGGACAAGTCGCAGGCAGCCCGCATACCTAGTCGCTCACAAACGTTCAACCGCAGAGTAACCCCGCTTCTGGCGAGCGAGCCAAATGTGCTATAAGAGAGAATTATGACATTCAACATTGCAGTACTGCCCGGTGACGGCATTGGTCCCGAAGTTACGCGTGAGGCGGTGCGAATTCTGCGCGCCATCAGTGAAGGCCAATTCGAGCTTAAGTTCGAGGAGCTTCCCATCGGCGGGAATGCCGTCAAGCAATTCGGCTCACCGCTGCCGGAGAGAACACTGGAAAGGTGTCTTGCTTCCGACGCCGTAATGCTGGGCGCAGTTGGCGGACCGGATTTTGACTCACTGCCGCCCGCGCTGAAGCCGGAAACGGGCCTGCTGGCCATACGCAAAGCTCTGGGAGGTTTCGCAAATCTCCGGCCGGCGATTGCATACGAGATGCTGACCGAGTGTTCGCCGCTGCGGCCAGAGGTGCTCAAGGGCGCTGACATTCTCTTCGTACGCGAATTGCTGGGCGGAGCCTACTTTGGCCAGCCTCGCGGATTTGCCGGCGAAGGCGCTTCGCGCACCGGCTTCAATACGATGATTTATTCGGCGTCGGAGGTTGAACGCATAGCCCATGTCGCCTTCAAGTTGGCGCGCGATCGCCGCAAGAAGGTGACCTCGGTTGACAAGGCCAATGTGCTCGAAGTTTCGCAGCTATGGCGCCAGGTTGTAATCGAAGTCTCCAAGCAGTATCCCGACGTAAAGCTCGAACACCAGCTCGTCGACTCCTGCGCCATGCGCCTTGTGACCGCGCCCAACAGCTTCGACGTCGTGTTGTCGGAAAACCTCTTCGGTGACATTCTTTCCGATGAAGCCGCCGCGTTGACCGGTTCGCTTGGCATGTTGCCCTCGGCGACGGTAGGCGGCAAGATCAATTTGTATGAGCCCATTCACGGCTCCGCTCCAGACATTGCGGGCAAAGGAATCGCCAATCCTCTGGGAGCAATTGCGACTGCGGCCATGTTGCTTCGCCATAGCATGAAGCGCGAGAAGGAAGCGCGCGCTATCGAACAGGCCATTACCCAGGTGCTCGGAGCTGGATATCGCACAGCGGACCTCAAGCGCGGTTCGAGCGAGCGATTGACAGGCACGGAAGAGATGGGCAGACTTGTGCTGGAAGCGATCGGCACAGGCAGTACGCGGCCCGCAAGCGCATAGGTTCAACCTTAAACAGTTCTGATTTCAATAACGCACGGCGTTCAGGGAAGATGAGATTATGGGCAAGAGTCTGTTTGAAAAGCTCTGGGAAGAACACGTTGTCTGCGAGCCGGAAGGCCAGCAGCCGCTCCTTTATATCGATCTGCATATCGTGCATGAGGTGACCTCTCCGCAGGCCTTCGAGGGTCTGCGCGTGGCTGGCCGCCGGTTGCGCAGACCTGAGCGCACCCTGGCGACGGCGGATCACAACGTGCCGACCACGCTGAATCATCGGCCCATCACCGACCCCATTGCCGCCAAACAGCTTGAAACGCTGCGCAACAACTGCGCGGAATTCGGCATAACTCTCTTCGATATCGATTCCCCGGATCAGGGAATCTGCCACGTCATCGGTCCGGAATCCGGAGCTACGCAGCCGGGCAAGACAATCATCTGCGGAGACAGCCATACCAGCACCCATGGTGCCTTCGGTGCCCTGGCTATCGGCGTCGGAACCTCGGAAGTGGAGCACGTGCTGGCGACTCAGACTCTCCCGCAACGCAAGCCGCTCTCGATGCAGGTTCGCGTCAATGGCCAACTGCCGCTCGGAACAGGCGCAAAGGATCTAGCCCTGGCATTCGTCGGACAGATGGGCAGCGGCGGCGCTACCGGCTATGCGGTCGAGTATGTGGGCGAGGCCGTTCGAGGTTTGTCCATGGACGGTCGCATGACGCTGTGCAACCTGACCATCGAAGCAGGCGCGCGCACCGGAATGGTAGCGCCCGATGAGACGACCTTCGCCTACGTGAAGGGGCGTCGCTTTGCCCCCAAAGGTGCGGAGTGGGACAAGGCACTGGCCCACTGGCGCACCCTGAACAGCGATGCCGATGCCACTTTCGACAAGGTGGTTGAGATCGATGCCAGCCGCATCGATCCGCAGGTTACCTGGGGCACAAACCCCGGCATGGTAACGGCGGTAACCGGTTCCGTTCCCGACCCCGCGAAGGCAAAAACGGCGTCCGATGGCAAGTCCATCACGCGCGCATTGGAATACATGGGCCTCCAGCCAGGCACTCCCATTGAGGACATCACGATCAACGTGGCCTTCATCGGTTCCTGCACAAATTCCCGCATTGAGGATCTTCGCGAAGCCGCCCGGGTCGCGGAAGGCTACCACGTGGCGCCCACTGTGCGAGCTCTGGTTGTTCCGGGATCGCAGGAAGTCAAGCGCATGGCGGAGCGCGAAGGGCTCGATAAGATATTTCTCAAAGCCGGATTTGAATGGCGTGAGGCAGGCTGTTCGATGTGTCTGGCGATGAATGCCGACGTACTCAGCCCTGGCGAGCGTTGTGCTTCCACCAGCAACCGCAATTTCGAAGGTCGCCAGGGACGCGGCGGCCGCACCCATCTGGTGAGCCCGGCCATGGCCGCCGCCGCTGCGATTGCAGGCCACTTCACCGATATAAGGAAATGGGAGTTCAAAGGCACTGCGGCAAGGTGAGCGGAAATTCAGCTCGTTGAGTAACTCGAATATCTTTTCATCGGCAAGCGCTGATTCAATTCCAGGGTAACGCCCTGTACGAGGAAACCATGCAGCCCTTTCGTTTACATACTGGCATCGCCGCACCCCTGGATCTTGTCAATGTCGATACGGACCAGATCATTCCCAAGCAATTCCTCAAGCGGATTGAGCGCACCGGCTTTGGCCAGTACTTATTTTTTGACTGGCGGCTTCGTCCCGACGGATCGCCGAATCCGGAGTTTGTTTTGAACGATCCGCGCTACGCGGGAGCGTCGATTCTGATCGGCGGCAAGAATTTTGGCTGCGGTTCCTCGCGTGAGCACGCTGCCTGGGCGCTCGGCGACTACGGATTCCGCGCCGTCATCGCACCATATTTTGCCGACATCTTTGCCGGCAATTGCGCGCAGAATGGAATCCTGCTGGTTGCGCTCGACCAGGAGAAGATTGACCTGTTGCTCAGCCGGGCCAAGGAAATCAAAGGCTACAAATTGACGGTGGACCTTGAGAAGTGCGAAGTAAGGGATGATTCCGGCTTCCAAGCCTCATTCTCGGTCGACCCATTTCGCCGCCATTGCTTTCTGGAAGGTCTGGACGACATCGGAATTACATTGCAATACGAGCCCCAAATCGCTGCCTACGAGGCCAAGCACTTCGGACGATAGCCGTGAGGTAGAGCAAAACCAGCCGGTCGTCCCACCTTAGGCGCGCCACCTTTGCGCGCCTAAGGTGGGATGGCCAGGACACACCAATACAGGAACTGCCTTAGAGCTGCATACTCTTGAGGGTGTCATTCCGATAAGAGGTATGTACTTTTGAGAGGGTGTCAATCCGAACGAAGTGAGGAATCCCAGCACCGCCCAAGTCTCGCGCGCGGCTTCAAGCTTTTCAACCAGCAATCGATTTTGCTTTTTCTAGACCGATCCCCTAAAAAGATGTATCGGTGGCCCAGAGTTGGCTCTTTTCCAACTCTGGGGCCTTTCGGAGTCACGCTCGGGTGCCCCACCTTCGACGCGCCGCCTTTCCGCGCCTAAGGTGGGACGATACCGCAGGCTGCTTTAGCCTCTGCAAAAGCCGTTCCCGCAAAATGCCAGCGAGCCGCAGCCTTCCGCTCGCGTAGCCGCTCACGCCATCTGGCGAAAGTGGCATCCGTATACGCATCGTGTATATTGTTATGCCAACTCTCGGAATTTGCGCTACCATACTCCATGTGATATTTGCATAACTACACCACTTTCATGGCATAAGCGACCCAGAACAAGCATCGATCGCAGCAACTCTACAGACAACCGTTTCCCTTCTTCCCCGCTCTGTAGAAAGAGCGTGTAGTTCGGAGCGGCAAGTTCGGCGGTCCTCAAGAGCGTTGCAAGCCTGATTGTCCGCGATTCTTCTGGGCTGGGGAAAAATGTGAAACTGAACTCCGAGAAAGGCGCCACCATGCAGGCCGGCAGGACGAGAGTATTGATTGTGGACGATGATCCTGCCCAATCAAACATCCTGAGCGCGCACCTGACCCGACATGGCTATGACGTGAGTTCGGCTTCAACCGGGGACGAAGCGATCCGCATGTTCCGCGTCTTTGATCCAGCCCTGGTGCTGCTCGATGCCGACGCGCGGGGCATGGACGGGATGGAGACCCTGGAGAGGCTGAAGCAGATGAAGCCCGAGGTCTCGGTGATCATGACCGCCAGCAGTGGCGCACCCGAGCTGATTTTTCGCGCCTCCAAGCTCGGAGCCGATGACTTCATCGCCAAACCCCTTGACTTGACTGCCCTGGACCAGCGTATGACCCGCCTGCTCGACGGACAGCGCCTGACCAGCGAGGTGACGCAGCTCCGCGACCAGATGCGGCGGCAAAACGACTTCAGCATGTTGTTCGGCACCAGCCCAAAAATGGAGGACGTGAAGAACACCATCGAGCAGGTGGCAGACACCAATGTCACGGTGCTCATCCGCGGTGAGAGCGGCACCGGCAAGGAAGTAGTGGCGCGCATGGTCTTCTCCCATTCGGCACGGCGCGATAAGCCATTTGTCAAGGTAAACTGCGCCGCCATACCCCATGAACTGTTGGAGAGCGAACTGTTCGGCTATGAACCGGGCGCATTTACCGGAGCGAACCGGCAGAAGCTTGGCAAGTTCGACCTCGCCCACGGGGGAACGATCTTCCTCGATGAAATCAGCGAGATGCATCCGGCGTTGCAGGCAAAACTCCTGCATGTTCTGCAGGATGGAGAATTCTCCCGCCTTGGCGGAAAGCGCGATATTGCGGTCGATGTTCGGGTCCTGGCGGCCACCAACAAGCAATTAGAGCGCGCCGTGGAGGACGGCACATTCCGCGAAGACCTGTTCTACCGGCTGAACGTCGTGACCATTCACATTCCACCGCTGCGTGAGCGCAAGGAAGAAATTCCCATCTTCCTCGATTTTATGCTGCGCAAATACAGCGAGTATTATGCAAAGCAGCCTCCTCCGTTTACCGATTACGCGGTGAGCCGCATGCTGGAGTATAGCTGGCCAGGTAACATTCGCGAGCTGGAAAACCTGGTGAAGCGATACGTCATCGTGGGCAATGAACCGCAGATTATCCGTGAACTCTCCTCCCATAAGCCGCCGAATTCGTCCATCCATGGCAGTGCCAGCATAGTTTTGGAGCCAAAACAAAACAGCGCCTCCGCCGTCTCCTCGGCAGATGCAGTTCTGGCTGGCTCTCCTCCAGCCTCGCCGGAATTGGCCTCGCTCTCGCTTCTGGAAATCGGCCGGCGTGCCGCCATGGAGGCTGAACGCGTAGCGATTGAGCGAGTGCTCACCGAGACGCACTGGAACCGTCGCCAGGCGGCTAAGATTTTGAAGGTGAGTTACAAGGCGCTGCTTAATAAGATAAAGCTAATGGAGGAGCAGGATCGCAGTAACAAGAAGATCTTAATTACTTAAAAGTGGTAACTTGATGCCACTATCGACGATCTTTTCTTCTGTTTCCAGATCGACGTTTCTGAATTAGAAAGCTTTAAACTTCGCCTAATTCCTCTGAGATCAGTAGGTTAGATGTTTTTTGAGTAATATTAAGAATCTTGCTCCGCTTGGCATGAAATGTGCATCAATAAAATTAACAAAGAGGCCGTGACATTCAAAATGCAAGTTCCTCTCAGGAAGTACCGACCTTCTCAAAGCCGCTCTGGTTCAAGGGAGCAGCTCCTAAATTTCCCCGTCTAGCGATCCCACCCTCCCTTGCCTCTTTCAGAAAGCGACCCGCAACCGGGCCGCTTTTTTGATGAAGGCGATTTGCCGCTCCCTGAGCACGAGATTGCCGATTGCCTGCCCCCTGCCCATGCCCATGCGCAAAGATACTGGATGCACGGGAACGGACTTCCGCTACCCCTCGGTTGGTGCAACCATCTCATACGCGGCGATGAGTTTGCGCCATCGTTCCGGGATCGCGATCGACGCTTTGGCATGATAGTCGAAGGCGACCATCACCGAGAGTCCGCGCGCCGCGCGTTTCCCGTGAGTCTCACTCCAAATCTCGTATTCGAAATCGAAGGACTTGCGCCCCATCCGCGAAATCCGGCACCCGGCCATAACATCCTCGCGATAGTCGAGTGGCTGTTCGTAGTCAAATTCCAATCGCGCCAGAATGATGCCTCTTGCCCCGGTTAGCTTTTCCTTGAGCACCTCTGCAAAATAATTCGAGCGAACGGTCTCCGCCCAAACCACATAGGAGGCGTGGTTCACATGCTGCAACATGTCCACATCACAGAACGGGACTCGGAAGCGCAGCACGCATCGAAAGTCGGCAATCGCCATTTTATTGCTCCAAACAGACGGCGCGGAGTCCGCCGCCTGCTTCCATTCCAACGCTCATTCTAGTCATCATGGAGCGACCGGCTCCGATGCGCTGCCGTGGGTTACGCTGTGAGTTGGTGAAAACCAACAACGCAGAGCCATAAAGCGGAAAGGAACCGGTCGTGAAAAAGATACG
>Ga0182030_10019773_pt1 | contig 12774 bp, 9 predicted proteins | sample 812S3MmetaG_FD_121299 | JGI IMG/M metagenome (GOLD analysis project Ga0182030, IMG submission 121299) | Permafrost microbial communities from Stordalen Mire, Sweden - 812S3M metaG (Illumina Assembly) | ecosystem: Environmental > Terrestrial > Soil > Wetlands > Permafrost | place: Sweden... | reverse complement strand
GTGAGGGTGTTCATACAGCCGCCTATTTCCACGCGTTGACCACCAATTTCGACGGTTTTATATTCAGCGCTCGATTCAAATGACTTCACCACTCCGGGCGCCAACATTGAAGACACATCTGCGGCGCAGATGACGCTGCCGCGATCGTTGAACACTCGAACGAGACTGCGATCTCCTATGCTTCTCGATCGTGCGTCGAGGTCGCTGATTCGCAGCAGCCAGTAATAATGGCCGTCAACCAACGCCCGATGATCCGCGATATCGTTCGCATACCCCCCTTTACCATCGACGTTGGTGTGAAAGCTGTATCTCGAATGCGTGGTGATCATCTGCAAGGGAAAGCGCTTCACCAGCGCTTCCGCGTGCAGACCTTCCCACGCAGGGATATAGCGGTTCAGTATCGGCCGCTCCGGATTATCGGGGTCGTGGCGTTTCAATGTTTCCGGCATGAATTCGATCAAACCACTCGGAGTTTGCAGGCCCTTGCCGAATTCCGCGGACCACTGCGAGGGGAGGGGCTGCGCCTCAGGGATGTCCTTCATCCGGCCCTCGGCAAACCAGCGAAAGTTTACGGGAGCGCGCAAAGCCTCCTTTTCGGCGGGCACTACGTAGTAGCCCTTTTTTAGAAAGTCCTTCCAGGTGATGTTCTTTGCCGCATCGGAAGATTCGAACACCCGCTTGCACCAGTCGAGTTCACTGCATCCTTCCGTAAAGATGGCGCCCAAGCCCAGGCGGCTCAGGATCTCTGTGAAAATACGGTAGTCCGACTTCGATTCCCCGAGCGGCTCGATGCATTTGTGCTGCATCGCGATGACGCGATGATTGACGCCGTTGAATCCATGCGGCAGATATCCGCCGGCGGATGCCCATTCACCGATATCGTGACGCTCAAAATTGGTGCATGCCGGCAGAATGATGTCGGCAAACTGCGCCTCTCCTTCCATCCAGATCGACTGATTGACGACGCACTCGATGCTTTCATGTCGGTAGGCTTCGGTCATGCGGGTCGATTCAGTCATGGTGCTGAAAAACGATCCGCCATATTTGTAAATCATATGAATGCGCGGATATCCGGGCATTGGATAATGAAATGGCGTGAATTGAATCTCCGTGGCAATGCCATCCCATAGGTAACCCGTGGCTTTACCCGTGATGATGGCCTCCGGAAACTGTTGGCGAGGGACGAGCTGACGGACTGGATTGACCGTTAGCACGTGCGGCATCCGCTGATAGTTGTTGACGGCGTTTCCGTTCCATTGCAGCTCGCCCGAGATGCCGCCATCCGCGTAGCCGGGGAAATAGAATTCCATGTCCACCGGTGTACCGACCTGCAGGTTTCCCAGGTTTCTCCCGGGCTTCCCCAGGCCCTGCATGGCCGCCATCATGACCATGCATCGGGCCCACTGGGCGCCGCACGCCCCGCGCCCCGCGCCTCCAAAGCCGCTCCCGGCAGCACCGACTGCCAGATATGTCTTCTTCCGACCCCAGAGCCTGGCGAGGGCGCGAACGTCCCTGGCTGGAACGGCGGTTTCGGATTCCTGCCATTCCGGAGTTTTCGGCACCCCATCGTGGGTGCCGAGGAGATACTGGCGCCATTCATCAAAGCCGGACGTTCGCTTCGCGATATAATCGGCATCATAGAGATTGTCGATCACCCACACATACATGATCGCAATGGCCAACGCCGCATCGGTCTGCGGTCGAATGGGAATCCAGCGGCCGCCCAACAACTGAGCCGTTGGATTGTAATGGGGATCGATATGGACGAACTGAATGCCGATTTCTTTGGCCCAGAGTCGTCTTTGCGTTCCTTCAAAACCCATATACGCACCGTTGGTGCTTTCAGGATCGCTGGACCAGAAAACCATCAGCTCAGCTTCCTGCAGGCAATCCTCAACGGTGCCGTAGTTTCCGGCGATCCCCACCCGTTGTGCGTGACCCCAATGGTGCATGGCGCCCCAATACCATCCCTCCCAGCTATCCGGATTGGCGGCCATACGCGTAAAGCCGATCAGGTTGCCGAAGCGCATGAGCGAGCTGAGGTAGTAACCCACATTACCCCACTGATGGTGCGACGACATCGGTATGACGATCGATCCTGGGCCGTGGACTCGCTTTTGTCGCTGAATCTCACTCGAAACGAGGTCCAAAGCCTCATCCCAACTGATGCGCACGTAGCCGGAAAGACCGCGAGTTTGAGGGTTGCGATTCCCGTTGGGGTCGAAATCCACACGTTTCATGGGAAATAGGATGCGCTTATCCGAATACACGGAGGACTTCATCGCAAGCGCATGCGGTGCGACTGTCGCCTGTCGCCGCGGCGACAAGGTGCGGCCTCGCGCACGGATGGTCCAGGGGCCGGCGTCGCTGCCGTCGAAATCGATCGGCGTACAGCGGATGATTCGACCGCTTCGGACAAACACGAACAGGGGTCCCCCGTTGGTGAGCATGGTGTACCGCCTCGTACCGTCACGGGCGGGCCTTCCGTGTTCCAATCCCGATGAGTTCATGAGATTGAGAAGTTGCATGAACCAGACGCTCAGGAAGTCGGGGCCCATCACCTGAACTTTAAAGTTTTTAGCCGCGTGAACGACGTCGTTCATGTTTGGATCGGGATTCATCATCAGCAGGGCGGTCTCCACGTCTTTGAAGACCATCGCCACGTCGGGCCTCGGGTGGAGACCAGCCCGCGACCTCACTGTTCCGTTGGTGATGATGAAATGGCGCCCGAGGCTTCCGTCCTTGAGTTGAATTTGCGCAACGACGTTGTGTTGCCGCAGCATGGTGCGAAAGCTCGAGTGCGCCTTGGCAGCTCGTTTGAGTAGCGGTGCCAGTGCGAACAGGATGGTGCGAAAAACCGCTCGTTTCATCATTCCCCTTGATGGGTTCCTCAGAATTGGGTTTGTGACGGTCCCTTGAGTTTAAGCCGGCTCCGGGCTTCCGCCGGCGTCGCCGGCGCATACCCCAGTTCACGGAGGATACGGACAAGTTTCGATACTTGCTCCGCGTTGCAGGTCGCAAGCCGCCCCCGCTCCACCGAGAGGCTGTCTTCAAGACCGGCCGTGGGCCGACCGCTTTCCGGGTCTCGGGCATGAAGGTGCAATATGGCGGCCCCCGCCTCGGCGGCAGCGATCGACTCACCCGCGATCTGGGCTGGAGTGATGGGCGGATGTGGGGACATGCTCGGGGTGTGGAGGGATCCGGTTACCGCGCATGTGATGATGACGCCTCGTGCCATGTCAGATTTCTCTGTGGACCGGAATGTCGGGCATCGCGGCTTCTACTCTCTTGAAGTACACGCTACGTCCTGTGCTCAGACCAACCCGGGCAACTATTGTATCAGAAATCGATTATGTGTCGTGTAATGTATTAACGGTGTCGCAAGTGCGACGGCTTGTGGCAAAGCGCTGTCTTTGACCGCCTCTTTCCCACCACAGCATGCGGGTATTGCTTGCTGACGTCATTGACATCAGCTGGAACGGCAAATGACCTGTATTCGAGCGCGCCGACCGGCACACTTCTCCAGCGTGTCGATCCATAACATCGGAAATTCCGACATCTAACATTCGTATGAGTCGTCATCCATTATTCGTATGAGCCATGTTGCGTGCACCAGCACCGTTTGAAGGGTTGATCCGGCCCAACGGCGCGACAGCCATGATTTTGTGGTTGCTGGTGGCCCCATTGACGGCGACAGCAGATCCGTCGCCTCCGCCGTCGGAACTCGAAGAAATTCACGTAACCGCTCAGCGTTTGGGGCTCATGGGTACCGCCGGCACCGCGAGCGAAGGAATCATCGTCAATGACGAACTCGCCTTGACGCCGGCATTCCGCGTGGGCCAGCTGCTCGAAACCGTTCCAGGACTTCAGGTGACGAGCCACAGCGGCGAAGGCAAGGCCAACCAATACCTGCTGCGCGGCTACAACCTGGACCATGGCACTGACCTCGCCACCTTTGTGGATGGCATGCCGGTGAATGAACCCACGCACGCCCACGGTCAGGGTTACACGGATTTGAACTTCTTGATCCCGGAACTGGCGACCAACGTGACCTACACCAAGGGACCGTACTATGCCGACGAGGGCGATTTTTCGTCGGTGGGCTCGGTGCACATCCATTACCTCGATTCGCTCGCTCCCCAGGTGTCGTATACCGAGGGCTCGCTGGGCTATCAGCGGTTCTTCGGCGGCGGCTCCCTTGGACTCGACAATGGCAATCTCCTGGGGGCGATGGAATGGCAGCATTACAACGGGCCATGGGTGAACCCGGATGAACTGCACAAGATCAATCTCGTCTTGAGGTACGCCGTCGGGGATGACACGGATGGGTTCAGCGTCACGGCCATGCACTACCATGGCTCATGGAACTCCACCACGGATCAGCCGGTGCGGGCCATGGAGGAAGGAGTGATCGGCCGCTACGGCTCGCTGGATCCGACGGATGGCGGCATGGCGCAACGTACCAGCTTGACCGCCCAAATCGCCAGGCCGGTCGAAGACGGCGAACTGCATGCCAGCAGCTACATTTTCGGCAATCATCTGACGTTGTGGAACAATTTCACGCATTTTCTGATCGATCCCCTGCATGGGGATCAGGAAGCGCAGCACGAGGACCGGACCGCCATCGGCGGCGAGGTCGACTATCGACACGCGGAACCCCTCTTCGAACTCGACAACGAGGTCACCACCGGGGCTGCAACGCGAGCCGATTTCAACGACGTCGGGCGCTTTCCGACGGAGGACCGCCGGGCGCTTACGCCAGCGGAAGTTCCGCTCGGCTTCAGCGAAGCCGATACGGTGCGCATCAGCAGTTTCTCGGTCTATGCCCAGGCGGCGACGCACTGGACAGACTGGCTACGCTCGGTGGTCGGATACCGGTACGACACCCAATATGGCTCGGACAACGGCACAAATGCGGGTGCCGCGAGCGACCACCTGCTTGCGCCCAAAGGCGGCCTGATTTTCCGACCGGCTGAAATGACCGAGTTCTACTTGAGTGCCGGCCGTGGCTTCCACAGCGATGACCTGCGCGGCGTGACGGCGTCGCAAGGTGCTCATGTCGCCGGTGCCTTGCTGCTTGCGCGACAGAGCGGCGAGGAGATCGGCCTACGGCAGCAATTCACGCAAGCCTTCACCATGACGGCGGCGTTCTATAAATTAAGCGCGCAATCGGAGACCACCTATGACCCTGACGCCGGCATCGATTCGGCGGGTCCGGGTAGTCGGCGTCGCGGCTATGAGATCAATGTCACCTATCAGGCACTTCACTGGCTGGAGTTCTACGGCAGTTACTCCGGCAACCATGCGCGATTTATTACTCCCTACAATGACGGTACCGGTCATGTTGGCGAATATCTGCCGAATGCACCTTTTGCGACAGGATCGTTCAACGTCTATGTCAAGAACCTGGGGCCCTGGAGCGGCAGTCTTGGCTATCGATATTTGAGTTCATATCCACTCTCCTCCGATGACAGCGTGCAGGGACACGGCTACGGCATCTGGAGTGGCGATGCGCATTATCTACTCGGCGAGGGCTGGAGCGTGGGAGTCGGCATTTACAATCTCCTCGACAAAAAGGCGGATGCCGCGGAGTTTTGGTACCTGGATCGCCTGCCGGGTGAGCCCTCAGGCGGGGTTGCCGATGTCCACATTCATCCTCTGGAAGGCATCTCCGGCCGCTTGACGATCGCCAAGACCTTTTGACCCGTGCGGCGCCCCCACCTGTGCCCCGGGGCGCCTCTCCGGAAGGCCGTGCCGAAGCCTCAAGGGTCCAAAAAGTCCTTCGTGATGCCGGGGCCCCACTGAGTGAGGCTGGTCATCGGGTTGAATTCCGTGCTGGAGACCTGATAGAGGTCGTTCACCAAATCGCCATCGGTCCAATGCTCGATCTTGTTGCCGAACGGATCCCGCCAATAGTCGAAGATCTGGCTTCCCTCGACGTGCCGGCCGATGCCCCAACTGTGAGTCCATCGATTTCGTGATTGAAGATAGGCATTGCCACTCATCAGATCGTCCAAATCGGTGACCTCGAATGCGCAGTGCTCGAACCCGGTGCGGCCGTTGCCGATCAGTGCGATGGTGTGATGGTCGACGAACTCGTCATCGAGTCCGCAATGCAGGAAGGTGGCCATGACATGGTTCGAGGTGCCCACGAAGTATTCGTCTGACACGCGCATGCCCAATACTTCCATGTAAAACGATTTCATTTCGGCGAAGCGGCCCGTGAAGAGGGCAACGTGTCCCAATCGCTGCACGAACGACGGGGCAGTCCTGACGCGTATCGTTTTGTTATGGCGAACGCGGCCATGCTTGGGGTTGAAGGTGAACGGTTCCCGAGTTTGGAGCGCGCCGAGGGTATCGAAACCATGGACGACCTCGATTTCGGTGCCGTCGGGGTCGGTCAGCCGGACGACCTCGCCACCGCCCGGTTCGGCGCGTGACTCGATCGGCGCTCCTCGCTCCGAGGAGATCCTTTCCAAATCGGCGCGGGATCGGGCCTTCATGCCAAAGCCGATCCTGCCCGCCGGACCGCGTTCCGTGACGTGCACCACGGGCATCGGTCCGTGCGCCCGCATGAACAGCTTGTCGTCCGTGCTGGGCACCCGGCACAGACCGAAATCGGTCAAAAATTCGGCCATCAACTCCAGGTCGGGCGCGCGAAAGCGCACCCAGGTGATGTCTTCGATCGTGATCATGTCGATTTACTCCACAGTGCGCATGGTGCTCGCCGACACCCCGATACCCGGACCCGAAAATTCCACCATCTCCGCGCGCACGTACTCGAGGATTTTCAAATCATCCAGTGCATTGATGATGTGAAACGAGGTCGGGAGTTGCTCGAAGGTCGCCCGATGCCACCGGACGGTGCCTGTTCCATGCCATTTCTTGAAGGCAAAATCCCCGAGCTTGATGGGCGAGGGGTCGGCCTTGGAACCTGGAGGGGGATAGGACGATGTCACGCAGGCGACACCGCCTTCCGCCCCGCCGATACTGGTACGCGGCATGTACTTGTAGAACATGGCGGGTCCCCCGCTGCCGGGTAACGATTTGTCCCCTTCAACCGGCACCAGGTCGTGCATCTCCAGGTCCAGGAATTTATGTTCGAACCAAGTTGCGGAGCCCGCGATGGTGCCTGCTTCAGGCGAATAATCCAGGGGGGAAATCTCCGCAAAAAGCTTCGGGAACCCCAGCTCCTCGCGCCCCGTCAAAATGGCATCGGGCCGTCCTTCCCACATGACCGGGCAAAAGTTGCCCTCGATGACCTGCGTGTTCCCCGTGTAAATCGCAGGCACGTCGACGATGACGATTCCGTAGCCCCGGCCCGCCAGCCAATACAGGTTGCGGAAGTCGGAGAAGCAAACCGACACCTCCGGCTCTCCTCTGAGTCTGAAGCCGGGGGGTAACAGCGCCTCCAGTGCCGCGCGGTCCGTCCTGTAGGTCACGGCGAACCAGGTACAGTTCATGGTCCCTGTTTCTTCCAGCGTCCACGGCGTGCCGTCGGCCTTTTGACGGGGGCCGGGGGCGGGGCCAAAGACGGTTGGCATGCGGTACCGAACGCCGGGTTTCATTGTAGCGGGCATGATCACTCCAATCAGCGGGAAGCATCCATGGAATTAGGACTGACTCAATAGTACAATAATCGATTCAAGATGTAACTATCGTTTATTCCGCCAAGTCATTTTCCCGGCCATCATGCGGTTTTCCCAAAGTTTTGTTACATTTGTCACATGAAGATTGACGGCCGAAGCACCACCATCGCAGGGGAAACGTATTCCGCCCTGCGTTCGCTCATTCTGACGGGCGTGTTGCGGCCCGGTGCGAAAATGCGAACCGCCGAATTGCAGGAACGGTTTGGGGTCAGCCTCGGCACCGTTCGGGAAGCGGTATCTCAGCTCATTTCGGAGGGCTTGGTGGTGGCCGAGGCGCACCGCGGATTCACGGTATCTCCCATTTCGGTGGCGGACCTCAAAGATTTGACCAAGGTGCGCATCGAAATCGAAAGTCTGTGTCTCACCTGGGCCATCCAACATGGCGACCTGGAATGGGAATCGCGAGTACTTGCGGCGCGCCATCGCCTGTCGAATACGTTCCGTGCGGTTGGCGGCCAGGTGACGAGCGACTGGACGTTGGCTCACGATGAATATCATCACTCTTTGGTCAGCGCGTGCGGAAGTCCGCGCCTGCTGCAGATTCGAAATCAGCTGTACGAGAAGAGCGAGCGCTACCGCAAGCTCGAACTGAGTCTGCCGCGCAACAGGGATTCCGAAGACGAGCATGCCAAGATCGTCGATGCGGTATTGGCCCGCGACGTGCCACGCGCCACGCGCTTGATGACGGCGCACATCTCGTTCACCTCCGATAATATCGTCAACGCCATGAAAAGCAGCGCCGCAGTCCAGCATGGCCGCGTGCGCGCTAACCTCTCGAAGAAACCCAAGTGGAAAGCCGAGGCGACTGCCGTCGATTGAGTAATGCCGGGAGCGCCCCGCCTAGCGGCGTACCAATACTCGATAACTAGGCCACCCGCCGTCCTGCGGCGAGCGGATGTACACCGGCCAAGATTGCTGCTTCAGCGGACGCTGTCTCGCTGACGCTGAGGCGTCTTGCGCGGGCGAGCTTTCGCCCGCTGCGGCCGACCGATTGAGGTGCGGGCTGTATCCGAAATCTTCTTGCGCATCGCCTTGACGATGTTTTCCGTGGTTCGCTCGATATGCGAACTCAAAAGCTGGGTGGCGACGGGAATGTTACGGTCGATGGCCGCCTCGGCGATGCGTTTGTGCTCGTCTTGAGGATCGCGATCCCGCGCAATCGCCGACTCCATCTTACGGTAGCGCTCACTGAGTTCGTAGAGCTGCTTGCGGATCAGCAATAAACGAGGGCTGGCGCACGCACTTGCCAGTGCGGTGTGATAAGTGTCGTGCGCCGCTATCCACGCAGGGCTGACGACGGAACGATCGGCACCGCGAAAGGTTTTGGCCAGGCGGTGGGAGGCCGCGATGACCTCGGACTCCCACTCCAGCTGCCCTAATTGCATCGACCAAGTCAGGCACAGCACCTCCACCTCGGTGCGTACGCGAGTCAGGTCCAGCAGGTCATCGATCGACATTGGAGTGACCGTATAGCCGCGGTGCGCTTCCACGCAGACCAGACCCTCCGCGATCAGCTGGGATAGCGCTTCACGAACCGCGCCGAGGCTCACCCCCATGCTCTGAGACACCTCTTGGGCCTTGACCTTGGAGCCGGGTGCAATGTCGCCGGCCAAGATCCGTGCGCGCAAGGTCTCGAAGGTCTCTCCCGATATGGTCTGGTCTTTGCCGGCTACTTTCACGGGCGCATCCTGGTATCGACAGCGTATGTCTGTCGGCTTTCACCCCACTATTCGATTCAGTCTATCCCAAAATAAGCCTTATTGTACGGCACAGATGCACTCGATCATCGCGGTCCGCAAGTTGCGCCCGGGTAATGAGCCTTGGGAATCCCGGTCAGCCGCGTTCGGCGAGGCCCCCTCCAAGCACTCGGTAGACCGTGACGTTGTTCTCGAACGCGGTCAAGCGCGTCGCCACGAGGGCTTTTTGCGCGCTATAAAGCGTACGTTGGGAAATCAGTGCGTTGAGAAAGGAGTCCGCCCCCTTGGAGTAACGTGCATCCGCGAGTCGATAGCCGGCCGTCGCGGCAGCCACGAGGGCCGACTGGGCCTTCAGCTGCTCTTGGATCGTGCCCCGCACGGCGAGGGCGTCCGACACTTCCCGGAATGCGGACTGCACGGCGAGTTCGTAGGCCGCGACATAGCCATCGCGCTGCGCCTTCGAATTGGCCAGACTCGCGGAATTGGCTCCTCCGGTGAAAAGAGGCATGCTCAGGCTTGGGGCCCACGACCAGACGGCCGGTCCACTGAACAGCTTAGACAGGGAGGAACTGGCGAGACCATCGCTGCCCGTGAGTGCAAGCGACGGAAAGAATGCCGCACGGGCGGCTCCGATGTCGGCATTTGCCGATTTGAGGGTGTGCTCTGCCTCCAGGATATCCGGGCGGCTCAGGAGCACATTGGACGACACTCCGGCGGGCACGTCGGCCAGCCAGTCTTCTTGTTTTTCAGACAACTCGATGGGGAATAGCGAATCGTCGATCGGGCTGCCTGCGAGGAGTTCGAGCGCGTTGCGATCCTGCGCAACGCTCGAGGTGAGGCTGGCGACGTCGGACGGGCTTGCTGATAAGTCGTCTCGGCCTGCTTGACGTCCACCAACGACGCGACACCGGCCTCGAGCCGGCTGCGGGTCACTTGCACGGTGCGTTGGGCGTTCTGCACGGTGCGTTGCGATATGCCCAGGGTGGTCTGATCGGCCGCGAGCGTCAGATAGGCCGTGATCGTCTCCGATATCAGGCTGATTCGTGCGGCACGGGCCGCCTCCCCAGTCGCCAGGTAGCTTTCGTACGCCGCCCGGGCAAGGCTGCGATGTCGACCGAACAGATCGATCTCGTAGGAACTCAACCCCACTTGCGCGGAATCATTCGTCATGGTCAGGGCCGAGCTGCCGCCGTCGGCATAGGGATTTAGGGTGCGCGATTTCTCCGCATCGACCGAGGCGCTGATCTGCGGGAACAGACCGCTTCGTTGAATGCGGTATTGCGCCCGGGCGGACTCGATGCTGCTGACGGCCTTGCGCAGATTGCGGTTATTGCGCAACGCCTGATCCACCACCTGTCGCAGCCTGTCGTCCTTCACGAAATCGCGCCATGGAATGTCCGCCGCGTTCACTCGACTCGACTGAAGCGGTGCATAGGCAGCGCCCGCCGGCCAGGCCGCCGGCGCGGGTGAGGCGGGGCGACGGTACGTGGGATCGAGGGAAATGCAGGCGGTCAGCCCCAGGGACGACACCAGCAGGGCGGTGCCTTTACGCATGCGATGCCTCCGCGTCGCCCGGCAGTTCCTGCGAATCCGACGTCTCGGTCGGAAACCACCGGCGCACCAACACAAAGAACATCGGTACGAAAAAAATCGCAAGAGCCGTCGCCGATAGCGTGCCCCCAACGATTCCAGTCCCGATGGCCATCCGCCCATTGGCGCCGGCGCCCCTCGACACGGCAAGCGGCAATACGCCCGCGACGAAGGCCAGGGAGGTCATCAAAATGGGACGCAGCCGGAGGCGCGCTGCATGCAGGGCGGCGCTGACCAAGTTTGTTCCCCGTCGATGGCGCTCTTCCGCGAATTCGACGATCAGGATCGCGTTCTTGGCCGACAACCCGATGGTGGTCAGCAGCGCTACCTGAAAGTAGATGTCGTTCGCCATTCCACGCAGGCTCGTGGCCAGAGCGGCGCCGACCACCCCAAGGGGATGACGAGCAGCACGGAGATGGGAACGAACCAGCTCTCGTACAGAGCGGCAAGGCACAAGAAAACGACGAGAACGGAGATCGCATAGAGCCTGGCTGTCTGGCTGCCGGCCAGGCGCTGCTGGTACGACAATCCGCTGAACGCGCCGCTCGACCCGGGCGCCAATCGGGCTGCCAACGCCTCGATCTCATCCATCGCCGCCCCGGAGCTGACCCCGGGGGCGGCGGCGCCTTGTATCGTATACGACGCCAGGCCGTTGAACCGGGAGAGCGTCTCAGGGCCGTTGATCCAACGCGTCGTCGCGAAGGCGGAGAAAGGCGTCATCCCGCCGCCGCTCCCGCGCACGAACCATTGACCCAGATCATCCGCCGAGGCACGCGTTCCGACGTCGCCTTGCATGTAGACACGTTTGATGCGACCGCGGTCGATGAAGTCGTTGACATAAGTCCCACCCCAAGCGGCGCTCAACGTCGAATTGACATCCGACAACGACAGCCCCAGTGAACCCGCCTTCGCCTGATCGATGTCGACCTGTAGCTGGGGTGTGTCGGCCAGCGATCCGAGGCGCACCGCCATGAGTTTGCTGTCACGGCCTGCGCTCACGAGCAGCGCATCGCGATTCGCCGCCAACGCCGCGCGGCTTGTTCCACCATTTGCAAGCAGCTGGAACTCGAACCCGCCGACTTGGCCAAGCCCCATGATGACCGGCGGATTGAGTGTGAATACCTGCGCATCGCGGATTGCGGACAAGGCCTTGGTCGCGCGCAGGGCGATGACATCGGCGCGACCGGCCGCACCATTTCGTTGACTCCAGTCCTTCAGCAGCACGAACATGCTGCCCGCATTTTGACCGCGGCCGGCGAAGCTGAATCCATTGACGGCCATGATGCCCTTGACGTTGTCCTTTTCGTCCCGAAGAAAATAATTTTCAATCTGGCGGGTGACCTCCTCGGTGCGCGACAAGGTCGCTCCGCTCGGCAGCATGAACATGACCAGGATGTTCCCCTGGTCCTCATCGGGGAGGAAACTCGTGGGTAAACGCAGGAACAGTACCGCCAACAGGCCCAGGATGACGCCGTACGCGATGATCCAGCGCAACGGCCGATCTATCATGCGGGTGACGCGGCTTTCGAGCGAGTGGCCGAAGCGAACGAGTGTGCGATTGAACCCCCCAAAGAGGCCCTGACCGACGCTCGCTCCGTGAGCAGGCCGCAACAGCGAAGCGCACAGGGACGGCGTCAGCGTCAGGGCGACGAAAACGGACAAAGCCATCGACGAGACGATGGTTACCGAGAATTGCCGGTAGATGACCCCGGTGGACCCGCCGAAGAAAGCCATCGGCAGGAACACCGCCGCCAGCGCCGTGGCGATTCCGATCAAGGCGCCGGTGATCTCCTGCATCGATCGCAGGGTGGCCTCGCGGGGCGACAGAGGCTCCTCTC
>Ga0182030_10019772_pt1 | contig 12774 bp, 8 predicted proteins | sample 812S3MmetaG_FD_121299 | JGI IMG/M metagenome (GOLD analysis project Ga0182030, IMG submission 121299) | Permafrost microbial communities from Stordalen Mire, Sweden - 812S3M metaG (Illumina Assembly) | ecosystem: Environmental > Terrestrial > Soil > Wetlands > Permafrost | place: Sweden... | reverse complement strand
GAGTATTTTTCAGATCCTGTTAATAGGGAGGCGGACAGTCTGAGTCTTCTGAAGCATTATGAGGATCACCCTGAAGCTAAGGATCGGATTGGTGAGCAATTTAGGGCTTATTATTCCAAACCTGATAATAAGAACAATCTCAGGGATCGTGTAACGAAGCAATGGGCAGATGGCGTGTTTAGAGACAGGATAAGTTCAATTCAGAGTGCCGCTGGTAAAAAGAGGGTTGCTAGAGAGCGGGGGGAGATTCCTGACGACAGGACGCCAGCTCAAATTCGAGAGTTGGCTCGTCAGAGGGAGAGACGCGCGGCGAAGAGATTGGAGGCCGTCCAATGAGCATTATGGCAACCATGTCTGGGATAGAGCAATACATTCAGCGCAAGAGGTCTCTGGGAATTCCTGTATTATTCAACAGATACAAGGTCTTAGTCCAGTTCTACAGGACGATCAATTCGACTGATGCCCAGATGACGATCCCAGCGGCGGCGTCCCCAGCAAACCTGGACTCAGTTTATAATTCGGTCTATGGGCCTTACGGAAATTCTGCTCCGGCTATCGATTCGGTCACTCATGCTCCAAATCAAGCTACATTCTCCGAATTCATCTTGTTTCCTCAGTATAATTGGTCTCCGGCAGATACGACATTCGCGGGCGATTTCTCTGACCATTACATCATTTCACCTGAAGTTACGGCGGTGCGTCCAGAGGATCGGTTCTTCATCACTCGTGATGATGGGATCGTCAAGGGTTGGAAGGTTGATGAGATTGACATGATTGGAATCACCTTGACCACGTATCGGAGGTGGAAGATCAGTGCAATACTTGATTCTCTTGGGACGGGTTAAAAAAGAGATCACCTTATATTTTCTGGATGTCTAGACGGATTAAAAAGAGGGGGAACATATGGCTCGCGTTCAATGTCACGAAGAATTCCATGAAATTGACGGTCGAATCCGTATTGAACGCGGTCAGACCATGAAGACTGAGGTTGCCACTCAAGAACTTCTCGACAGCGATATCTTCCACTCGGGTCCTGGCGTTCAGGCGAAGCACCCTGAGACTGGGAAATTTATGACTCCAAGACATTATACTGTCGGCGGATTCGATGCGGGCGGGATTCCGGGTCCTGACGGGAAGCTCGTCATGAAGCCTATCAAGTTGGGGGAAACCTTCAGCTATGTGGATTGGCATCCAGTGCGTGGAAAGGTTTTCCATGTCTACACTCTCGAAGACGATGAGACATGGAAACAATATCATCGTGATCAGGTAACGAATGATCTTGTGGAACACACAGAGCATCCTATGCATCACAAGCGTTGGCATATCCGGGGCGAATTTAAGACATGGGATGAAGCCGAAACGTTTGCGGCTACTCTCTAAAGGGAAGAAGGGGAAAATTCCATGAGTGCATATCTTGATCCGCAAATATTCAATGGGGGACTGACTGCCTTCCACAATGCGGCGACTACTGTTTGGATCGATTCTACACAGCCCACAAGTTATACCCAAGCTACCTCGACGTATGCTCTTGGTTCTAATGTGGTCGCGGCGGGTTCGGCGGTCGGCGCTCCCGCCTCTGGCTCTCCTTCTGGTCAGCAAGTCACTGTGGCGGCTGTCACGGCAGGCAATATAGCAACAACGGGGACTGCGGGATTCTACGGAGTGACTGATTCGACTTATTGCTATGCAGGAAATTCTATCTCAGCAACTCAGCCTGTGACTTCGGGGAATACCTTCACGCTGGGGAGCTTCACGATCACATTGCGCGGTACAACTTAATGGAGATGATTCCCCTCGTTTGTTTCACGAGGATCAGAGACTGAGGGGAGTAGTTCAGTGACTGTAGAAACTTCTGGAAAGCTCGCGGCTATAGCTCCTGTAGCATTTCCTTTAAAGACTCTTACAGATCTTCTTATAACACAGATCGAACCAAATGAGATTCTCACGCCAGCTTATGACCCAGATTTGAAGATCGAAAGCACGATCACTCAGGTCAGGGCGGTGCGCGCGGCTACAGCGACAGTTCCAAATGTTGACGGGAACGGGCAACCTCGTCTCATGCCAATCTTCGCATTTAAGACGGCTTCTCTGAAGAGGGGGGCCATGGGGCGGCGGGGGACACGCTTCTGTTCAATTCGCGATCCTAACAATGACAACCTCCAAGTCAATTTCTATGCAGTCCAGGGGCAGGTGGATGTTGGTTTTGCTTTCTTCCACAATTCTCTTCAGATGCTTGAAATGTATGAGGCTGCTTATATTTCTAAGGCGAGATTCTCTAATATTCGTCACATAGATGTCACGTATCCGGACCCCATAGGGACGATTCCATACTCAATTACTTGGGGGGATTTGGATGACAAGATAACGGCGAAGTCCCCTGTGGAGTATCAAGCAATGCTCGGGATTTTCAGGATTGAGGGCACTTTTATCGTCTTTGATGAATCAACGAATTTTCTCATTAATCAGATTAAGTTTGATATTATGGATTGGAATCATGCTGTTTATGGGTAAACTTTATTAGACCTGATAAGTAAGGAACAGGTATGACACCGGAGGTTCAATATGTCTACTATTGTAGATACTACATGGTATATTAATTACGGAAATGGAACCTCCACGGGTTATTATGCTCTCCAGCAATGGAAAACATCCTGGACTCCGACAGTCGGGACACTCGTTCGACAACTTTCCACTCCTGCGGTTAATAGTGAACGATGCTTCGTCTGTATCGTTTCTGGTGCAGTGGGGGGTTCAGAACCAGCTTGGGTCTTGACTAGGGGTGCGAAGACCCCTGATGGCAGTGCGACATGGATGGAGTGTACTGGTCAGGCATCTGTTAATGGGGATAGCACTAATACTACTGTGTGGACGGTGGTTAAGAGTCTCGCAATAAATATCGGTCAGATCGTGAAGGATGTTGCGGGGGATTACTATTTCATTTGTACTACGGCTGGGACCACAGCGTCAACAGAACCTACGTGGAATAAGACTGCTGGATTGCCTACAAATGAGAATAGCGGGCCGGTTGTCTGGACTTGTATTGGAGCTATCTCTACATTCTCGGCAACTTGGGCGGCCCCTCATGCGCGTCTTGTTAATGCTTTTACAGCTACTTGGGGTGCGGCTGGGAATCAGTTCTTTGTCGGAGATAATCACGTAGAAACTCAAGCCGCTGGGATGTTCATTACTTCCCCTAGCACTGCTATTGCATATTGTTCGGTTCTTTGTGTTGATCATACTGTAGCTGTTCCTCCAGGCTCTTCAAGTTTAAAAACTACGGCATCCATCTCTACTACTGGTGCAAATACGTTGACTTTGGGGAACGGGGCTTATTATTACGGGATTACCTTTAATTCGGGTAGTGGGGCTACTAACACTGTATTAAGTTTTTCACAGGGCGCAGTAACTCCTACTGTTTTAGATAGTTGTGTTCTTGCCAAACTAGGAACTACAGCAGCGACGGGAGCTATTGATTTAGGTTTTTTCTATGCCAGTTATGCGGGTGCTACTGGGGAGATTATTTTGAAGAATACTTCTCTTCAATTTGGAAATGTTGCTGATAGTCTATCAATGGGGGGTACTATCCGGTGGATTAATTCTACAGCTTTGGTTGGTTCTATTATCCCTAATTATTTTTTTAAAACCCTTGGGGATCTCGCAGGGAATATTTGGATAGAGGGGGTAGATTTTACGGCTCTTGGATCAAATACTCTACTGAATACTGGGGCTTGGGGTTGGACAGTTTCATTCATTAATTGTAAATTTCCAACAGGAATGCTTGTTGCTCCTTCCACTGGACTTGCAGGTAATGGGACATATATTGACGTAATCAATAGTGATAGTTCGGCTACTAATTATATGAATTCTCGTTATTGCTTAGCAGGCTCTCATGTTTCTAACATCTCGGTTATTCGAACAGGCGGGGCATCGGATGGGGCAACCCCCATTTCCTGGCAGATTTCTACACTTACATCTTGTTCATGGGGTATACCTCTTCGATCAATGCCAATCTCTATTTGGAACTCTATACTATCTACAAATAGGATTGTCACCCTTTATGGAATCTGGAATTCTGCATCCCTTCCTAACAATGATCAAATTTGGATCGATACTGAATATTTAGGGTCTTCAGCAACCCCCATAGCTTCTTTATCTACAGAGACTAAGGCCAATATCCTCGCTAGTGGGGTAGCTCTTGGGGGAGACTCTGTCTCACAATGGGGTTCTGCCGCGACAGCGAGACTGAACAGTCAGTCTTATTCACTCGGCAACATCATCTATGTCGCATCAGCCACTAACACAGGCGGGATCTTCTTCTGCACAACGGCAGGAACTTCGAATTCCACTCTTCCGGCAGCATATGCAAGCGCGACGGATGGGACTTCTGTGACAGATGGAGGAGCAACCTTCCGTGCTGGTACTCGCTTTACCTTGACTACAACACTTTCATCTCCTCAACCTGCTATGGTTGGCTACATTCGAGTAGTTATCAGAGTTGGTTTGCCATCTTCGACATTCTATGTTGATCCCCTCATAACATTGGGGTAGGAATATGGCAAGTTCAGCCTTAGTTGGATCTCAAGGCGGGGGCTATTTGAATGGGACCTCGAAGAATCTACAATATAGTACGATTCTTTTAGGGAATTATGTTGATCCATCTTCTATTCCCTTTTTAGTGATTTCTATCTCTTCTTCTGGATCGGAACTTGGGACTCCAGTCCTCAATCAGGTTGATGCTCTCATTGCCACGGCAATAGCATCATCGGTCTCAACGCTATACACGCCTACTTTAGTTCTAAATGATGTCCTAACTGCATCTGCAATAGTCTCATCGGTCTCTATTCTGGGGACTCCCGCTATATTTATCCCAAATAATATTCTTTTAACAGGGGATGTAATTCTATCAGCGGGGGTCTCGACACTCGGGATTCCTGTATTTGTTGGGATTAGTGATCTTTCTTCTGCATCTTCTATAATCTCATCGGATGTTTCTGTTCTTGGAAATCCATTACTTACTTCGATTTGTATATTTTCTTCTATAGCAATAATCTCAGGGGGTGTTTCTTCCTTAGGGACCCCGATTCTTGCGCATTCCACAGGTTTATCAAGGAGTTCTATTCTTGTTGGATCACAGGGGGGATCTTTCTTAAATGAGAATAAGGGGAATCAACAAGGTAGCACATTTTTATTTGGGTCTTATGTCAATGCTGAGGCTTCTTTTCCCTTGGCATTGCCAATTATTTCGGTGGCATCCTTCCTTGGGAACCCTGTATTAAATCAGATTGATGTTCTCTCTGCATATCCAATAATCTCAGCGGATGTTTCTGTTTTGGGTGTAGCTAGTTGGCTTAATATTCTTTCTCCCTCTCCCATCTTGTCTGCGGATGTATCCTCCCTTGGGATTCCAGTAATTAATCAGGTTGATTATTTCTTTGCAACCTCAATTCTGTCTGGGATCTCGATTCCTGGAATTGCTGCCTTTGTCAATTCCCTCTCTGCGATCTCGATTCTGTCTTGGGTCTCTGTTTCAGGAAATCCCGATTTTCAAGCTTTTCCGGATATCCTCATCAGCGAGACCACGTTCACGAGGGTCGGGGAGGGTGTTCCTGTATCGGTTGGGGATGGTATTTTTGGGGAAAAATCTCCGACTAATCTGATTGTGCCTGCCATCTCTGGGACTGAAAAAGTGGGATATCTTCTAAGCTCCTCGACAGGAACATGGTCGGGTTCCCCCGCATTTGGTTATCAATGGATCTGGGCTGATACTGGAGCGGGTATCTCAGGGGCTACCTCTTCGACATATGTTCCTCAGTCTACAGATGAGGGACATACTCTAGCTATCAAGGTGACTGCGACGAATCCCTACGGGTCCCTCAGTGTGACATCGAGATCAACATTTTTTATCCCTCCTGTTTTGATTGTGGTCCCTGTTAACTCCGCTCTTCCAGTCATAACGGGAACAGTGTCTGTGGGAAATACTTTGACAACTACCACGGGTACATGGTCGGGTTCCCCCGCATTTGGTTATCAATGGATCTGGGCTGATACTGGAGCGGGTATCTCAGGGGCTACCTCTTCGACATATGTTCCTCAGTCTACAGATGTTGGGCATACCCTCGCTGTAATTGTCAGGATTATCAATTACCCTGGAGCAATCTCTGTAACAAGTTTACCTACTTCGGGGGTTATTACATCAGGGGTCTTTTGGATCGGATTTAATATAGAGGGCATGGAAGGAGGTGGTCCGTACCCTGGATCGCTCGGAACGAATTACTTTACCCCTTCTGCTGCGGAGGGGCAACTCGGTCAGGTTAAGGGTATGTACGCCGTGCGCCTCCCGATTCAGTGGGAGCAGGCGCAGCCTACCCTCGGGGGTGCTCTGAATATGACTTATATTGGTCAGATACAGAGCGCAGTTGGGATGCTCTACTCTTATGGTATGAAGGTGATGCTCGATGTCCACAACTTCGGCGGTCGTGTAGAGGGGAAGATTGGGGGAGGGACGGTTACTGTAGATCACTTCTCAGGCTTCTGGGCACTCATGGCCGCGCAGTTCGTGGGCAATCCTGGTATCTTGAGTTATGATATAATGAACGAGTGGTCAAATATGCCGAGTTCGGCAATCTGCCCGGAGGCGAATCAGGCGGCGATTACTGCGATAGGAGCGGTAGATCCGGTAGTGCCAATCTTCGTTGAGGGAGATAACTACTCAAGCGCGTGGTCATGGCGAACGTATAATGAGGGTCTCTCTACACTCATGAGCGCGGGCAATCCCCTCATCTTCTCGGCTCACATATACTTTGATCACGACGACTCGGGTACGAATGGGAACTGGGATACAGATATCTTAGTTGCTGGTTCAGCACCTCCAGGGCTCAACCTCAATACAATGATTGGGGTTGAAAGGATCACTCCATTTGTAAATTGGTGTCAGACTTATGGGGTGCAGGGAAATATTGGGGAATGCGGTATTCCTCAGGGATACGGGGATAACGTAAATTGGGCGACCTGCGCGACGAATATGCTGACTTACCTCCAAGGGAATGACATATCGATTTTCTTTTGGGCTGCGGGACCCGCGATAGGTAGTTATTTCATGAGCTTAGATCCGTATTTAGGTCAGCAGTCGATGTCGTGGCCCTACATACAGGCGTTCACTGGATCGCAGGATGAGCCTAATCTTTACTTTTTGTCTCTCGGGGGTCCGCTTAACGGCTTAGGTCCTCCGACTGATGCTTACTGCACGATTGGGGTGGCTTCTGCGCCGTTTACCATAGAGTATCGTGGGAGTATCACGGGGCTCGTGGTCACGCCGAGTGACTGGGGGCTTGGTGGGACGTTCACTCCATCAATCTTGACGCTCTCTGGGATCAATCCAATCGGGACCTTCACGTATACGCCCGTTGCTACTGCCTCGATTCAGATCTCTGCGACGAATAATAAGGGGTTGGTAAATCCGCCAGCGATTGGGCTCTCAACGCTAACGGATAACTTTGTCGGGTTGGGGATTGCTCCGACGAATGTCTATGGTCTGTATCTTTTATACACTGCATACATAGGTCCGGTGGTACGCCTCCAGCGTGCTATCGACGGTGCGCAGATGGATTTTTACTTCAACTCTCTTGGGAATCTTCCAAGGCAGGCGATTCAGACTTGGGCTAGCTCGCTCTCTATACAGGTCGTGAAGATATATGACCAGAGTCCCGCTGGGAACCACATTGTATTCTCGGCTGGGGTCCCAACTTTGACGCTGTCGAACGCAGTAGGTTATCCGGAGATTAATATTCCATCTGGGGCGCATGCGTCGTTCAGTACGCCTTCTAACGGGCAGACACTTCAGTCTATTCTAGCTAGGTTCAACCAGAGTTCGTCCAGTAATACGAGTAGCTTGCTTCGGCAAGACTGGTACACGGGGCCGTTCGGGTTTGGGCAGACGTACTGGATCTACAGCACGGGGTACATCGGGAATGCGGGGAAGAACGGGGGACCGACAGGGATCAATGTCACCGTCAACGTTGGTGTCGTCTTAGGTGAATATCACGACTACGCTGGGACATATCAGTCGGGGGTCACGAATGGAATTCAGACATATGTAGACGGGGTGCCATATGCCCAGGGTACTTGTACCTATACGTTGAACGCTGCATATGCGAGTAATAGTACCGAGATATTCTACTTCGAGTATGGAGGGGCCTGGATAGGGCAGTGGCAGAGTACGATATTATTCGAGGGTCTCGCGCTCACAGAGGCCCAGGTCCAGGCATTCGTATCAGCAGATACGACATACTATTCGACGCCGCTACCTGATTCTTTATCAGCAGTTTCTCCTCTGATCACGGGGACGAAGGCCGCGCAAGAGGCTTTCTCTGGGTATCTCTCTTTTCCGTTCGCTGCTGTCACCATCAGTGATACGAACTCGGGTGTACCTACGGACAGTGTTATGATCACTTTGACTGGTGTCGGGGGGACGCTCGCGGGGACTGGGTTGAGCGGGTCTGGCCCTTACACGATATCTGCGGCATCAGCGGCTGCGATTACGGAGATCTTACAGTCGTTGAACTTTACACCTTCTGGAACACTAGGTTCAACGACGAACTTTGAGTTGCAGGTTTCTTCTTCATCCGGGACTAACGCGGTTGACACGACGACTTCTGTTGTGGTCACAGCTTATATAGCAGATACGCCGCTCGTGGCACCCTCCGGGACTTTCACGCCGCGCAATTATTTTGGTGTTAACATAGCTGGCGGTGAGCAGTCCCTTACTTCGATACGCCCTTACGGGTGGGACTATATCTATCCTAGGGCTCTCGAAATAAATTACTACGCATCTCTGGGGATGGGTCTCATCCGAATGCCGGTGGCCTCGCAGAGGATTTACCAGATAGCTTATGGGCCGATGAACGCGACTCAGATGGGATACATGGAGACTGCGATTCAGGCGGCGTTCGCAGCTAATATGTATGTCGTCATAGATCCGCACGACTACGGTGGCGTATGGGATAGTCGCATCAACGGGACACGCATTATCGGGGTTGATGCTGAGGGGACTCGGCTCTTCGCAGATATGTGGTCTCGTCTCGCGACGATCTTCAAGAATTATCCGAACGTTATATTTGGTCTTGAGAATGAGCCTTCGAAGGCCGGTCAGACAGCGGCACTTTGGGTCGGGGGGGCGGCGTCAGCAGTTGCCGCGATACGGGCGGCGGGGGCAACTCAACTCATCACGCTTCCGGGTGTCAATTGGACGAATGCGTATAGCTTCGTATCGAACGGGAGTGCGGCGGCGTGGCTCTCTCAGATAGCGGCGGGGATCGACCCGCTCAACAATTTTGTATTTGAAGTCCACGATTACATGGATTCAGACAGCTCGGGTACGCACCCAGCTTGCGACATCACCGTGGGGACGACGAGGCTCACGGCGGTGACTGCGTGGGCGGCAGCCAACGGTGTTAAACTCTGGCTCGGTGAGTGCGGGTGGTCTCCTGATCCGTATAATAGTACGGTGACGAACTGCTTATCTCAGTCGGAGCTTGTGATGGCGTACTTGAACGCCAACCAAGCTCAGTGGTTGGGGATGGCGTACTTTAACGGCGGGTCGTGGCTCTATTACATGGGGTACATGTACTTTTGCGGTCCTGTGGGGATGCCTAATAACAGCTACGCGGGTCCGTACACGCAATCTCAGCAGATGACGACTTTGCTGGAATACATGTGGTAAAGATGGGAAACCTATAGGGATCTCAGTTCTTATTCTTTAGAATTTTGGACACCTGATAGCAACCTAATTAGAAAAACTATTTAGGCGGCGGGATTATAAGCGTAGGGGAAGAATAACATGGCTGAGAAAAAGCTTTTGACCAGACATCTGAGCGAGACTATCGGAACCCTGGTTTCTCGGCTGACTTATCCGGTCGTCATTCCGTATGCGAAACCAAAGAATCAGGTTATCCCTTCAAAGTTTCCGCCAAGAGCGGTCACTCATTCTAAGGTTCTGCATGTCATTTTCAAAGAGCATCCGGAATCAATTCGTATTTCTGCACGTGGGAAGACGAGATCAGACATTATTAGAGGTCTTTTGCCCATCAAGCCGGGGACAACGACCTTAGACCTTCCAGTGGGCGTCATTTTCGTTCCAAACAAAATTTCTTAATTTCTAGTGTAGCAGGTCGTCAATTTTCTTGAGGAGTATTTGATATGGTCGGTGGAGCAGCCAAGGTTATTCCAATTGAAGTTGATATCTCTGCGTATGCCAATGCTACGGGAGGCGTCTATTTGGCAGCGGCGGGTCCGTTCCTTCGTGGTCCAACGACTCCTCAGCTCATGACAAATCCGGTTCAGTTTTTGAATACCTATACTCCGCTTGGAACGCTCCTTGCTGGGTATGATTCAGCATATTGGGAGGTCATGAACCTCTTAAGCTATTCCAATTTGATTTGGGTCATCCGTGCGACAAGCACTCTTAGTCCTCCTCTTTTTGCTGGCGCTTATATCCGTGCGAATACCTCGGCTTATGCAAACGGGCCGGTCGAGTTCGGCATTGAGAGTATCACTGCGGATTATGATCTGAACCAAGCTGACGGGCGTCCTGTCCTTGCAGATTCAGTTGTAACCTTTGATAGCAATGAGAATTGGATCACTGTCCCAGCGACCCTTTATGCAGCTCTTGAGACTGCGGATACGGTCACTCTGACGACTACCAGCACGCTCCCAATCGGTTTCTCTCTGTTGACGACATATTATGTCTTTTTACCTCCTGGGGCTCCAGCTAACAAGATTCAGCTTTGTGCTTCTTCTGAGTTGGCATATGCGGGTGAGGCAATTGCTATCACTTCCTATGGTATTGGAACTCATACGATCACTGTCACTTCAAAGGATGTCCAAGATACATTTACGGCGAATTATAACACAGACATTCTGACGGTCAATAATGTTTTGTATAATACTCTGGTGACAGGAGATGCGGTTACTGTTTCCAATGCAGGTGGCGCCCTCCCAACGGGTCTTACTGGGGCGACGTATTACGCGATTGTTACGGCGACATCGCAGCAAATTCAACTTGCTAGCAACCCTAACAATGCGGTAGCCACGACTCCAATTCCGGTCACTTTTTCGGACAACGGCACTGGCACTCAGACTTTGAGGATCACAAACAAGACTGTGGTTGGCACCTTCACTGTTGATCAATCCAATGGGACTCTGACGGTTGTTTCTGATTGGTATTCTTGGGCAAAGACGGGGGATGAGGTTAATATATATGAATCTGGGACGGCAACGGCTCCAGATACGCTGACTTTTGGCACTACTTATTACCTCTATAAGACCCCAACTTTGAATAAGGTTGCTCTGGCGACGACTCTTATCAATGCTCAGAATGGTGTCACTATTGACATCAGTAATCCGGGGTCTGGCACTGTTCTGATCAATAATATGTCAGCAACCTCTCTGGATACGCTCTCGGAGACGGATGAGAAAGTTCTTCTCATTTATGCAACGAGCGCTGGCGCTTGGGGTGATGGCGTATCCATCACTTTGACGAATTATGCGACGAATCCACAGCTCGTCAAAGAGCCCGGAACTTTCCTCATTCAAGTTTATTATAATGGCGCTGCGGTCTCGGGGGAGAGTTGGACTTGCTCTCGCGATCCAACTCAGAAGAATCTTCAGAACCAAGCGATGTACGTCGAAGATGTCTTACAGGCTTCTCAGTACATCAGCGCCGTGGACAATGTCTCGGTCGCAAACACGATCAATCCAAAGGATCAATTGACGCCACTCGGCCTTTTCTATGGCTCAGATGGTGGCACGGTCACTGACGGGGATATGAATAATGCTCTGAATCAGGTTAGCAATTCTAATAACTATCCATTGAACATTGTGACTGACTCGGATTGGACAACTCCTTCATATCACACGAATATCATCAACCTGTGTGATGCGACTCAGGGGGGACGCGGGGATTGCGCCTTTGTCATTCAGACCCCATACGAGACTGAGATCAATGCAGAGTATCTTGCAGCTATCGAGGATTACAAGCTCTCGGTTCTGAACTCGGTGTCGAGCTACGGCGGAATCTACACTCCACATATTCTGGTCGCTGACAATTACAACAGTCGGAATATTTGGCTCTCTGGAGCGTCATTCGTGGCGGGCAAGATGGCTGCGCAGTGGCAGACTCAGCAACCATGGCTTCCTTCGGCTGGTATGAAGCGCGGCGTCATCGACGGACTCGGTGTCTCTGTCATTCTTTCGGACGGGGACATGGATTCTCTGTATGACAACAATATTAATCCTATCCGTTGGAAACGCGGCTCGGGGATCATGATTTGGGGTCAGAAGACACTCCAGACTCGTCAATCTGATTTGAGCTACATGAACGCTAGGGTCACTCTATGCGTCATCAAGCCTGCCATCACAGCGTTGCTGGAACAGTTCCTGTTCGACATGAACACGCTGTCCAACACGACAGGCACACGGGCATTGATCAATGCCGTCATCACGACATACATGAACAATGTCGTGGCGAACGGGGGCTGCTATGACTTCAAGGTCATCTGCAATTCGACAAACAACTCGGCCTTTGATGTCCAGAGCCACACTCTGAATGTCTGGTTGCTGGTCCATATCACGGATGATATTGAATATATACCGTTTTCGATAGGCGTCGTAGGCTTCAGCATCAGTTTTGATATTGCTCAGGGTTTACTCTGATAGGGTATTCCTTCTAATTTGAGACCTAATATTCCCCCCTATATTGTAACAGATATCGGGGGGATT
>Ga0182030_10019771_pt1 | contig 12774 bp, 10 predicted proteins | sample 812S3MmetaG_FD_121299 | JGI IMG/M metagenome (GOLD analysis project Ga0182030, IMG submission 121299) | Permafrost microbial communities from Stordalen Mire, Sweden - 812S3M metaG (Illumina Assembly) | ecosystem: Environmental > Terrestrial > Soil > Wetlands > Permafrost | place: Sweden... | reverse complement strand
GCGCGCTGCAAACCGGCGAGATCGAGATCGCGCCGCTCGCCTTCATGCGCGGCCGCACCCTGACCAACGCCGCCATCATTCTGGACGAGGCGCAAAACACCACGTCGATGCAGATGAAGATGTTCCTGACGCGGCTCGGCGAAAACAGCCGCATGATCATCACCGGCGATCCCAGTCAGGTCGACCTGCCGAACGGCCAGACCTCGGGCCTCGCCGAAGCGGCAAAACTGCTCAATGGGGTCGAGGGCATCGCCCAGGTGAAATTCACGGCCGAGGACGTCATCCGCCACGAACTGGTGGCGCGGATCGTCGCGGCCTATGAAGGATTGCCGCAGCGGCCGGCAACCAGCAAGCCCTGATGCTGAAATCGTCCGCCGAGCGCGCGCTGGGAGCGATTTCCCGTCGCCAACGAAATTCTGGACCGATGGCGCTTTTTGCCCTTCCCGTCACCGAGGTTCTCGTCGTCGCCGACGGCTGGCGGAGCGAGCCCGATGTCGAAGCCGTCATCCATCGCGCCATCGCAACCGCGGCCGAGATCGTCCATGCGGGAGGCGGAGATACGGGACGCGGCGAAGCCGAACTCGCCGTCATGCTGACCGACGACGCCGGAATTCGCACGCTGAACAGCAACTGGCGCGGCATCGACAAACCGACCAACGTGCTGTCGTTTCCGGCCTTGCAACCGACCGGCGCAGGCGGTCCCGACGATGCGCCGCGCATGCTCGGCGACATCGCCATCGCCTACGAGACGACGCGCAAGGAGGCCGATGACGAACAAAAGCCGTTCGATCATCATCTGAGCCACCTGGCCGTCCACGGCTTCCTGCATTTGATCGGTTACGATCACGAAAACGACGGCGACGCCGAAGCGATGGAAGCTCTCGAGCAGGAGATCCTGGCGCAACTCGGCATTCCCGATCCGTATGCGGATCGTGATCCCGATGCGGATCGGGAACGGACGGACTGAGATGGCGGACTCCGAACCGATCCACGACAATCCGCGCAACACCCGCAACCTGCCGGCGGTGGTGCAGGCGCGCGAGGTGATGCGGCCCGCCGCCGACAACTGGCTGACCCGCGCCATCCGCACGCTGTTCGGATGGAAGCCGGGATCGGTCCGCGACGATCTGCAAGTCGTGCTCGATGCCAGCACGCCGGACGAGGTGGGATTTTCCGCCACCGAGCGCACCATGCTGCGCAACATCCTCGGCCTGCACGAACGGCGCATCGCCGACGTGATGATCCATCGCGCCGATATCGTCGCGGTCAAGCGCGACATTCCGCTTGGCGAATTGATGAGCCTGTTCGAAAGTGCCGCGCATTCGCGTCTGGTGGTCTACAACGAGACCCTCGACGATCCCGAGGGCATCGTTCACATCCGCGACCTGCTGGCGTTCATGACCGCAAGGGCGCGCGTGCCCGATACCGGCAAGACCAAGCGAAAGAAGCCCTTCCCCGCCGGTCTCGACCTGCGCGCGGTCGATCTGGCGCTGCCGCTCGCCGATGCCAACATCATCCGAAAGCTGCTTTTCGTGCCGCCGTCGATGCGGGCGATCGATCTCTTGGCGCAGATGCAGGCCTCGCGCATCCATCTGGCGCTGGTGGTGGACGAATATGGCGGAACCGACGGCCTGGTATCGATCGAGGACATCGTCGAACAGATCGTCGGCGAGATCGACGACGAGCACGACAGCGACGAGCCGCCGGCGATCGTGCGGCAGGCGGACAATTCCTTCATCGCCGACGCGCGCGCCAGTCTCGACGACGTCCGCTCGGTGATCGGCGAGGATTTCGTCACCGGCGAAGCCGGAGAGGAAGTCGAGACCCTTGGCGGCTATCTCGTGACCCATGTCGGCCGCCTGCCGGTGCGCGGCGAGGTCATTTCCGGCCCCGGCAATTTTGAAATCGAAGTGCTCGATGCCGATCCGAGGCGCGTCAAGCGCCTGCGCATCGGCACGCGCAAGGACCGCTCCGCGCTGCGCCCGCAGCGTGACGTCCGCCGCCGCGAAGCCGCGCCGGAAACCAATGCGCCACAGGCCAATGACAATACGAGCCCGCCAGCCAGCGATGGAGCCGGTTCGCAGTGAGAACCGCAGGCAGCGTCCGCGCGATCGGTCTTGCGATCATCCTGTCATGGGGATGGAAGCGCGCGGCCATCGCGCTCGCCGCCGGCGTGCTGTCGGCGCTGGCAATGGCGCCGTTCAATACCTGGCCGGTGCTGTTCGTGACCTTTCCGGTGATGGTCTGGTTGCTTGACGGCGCCGGCGCCGGGCGCCTGCGTGGCGTGCCGGCGGCGGCGATGGCCGGCTGGTGGTTCGGCCTCGGCTATTTCGTGCCAGGACTGTACTGGCTCGGATATGCGTTCCTGGTCGATGCACCGACCTTCGCGTGGCTGATGCCGTTCGCCGTGCTGGGCCTGCCGGCCTATCTCGCGCTGTTCACCGCCTTCGGCTTCGCGCTGGCGCGCCTGATCTGGACCAGGGATGCCTCACGGGTGGTCGCGCTCGCAGCCAGCCTGACGTTGAGCGAATGGCTGCGCGGTCACGTGCTGACCGGCTTTCCCTGGAACGCGTTCGGCTACGCCCTGACCGAACCGCTGGCGCTGGCGCAGACCGCCTCGCTGATCGGCCTGTGGGGCCTGACATTCCTGAGCGTGGCGATCTTCGCCAGCCCCGCGGTACTGATCGATGGAACCTCACGCGGACGAAGACCCTGGATCGCACCAATGCTGGCGTTGCTGCTGCTCGTTGCGATGGGAATTTTCGGCGTGGTTCGGCTGGCGCTGCAGCCCACCGCGATGGTCGCAAACGTCAAGCTGCGCATCATGCAGCCGAACCTGCAGCAGGATGTCCGGTTCAATTACGCCGCCAAGGCGGAGGTGATGCAGAAATATCTGGCGCTCTCCGATCGGGCGTCCGGACCGCAATCCACCGGCGTGCGCGATGCCAGCATCCTGATCTGGCCGGAATCGGCGTTCCCGTTTTTCCTGACCCGCGAAGGCGACGCGATGGCGCAGATCGCCGACCTGTTGCCGAAGGGCACGGTCCTGATCACCGGCTCGGTGCGCGCGCCCGATCTGCCGCCCGGCACCAAGATCACGCGCGCCTACAATTCGATCTACATCATCGATCACGACGGCAGCGTATTGTCGATTTACGACAAGCTGCATCTGGTGCCGTTCGGCGAATATCTGCCTTACCAGGATTTGATGGAAAAACTGGGCTTCGTGCAGCTCACCAAGGTCCAGGGCGGATTTATTCCGGGCGCGCGACGCCGCACCATGGAACTGCCGAATGCGCCGCGTGCGCTACCTTTGATCTGCTATGAGGCAATCTTTCCCGGTGACGTTGCGGCGCGCGACGATCGCCCGGGCTGGATCGTCAACCTGACCAATGACGGCTGGTTTGGAATCTCGACCGGCCCCTATCAGCATCTGCAGCAGGTGCGCCTGCGCGCGATCGAGGAGGGGCTGCCGGTGGTTCGCGCAGCAAACACCGGCATTTCCGCCGTGATCGATCCGTTGGGGCGCATTGTCGCACGGCTCGGTCTCGGCCTCGAAGGCGTGCTCGATTCCGGCCTGCCGTCCGCGATTCCGCCGACGATTTATGCACGCGCCGGCGACATTCCCGCCGCGACCATCGTTGTCGCCGCCCTTATTTTCGTCATCCGGCGGCGCGTCGCCAAGCGGACGTCCTGACGCTGGCGAATTCATCGTCCGGTATCCGGTCACGGCGGCGATGCCGGCAAGCGGAAATCCACCAGTTGACAGATCGACTGTCGAATTCGCATTCTGGCGCGCTCGTTGAGAACGGACCCAGTCCATAACTTGCTCCCCAGGGGTGTCGGAGATGTCGACCAAAGCGCCCAACCCTGTTGACAGATATGTCGGCAGTCGTGTGCGCATGCGCCGCATCATGCTGGGCATGAGCCAGGAAAAGCTCGGCGACGCGTTGGGGCTGACCTTCCAGCAAGTTCAGAAATACGAGAAAGGCACCAACCGGGTCGGAGCAAGCCGCATTCAGCAGATCTCCGAAATACTCCGGGTCCCGGTATCGTTCCTGTTCGAGGGAGGACCCAGCGGCACCGCGAACGCCGAAGGCGTCACCGAAGGGGCCTCGCCGGCTTACGTTTCCGATTTTCTGGCGACCTCCGAAGGGCTGGCGCTGACCCGCGCGTTCACCCGCATCACCGATGCCAAGCTTCGGCGCAGCATTGTCGAGATGGTCGAGCAGATTGCCGCGCGCGAAGGGCCGGACAAGCGCTGAGCCCGACCGTTTCGGTTTGAGCGACGTCGAAATCTGGAATAAGCCGACATTTCCCGCGCGAGCGCCACGTCGCTTGCGCGCGCGAAACGAAGGATCAGACGCTGCGATGAGTGTCATAACCCGCGAGCCGGCAAATCGCGACGCATCGTCCGATGACGCCGTTCACCCGCACGGTTCGTTTTTCGGTCGCCGCAAGGGCCACAAACTCCGCGCCCATCAGGCCGATCTGATCGAGCATCTGTTGCCGCGGCTTTCGCTCGACATCGGCGCGCCACATCGGCCTGATCTCGCGGGGCTGTTCGACCCGCCGGTCGATGTCGTCCGCCTCGAGATCGGATTCGGCGGCGGCGAGCATTTGATCGCCGAAGCGCGCGCCTTTCCGCAATCCGGCTTCATCGGCTGCGAGCCTTACGTCAACGGCATGGCAAAAATCCTGACGCAGATCGAAGCCCATAACATTGGCAACATCCGGCTGTTCGCGGGCGACGCCGCCGAATTGCTGGCATGGGCGCCGCCGCACTCGCTGGCGCGGATCGATCTGATCCACCCCGATCCGTGGCCGAAGCGGCGGCACTGGAAACGGCGCTTCGTGCAGGACTCAACCATCGCCGCGATGGCGCGCGCCCTCAAGCCGAACGGCGAATTTCGCTTCGTCAGCGATATCGACGATTACTGCGCATGGACGCTGGCGCATCTTCTGCGCTCGCCCGATTTCACCTGGACCGCGGAGCGGGCCTCCGACTGGCGGCTGCCGTGGACCGATTACACGATGACGCGATACGGACACAAAGCCGAGCGCGAAGGCCGCCGCGCGGCGTATCTGCGGTTTCGGAAAGTGGGCTGAAGCCGGATCTTAAATTCCGTCATGGCCGGGCTCGTCCCCGCCATGACGATTCACTTCGCCTGCTCGCCCATCCGCGCTTTCCGGACATCGGTCGCTTCCCATACCATGCGCTTGCCGCGCTCGCGGCCGAGCAATTCGATCGGATCGCGATTGTCGATGTGCCCGAACTGTCCCTTGTAGACGCTGTAGCCGCATAGCTCCTGCAGCCGGCGCGGAAACCGGCGTGCGGTTTCAAGCGGAATGCCGAGTTGCAGGTTTTCCTGCTGCCGCATCCAGCCCCAGCAATAGGCGCAGGAAAGCGCAAAACGCCGGTCGCCGCTGGTGTTGGCGCCGCCGCCATGCCAGAGCGCGCTGTCGAACAGCATCACGCTGCCGGCCGGCATCGTCGCGGTGACGGCATCGTAGTCCTTGCCGTATTCCGGCGAGCAATCGTATTTGTGGCTGCCCGGCAAAATTCTTGTCGCGCCGTTATCGTCCCTGAAGTCCGACAACGCCCAGATCGCATTGAGGGTGATCGGGACGTGCGGCCGCGGCAGCGGAATCAGTTGGGTGTCCTCATGGATCGGCTGCGCCTCTTGGCCCGGACCGAGCACCAGCGAGCACAGCGAAGACAGCAGGCATTCCTTGTCCAGCACGCGCTCCACCACCGGCAGCAAATTCCGGTGCAGCGGAACTTCCCAGAAAATGTCGTCATAGGTCAGAAGATTGTTGATGCGGACGGTCTTGAAACCTTCGAACGACGTCGTCGCATAGCCGAGACCATGGTCGCGCTCGGTGCGCAGCAACGCCTGCTTCAATCCCTCGACCAGGTCGGCGGCGACGGCGCGCTCGATCACGGTGAATCCGTCGTCACGGATCTTGTCGGCATGGAACCGCACGTCGATTTCGCCCGGCATCTCGATCTCCCGAAGGCGCTGTGCCGCGCCGTTGCCGACAGCATAGCGCGCTGGCTTTCCTATTGGGAGAGGGTTGGGCTGTTTCCGCCAATGCGGGACGGCCTCAAATCAGGCCGATTCGCGGGTCTGCCAGAAATTAACCACCCGCTCCGCGGTCGAGGGCATCAGGCGCGCGAAATTCACACGCACGTTCTCGATGTCGGTTGGCGAGGGCACCCGGGCCGGGCCAAGCCGGAGCAGGATCAAGGCGCGCACGGTGGCCCATTCAAGACCGACCGCCTTGCCGACGATCAGGACCGGATCGTGGCGGTCACCCGAAATCAGGCGGTCGAGCGTCGCGATCTTCACCGCCGACAGGGCTGACAGGGCGGCAATCGATTCCTCGTATTTGTGAGCCTTGGCAAAGCCGAGCAGCGCGGCCTCATTCAATTCGCCGGCGCTATGCAGCGCGAGGATCGCGCGCTGCGCCGGCGCGAAGTCGCGACGGGTCTCGACCTTTTCGGGTACACCGGAAATCTCGCTCATCGCCTGCTTGATCGCCGCCTGCCTTGCGGGCTTGACCACCTCGAACAGGCGGCGGCGTATGACATCGACGGATCCCGCCAGCAGATCTTTCAACTGCAACGCAGAGAGATCGTCGCGCCGGCCGACCGTCAATGTCAAAACGCCGTCATGGCCGGCGCGCTTGATCAGCGCCGAATATCCGGCCTGCGAGAAATGCGCACCCGCATTGCCGGCGGCGCGCCTGACCACCTCGCGCTCGCCGCGACGCAGGATGACGTCGGTGAGACCTGTCGAAAGCGTTGATCGCTCCGACATCGCCAGCAGATGGCCCTGGCCCTTGAAACGGGCGATTTCGATCAGCGCCTGTTCGTCGATGACAGGCGATCGGCGCAGCAGCGGCCCCGCGATCGATATTTCGTCCTCGCGCGCCAGTTGCCCGACGAGGCCGCGTGGCGCGTTGGCGAGCATTGACAGTCGCTCGGCCAGATCGACGCGGGCCGCGATTTCGGCGTGAGGAACCAGATCGATCAGAACGCCGTCAAACAGATCGACGTGATCGGGCCGGAAATTCGCGGCCCCGAGCAGGAACAGTTCGGTGATCCGCCGGGTCGCTTCGGCGCGGCGCTTGGGATCGCCATGTTTGACGAACTCCTCGAGCCCGGGGATCAGAGAGGCAGCGACTGTCATCCAACGCACTCAAAACCGCCGCATCGGCGAGTTTTGCGCAATTTAGGCGGGCTTGGTGAAGGAAGGGTTAGGTTCGAAACCTCGCCTGGAAGAGACGTAAAATCATGCCCGAAGGCCTCGCGGGCCTTGCCGGATAGCGCCAAAACCGCTATATCGACGCCAACTTATGGTTCTCATACGATCGCGTATTGAGAGTGGGCCCTTCCCGGACCCGCTCTTTTTTATTACCCGAACGAGGCTGGCGCAGATGACGGCGCCAGCCTCGGCTCGGCGGCGCAGCCGGACCCGTCAACAGGCCCGGCTTCAATCCAACACACGTCAGACAGCCAAGTTAGACCCATTTTGACACTGGACATGACCGATCCAACCCAAGGTTCCGTGGACACCGATCTGCTTGCCGAGCCGCGCCTGGTTGTCGAGCCCGGCATGGCGGCGCGGGTGTCGGCGGTTGCCGGTCCAGTGCTGCAGGGAATGGGTTACCGGCTGGTGCGGATCAAGATCTCGGCGGAGGCCGGCTGCACCGTCCAGATCATGGCGGAGCGGCCTGACGGATCGATGCAGATCGACGATTGCGAGGCGATTTCACGGGCGCTGTCGCCGGTGCTCGACGTCGCCGATCCGATCGAGCGCGCCTACAGGCTGGAGATTTCCTCGCCCGGGATCGACCGGCCGCTGGTGCGTCGCTCCGATTTCGAGCGTTATGCCGGTCATCTCGTGAAGATCGAGATGGCGGTCGCCCATCAGGGCCGCAAGCGGTTCCGCGGCAGGCTCGACGGTGTCGAGGGCGATGCGGTGCGGTTACATCGGGATGACACGCGCGCAGGCGAAGATGCCGACGTGGTGCTGGTCATGGAAGATATCGCGGACGCGCGACTGGTTCTGACCGACGAATTGATCGCGGAATCGATGCGGCGCGGCAAGGCGGCGGAGCGCGAGTTGCGCCAGAATCTCGGCCTTGAACCGCCGCCGCCGCCGCATGCCAGGAAGAGCGACCCTTCGAAGAGCAACAAACCGAAGCCGAAATTGAAGCCCGAAAGCGTCCGCAAGGGCGCGCCGAAGAACACCAAGGAACATCGGCTTGCCGCCGAGAGACGGCGCACAGGCCAAATCGATCACACTGAAGGAGACTGAGCCATGGCAGCTGTCAGCGCCAATAAACTCGAACTGTTGCAGATCGCCGACGCTGTCGCGCGCGAAAAATCGATCGACCGCGGCATCGTGATCGCGGCGATGGAAGACGCCATCGCCAAGGCCGCGCGGGCGCGCTACGGCAGCGAGACCGACGTCCACGCCGAGATCGACGCCAAGAAGGGCGAATTGCGGCTGTCGCGCCACATGCTGGTGGTCGAGCAGGTCGAGAATTCGTCGAACCAGATTTCGCTGATCGACGCCCAGCGCGCCAATCCGGGCGCACAGGTCGGCGACACCATCGCCGACACCCTGCCGCCGCTGGAATATGGCCGTATCGCCGCGCAATCCGCCAAGCAGGTGATCGTGCAGAAGGTGCGCGAGGCCGAACGCGACCGGCAGTACCAGGAATTCAAGGACCGCATCGGCGATATCGTCAACGGCATCGTCAAGCGCGTCGAATATGGCAGCGTCATCGTCGATCTCGGCCGCGGCGAAGCCATCGTGCGTCGCGACGAGATGCTGCCGCGCGAGGTGTTCCGCAACGGCGACCGCGTCCGCGCCTATATTTTCGACGTCCGGCGCGAAACCCGCGGACCGCAGATTTTCCTTTCCCGCACCCATCCGCAATTCATGGCGAAGCTGTTCGCGCAGGAAGTGCCGGAAATCTACGACGGCATCGTCGAGATCAAGGCGGTGGCCCGCGATCCCGGGTCGCGCGCGAAAATCGGGGTGATTTCGCGGGATTCATCGGTGGATCCGGTCGGCGCCTGCGTCGGCATGCGCGGCTCGCGGGTGCAGGCCGTGGTCAACGAATTGCAGGGCGAGAAGATCGACATCATTCCGTGGTCGCCCGATATCGCGACCTTTGTCGTCAACGCGCTGGCGCCCGCCGAAGTCGCCAAGGTCGTGATCGACGAGGACCGCGAGCGGATCGAAGTCGTGGTGCCCGATACCAATAACCAGTTGTCGCTGGCGATCGGACGGCGCGGACAGAATGTGCGTCTCGCCTCGCAATTGACCGGCTGGGACATCGACATTCTCACCGAACAGGAAGAATCCGAGCGCCGCCAGGCCGATTTCGAAAACTCGACGCGGGTATTCATGGAAGCGCTCAACGTCGATGAAGTGGTCGGCCAGTTGCTGGCGTCGGAAGGCTTCACCTCGGTGGAGGAACTGGCGCTGGTCGACGTCAAGGAACTGGCGGGCATCGAAGGCTTCGACGACGAAACCGCGAATGAATTGCAGAGCCGGGCTCGCGAATACCTGGAACAACTCGAAAGCGAACTCGAAAACAAGCGTAAGGAACTCGGTGTGGATGATGCTTTGAAGACGGTACCCGGCGTGACCTCGAAAATGCTGGTGAAATTCGGCGAGAACGAAATCAAGACCGTCGAGGATCTCGCCGGTTGCGCCACCGACGACCTGGTCGGCTGGACCGAGCGCAAGGAAGGCGGCGAGCCGACCAAGCATCCCGGGATTCTCGACCCCAACGAAACCTCGCGCGACGAAGCCGAGAACATGATCATGCAGGCGCGGGTCATCGCCGGCTGGATCACGGAAGCCGACCTCGTCAAAAAGACCGAGGAAACCGCGGCCCCCGAAGGCCATCCGGCTTAACGCGTGTTCCGCGAAATCGGACACCGGGTCTGCGCCCCGAACCCGCGCAGATGACAGGAGCAACGTCGCACGCATGCTTGCTATCGCCGACCCCGATCTCGACAACGGACCGCGGACCGACAGGTCCGCGACGGTGCGGATGTGCGCGGTCACGCGGCAGGTGCGGCCGGTCGACGAACTGATCCGCTTTGTCGTCTCGCCTACGGGCGAGGTGGTCCCGGATCTGAAGCGCAAGCTTCCCGGCCGTGGCCTGTGGATTTCCGCGTCACGTCAGGCAGTTGCGGAGGCGGGCCGCCGTAACCATTTTAGCAAGGGGTTCAAGCGCGATGTTCGCGCCACCGCGACACTGCCGGCCGATACCGAAACATTGCTGGTGCGCAGCGCCGTCGAAGCGCTCGCCATGGCCGCCAAGGCCGGCCAGGTGGTATCCGGCTTCAGCAAGGTCGAGGGCGTCCTCGAACAGCGGCAGGCTCAGGCCCTGATCCACGCCAGCGATGGCGCGGCGGACGGAATCCGCAAATTGGACGCTATCGCCCGGCAAAATGCCGGGAATGGCGATAAATTGCCTGAATTTCCGGTGGTTACGGCGCTGACCTCGGAACAATTGGATTTGGCACTGGGCCGGTCAAATGTGATACATGCTGCGCTGCTCGCGGGCCCGGCGAGCAAAACGTTCCTGTCGCGCAGCCATGTCCTGGTTCGATACCGGATGGCGGATGACGACGAGACAGCCGGCCATGCGGCCAGGAATTCGCCGATACAGACTGTGCGGAAACGCACAACGCAACAAGATTAGGACTGCTGAATGGTTGATACGAAATCGCCCGGCGACAAGACACTGAGTGTCCCGACCAAGACCTTGACGCTCAAGCCGCGCGTCGAGCAGGGCACCGTGCGCCAGAGCTTCAGCCATGGCCGCACCAAGCAGGTCGTGGTCGAAAAGCGGGGCAAGCGCCGCATCGGCGGCGACGCGCCCGCGACCGAGGCGCCGCACGCGCCCGAGCCGATGGTCGCCAAGGTAGCGCCCGCCAAGGCGCCGATGACCCGCGCCGCCACGCCGTCGACCCCGGCGCGCAGCAACTCGGGTGTGGTGCTGCGCACACTGACCGAGGATGAGCGCACCGCGCGCGCCAGCGCGCTTGCCGACGCCAAGGTTCGCGACGTCGAAGAGCGCCGCATCGCGGAAGAGGAAGCCAAGCGCCGCAACAGCAAGGAAGGCATCGAGCAGGCCGAGCGTGAAGCCGCCGAAGCCCGCCGCAAGGCCGAGGAAGACCGTCACCGGCAGGACGAGGAAGCCAAGCGCAAGGCCGAACTCGAAGCCAAGAAGCGTTTCGGCGAAGCCGAGGCCAAGACCGCGACCGCGACGGCGGCGCGCGCCGCCGCTGCTCTGCCGACCGCGCGCGCCCCCGGCGTGGCCGCCGATATCACCGACGAGGACGAAGGTCCGCGGCAGATTCGCCGTGGCCCCGGCGGCGTTGTCCGCCCTGCGACGCCTCCGAAGACCACCGCCAAGCCGGCGCCGGCAAAGCAGCGCGGGCGCCTGACGCTGGTGACCGCGCTCAACGCCGATGACGTGCGCGAGCGCTCGATCGCGTCGTTCCGCCGCCGGACCCAGCGGCTGAAGGGACACCAGTCGAACGAGCCGAAGGAAAAGCTGATCCGCGAAGTGGTGATCCCGGAAGCCATCAACATCCAGGAACTCGCCAACCGGATGTCCGAGCGCGCGGTCGATGTGATCCGGCTGCTGATGAAGCAGGGCGCGATGCACAAGATCACCGACGTGATCGACGCCGACACCGCACAGCTGATCGCCGAGGAACTGGGTCATACCGTCAAGCGCGTCGCCGCCTCCGACGTCGAGGAAGGCCTGTTCGACAGCGTCGACGATTCGAGCGATATCGAGCCGCGTTCGCCGGTGGTGACCGTGATGGGCCACGTCGATCACGGCAAGACCTCGCTGCTCGATGCGCTTCGCCATGCCAACGTCGTCTCAGGTGAGGCCGGCGGCATCACCCAGCATATCGGGGCCTATCAGGTGACCTCGCCCGAAAGCGGCAAGAAGATCACCTTCATCGACACCCCGGGCCACGCCGCGTTCACGGCGATGCGCGCCCGCGGCGCCAAGGTGACGGATATCGTGGTCCTCGTGGTCGCGGCGGATGACGGCGTCATGCCGCAGACCATCGAGGCCATCAATCACGCCAAGGCGGCGAAGGTCCCGATGATCATCGCCATCAACAAGATCGACAAGCCCGACGCCAAGCCGGAGCGCGTGCGCACCGAACTGCTGCAATACGAGGTGCAGGTCGAATCGATGGGCGGCGACGTGGTCGACGTCGAGGTCTCGGCCAAGAACAAGACCAATCTCGACAAGCTGCTGGAAATGATAGCCCTGCAGGCCGAACTGCTCGACCTCAAGACCAACGTCTCGCGTCCCGCCGAAGGCACCGTGATCGAGGCCAAGCTCGATCGCGGCCGCGGTCCGGTGGCTACCGTGCTGGTGCAGCGCGGAACGCTGCGGGTCGGCGACATCGTGGTGGCCGGCGCTGAAATGGGCCGCGTCCGCGCCCTGATCAACGACCAGGGCGAGACCATCGAGGAAGCCGGACCTTCGGTGCCGGTCGAGGTGCTCGGCTTCAATGGCCCGCCGGAAGCCGGCGACCGTCTCGCGGTGGTCGAGAACGAAGCCCGCGCCCGCGAAGTCACCAGCTACCGCGCCCACCAGAAGCGCGAGAACGCCGCCGCCAGCATTTCCGGCATGCGCGGCTCGCTCGAGCAGATGATGTCGCAGCTCAAGACCACGGGCCGCAAGGACTTCCCGCTGATCATC
>Ga0182030_10019770_pt1 | contig 12775 bp, 10 predicted proteins | sample 812S3MmetaG_FD_121299 | JGI IMG/M metagenome (GOLD analysis project Ga0182030, IMG submission 121299) | Permafrost microbial communities from Stordalen Mire, Sweden - 812S3M metaG (Illumina Assembly) | ecosystem: Environmental > Terrestrial > Soil > Wetlands > Permafrost | place: Sweden... | reverse complement strand
CGTCGTGCGTCCAGCGGCGTCCGATCAGGACAAAGTCGCGCGAGCTTGGGAAATGTGCCCGAAGGGAACCGAGGCGAACGCACTCCACGACGCCGTCGCCGAATGCGGGAAAGATCTTACTCTGATTTGGAGCAGTCCTTCAGAAGCCCAGATTGCGCATCACCTGCGGGATCCGCGCGAGCGGCGTCTCCTGATCGAGACTGGCGCCGACGGCCGGATCGCGGCAGCGGCGTGGATCGTCCGAACCGAGTATGCGACGTCCAACGGGGTCGATTTGATTCCGTCGATCGATGCCGTCTGGATTCCTCGAAATCACCCCGAATCGTTGCCGGGGTTAGCACAAGCAGTCGCGCTTGCGTGGCCTTCGGATAGCGCTCCCAAAATTGTCACGGTAACCGCGCCGAGCCTGTTCGGATTCGATCCGCAAGCGCTGCGGCGCTTAGGCATCCGCCAAATATCGGCTCCGTTCGCGGGTTTCGCGGCATCCCAGGGGAACCCGAAACTCAATGACGGAGCTTCGGGTACTAATCTCGAAGTCGTTTAAGGAGACAAGAGAGTGCGTGCGCTTTGGCGATGGATGCGCGGACTATGCCTCGCGATCGGCATCGCGTGGATGCTGGTCACCTTTACGCCGCTCACCCGCTGGTATGCGCAGGCACTGAGCGGGCCGTGGCAACAACCTCAAGGCGACGTCCTCATCGTACTGGGCGCCGATGAGCCAAGCTACGGGTACATCGGTCTCGCTTCCTACTGGCGGTCGGTGTACGCGGTACGCGCCTGGCGCGAAGGAACCTTTCACACGGTGGTGATCAGTGGAGGCCGCGGCATCGCCAATTCGATGAAAGAGTTCATGGTGTTCAACGGAGTTCCAGGGGCCAATATCCTGACCGAAACGCGTTCGGAGTCGACCCGCGAGAATGCGATCTACACCGCTCCGGTCCTCAAATCCCTGCCTGGACGCAAAGTTCTGCTGACCAGCGATTTTCATGTGTATCGCAGCGTGCGTGCGTTCCGGAAAGCCGGTATCGATGTCGCTCCGGAATTTTTCCCGTACGCGGCCAAGCGCGTGAGCAATTGGCTGGATCGATGGCCTCTGTTCCTGGAACTCAACCTCGAGACGCTAAAAATCGTGGTTTACCGGGCGCGCGGCTGGATCTGAAGGATCGTCGCGTTCGCGCATTCGCGAGCGGGATTTTTCGGGAAACGCTTGTGATGTCGCGAATGGAGCGCATGTTATACTCGGCTGTTTGCTGCGTCTGCTCACCAACTTTGAGCGCTTTCCCGCGCAGTGGCGATCCACCTCCGGAGTCACCGGCACAACGGCTGTCGCCAAGACGTTCGGCGAATTCTTGCGGCTTGGGCGAAGCGCGGATTTCATTATCATTAACTGCGACTCGGGGCTGACGTATCAGCTCGCCGCGGCGTACTGGCTGCTTCCGTTTCTGCGGCGGCCGGTGGTCTCGAACGACCTGGTATTGCGCAAACCGAAGAACTGGCGCTCGCGGATCACCGCTTGGATCAAACGTGCGTTGCTGAGCCGGATCGATCATTTCACGCTTCACTTCCGCATGCTGGAGGGGTATCAGAAGTACTTCGGCATCGGTTCGGACCGCGCGTCCTACGTGCCGTTCAAGTCCAACATCCGAGGCCGCTATCAATATCAAGTGAGCTCCGACGGCGATTACATCTTTTGTTTCGGGCGATCCGAACGCGATTACGACACCTTCTTCGCCGCGGTGGCCACCCTACCCTATCCGGTGGCGATTTTGCAGCCGAATTTCGAGTGGTTCCGCGCCAACGGATCGCGGTTCACCTGGCCTCTCGACAAACTGCCGCCCAACGTTCGCATTCTTCCGGATGAAGGAACAGATGAGTACCTGGTCCAGGTGATCGAAAAGGCCAAGTTGGTGGTGTTGCCGATTCTGGCGTCGCGCATCGCTCCCAGCGGAATCTCAACGTACCTGAGTTCGATGCTGATGGGAAAATGCGTCATTCTCACGGAGGGTCCGGCGGCGAGCGACATATTCACCGAAGAAGTGATTCTGGTGCCGCCGGAGGATCCCGAAGCCCTGGCCGAGGCCATCCGCCGAGCCTGGGAAGACGATGATCTTCGCCATCGCACCGCGGAAGCGGGCCGGCGTTATTCCGAAAGTTGCGGAGGGGAAGAAGAACTTCAGCAGCGCGTGCTCGACCAGGCGATCGAGCATCTGCATCTTTCCGAGCGCCGCTAACTCGCGCGGCCTAGACTGAGCGTCACAGATGGCACTCTGTAAATTTGCCTTGCGATTCAGCGCTGAGCCCGGCTTACCTTCGGCACAATTCCATCTTCGTCATAGACGAGAGATTGCTCCACCAGGTCGCACAGGATGTGTCCGACCATTAAATGCGATTCCTGAATGAATTGCGTCACGCTGGACGGGATCCGGATGGCGACTTCGGCTATGCCGGCCAGCCTTCCGCCGTCCTCGCCCGTCAGTACGATGGAATGCATCGCGTGCGCTTGCGCGTATGCGATCGCGCGCACGACGTTTTCCGAGTTGCCGGACGTGGAAATTCCCATCACCACATCGCCCGGTTTCCCCAAGGCTTGCACTTGCCGCGCATAGATCCCTGCGAATCCGAAATCATTCCCGCTGGCCGTAAGAATGCTGGTATCCGTGGTGAGCGCGATCCCGGCCAAGCCCGGGCGCAGGAAACCTTGATTGAGCACGCTCACAAACTCCGCGGCCAGATGCTGCGCGTCGGCTGCGCTGCCGCCGTTTCCGCACAGGAGAATTTTTCCGCCCTCCTCAAGGCACTGCGTCATGAGGCGCGCTGCCGCAAGGATGGGCACCATACCGGCGTCGAGGATCTTGCGCTTGGTGGCGATGCTTGACTCGATGTGACGGCGCACGCGCTCGGCCGCATCGGCTGCAGATTCCAACATCTCTCATCCTTTCGGCTGCCTCTCAAAGTGTACCTTCAGGATCGCATTGACGGCTTTACTCGTGCAAAATCGCGTAAAGTTCGAAGCACGTTCCTATCGGTTAATGCCATACTCAAAAAATGGTCCGCCGAAACGCAGCTTTGTGGCTGGTGCTCGCCGCAGTTGCCGCTTTTTACGCGCAGGTTTCGACTGCGTTTTTCTGCGGTTACGACGATTTTACCGAGACCAATCGGGCTGCCTTCGAGGACGCGGCCCAACCCTCCCGAATTTTCACAACGACGCATTTCGGGACTTCGAGATACCGGCCTGGGAACCGGATTTTCACCTACTTGAGTTGGCATTGGGGCGGGCGTGATTCCAAGGCCTTCCGATTTCGCAATCTGGTGTTCCATTTGCTCGCGGTCGCCTTGGTTTATGGAATCGCGCTGCTGCTTTCTCGCTCGCGATGGGCGGCCGCTGGAGCGGCGCTCCTTTTTGGAGTGCATCCAATGACCAATCAGGTGGTGGTCGGTGCGGTTTTTACGGACGCGGAAGCTTATGCGATGTTGTTGGCGGCCTTTTTTTTATTTCTCGCTTCCCTGGAAAAAGATGCTTCGTGGGGATGGCTGCTTGCGGGATCTTTTCTATGCACCGCGCTCGCGTTGCTGACCTACGAGCCGACCATCGTCGTTTTCGGTTTCATCGGGGCTTACTTCATTCTCGCGGTGATTCGTGGATTCCATCCCCCGCGTAAATACGTGGCGACTCTCGTGGGCGGGTCAGGCTTGGTCCTGATCGCTTTCATTGCGGTGCGGCGGATATTCGTCCACGAGCCCACACCCCTGGTCCCTCTGCCGATCATGATTCGGAACACGATCATGTATCTTGGTTCCCTGGTCTTGCCGGTGGATTCGGTGTTCGCTCACCAATACTTGGGAACGCCGCTGCCCTCCGAATTGGTGATTTCGAGGTCCATGCTGGTGCTCGCCTTCGCCGCGGTTGTCGTGATCGCCGCAGGACTCCTGCTCGCGTTGTCGAGACCGGCCGTCAGGACACGGTTCGCCGAAGTCGATTGGCCTCTCGTCGCGTTATTGGCGATCGGCATTCCCGTTTCGTTGAGCCCTTTTCTGGCCTTTACCGGGCATCCTTCCGAGACTTACCAGTATCTGCCCGCCGCGCTTTACGCCATCCTGCTGAGCCTCATCCTGAGCCGCGTCATTCACTCAAAAGCCGCCTACGTGTCCGTGATCGCCGTTTTCGCCGTGCTTTTCGCCGCCGGAACGTGGACCCGCAATTCGCTGGTCACGGCTTGCGGCGCGACCGCCCAACGGATCGTCACCGGCTTGCCGCTCAAGCAGTGGGCTACCGGAGAGTGGAACATCCGTTTATCCGTGCCCCCAAGCGATCCGGAAATCCATCGCTATGGAATCTATGGCTGGCGAGGCTTGGCGACCATCGATCCGGGAGGAGATCCCAGCATGCCATCCGCCCAAAGTGGATTGCGATCGTTCAGCGGCAACGAACATCTGAGGGTCCAGGTGGTTCAACCGGACGAAATGCGCGATTGTAATCAGCCAGACACGTGTTTTTGGGTTTCCCAGAACGGCGACGTTCGCGACGCATCGGGGCCGCAACCCTAGATCCCGCGCTTATTTCGGAGCGGGAGGGGCCGGGGCCAAAGATCGAATCTGACGCGCCGGATTCCCGGCCACAATCGCGTTCGCAGGCACGTTGCTCATCACCACGGAACCAAGCGACACCACACTGTTGTCGCCGATGGTCACTCCCGGGTAAATCGCGGAGTGGCTTCCGATCCACACATTGTCCCCGACTGTGATCGGCCGCACGTCTTCGACGTCGGCAGGCTCTCCGGCGAGACGACGCTCGGGATGCGAAGGGTGGCCGCCGGAATCGAAGAAATGAATGTTCGCCGCGATGCGGCAATTCTTGCCGATGGTGATGCGCTCACCCACAGTGAACGAGCATCCATGTCCGATAGCGGTACCGTCGCCGATGATGAGCGACGGGTTCGCGCTATACCGGACCGCGAAAAAGAATGCGGACCGCCCGTCCACGGTCACGTTATCGCCGATGATAATGTCGCCCGTCCCCTGAATCCAATGCAGAAAGGAACCGGTGTGCAACCCTTTGCCATAGGACTTGCAATAGGCCTTGAACAGCGGCTCGCACCAGAAAATCCGCGCCACGGTGAGGTACGTGGATCGGATCAGCACGACGATGGCGAGAAGAGGACGCGTCACAAAACGCGGCGCGGGCAAACTGAAGCTCAACAGAGCGCGATACCCTGTGCGGGCGAAGCGGGCCGGCCACCGGTCGGATAAAGCGAAATAGCGGTATAACCCTTGCTTCGCGGCCATTTCAGGAAGCCATCACGCTGGCGAACAAATCTTCATAGCAGTTGACCACCTGAGAGGTGGAAAATTGCTCGATCATCCTGCGCCTCGCTGCGATCCCCATGCGTGCGCGCAAGGGCGCATCATCCATCAGGCGCACCAGGCAGTGGGCAATGGAATCCTCATTCGCGGTTTCAGTGAGCAGGCCGTGGACCTCATGATCCACCAGTTGCACATGTCCCGGAATATTGCTGACCAGCGATGCGAGCCCGGTGGACATGGCCTCAATCAAGGAACAGGGAAGACCTTCGGCAGCGGAGGTGAGCGCGAAGATATCACTGGCCTGCAACCAGCGAAGCACACCGGCGCTATCCACACGCCCCGTAAAAATCACATTCCCTTCGAGTCCCAACTGGCGCACGGACTCTTCGATCTGGGGGCGCAGAGGGCCGTCGCCGACCAAAATCAGTTTGGCATCGGGCCGCTGGCCTACCGCCTTGGAGAATCCTCCAATCAGCCAGGGCAGCCCTTTCTGCGCATCGAGCCGGCCAACGTAGACGACTACAGGGGATTCAATGGGCAGGTTGAGCTCACGCCGGAGAGGGATCCGGTCCAAGTCTGAAACCGGCCGGAAGAAGTCCGTATCCACGGGATTCGGCATCCAACCGATACGGCGCGGATCGAGGCCGGCTTGTTCCGCCTCCTCGCGCATGCCCGAATTCAGAACCAGGATGCTATTGGCCCAGCGGCGCAGAAATCGCAATGTGAGACGCCCGGCGAGAGATCCCGATAATTCCGTGACGAGTCCGCTGCCTGAGAACTTCATCACGATCTTCTTTTTCAAAACCCCCGCAACAGGCAAGCCGGTCACGAGCTGCAGGCCGTGCATGAGGAAGTACGCGATATCGTAATTGCGGCGCTCTCGGAATAGCGTCCAGGCCACCCCCAGCGCGAAAATCCTGCCGCGCCATGCGGCGGGCCAACGGCGGCCGAACAGTTGCACATTGATTCCGCATGGGTCCACCCAGTGCGAAACCGGAGGCATAGGATCACCGCCGACGCACAGAACTTTCACTTTATACCCGCGTTCCTGAAGGGCAACCGAAATCCTCTGCGCCTCAATCTCCGAGCCTCCGAGAACGGGAGGATAGGAATGCGTAATCAGTAAGTATGACAGGGGGCGCACGGGCAAGCTGATTCTCAGAATAACATTTTGCCCTGTTTTCGTTAGTTCCAGAACTGAAGTACTGTTCGCGCCGACCACGTCGAAACGCGGCGGCGTGCGTCTTTCCGCGGGAGGTGAACCCCTCCCGTCGTCAGGGGTTCAGCGGGATCCCGATGGCGCTCCGGTGATGTTCCCCCCCGTGGAGGTCACTTTCCAAAGCGACCGCGCGGGGACGAAGAAAACCGACAAGCCGCGAACCGCAGCGATCATCATCGTGACGAAGGCGCGGACCGGCGTCGAGAGACGCTTTAGCGCCGTGCGGGGAGGGATCCAGCCGTCAATCGCGGCCACGCCGTAAAACAGGACCTGCCCGGCGATCATGATCACGTTCCAGGGGCGCGGAAGAAAGGGCGAGGAAAGCGCGACGGCGATTAACGCCCAGGGCAACAGCAGACGTCCGAACTTGTAGGAGAGGAAATGAATCCACATGCGGTTGCGCGGACCGAGGAGCGCGGGAAACGCGACCAGGATCTGATAATTCCCGGCCAGGGTGCGGACCTTACGGCGGAACTCGGTATCGAGCGCGGTGGGGTAATCGTAGGCGCACGCCCGAGTGTCCACGACCAGACGATATCCGCGGAAGAACGCCGAAAGCGGAAGATACATATCGTCAAGCAGCATATCGGGCGGAATGGGGACGGCGAGCGTGCGGCGGATCGCGTAGAACGGTCCCGTGGCGCCAAACATCGAATCGACGCTCGATAAGCGGTCCCGGATCCAGCTCTCGAATTTCCAATACACCCCGATGCTCATCTCCTGCTCGCTCGCGGCGTCGCGGATGATCAGTTCGCCGCTTACGACTCCGACGGAGGGATCGGCAAAGGACTCCATTAACCGGGCGACGCTTTCCGGCGCCAACGCCTGACGGACGTCGGTGAGCACCAGAATTTCGCCCGTCGCGAGTGGGATGGCTGCGTTCAGAGCGGCTGGCTTCCCCCCGCGCGGAAGCGAAATCAACCGGACGCCTTGGGCGGCGAAACCCTGCGCAATGGCATCGGTGCGATCGGTGGATCCATCCGAGGCAACGATCACTTCCAGGCGGTCGCGGGGATATTCGAGGGCCAAAACAGAATCCAGCTTGTCGGCCAGAAACGCTTCCCCGTTGTACACCGCGATGATGATCGAAATGGAAGGTTGGTGCGGAGCTTTGACGATGGGGCGCGGCTTGAACCGGGCACACAGGCCAAGATAGATGGGATAAATCGCGACGACGTAGAGCAAGATCCACGAGGCCGTTAGGAAGACAACGACGGCTCCCATGTTCCTAGGCGCTGCAAAGGTGAAAATTTTGAGTCCGCTGACGGAGGAGAGAGGCTTGTTCCGGAATAAGAGACTGGAACCGCGTCAAGCGCCGGACCGCATGTACCAAAGTCAACAGAGAGATCGGCCGGTGCGGGCGCGAGGTCAGAAGGCTCACGTTTGGCTAGTATACCATTGGAAATTCATGCGTCTTTTGTATTTTTCGCCCCGCGATTGCTGGCCTACGACGTCCGGCGCCCGGCTACGCGATTATTATTTGGCTCGTGGAATTTCGCGGCGTGGCAAGGTCACCTATCTCGGTTTTTCAAAAGCTACGGATGGCAAGATCTGGCGCGGACGGGTCGGGCGCGATCAGGAGCTCGATTGCGTTCTGGTTCCCTCGCCCCCCTCGTTTTCTCCCGCGAACCTGGTGCGCGGCTTGACCGGTCCCCTGCCGATTACGCTGCTCAACTTCGTTTCGACAGCCATGCGCGCGGAATTGGAGAAGATGCTGCGCGCGGAGTCCTTCGACCTGGTGCAGATGGAAGGGGTGCATTTGTATCCTTACCTCGCGGCAATCCGAGGGGTTCCCGGCAAACCGTTGGTAGTCGCGGACTGGCATAACATCGAATCCGAGTTAATGCGCCGCTACGCCGAGAATTTAGCTCCGCTGTCGCCCCAGCGCTGGTATGCGGCTCGGACGGCGAGTCTGGTTGCGGAATGCGAGCTTCGCCTTTTGGACCAATGCGACGCCCATCTGGTGTGTAGCGGGCGGGAACGCCAAGCCTTGTTGCAACGGTCGCCCGGTGCCCGGATTCGCGTGACGGAAAACGGCGTCGACACGGAGACGTTTCAACCGCGCCCTGCGTCGCTTACATCAAAAGGGCGCGATCTGGTGTTTGTCGGATCGATGGATTATCACGCGAACATTGATGCGGCGAAGTATTTCGCCAACCAGGTTTGGCCGCAACTGCGCGCGCGACGCCCGGATTTGCGTCTGGTACTGGTGGGGTCGCGCCCGGTTGCCGAGATCGTGGCGCTGGGCAATGAGCCGGGGATCGTGGTCACCGGGACGGTGGAGAGCATCGCCCCTTATTACGAAGCGGCGCTGGCGGCGATTGTTCCGCTGCGCGTCGGCAGCGGAACCCGTCTGAAGGTTCTTGAAGCAATGGCGGCGGGAGTTCCCGTAATTTCTACGAAATTGGGCGCGGAAGGGCTCGATGTGGAGAGCGGGAAGGATCTGCTTCTGGCCGACACTCCGGACGAATTCATGGCCGCGGTGGAGCGGATCAGTTCCAATCCCGCGGAGTGGGACCGGCTCGCGACGGCGGGACGGCGTGTGGCGGAGGGGATCTATGATTGGTCGCGGATTGGGGATTCGCTCGGCGAATTTTACGAAGAGCTGCTCAGCGCGCCGAAGCGCTGACGGGCCGCTCACGGTCAAACGCGGAGATTGCTTCGAGGTAGAGCGATATCAAAGACCGGCAGTGGGCCTCGGGCGTGTAGTGCGCGGCAACGTGGTCGCGTGCGGCTTCCGCGAGATGTGCCCGCAACGCGGGGTCCGCTAAAAGGCGCTCGATTCCGGCCGCCATCGCCGCAGGATCGCGGACCGGAACCAGAAGGCCGGTGGCTTCGCCGGTGAGAATTTCCGGGACCCCGCCTACGCTGGTGGCGACGATGGGAACTCCAGCGGCCATCGATTCGAGAACTACGTTGGGCGAGCCTTCGCTATGCGAAGGAAGCGCGAGCAATGTGGCGAGCGAATAATACGGCCGCACGTCGGACCGCTGGCCTGCAAATTGGACCTGGTCTTGGATTCCCAGGCGAATCGCCGCCGATTTCAGCGACTCCATTTCCGGTCCATCGCCCACCAGAACAACGCGAACGTCTCGAAGCGTTCCTTTCGCGACGCCGATGGAGATGGCCTGCAATAGATCGGCATGGCCTTTTTCATACGACAGACGCCCAATGGAGAGGATCACCGGCCGATGGTCCAGCGCAAGCTCAGTTTTGACGCGCTCTACGACATCGGCAGGGGCAGCTACGAATGGGCGAACGGAATTGTGCTGAATGCGAATATGATCGGGCGCAACACCCAGGGCTTCAAAGATGGGAGCAAATGCCCGGCACACCGTGACCACGCGGCAAGCGGCCCGCAGCGACCAACGATCGAACTGGTTGTATGCCTGATCCTTCCAATCGGTATTGGTGTAGCCGTGGTTGAACGCGATCCACGGAAATTGGCGATAAAGGCCCAGACGCCGGACAAAAAAATGCGATTTGACGTTGTGGGATTGAATTACGTCGGGCTTGAACGCAGCCACTGCAGAACGGAGCTGAGCGAATGGGGCGGAATCGAAACGGCGCTTTTCGGAGAGAACGAAAACCTCAATTCCAGCCCCCCGGGCCGCGGTCACGAACGCGTTGGGGGGGCCGGCGCCGCGCTGGAAGGTTGCAATGGCGAGTTCGACGCGCGGAAGTCCCTCACGCAGTTCTTTCGCCCGTTTGGCAAATTCGATGAGATTCTTGGGTGGCCCTCCGACAGAAGATGCTTCCATGAGTGCGAGGACTCGAATGGTTTCCGGAGGCACGGTCATGGCTGCTTCACCACGTGAAACAAGATCGCTTTCCCGTTTGTAGCTCCCTCTGGAATGCGATCGAACAGCGTCAGATTGTCGGCGATGATGCGATCCTGCTTCGTCCAAACCGATGCGATGTAGCCCACGCGAAACACAAGTGCCGCGAATGCGATGGCAAAAATCACCTGGCCGGAACGCTGAGGAAGATCGATGCAAAGAGCGAGCAACACCAGCGGGACCGCCGCGACGTAAATTCGCGTATCCTCGTCCGGACCGCCGCCGAAATAGTACGGCGAAACAAGAAACAGCAGCAGAAACAAACCCGCGAGAGGTCCGAGTTCCGGATCGATTCGGATCTTGCCGAGCACAAGAGTGGCGACGGACAGCAACCCGAGAGCGCTGATCCGGAGGGCAGTGAAGTGCCCGCGCCATTTCATCCACAACGCCAGCGTGATCAGGAATAGGCCGACGCCGCTTTGAAACGGCGCATATCCGAAGAACAACATCGAGTTGTATTGGGAGAAAACGGTCAAAACCGCGAGGGGCGTGATCATGCCGTAGAGGGTGCGGCTCGCCAGGGCGCAACCCAGCGAGAACAGCACGATGCTGGTTAGCACGAAAAGACGCCCGATGTCTTCCATCCGCATCCACGACTCAAGCGGACTGAACATATCGATCAGCGTGTTGGGGATGGGGCGATTCAGCAATTGATAATGCCGCTGAAACGCGGGGGTGGTGGCATAGACGTGTTCGATGTGGAGGCGGCCCAAGTGCCCGGGCAGGTCCACCAGCGGAACGTATCGGACCAGAAACAGTGGAACGACGCAGACCGCCAGCGCAAAAAAGAAAAGCCACGGATTGCGAGACGGGGCGAAAACCGTTTCCGGAGGCGCGCTTTGCAGAGGAATGGACGAAACGTTCGACAAAAGGCCTTCCTTTATTATCGCGTGCGCGGCGGTCAAACTTTAATCGCGGTGGGCCGGCAAGGGTCCCCGTGGCGCGCCTCGCGGGCCCCAAAAGCTTCCCGATACCAATTGTTTAGAGGTTGAAGCCGGATTTCAAGCTCGTCGCAGCGTGTGATCTTCGGACGGGGGAGAGACATGCACAAACGGATCCTTACGTTCCTGGCGGTCGCGGGGGCCGCGATGGCGCAGACACAAGTGGACCTGCGCACTCAGTCAAAGAGTGTGGATTTCGGCGCGGCCGTGTCGACCAGACCATTTCAAACAGGGACGACATTGCCATCATCGTGCGTCGTGGGCAATGTCTTCTTCAATACCAGCGCTCCGGCGGGAAGCAATATTTATGCCTGCACTTCCACCAACAGCTGGGTGCTCGAAAGCGGCGGCTCGGGGGGCGGGGGTGGCGGCAACATGAGCACGAATGTTCAAAACATGATGACCCGCGGGCAGGTGATCACCGGGAGCCAGGACGAAGTTCAGCTGGATATCACCGGCAACACCACACAGACGAATCCGATCTTTCGGGTGCGAACGTCGGCGGGCGCGAACCTGATTCAGGCAAACCAGGATGGGTCCGTGAACATCGGCAGCGGGACTGGGCCGGAGATCATGACCGAGCAGGCCGCGCCGGGTGGGGCGCCTTCGAGTGGAACGGAGTGGATCTGGGCAGATGCTTCGTCGGGATTCACGCGCGGGTCGAACGCAGCGGGCTTGACGTTCCAGATGTCCAAGGAACTTACCGGACTGCGGTATGCAAACGGCGCAGGGGTCGCGGACTCGGCGGCGACAGCCGCAAACGTCGTCGGAGTGTTTAGCGGATGCAGCGGCACGATGTATCTGGGCGCAGACGGCAACTGTCACACAGCGTCGGGTGGAGGGGGATCGGTGAGCGCAGGACCGCAGATCTCCGTGAACGGATCCACGGTCGCGTTCAACCCGCTGGATTTCCATACGCAGCGTTGGGGATATGACGATTTCTGCGCGGACGATTTCAACACTGCGAGCGGAAACACGCTGCTCCATTCGAAGATGGTGTATTTTTCCAACGCCAGCGGGAGCCCCTACTCGAACGGCACACCCTGCGGCGTCATCATTCAAACCACCGGGACATTCATGGTGGGAAGCCCGTTCAATGTCTTTCAGCTGATTCCAAATACGCAGGCATGGTCGATCGAAGTGGTGTTCAAAACGTCGGATGCCACGAATGCGAACTTCGGGTTCTGCATGGGGAATTGCGTTTCCTTCGGCGGCGGGAGCGGCAATGGAATCGGCGTTCTGGCGCTGGGAGGGGGAGCCAACATCGTGATGGAGGCCTGCGCTTCCTTCTCGTGCGCGAGCACCAGTGCCGGGGTCGCGTACGCTGCGAATACCGTATATCGCGCGACAATCACGACGAACGGATCCGGGCAGGCGTGCATCCAGGTGAACAGCGGATCTTCGGTTTGTACCTCCTCCAATCTCGCATCGTCTTTACCAGGCGGCTTAACCTTCTCGTCCTCGTCCGTTTCCGG
>Ga0182030_10019769_pt1 | contig 12775 bp, 10 predicted proteins | sample 812S3MmetaG_FD_121299 | JGI IMG/M metagenome (GOLD analysis project Ga0182030, IMG submission 121299) | Permafrost microbial communities from Stordalen Mire, Sweden - 812S3M metaG (Illumina Assembly) | ecosystem: Environmental > Terrestrial > Soil > Wetlands > Permafrost | place: Sweden... | reverse complement strand
CTGGCCGTCCGTCTGTTCGGCAACATGATGAGCGGGGTGATGATTATTGGCATCCTGCTCACGATTACGCCCTTCATCTTCCCGATCGTCATGACGGTGCTTGGCCTGCTCACCGGTATGGTGCAGGCCTACATCTTCAGCATTCTGGCGGCTGTGTACATCGCGGCGGCGACCCGAGTCCGTAAGCCCAAGCCTCAAGCTAAAGAAGGCGTTGCGGCATGAAGTTTCACAAGATAAGGAGATACTGTGGATAACATGACTATTATCGCGGTGGCATCGATTGTCATCGCCGGCACTACCATCAGCTTGGGCTCCATAGGGCCCGCGCTGGCGGAAGGGAGGGCAGTCGCAACGGCGCTGACTTCGCTGGCCCAGCAGCCTGACGCCTCGGCTACCATCACCCGGACCTTGTTCGTGGGCCTGGCGATGATCGAGTCCATCGCGATCTACTGCTTTGTGGTCTCGATGATTCTCCTTTTCGCCAATCCGTTCTGGAATCACGTGATCGCGCAGACCGCGGGAAAGTAACCCATGCTTATCGATTGGTACACCGTCGGCGCGCAGGCGCTCAACTTTCTCATCCTAGTGTGGTTGATGAAACGCTTCCTTTACAAGCCAGTTCTCAACGCGATCGACGCGCGGGAGAAAGGGATCGCGACGGAACTGGCGAACGCCGATGCGAAGAAGGCCGAAGCCCAGCAGGAGCACGACGAGTTCCAGCGGAAGAACACGGAGTTCGACCAGCAGCGTGCCGGGCTGCTAAGCAAAGCGACCGACGAGGCGCGGGCCGAACGCGAGCGACTGCTCGACGAAGCGCGGAAAGCCGCCGCCGATTTGAGCGCAAAACGGCAGGAAACACTGCGAAACGAGGAGCTGAACCTACGCCAGGCGGTCGGCCGGAGGACGCAGCAGGAAGTCTTTGCCATCGCACGAAAGGCGCTGACGGATCTGGCCACGGTGAGCCTGGAAGAACGCCTGGGCGAAGTGTTCACCCGGCGCTTGCGAGAAATGAACGGCAAGACGAAAGAAGCGCTGGGCGAAGCTCTTAGAACAGATTCGGGACCGGGAGTGGTGCGCAGCGTGTTCGAGCTGCCGGTGGAGCAACGCGCGGCCATACAGAACGCGCTCAACGAAACCTTCTCGGCGGAAGTGCGTGTGCGCTTCGAGACCGCGCCGGACCTGATCGGCGGCATTGAGCTGACGACGAACGGACAGAAGGTGGCGTGGAGCATCGCGGATTATCTGGCGTCGATGGAAAAGGGCGTCGGCGAACTTCTGAAGCCGGTAACAACGAGCTAACCAACATGGGACCTGAGAGCCTGCAGAGCGATTTCGACAGGGCGTTTGCCGGCATCAGCCAGGTGCGGGAAGCATTCACGCCGGAACTGACGCCGCGGGAGATTGGCACCATCACCAGCGTCGCGACCGGCATTGCCAAAGTGTCGGGTCTGCCCGGAGTCGGCTTCGACGAAGTGTTGAACTTCCCCGGCGGCACGCTCGGGATTGCGTTCAACGTGGACGCCGACGAAATCGGGGTTGTTTTGCTGGGCGAGTACTGGCATCTGCACGCGGGAGACGAAGTGCAGCGGACTGGCCGGGTTATGGACGTGGCGGTGGGCGATGGACTGCTAGGGCGGGTGATCGACCCACTGGGCCGGCCGCTCGACGGGCTGGGTCCGGTGGAGGCCGGCAAGCGCCTGCCGGTGGAACGTCCGGCGCGGCCGATCATGGACCGCGCTCCGGTCACGGTGCCGCTACAGACCGGCCTGAAAGTCATCGACGCTCTCATTCCGGTGGGGCGCGGCCAGCGCGAATTGATTCTCGGCGACCGCCAGACGGGCAAGACCGCGATTGCGCTGGACACCATTCTCAACCAGCGCGAGCAAAATGTGTTGTGCGTTTATTGCGCCATCGGCCAGCGTGCTTCCGCGGTTGCCAAGGCCGCGGCAACCCTGCGGGAGAAGGGGGCGATGGATTACACCGTCCTCGTGGTGACGGAGGGGGATGCCGCGCCGGGGCTCGCCTACATCGCTCCCTACGCGGCCACCAGCATCGCGGAGTCTTTCATGGAGGCGGGCCGGGACGTGCTGATTGTTTACGACGATCTCACCCATCACGCGCGCTCCTACCGCGAACTGTCTCTTCTGCTGCGCCGTCCGCCCGGGCGCGAAGCGTTTCCGGGCGACATCTTTTATATCCACTCGCGGCTGCTGGAACGGGCGACTCATCTGCGCCAGGACCTGGGCGGAGGTTCTCTGACCGCGCTGCCGATCATCGAAACCGAGGCGCAGGACATCTCCGCATACATTCCGACCAACTTGATTTCCATCACGGACGGGCAGATCTACCTTTCGCCTTCGCTATTCGAATTGGGCGTGCTGCCCGCGGTGGATGTGGGAAAATCGGTGTCGCGCGTGGGCGGCCAGGCGCAGCGAGCGGCCTACCGCGCGGTGGCGGGGGACCTCAAGCTGGCCTATGCGCAGTTTGAGGAACTGGAAACGTTTTCGCGGTTCGGAGCCCGCCTGGATGAAGACACGCGCAAGACCATCGAACACGGGCGGCGAATCCGCGCGTGCCTGAAACAGCCGGAATTCGCGCCGGTTTCGGTGCCCGCGCAAATCGCCGTGCTGCTGGGGTTGACCGCGGGACTCTTCGACCTTGTACCGCTGGAGCAGATGACGGAGGCCGAGAGCGCCTTACGCGAGGCGGCGAAGGATATCCCGGCGGAGGTAAGCGCGCGATTGGATACCGCCGACAAACTGAGCGACGAGGATCGCCAGGCGATTGTCGAGCTCGCGCGCAAGGCGCTGGCCCGCTTTCAGCCCAAGCCCAAGCCCGAGCCAGAGAAGAAGGCATGAGCGACACCGTAGCGAGTCTGCGCCGGAAGATCGGTGGCGCCGGGGATCTGCAATCGGTCGTCCGCACGATGAAGACCGTGGCCGCCGCGAGCGTGGGGCAATACGAGCAATCGGTGAGCGCGCTGGCGGACTTCTATCGCGCCGTGGAACTGGGGTTAAGCGCATGCTTCCGGGAAAGCGGCCCGGCGCCGTTGATGCCGGAGCGGAAAACTCCCGGGCACATCGGCGCGGTAGTGTTCGGATCGGACCAGGGGCTGGTGGGGCAGTTTAACGATGTGGTGGCCGATTATGCGGTGAAAACGCTGGCGGCCCTGGCGGGCAAACGCGAGGTTTGGGCCGTCGGTGAGCGCGTTCACGAGCGCCTGGCGGACGCGGGCCTGCCGCTGGTGGGACTATTCTCCGTGCCGAACTCGGTGAAGGCGATCACGCCGCTGGTCGGGCGAATTCTGGTGGAGACGGAGGCGCGCCAAGTGCGCGGTGAAATCGCCGAGCTCCACCTTTTTTACAACCGGCCCAAGTCAGGAGCTTATGAGCCCGTCAGTCAGCGGTTATTGCCGCTGGACGAAGCGTGGCGGCACAAACTGGCGGCGCGTCCCTGGCCGACGTCCAGCCTGCCCGAAGTAATAGGCGGCGGCATCGCGACCCTGGGGGTGTTCCTCCGCGGATATCTTTTCGTGTCGATTTTTCGGGCGTGCGCCGAGTCTCTGGCTAGCGAAAACGCGAGCCGGCTGGCGGCGATGCAACGCGCCGACAAGAACATCGACGAATTGCTGGAGGACCTGAACCAGACGTTCCATCGTTTACGCCAGAATGGTATCGACGAGGAACTGTTCGACGTCATTTCGGGTTTCGAAGCGCTGAGCGGGAAAGAGAGATAATGCGTGGCATCCACTGAGAACGTCGCGGTCCCGGCCGGCCTCACCAGCGAGGAAGCGCGCCGGCGGCTGGAAAAGTCCGGTCCCAACGCAGTGCCGGACACGGCGCCGAACGCGCTGCGCAGGGCGCTGGCGCAGTTCTGGGCGCCGGTGCCATGGATGCTTGAGGCCGCGGTGGTGCTGGAGGTGGTCCTCGGCAAACACGTCGAGGGAGCGATCATCGCGCTGCTGGTGGCCTTCAACGCGGCTCTCGGGTTCTTCCAGGAAGGGCGCGCCCAGGCGACTCTGGCGGCGCTGAAATCGCGGCTGGCGTTGAACGCATCGGTCCGCCGCGATGGTGTTTGGGCGACGGTGCCCGCGGCCGGACTGGTGCCGGGCGATGTGGTGAAGCTATCGCTGGGCGCCGTGGTCGCGGCCGACGTGCGTCTGAGCGAGGGGTCGGTGCTGCTCGACCAATCCATGCTGACCGGCGAATCCGTTCCGATCGAAGCCGGCGCCGGTTTCGAAACGTACGCGGGAGCGCTGGTGCGGCGCGGTGAAGCGGTTGCGGAGGTGACGGCCACCGGAGCGCGCACGAAGTTTGGACGCGCGGCGGAGCTGGTGCGCACGGCGCACGTGGAGAGTTCGCAGCAGAAGGCGGTGCTGCGCGTGGTGCGCAATCTGGCCATGGCCAACGGCCTCATCATCGCGCTGCTGGTGGGATATGCGTACGCTCTCCGGCTGCCGCGCGGTGAGATTGTTCCGCTGGTGCTGACGGCGATCCTGGCGTCGATTCCGGTAGCGCTGCCTGCCACCTTCACCCTTGCGGCGGCGCTGGGCGCGCGGGCCCTGGCCAAGCTAGGCGTGCTTCCGACGCGGCTCTCCGCGGTGGATGAAGCGGCGAGCATCGACGTGTTGTGCGCGGATAAGACCGGCACGCTGACGCAAAACGAACTGACGGTAGCCGCCGTACATGCCATGTCGGGCTTCGACGAGCCGCATGTCCTGGGGCTGGCTGCGCTGGCGAGTTCGGACGGCGGGCAAGATCCGGTAGATGCGGCCATCCGGGCCGCCGCCGCTAAGAACGCCGCCACCGATTTGCCGAAACTGACGAAGTTCGTTCCGTTCGATCCGGGGACGAAGATGTCGGAGGCGACTGCGGCCGATTCGGGGGGCGCCGCGGTACGCGCGGTGAAGGGGGCCTTTGCCGCGGTCGCCGGCCTTACGCAACCGGATGCCGAGGCATCCAAGACGGCGAGCGATCTGCAAGCACAGGGATTCCGCGTGCTGGCCGTTGCGGTGGGTCCACCGGCGGCGCTGAAGCTCGCGGGGATCATCGCGCTCAGCGATCCGCCACGAACGGATTCGGCGGCGCTGATTGCGGAACTGCACACGCTGGGAGTGGGCGTGGTAATGGTGACCGGCGACGCGCCGGCGACGGCAACCATCGTGGCACATGCCGTAGGCCTGGAGGGAAAAGTCTGTCCACCCGGACCAATCCCCGAAGGTGTGCGCCCGGCGGATTTCGCTGTCTTCGCCGGCGTCCTCCCGGAAGGGAAGTACAACCTGGTGAAGGCGTTCCAGAAGAGCGGCCACACGGTCGGTATGTGCGGCGACGGCGCCAACGACGCGCCGGCGCTGCGCCAGGCGCAGATGGGAATCGCGGTTTCCACGGCGACCGATGTTGCCAAGTCGGCGGCCGGCATCGTGCTCACGAAACCAGGACTTGGCGGCATCGTCGCTTCCGTAAAGGAAGGCCGCGTCACGTTCCAGCGAATCCTGACTTATACCTTGAACTCGGTCACCAAGAAAATTGTACAGGTGCTTTTCCTGGCGGTGGGTCTGGTCATGACCGGGCATGCGATCCTGACTCCGATGTTAATGGTGATTATCATGCTCACGGGCGACCTGCTCGGCATGAGCTTGACCACGGACAATGTGCGGCCGTCCCCAATGCCCAATGCGTGGCGAATCGGTGCATTGACGATCGCGGGTATCTTCATGGGGATCTCCGAGCTGGTCTTTTGCACCGCCGTCCTGGCCATCGCCAAATACCGCATGGGTCTTGGAATCGAAGCGCTCAGAACTCTGGCTTTCGTGGTCATCATATTCGGCAATCAGGCAACCACCTATACCAATCGGGAGCGCCGGCGCCTGGGGTCGTCTCGTCCAAGCCTGTGGCTTGTCGGGTCGTCCGTGGCCGATTTGACGATCGGCTCGACGCTGGCGATTTGCGGCATCGCCATGACTGCTCTGCCGATATTGGTGGTGGGAGGAATACTGGTGGCGGCAGCGGTCTTCGCATTCCTGGTGGACTTCGCCAAGGTTCCCTTGTTTAATCGTCTCAAGATCGCATAGAGAAAGCATGGGGGGCCGGCAGGCCGGGAAGCGCGGGAAGACCGTCATTTGAGCTTCACCTCCGGAAGGGTGTATGCTGCGCACAATGGCCCGCCACTGTCAATATGTCCTCCCGGTCTTACTCCTGCTGGCTCCTTCGATGGCGCCGGCGCAACAGAAAAGCGAGCTCGATTTCCTGGCCGCCATGGACGAGTTCCACAATATCCGCAAGATGCTGCCCACGCGGCTGGCGCAGGAGGCGAACGACCGTTTGCGGCAGCGCGCCGAAGCGGTGGCGCGGATCACCACGCTGGATGCGGTGACCGCACGGCGGAAGCTGGTGCGCGCCACGATGCTGGACGCCATCGGCGGGTTGCCGGAGCGCACGCCGCTTAACGCGCGCGTCACGGGAACGCTGGACCGGGGCGATTACAAGATCGAGAAAATTGTTTTCGAAAGCCAGCCGCGTTTTTTCGTGACGGCAAATCTCTATTTGCCGAAGAAGGGCTCGCCGCCATACCCCGCGATCCTGTTTCCGCTGGGGCATGAAATGGGGGGCAAGTCGCATTCCGTGTGGCAGCAGGTTCTGGGCTCGCTGGCGCGCAGGGGATACGTGGCTTTGGCGTGGGATCCGCTGGGCCAGGAAGAGCGCGTGCAATTTTTCGATGAGGACTGGAACGATTCCAAGTTCTTCTCCTCCACGGTGGAACATACCGAACTGGGCGCGCAGTGCATGCTGGTGGGAGACGCGCTGGCGCGCTACACGATCTGGGACGGCATGCGCGCGCTGGACTATCTGCTATCGCGTCCGGAAGTGGACACGGCGCGGGTGGGCGCGACGGGCAACTCCGGCGGCGGCACGCACACCACGTACCTTTCGGCGCTGGATGACCGCATTCAGGTGGCGGCGCCCTCGTGCTACATCAATTCATGGCGGGTGCTTTTGGACGCGCTGGGGCCGCAGGACGCCGAGCAGGTGTTTCCGGGGTGGCTGAAGAACGGGATGGACTTTCCGGACTTCATATACAGCTTCGCGCCGAAGCCTTTCCTGGTGTTGTCGGCGATCCGCGACTTTTTTCCCATCGGGGGGGTGCGGGAGGCGTTCGCCGAGGCGCATGGCGTGTACGAGGCGCTGGGCGCCGGCGACAAGCTGCAAAAGGTGGAAGCGGACGACGGGCATGGCTACTCGCAGCCGCGCCGCCAGGCGGCGTACCGCTGGTTCGGGCGGTGGCTTAAAGCGGAGGACGACGACGGAACGGAACAGGATGTGGCGGCCGCCAGCTCCGAGGAATTGCGGGTTACGCCGACCGGACAAGTTTTCACTTCGTTTCACGGGGAAGACGTCTTCTCGCTCAACCTGAAGCGGTACGAGGCCGTGAAAAGGAATCGCGCGGCGTTTTCGCCGGCAAAAGTCCGGGAGGTGGCGGCGTTCGCTCCCGCGGCGGGCGGACTGAACATCAAGACATACGGCGCGTTGCCGCGGAGCGGCTACCGCATCGAAAAGCTCACGTACGAGAGCGAACCGGGCACGCTGATTCCGGCGGTGATTTACGTGCCGGAAACGGGCGGGGCGCGATGGCCGGCCATCATTTTCGCGGCCGGCGAAGGCAAGCAAGCGACTGGCGAGGCGGCCGAGCTGCTGGTGGGCAAGGGCAAGATCGTGATGTCGATTGACGCGCGCGGGCTGGGCGAAACGCGCCCGGCACTGGATACGCACGGCCAGTTCTTCACTTATTTTGGCGACCACGACGACGCGGAGACCGCCATCCTGCTGGGGAAGACACTGGTGGGTATGCGCGCCGCGGATATCGCTCGCGGAGTGGATCTGCTGAGCGCGCGCAGCGACGTGGATGCATCGGATATCGCGGGAATCGGGAGAGGCGCGGCGGCGGTGGCCATGCTGCACGCCGCGGCTTGCGACGCGCGCATCAAGAAACTGGTGCTCGAAGAGATGCCGGTGAGCTACGACGCGATGGTCACGCACCGCATCCACCGGCAGATGTTCGAGCAGATCGTGCCGTCCGCGCTCAAGTATTACGACCTGCCGGATCTGGCAAATTCGCTGGCGCCGCGTCCGGTCTGGATGATCAATACGGTGAACCCGCTGGGCCAGGTGCTGCCGCCGGGCGAGGTGCGCGCGGTATATGGGCGCGCGCAGATTCAGGTGACTCGCGGCGAAGGCTTCAACCGGGGGGTCAACAAGGTTCTCGACGAGATTTTCAAATAGGGAGATTTGGTGCCGCGCCTACCGGGCCTCCGCCGCCGCGAAATCGAGCAGCGCCGAAGAATCGGTATCGAGATAGACCGTGGCGTCCGGGTGGGTGCGCACCAGCGAACCCGGGCAGGCCGTTGAAATCGGGCCTTGCAAGGCGTTTCGCACAGCCTTTGCCTTGCGCGCTTCGGGCACGGAACAAATCCAGGACCGGGCACGGAACAGGGCCGGACAGGTCAGGGTGAGCGCTTCGCGCGGCACCGCATCGAGATCCTGGAAGTGACCTTCGTCCACCTGTTGTTGCCGGCAGGCCCGATCCAGGACGACACGTTTCACCAGCAAGGCATCTTCGAAATTGGCGACGGGCGGGTCGTTGAAGGCGATATGCCCGTTCTCGCCGATCCCCACAAAGGCCAGGTCGATGGGGCCGGCGGCGAGCAACCGCGCGTAGCGGACCATTTCCGCCTCGAGGTCCGGGGCATCGCCTTCGAGATACTCCATGCTGCCGGGGCGCACCTGCTCCTCCACGCGGGTTCGGATCCATTTCCGAAAGCTCGCCGGATGGTCGCGGGAAATGCCCACGTACTCATCCATGTGAAAGATGTCCACCTTCTTCCAATCGACGCCTTGCTGCCGGACCAGGGCACCGATCAGGGCCAACTGCGAGTTTCCGGTGGCCACCACGATTCTGGCGCGGCCAGACTGCGCGATGGCGGGACGAATCAGCCCGGCTGCCTGCTGCGCCGCGGCCCATCCCAGCGCCTCCTGGGACGCGTGGATCCGGACACTAGCCTTTCCGTACACGTAGGTTGCGATGGCGGGCAAAGTCATACTCCTCCCAGCGATCTCCCGGCGGAATTGTTGTTGTTGTTCACAGACACATCCAGATTAGGATCATACTCCCCCGCACATCACGGTGCGGACCGGCGTGGGGTGCATCGAGCTTGCGGGGCACGGCAGAAGCTGGTTTATTAGATGATGGATCTGGCGTTAGATGAAGTTAAGGGATGGGTAAAACAGCATGTTCACAAAAACGACAAGGCGCTCGGTATTGGCTGCGCTGGCCGGAGCGGCCCTCGCGCCGTTTCCCGGGAGGGCGGCAAAGAAAGCTACCGCCTTCGCCCTCATCGGCGATCGATATCATAACTCCGACTATGTCCGGATCGCTCTAACCCGGACCATCGCCAAAGAACTCGACGTCACCATCGACTTCACCGACGAGACGTCCCTGCTCAACGCGGAAACGTTGGACGGCTACAAGGCGCTGATCGTACTGCGCGACGGGATGCTCTGGCCGGATGGTTACGGAGGCGACGAAAGCAGCAACGCCGGCTGGGTGGCCACGGGGCGCCCGAAGCTGGTTTCCGACCCTCCGCTGCCGCAGGTGCGGGCCCGTTCGGAGTATTGGATGAAGCCCGAGCAAGGCAAGGCCGTGCGGCAGTTCGTGGAGGCGGGCGGGGCCGCGCTCTTCCTGCACAATACGACCAACGTGAGTCTGGCCGATCCGGATTTCCGCCACGTGCTGGGCGGAGCCTACACGGGACATCCGCCCATCCGAACGTTCAAAGTGAAGGTGACGAATCCCGATCACCCAATCACGCAGGGCGTGAAGGACTTCGTGGTGACCGACGAGCAGCACTACATGAGTTACGACAAGGACCGCAAGTTTCTCTTCCTCGAAACCGTGAACGAAGACGGTCTCACTTATCAGAGTTACGGCGCCACGGCTCCGGGAGGCTGGTCGTACGACTACGGCAAGGGCCGCGTGTGCTATATGTCGCCGGGCCATATGCTCACCGATCTGTGGAATCCGGAGTACGTCAAGCTGCAGCACAACGCGGTCCGCTGGATCATGCGGCAGAAGGCCTGACATCGCGATCAACCGCGATCGAGCCATTGGTAGCAAGCCTTCGAGTTCCGCCGGAAGAATTTGTCGGCGTCACCGGCGGCCTTGCTATGTACGTACTGTTGCACCACCTTCAGCACCGTCTCATAGGGCGACAGCCGGTTGCTCACCGGCCAGTTGCTTCCATACATCACGCGGTCCGGGCCGAATGCGTGCCATACCTCGTCCAACGCCGTCTGGTAGGCGCTTAAGTCCTCGGGGACCTTGCCGTCAACCTGTTTCAGTACGCCGGAAACTTTGCAGTAGACTTGCGGTCTCCTGGCCAATTCCAGCAGGTCCGCGCGCGAATTCCGCCACCCGGCGGGTTCCGCCGGCATGTGGTCGATGGCGATCCGCAACTTGGGAATCCTGGTGGTCAGCGCGGTCAGAGCGGGGATCATGGCAGCGTTTCCGATGGCATCCAGCATGAGACCGGCGTCGGCGAGCCGTTGGATATCCTCGACAAAGGCCGGCCGCGCCATTCCGCCGGCGATAGCGTCGCCATTCAGGCGAATGCCGCGAAACAGCGGGTTTTTCGCGAATCGCGCGAGGTTCGCCGCGAAGCCTTCGGCCGCCGGTTCCAGGTGGCCTACCAGGCCCACGATCACGGGATGCTCTTTCGCCAGGTCGAGCACCCACTGGTTGTCTTCCATCCACTGACTGGCTTCCACCACCACCGCGCCGGTGACGCCCAGCGGCCGGACCAATGCCGCATAGGCTCCGGGCAGCATCGGCTGGTAGAGCAGCGGGTCGGTTCCGGGGGGCCAGGGCACTCCCTGGGGCCGCGTTGGATCGTACAGATGGATGTGCGTGTCGATGATTTGTGGAACTGCCGCGGGCAGCGACGCCGCGCTTGCAAGCGCCGCTCCGCCGGCCAGAAACTCGCGCCGGTTCAGACTTCGGGTCACGCAAGAATTATAGCCCCGTGCGACGAGCCGGCACTCGACCGGATCAAGGTTACGGACAAGGGTGGGCCTTCGGCACCGGAGGCCGCCGGACTGGTGAAAGGCGGAACCCTCGGCGAGGCGACGTTCTGTGACGCCTTGCAAAGCGGCTCCACGGCCTCCCTTACCCGGGCCGTGGTCCCGGCGGCCGCGGATACCTCCCGAGTCGCCGGCGCTCCGGCGGCAACGCCGTGGAAGAGGAGAGGGGCAATCACCCTCCGAACGGGATTTGTGTTCATTGATGTAGACAAATTGTAGACAATCAGGGTAGAATGCACCTTTGGAGGCGGGGGCACAGTGTCCGGCGAGGGAGTGGCCAGGACGGAAATCGGGGTTGCGGACGGCAGCACCATGACTAAGAAACTGATAACCGGGGTTTACGCAGCGGTGACGACTCCTCGCCGTGCGGATGGTTCGGTGGACGAGGCGTCATTTGGCAACTCGCTAGGATTCCTGATGGACCGGGGAATCCGGGGTTTCGCCATCAACGGTGCGACGGGTGAGTTCTGCCTGACTACGAAAGACGAGTTGCGGGCTATCCTCGCGGTGGCCGCCGAGGCGACCCGCGGGCGCGCGGAATACGTCTGTGGAATCGGGTCGGCGGGGATACAGGGAGCGATCGAGAACGGCTTCATCGCGATTGCGGGGGGCGCCAAGGGCCTGCTGATGCCCATGCCCTATTTTTTCCGCTACTCGCAGGACGATCTGGACGCTTTCTGCCGGCAGACCGCGGAGGAATTGCCGGCGGAGATCCTGCTCTACAATCTTCCCCAGTTCGCCTCCGGACTGGAAGCGCAGACGGCGCGGCGATTGATCCGCGAAGTTGCGAACATAGCGGGAATCAAGGACAGCAGCGGTTCGCTGGACATTCTGCGCGTCCTCAGCGAGCCTGGAGTTGAGGCTTGCAGGATCGTGGGAAACGACAGCGCGCTGGTGTCCGCGATGGGCGAGCGGGTTTGCGACGGAGTCGTCTCCGGGGTAGCGAGCGTGCTTCCGGAGTTGATGTTATCGGTCTTTGAGAGCGGGCAGAATCCGGACTCCGAAGCATTTCGCCAGAGCGACCGGCGGTTGAATGAGTTTATCGCGGCGATCGATCGCTTCCCCACGCCTTGGGGCTTGAAGTGGATTGGCGAGGCGCGGGGCATTGGCGCCGCCAGGTTCGCGCAGCCGGTCTCGAAGGACCGCGCGGCGGATGCCGTCCGGCTCCAAGAGTGGTTTCGCCGCTGGGAAGCCGAAGTGCCGGCCAAGGTGTAAGCGCCCCGCGCGGCGAGGCGGAGTCTTCGAAAAACACTCTGTCGACAAGTGTGTTTTCGCGGACGACGGGGTGATGCTGTCCAGCGAGGCTGGCTCACCGTTCGGAGTCCCCGCCGGGCAAGTCGGGCACATTTATTTGACGCGCCTGGCGGTCAACTTTCCTTCGCCCATGTCGCCGATGGTCACGTTGAACTCCAAATCGTCACCGACCACCTTGCCTTTGTAGGTGATTTTGAATTGGCCGCCGCCGGCCAGGACGATGAAGGAGATGGCATCCCCTTTCACCGTGCCCTCGGTAATCTGTTCCTCGCCATAAGTATTGGCGACCGTACCGGTCAGCTTCTCCCCATTCACCTGGAAGTTGAAGTTGACCTCCAATGCGTCTCCGTTCGGGGTTTTCATGTCCCCTTTCCACTTACCGTTCAGGTCGG
>Ga0182030_10019768_pt1 | contig 12776 bp, 12 predicted proteins | sample 812S3MmetaG_FD_121299 | JGI IMG/M metagenome (GOLD analysis project Ga0182030, IMG submission 121299) | Permafrost microbial communities from Stordalen Mire, Sweden - 812S3M metaG (Illumina Assembly) | ecosystem: Environmental > Terrestrial > Soil > Wetlands > Permafrost | place: Sweden... | reverse complement strand
GCACGTCCCGTTTCAACTCGCGGCGGCCGAAGAGAACGCCCGGCGTATTCACAACGAAATGGAAATCGTCAAGGTCTCCTGCCTCACTCGCGACGGTGTGCAAAGCTGGCTTGAGTGGTTAAGTGAGAGGCGTAAGGGTGTGAGAGCGGAGGCGATGGTCGAGGCGCAAGGAGCCCGCTGAGTCCGCCAGGGCATAACGCCTCGGCGTGCGCAGCTGGACGATAGCCTCGCTCGGTCGGCTACCCAGTGTGCAGCAGCGCCCTGGCAATAAGGAAATTCCGGGAATCCTTACCCCTTTCGTTCTGTCGGGCCGAACTTGGCCATCCGCTCCCCCGATCAGGGAATTGAATTGTGCCGCCGGGTAGGGCCGGACCAACTCACCCTAATTGGACTGTAGGCGCTTGAACGGCTTCAAGCGATTGAGCCACGCTGGGCCGAAATGAGGAATTCCGAGAATCTTTGCCTCACAGGACAGCGGTAACCTCCTCGTCCAGCGGCGCAAAAAACAGAACATTTTTCAGTACCTCCGGCAGACAGGCCACTCGGCACCTCCTCCAGCCAAAGCGGATCGTCGCGATCCCGGCTCAGACCTCACAGAGTAGCGAAAGGCGACAGAAGAGTCATCTATCGACGGTGCCCTGCCTCCGCGGCATCGGCGGTTCGAATGGATGAGCCGCCGAGCGGCATGCTTGGCGCGGTCCACCATCTTTCGACTAGCGTCGCGGTTCTCACTGGCGGAATATCCAAAGAGAAGCTGATGCAAAGAGACTGACGCGCTTCGGCATCCGGCGGAACAAAACCAACGATTGGGGGGATCTGTGCGAACGGCGGCGATAGCGGCGGAGCAACGGATTGCTGAATCCGCCAAGGTTTAACCTCGCCGTGGCGGGACGGCCGGGTTGGTCGGTCGGCCAGCGCTAACAAACAGCCATGTGGCGCTAAAGAAATTCCGAGAATCCTCACCCCTTCCGATATCTTTGGAGGAACTCGCAACTCCGACCGGCACGACGGGAGAGTAACAGGTCCTTGGAGTATTCGATAGGCAGCGGTAGCACTTCGTAGACTGACGACATGTTGCCGGTTCGCGGAAATTCCGGGAATTGTGTCCCCGGGCGCGCTGGACCGCAGCCGGTCCGAACCGGACAGGTGGAACACGAACGCCTGAGAGTTTTTCAACCACTACGAGCCACGGGAGATTCCGAGAATCTTTGCCCGTTCGGCGGTCAAGGGGGGGCAAACGCCCCGCGCTCGGAGGTCGGAAGTTTGTCGTTGTATACGGGACCTCGTTAGGAAGTCGCTTGTACCCAAGTGGAGTAATTCCGAGAATCGTTTCCTCCGCCGGCGAATCGGCCGGCAGCAAGGGGCCGTTACAGACTGGCAACTCAGGAGCAATGGTTGACTCACCAGGGAACAGTGGACCAAGCGCCCTTTTCTGATGGGCGCAAGTTGCCCGATGCCGGGGCGGCGCCGCTCATAATCCCTGCAGTATTCTCAACCAACATCTTGTCATGGACTAACTCCCTTCTACCGTCGGCCACAACCGGGGGGTGACATATGCATACGATCGTCCGGACGGAGGCCGGGCAGATCGTGAGGAGCTTAAACGGAGCCACAGGCAAATATTCTCGGAATTTCGAGAGCATCTAGGGGCCAGGAGCCGTTTGCCTGCCCTGCATCTAGGCCTCGCCAGCTTCTGCGCGTGCTGGCGAAGCCAGCGTTCCGAAAGCCTATGACGCGCTCAAAAATTTGATCTCCCGGTGGCGGCTACAGGACGGGCAAAGATTCTCGGAATTTCGAGAGTCTTGGGACGGGGAAATGTCTTGCCGATCATTTTGACGTCCTCTCACGGAAGAGGTGATTAACCGGCGCGGACGCAAATTTCGCGAACGCCTCAAAGTTCAGGTTGGTCGTCACGGGTAGCCCCTGTTCGGGAGACGTGCCACAACCCAGATTAATTCCGCGAGTTCTTGCGCCACTCTGCAGACTCGCGTCGACCAGCCTTGTTGAAATTGCCCGCCCGAACGAGGGTTCGGGATCTTCGCGATCTTCAGAATTTGGCCCGGTTCCTGAGGAATGAGCAGGAGAAACCAGGATTGTAACCCGCGCCGGGCTCCGATAAATTCTGCTAGCTGGCCCGCCGCTGTCTTGTGGCGGCTGACGAGATCCCGGCGACTGAGAAGGACCAATTCCTCCTAGAGACTAAATCTCGGCTGCCAGCGCAGACCCTTGAAATCGATCCGAATCAAGGCCCAACTTCCCTTGCACAAATCCTCCGGACCGCCAGAAATTCCGAGAATGTTTGCCTGCCTTCCGCTTGTTCGACCGATGAAATCGAGACAGGTAGTACAGACGCCGGGCCCCACGGGCTGGTCGAAGGTGCTCTTTCAGCGCGATTGAGAAGCACCAACCAAGCTTGGATCGGCGCAGTCCAAAACGCGTGACCCAGGCGAATTTCACAGAAATAAGACAGGAGCTGACGGGACATTGGCAAAGAGGTTACGAGATCGTCGGTACGGGTCAGATTGCGCGGTGCAGTAGGTGCGCACTAAATGTATCGTTCCTGGGCGTTTTGCGGCGCGGCCTGTCGGGCCATGACACCCTCAAGCCATTGAATGCAAAGGCAAGTCGTTGACGGATAAGGGGTAGACCGCAAACCTGTCACGTCGGAGGTCGCGGGTTCGAGCCCCGTCGTCCCCGCCATTTCTTTCAATGACTTAGAGACAGTCTGAGGTGAGAAGTTTCGGCGTCTATTCGCCGGTGCTACAGTAGCTGCTACAGTTTTCGGCGCAAGCGTTTGATCTGATAAGGGGTTGCGCCCCATTGCCGCTGACTTCGCCGCCCTCATAGCCTGTCAAGCTCCGAGAAGAGCGAAAGTCGTACCTTGCCTGCGATCCTGTCCCATGCGAATTTCATCGGCACAGGATTTCGGAACACCAAATGTCCCTCCAGCTTCATTGGTGAACCCAGCTTCAGCCCCTTTGCGATCTCAGCGGCGTGAGCAGCGAGCACATTCAGCCGATCGAGATGCTTCTTCAGATGGTCTGCTTTTCCATCGGGGCGAATTTCGCCGCGAAAATCGCTGAGTTGCTCGGCCACCTCCCCGAGGGTTTTGTTGAACTGGAGATCCTTGCATTCAATTGCGAGGACTCGGCCAAGATCCGGCCGCCAAGCCAGGACGTCAATGTCCCCGTAGTTGCGATCGAGCGGCCGGCCCAGGAGGCTGGTCAATGTAACCTCCTTCCGAGTGCGCCAGCCAAGTTCCTCCATGCGGGCCGAGACGGAGGAGTTGAATTCGGTACGCTGTATATTATTTGCGTGCCCAATCCATTTCTTCATCGCCGATGACACTGCCTGGGAGGAGGGAACTTCCCCACTTTCAAACCGCATGACAATCGTGCGCAGGGAGTCGCCTACCAACCCTGGTGCGAACTCAATCGCTGGGTCTTCCGCTGAGTCCGTCTGGATAAAGGGTCGCCGCAGCACGCTCAAGCGCCGACGAAAGCGCCATGGGTACCAGTCTTTTTCCACAAATGGCGGGCTGGTTTTACGCCATGCGGATCTCGGGACGAGAGTGAAGAGCGCGAGGGCCTCGGTAGCAGTCTGGAGTGAAACGCTCGCAGCCGTCGCAAACATCTTTGACAAGGCCGAGCGCGTTAGTTCCGTGACGGGCGTCGGTGGCTCAACGAACGCCCTTTCCAATGTACTGAGAAATGCAAGGACACCATCGAGCGGAACCTCAAACTCCGCCTTCCATGCGTCCAGGAACTTCGATTCAAAAACATCTGCGACAGATCGTCGAGCGGCTTCCGGCTGGTAGAGGGTATCATAGGAACCCCTGGCCCGATCAACATCTACTTCCGCGACGGACCGTCCAAACGGCTCGTAGACCGCGTCCATGAACGTGTGATCCATGTGTACGTCGCCCAGTGGCGTGATCCTGACGCGAGGTTCAGCGGCTCCCCAGTGGATAGCATCGGACCAGCCTCCGTAATAGTACGCCAGCATAGACAGCGCCATGAGGCGCGAAAGATCGAGCTGGCCAGGAGCTGAGCCGCCTGAAATTGGGCACTCACATATTGCGGCCTCGAGCAGGATCCTGCACGCGGTACCGCAAGCATTCAGCCGGCCATGGTGCTCTATGATGGTTCGAAGGGCCGCTTCTTTGTCGTCATGAAGGGCAAGGACTGCCCGGGTCGTGCGGTTCCAGCGGTCACGATCGTAGACTGCCCTTTCGTGGTTCACCAGTACAGCCTTTACAAATGAGCTCCGATCCAGCCCGCGAAGCACTTCGCACATGTCGTCTAGTACGACGCGAACAACATCGTTTAGCACTGCCGTGCAAGCCGACGGATCCGAAAACTCCACAGTCTCACCACGGGCGCGCACTCTCCACCCCAGACCGACCCGATACGTGGCGTCATCCATCTGATCGATGAGTAGCGGGTCCTCGTCGATTTCCGAGTGGGCGTAATCGCGAAATGATCGGGCCTCGAATCGATGGATGTATCGCGCCTCCGAATCGGGACAGATTTCGTGAATGAGCGCAGCCCGCTTGGCAGCGTCAGCGGCCTCTCCTGCTGCCTGTTCCGCACCGCGGATTATCACTTCCACAAGGCCAATCTCGGCTATATTCTCGGCCTGGGAAAAGCCATTTCCATAGCCAGATGCGACTACGATGCGAACCTTCGGATTGCCCGGCTCAGCGTCAACCCGCAGCAACGCCGCTAATTCGTTCTGGTTTTTCGTTGTTATTGGTCCTCGTGTATCGCCGGCAAGCTCCTCGAATTGAAAGTGGAACGAAATGGGGCCGGGCGGAAGGCCCGGGTAAGCTCTATCCAGCACTGGCGCCGCACGGCCGATCCACCCGCACAACATCTCCCAGTGCTGGAAGATGGAGCCGGAGGGCGCCCTGTCAGCAGCGCCGATCCCAACCCACCACGGGCGATTAGGCGCAAGATAGACGCCGCGCAGTTCACCTTTGAGTAGATCCTCTTCGCTGCCGAACAATGGCGCGCGGCCGTCCTCTTCGAACAAGCTTTTATTCATCTTTCGGACCTGGACGAACCTCCCGTCGACGTCTGGCAAGCGCCGTGGGCTCCAGTCTACGGCTACCTGGCGCCTTAGATCGTGCAACATGTTCTGCTGTACGACGATCATCGTTGGCCCGTGGCCGTCAGGGGTGCTAGGTAGCTGCCCGTGAGGCACCAAATGTCCCTTCAGGTGTCTGGACCAAGCGACCAGGTTCAAGACGCCGTTCATATTCATAAGGGTGACGCCCTGCCTCTCAAGCGCCTCCCCCGCGTCCAGAAGACGCCAAAGCGATAGACCGTTAAAGCCGGTAAGCCAACTCAACGTTATTAGGTCATGGGCAGGCACAAACTCCGTTCGCCAGGCTGTAGGCGGTTCCCCGCCCAAAGCGCAGCCAGCAGTGCGACCGTATCCGCACATCACCAAGAGAGATATTCCACCCCTGAAGCCGGGCTGCTTGCTCGCATCAGCCGCAGCATGGCGCATGTGCTCTTCAAATATGGCGCCCCAACCATCTGGGTCCGCGTTTTGCCCTGCCAACCCGTCCTCCTGAAACCCGGCAAGGCCGTCAACTAGGAAAACGATCTGCAGGTATCGGCCGGGATCAACCTGCTTGATGACGCTTGCCGCCCTGTGTTCGCGTATCACTTGAAACATAATCGGCGCTCGGGCCGTTCCGCCGAGCAAAGGCGTGTTTCTAAAGAGCTGTGCAAAATCGTCCGCAAGTGCCCTCTCGAAGTTGGCAGTGAGCCCCATCGAAAGGACTGTGTCAATGACAAGCCGCGTGATTGCTAGCCCGACAGCCGTGGGTAAAAGTAGGAATGCTGCATCCTGGTGAAACATCACCGGCCGGCGCTCCAACTCGGTATGGAGTGGCGACTGTTTGGGAATGGCGTTCCGCAAACTGGGTCCGAACGCGAAGTCAGAGAGCCGCGACGCCGAAATTCCGAGATGCGCCAGATCGGACTTGCTGAACTGGAGGTGCAGCCTGCGCGTTGGCACCCTACGCAGAGAACCTTTTGACACAGCTTTAAGCGGCAGTTCTTGGCCGAGGTCGCCCGCTGCAAGGCCTGCACGTTCCGCAACCGCTTCCGAGAGTTTCAGAAGCGCCTCAACCGCTTCGCGAATGTCCTGAAACGGCTGCTTTTGTGGCATTGTCTCAACGACGTTGAGGATCCGCTGAAGGTGGAAGCCGTTACCCTCATGAATACCCTCGAGAACCCTAAAGCTGCCCCTCGGAGTGCTTACCAGAGATACGAAGACATCCTCGGCCGGGTCCTCCGCCATCGCACAAACGCCGTCGCCGAGAATTTTGAAACTCCGCTGGACTAGATCCTGAGTCGGCTGCTCTTTCCCATCACAGTAAGCCACGGCCAAGTGAACGAGATACTCAAGACGATAGCAATTCGCTTGCAACGCTGGATCGATGAGTAGGGCCGCGAACGAAGCAGCTGTCGCAATTGGATCGAGCTTCCGGAACTCAGCAATCAGTCTCGGGTGCGAGTCGGCGAGAGATTCGATGGTCGGTGTGCCTAAGCCTTGCGGGATGGTGAACTCCTCATCTGCGCCCATGATGCTCCACGTTAACTCTCATTCAGCGGAAATGTTGACGGCACCCCGTTTGGTTGCAGTGGTCCGCGCGGCTAGCGAAATCACGCCACGCGGAGCTTAGCCGCCGATCCCGGCACGGACCTCCGTTTAACCGTGATCTCAACATCTCTGCCGAGCCTTACAAGGAGCCGCATCAGTCGCTCGATCGAGAATCCCGAGAGCCTACCCTGCTTCAGTGCCGACACCTTGGGCTGATCGATTCCTAGGATCTCGGCTGCCTGGGCTTGCGTTAGCCGCCTGCGCTGGACTTCGGCGATAATCTTCGCCGCAAGCTCTGCTTTGGCCAACAGATCATCAGCGTCCGGGAGGTTTAGGTCCGCGAAGACATTTCCGGAACTCGGCGTGAATTCCCGACTGGGCATCTTCCTTCTCCTCATCTTCCGGCCAACTTGTGCGCAAGCCGGATCCGTTGTCGGATCAATTCCAATTCCCTCCGGGGCGTCGCGATTCCCGATGTTGCCTTCTTCTGAAAAGCATGAAGGACGTAGATGGCGTCCCCGACTTGAGCCAGATACACGGCTCGATACGTGCCGCTCGGGTCATCGGCTCGCACTTGCCAGACGGTCTCGACAAACCCGCGCAAGATCTTGGCGCTCTCGTGCTGCTGTCCGATCTGAGCCTGATACAGTGCGAAACCGAGTTGCTTCTGGACCGCAGCCGGGAACCCCGCCAGCCGATCAAGCGAATCCACCAGCCAGATCACCTTCCGCGGCTTGTTGGCTTTCTCCGACACTCTCCATTATATGCCAGTGCTGGCATAAATCGGCGATGCCAAACTGTAGCAGCTACTGTAGCAAGACGAGAAATGCCACCACCCGGCGCGGGCAACCAACTGAAATCGCAGCGGTTCGGCGATGGCAACTGGTATGGCTTTCGTCCTGTCACGTCGGAGGTCGCGGGTTCGAGCCCCGTCGTCCCCGCCACATTTTCCAATCGCTTCCGAAGTATCCTTTATGCAAGCGTGCGAGCCAACCGGCAGATCGTGGGCTTTCAGCCACCGGTCGAAATCGGTGCCCGCCTTGACATAAATATCCGAGTAGTACACCACACGAACTCCCTGCCCCGCGAGCTTTGTGGCCACAGCAGCCAACTCCTTCTGCCCGCCGCCATGGTCTCCCATCAAGACCACATTCTTGAAGCCGTTGCGGATCAATTGCTCGGCCTCTTCTTCATTCACTGAGGCGAACAGCGGTGCGCCGATCCCGATGGCGCCGGGCAAGTCGGTGCTGGCGCCGTTATTCACCGAGAACGGGATCGCCGGAGCGACAATCGCGTTCCCCAGCTTTTCGGCGATTTCCAGAGCGAGTGCATGAGCGACAAAGTTGTGCGCTCCGCTCACGCCCTGCGGTCCTCGCTGTTCTACGCCGCCTTTGAAAATGAGCGCGGTGGTTTTTCCCTGCGCGATGCCTGTTTCAGCTCCGGCCATGTGAGCAGTTCGAAATCCAAGCTCTTGGTTTGGGCGTGTCCGGCCGTCGCGCTCATGGCGAGCAATACTACCAAGATGGCAAGCATGTCTATAATGTTGATCTATTTTAGGCCAGATCAATTGCACGAACGAAAACAGTTGACTGCTCCGGCGTATTGCACTAATCTCAATAGACAATGTTGAGATTAAGGACTGTTCTGACTTTAAGCCGCTTCGTGGCCGGCTCCCAGCCAGCCATCTGCTGTTGTCGTCCCTCTGCCTAGCCCGCTAGCTCCGTCTCCACGATTTTCTTGAAAGGACAGAACATGAATAAATTGCGAGGCAGCATACTATTCCTAGCGACAGTAGGGATCATTGCGGCCCAAACCGTCGGCACCGCTCCGGCGCCGGTCTCGGCGCAGCCGTCGAGCCCTGCTCCGGGGACAAGCCCCGTTCCGGCGGCGGCGGCCGCTCAAACTACCGGCACCGCGCCAACCACGGATCCCGCCCCCGGCATACCTACGCAGGCTTCCAGCCCGAACGCGCAGGGTCAGGGGACCCAGCAACTCCCGCCTGTCTCCTCCGGGGAAATCGGGCCGACCCCGCAAGATCAGAAGATCCAGCAACTCGAGCAGAAGGTCGATGAGCTGGACCAGAAGCTCAAGGCGGCGGAGCGAAACAAAGAACTGAAGGACGAGAAAGACGCCGAGGCCGCAAAGAACGCCGCCACCGTTACCGCCGATACCAGCGGTTTCACCATCCGCTCGAACGATGGCAATTTCCTTCTCAAAATCGGCGCCGATCTACAGTTGGACAATCGCACGTTCTTCGGCACAGGCGCTGGGTCGGTTGTGGATACTGCGCTCTTGCGCAGGGTCCGGCCCACGTTTTCGGGCACGGTTTACAAGTACATCGATTACTTCTTCCGGCCCGACTTCGGCCAGGGACAAGTCATCATCTACGATGCCTACGCGGAGCTGAAGTACTTCGATTTTGCCAGGGTGCGCGTGGGCAAATTCAAGCCGCCGGTGGGACTGGAGCGGTTGCAGTCCGACGACGATACCACGTTCGTCGAGCGCGGGCTGCCCACCCTGTTGGTGCCTAGCCGCGATATCGGATACCAGGTCTCGGGCGATGTGGTTAAGCGCCGCGTGACCTACGCCGCCGGAGTGTTTAATGGCGTTGCGGACAACAGCCTGTCGGATGCCGCCGTCAGCGATCATCGCGATTATACCGGCCGGATCTTCCTCACGCCGTTTCTGCCGGACGAACATAACCCGCTCAGCGGCCTGGGCTTCGGCATCGGAGCCTCCTCGGGCAATGTGGACGGTGAGCCGCTTCCTGCATACAAGACGTTCGGCCAGAACACCTTCATGACTTTTGCGTCGGGCGTCTCGGAAGCCGGCCATCGCACCCGCCTGGCGCCCGGGGCGTACTATTATCTGGGAGGGTTCGGATTGTTTTCGGAATACGGTCTCACCGAAGAGGGCCTGCAGAAAGGAACACTTCGCCGGGACATCGCGTATCGCGCCTGGCAGGTGGCCACTTCGTTCATCCTCACGGGCGAGAAGAAGGGGTACACCAATCCAACGCCAAAGAGGAACTTCGATCCCAAACACAACGGCTGGGGAGCGGTCGAGTTGGCCGTGCGCGTGGGGAACTTCAGCGCCGAGCCGGGGCTTTTCAACTACGGTTTTGCGTCTGTCACCACTGCACCGCGCAACGCCCACGAGTGGGTCGGCGGGGTAAACTGGTATCTCAATCGCCTCTTCCGAACTTCCCTGGACTACGGTCACACCAACTTCGGTGGGGGCGCCACAGTTGCCGCCGGTGGAAACAAGCCTTCGGAGAAGGCCCTGATTCTCCGGTTCCAAATCAACTTCATCTAGGACTCACCATGAAACGTACACTACGCCTGCTTTCGGTTTTGACGCTGGAGTCCGCCTTGTTCGCCGCCGGGCCGGTCAAACTGCTCAACGTTTCGTACGATCCCACTCGTGAACTGTACCAGGAGATCAACGCCGCCTTCGCCAAACAATGGAAGGCCAAGACAGGCGTGGATGTGCAAATCAGCCAATCGCACGGTGGATCGGGAAAGCAGGCGCGTTCCGTCATCGACGGGTTGCAGGCCGACGTGGTTACGCTCGGGCTGGCATACGATATCGATTCCATCGCCGAGCACGCTCACCTGCTGCCCGCCAACTGGCAGACGCGCCTGCCCGACAACAGCACGCCGTATACCTCCACCATCGTGTTTCTGGTGCGCAAGGGAAATCCCAAACACATTAAGGATTGGGACGATCTGGTAAGACCCGGCGTCTCAGTCATCACACCAAACCCCAAGACTTCGGGCGGCGCGCGCTGGAGCTATCTGGCGGCTTGGGGCTACGCTCTGAAGAAGAACAACGGCGACGACAAAAAGGCGGAGGAATTCGTCACCCGCCTGTACAAGAACGTTCCGGTGCTCGATTCCGGCGCGCGCGGATCCACCACCACGTTCGCCCAGAGGGGCATTGGAGACGTGCTGCTCTCGTGGGAAAATGAAGCCTTCCTGGCGCTCAACGAATTGGGCAAGGACAAGGTGGAAGTCATCACGCCGGCTATCAGCATTCTCGCCGAACCACCGGTGGCCGTGGTGGACAAGGTGGCCGCCAAACACGGCACAACAGAATTGGCTAAAGCTTATCTGACGTATCTGTACAGCGAGGAAGGACAGGAGATCGGCGCCAAGAACTACTATCGGCCGCGCTCGGCGCAGGCGTTTGCCAAATACGCGAACAACTTCCCGAAGCTGCAATTCTTCACCGTGGACGAACTCTTCGGCGGATGGCAAAAGGCGCAGAAGCGCCATTTCGAAGATGGCGGCGTCTTCGACCGGATCTATGGCATAGGGAAATAGCGGCGTAGGGAAATGCAAATGTCCGCGGGTGAACACAGATCGGACAATTCCTGTTATTGTTTTCGTTGGTCCTAATCCGTGTCCATGCCTGTTCATCCGCGGCCATTTTTCGTCAGGCGGAGCCTACGTGCGAACTCACTTTAAGCGTCCCAGTGTTCTCCCTGGTTTCTGGCCGACATTCAGCTATTCCGTCCTGTACCTGACTCTGATTGTTCTCATTCCCCTGAGCGCCGTCTTCCTCAAAGCGGTCTCCTCCAGTTGGGAACACTTATGGAAGGTAATCTCCGCCCCCAACGTGGTGGCTTCCTACCGGTTGACTTTCGGAGCCTCCCTGGCTGCCGGCCTGATCAGTGTAGTTGTAGGATTCCTGGTGGCTTGGGTGCTGGTCCGCTACGATTTCCCAGGCAAAGCCCTAGCCGACGCCCTGGTGGATCTGCCTTTCGCTCTGCCGACGGCGGTTGCCGGAATCGCGCTGACCAGTCTCTATACGGAGAACGGCTGGGTGGGGCGCTATTTAACGCCGCTAGGCATTCGGGTGGCGTTTACTCCTCTCGGCGTAGTGGTGGCATTGACGTTTATCGGCCTACCCTTCGTGGTACGCAGCGTGCAGCCGGTTCTGGCGGACACCGACGGGGAACTGGAAGAGGCGGCTGCCAGCTTGGGGGCCACTCGCGCGCAGATCTTCTGGCGGGTGATTTTTCCCATTGTCCGGCCTGCTCTGTTTACCGGCTTCGCCATGGCGTTTGCGCGCGCCCTCGGCGAGTATGGCTCGGTAATTTTCATTTCCGGTAACCTCCCCATGAAAACCGAGATCACTCCCCTGCTGATCGTCACGAAGCTGGAACAGTACGATTACGCCGGGGCGACGGCCATCGCGGCGGTAATGCTGATTGCTTCCTTCCTCCTGCTGCTGGGAGTCAATGGTCTCCGGCATCGGACGCGCCGATTCATGGAGACGGAATAAGCGCCATGGCGATTGCCCCAGTTCCGCTCACCCAGACCGCAAAGTTCAGCCGCAAACAGCCTGCGGCACAGGATCCGGCCATAGTGCGCTGGGGACTCACCGCCTTGGCGCTGGGGTCGCTGGGACTGTTCATCGTGCTGCCGCTGGCCGCGGTATTCGTGCAGGCGTTCTCCAAAGGCATCGGGGTGTATCTGGCGGCAGTCAGCGAACCGGACACGCTGTCCGCCATCAAGCTCTCGCTGCTGGCCGCCGGCATCGCCGTTCCGCTGAACTTGATATTTGGAGTTGCGGCCGCCTGGGCGGTGACCAAGTTCCAGTTCCGGGGCAGAAGCGTGCTGACTTCGCTCATCGATATCCCTTTCGCCGTATCGCCGGTGGTCTCGGGACTCATCTACGTCCTGGTCTTCGGGGCGCAGGGATGGTTCGGCCCCTGGCTTTCGGCGCATGACATCCGCATCATCTTCGCCGTGCCGGGCATCGTCCTGGCGACGGTGTTCGTGACCTTTCCCTTCGTGGCGCGGGAGCTGATTCCCCTGATGGAATCGCAGGGCACGGAAGAGGAAGAAGCAGCCCTGGTGCTGGGCGCCACCGGATGGCAAATGTTTTGCAAGATCACTCTGCCGAATATTCGGTGGGGCCTGTTGTACGGAGTGGTCTTGTGTACGGCTCGCGCACTGGGGGAGTTCGGCGCCGTGTCGGTGGTCTCCGGACATATTCGTGGAGAGACCAACACCCTGCCCCTGCACGTGGAGATCCTGTACAACGATTACAATTACGCCGGAGCCTTCGCGGTTGCCTCCCTGCTCAGCCTGGTCGCCGTGATTACGCTCGGGCTCAAGAAGTTCCTCGAATGGAGAACCGGGCAGGAG
>Ga0182030_10019767_pt1 | contig 12776 bp, 5 predicted proteins | sample 812S3MmetaG_FD_121299 | JGI IMG/M metagenome (GOLD analysis project Ga0182030, IMG submission 121299) | Permafrost microbial communities from Stordalen Mire, Sweden - 812S3M metaG (Illumina Assembly) | ecosystem: Environmental > Terrestrial > Soil > Wetlands > Permafrost | place: Sweden... | reverse complement strand
CGGATGACCTCGCCAATATTGATACTGAATGACTGCCTCGTCCTGAACGCCAATCGGATCGGATCGCGGACGCGAAAGAGCTTCGGGTCAGTCGCGCAGTCCACAACAACGTACAGCCAATACTTGTCCCTAACGTTCGCTGCGGTCGGCCACTCGTTGTCGGTGAGTTGAACCGCGCCACGACCGGCCCGGCCCTTCACCTCGATGACGACCTTCTCGCCGTTCGCACGGTGGCTTTCGAGATCGTAGCCGCGCGCCAGTTGCGGCGATGACACATCGAACACTCTCGCCTGGTAGTGGTCGATTTCAAAGTTCCGCGCAATACGCATTGCGATCGCTTCTATGTCTTTGTCGTAGGCCTCGCGTGCTTCTGGCGTGGGGTCTGGGACCACTATGGCGAGCGCGATTCGTTCGAGGTGGGCGACGTCGACCAATTCCGGACGCCGCTGCTCGTAGAGAAGGGCTGTGGTCCGATCTTCATCGAGGGCAGCTTGCTGCCGTTTGACTTCTTCCAGTTCGGGACCTAGCTCTACCTCACCCATACGGATTCTACGAGCCAAATCGCTGCGCTTCCCGGCCAGAAAGCCACCCTCATAATCAAATCCGCGCAGCAGGTCGTCCGTCTGACCTTCAGACTGCGCCCGCATAGTGGCACGAAGTTGCTGGAGGTACGTAGTCTCCGCCAGCATCCGCGCATACGCGTCCGCCTTCGCCGCGCTTTCCTCGGGTGCCAGCAAGAGATTGCCCGCCTTCCAGAGTAAGGATCTGGGAGCTGGCGGAAGTGCAAGAAGCTGGTTCGGCGCGGCGGGGGAGAATTCGCCCGATTCGTCCCAGCGGATCGCCATCATGCGGCGATCGTATCCACTCGTTGTCGTCGCCTTCTCCGCGCCCAGGCTCATCTCTCCCAACTGGCAGACATACACGGCAAAGAGGTAGGGACGCTCCGCTGCAGGATCACAGAATACTGCGCCGCGCTGAACATCACGCCGAAAGTTTGAAAGGGTTTGATCGCACAGCGCGTCGAAAATGGTGTCGCCGGGACGCAGGAAGCAGATACGGCTGTTTTCGACGCCAGGAACTACCGTGTCGCGCCGGACAGAGAGGAAGTCCGGCATCCCGTTGGGGTAGCGGGTGCGCAGATTCCGGAGCCAGCCGCCTTCTTCCCCAGTCGGAGCGAAGCGCGCGGCTTCTGTGATGTCGCCTTCAATCTGCATCCCGAGTCGGGGTGCAGCTTTCTCCACAAAGTTCTGGATGTATGCGGGGAGGAGTCGATTGAACCGCTCAATTTCGATCTCGGTGTTCAACTGCCCGAGGCGCTTTGCGACATCTCCATACGTTGAGGCCGTCTTGCGCTGTTCTTCGACTGCGGCACGCAGCCTCTGCGTTGCAAAGATCGAATCCAGCTTCTTTTGAGCCGAGTAGGGGGCGGTTTCGAAGAGTGCATCGCGCAGCAGATCGCGAAGTGAGACCTCCTCCAATTGCTGACCGATGATATCGAATACCTTGTCGCTGCACAGGTCTTTACGTGCTTCGTCGAGCTTGGCGAGAAGGGTCGCGAGAACATCACCTTCGCGGGTTCCCTCTGCCACCATATTGAAGATGCGCACTTCAGCATGGCGCTGACCGAAGCGATGAAGTCGGCCCATGCGTTGTTCGAGGCGGGCAGGGTTCCAGGGAATATCGAAGTTCACCATGATCCATGCAAACTGGAGGTTGATTCCCTCGCCGGCCGCGTCAGTGGCCAACATGAATCTGGCTGAAGGCGCATCAGGGTTCTTGATGCCTTGCTCGCGCCTAATCGCAGAAGGCATGAAGAATATGCGCTGCTTCTCGCGCTCTTCAACATCCATCCCTCCGTGAATATAAGCCAACTGCCCCGTGTAGCCGAGTGCCTCGAAACGCTGGCGCAGGTACTCAAGCGTGTCTCTGTGTTCGGTGAAGATAAGAAGTTGCTGGTCTCGGAATTCTGCGGATTCAATGAGCTCTCGGAGCTTCAGGAACTTCGTTTCCTGCTGCAACTCGCGAACCTGGTCGCCGAGGGCCATCACATGGTCGATGTACTCGAGTTCCTTTTTCAGCTGCGCTGCATCGCCCGGGCGTGAGAGGGATAGCGCCTGATTCTCGATGCTCTCCTCGGTTTCGTCTCCGTCCCCCCCGCGATCAAATTCTTCGGCCGTACTGCTATCAAGATAGGACGCAATCGAGTCGAGGGATATCTGCGCGCCGCCCCTTACGGGCACACCGTCGGTGATGCGCTGCCGCCTTCTCTTGAGGGATTCAAGCATGGCAAACGTGGAACTTGCGAGGCGGCGTTGAAGGACCGCGACCACCATGGCGGCGGCATTTTTGTTGTTGTTTCGGTTGTTTTCGTAACTCCATCTCAGATAATCCGTAGCCGCGTCATAGAATCGGCCTTCCGCCGAGGAGAGCATAAATGTGATTGTCTGGCAAAGTCGAGGCTTGTAGATCGGCTGGCCATGATAGTCAACCATTTCCTCTTTCAAGCGCCGAATGAAGTATTTGGTTCGTTTCTCGTGAGGAAGGGCATCGAAAGCGTCTTGCGTGGAGAATACTTTTCCGTCGAGCAGTCGCCAGAGTGCATAGTAAGGAAACCGCTTGCCCATATGCGGAGTTGCAGTGAGCAGCAACATATGGGTTGAGCGTTCGCCGAGGGCCTCGGCGAGGCGATACCGGCGGGTTTTGCTATCCGGACGATTAGGATCTCCCCACGCCAATTTATGCGCCTCGTCGAACACGACAAGATCGAATCGAGGGAGATCTTCGGATACCAGCCGTTCCCGGACCGAATCCGTGGCCGCCGTGTCGATGCTGATAATGAACAATCCATGCCCCTCGTCCGTCAGGGGGGCGCCCTTGGCAAAATCCGCTCCCCGGAGAATGGTGAAATCGAGGTCAAAGAAGTGCAGAAGCTCACGTCGCCAATTCCATGTGAGGCCAGCGGGGGCGCAGATAATGGCGCGGACCATTCTGCCGCGGTTGATCATTTCCCTTACGTAGAGACCGGTCATGATGGTCTTGCCGGCGCCAGCGTCGTCGGCGAGCAGGAATCGCAGAGGATTCTGAGGAAGCAACTGCTCATACACTGCGATCCTCTGGTGCGGTAGCGGGACGACGCGCGAAAGTTCAAGTCCAAACGCTTTATTGAAAAGATGGCCATTCTGCAACCGATATGCGTCGACCACGAGTTTCACCGCGTCCGCGTCACCTTCGAAATCAACGCGCGAATGCATAAGCGTAGATTCCACGATGGGCGTTTGAACCGGGAGAACCGTTTGATCAGCCAAGGTTCGCATTCGCTGCACTCGATCAGCCTGCGGCTTCGCTTTGCCGTTCTCCCACCTGTTCACCGTGGCAAATGAGACCCCCAGCGCAGCTGCGAATGCCTGCTGTGACATCTTGAGGAGGGTTCGAAGTTCGCGAATTTGATCGGCATCCATAAATTTACTTTCGCTATATAGCGTATGCTATATCCATCGGCTTAGCAAGCTAATATTTCCGAGCATCTGTTGGGGCTTACGCTTTGACGCAATTAATAGAATACAAATTTTCATTGTTTTAGCGGAATTATATGAAGCCATATAATTGACAAATTGTTTGCGAAGCTAGTAGATTGATTGATATGGAACAGGATAGGCGTAATTGTCTCTCTTGTACAAGTTTATATGATGCCAAACAAGCAATTAGACGAGCTCTGCGACGGCTTGGCGAGCGGGAAGCTGCTACCCACGAATGTTCAGGCCCGTCTCCTCTATCGCGACAAGCCGCTGATGGCTGAAGGCAGAGCGATTGATGTGGATGCTCTTATCGAATTTCGTCTCGGAGAAATGCCACAGGAACCGATCACGGCTGTCCTCGAATTTAAGTCTCGATTGACCCCGCTGATTCTTGAAGGAGCCATCCATCAAGTTCTGGGACTCTCGAACTCCTTACGCGCTGCAACCCAATACAAGAACGTATACCCGATGGTTGGCGCACCGTACATCTCCGAGTCGATCCAGAACCGATGCAAGGAATTAGGCATCGGTTATGTGGACCTCAATGGAACCCTTCTGCTGGCTCGCAACAATATCTATGTGGACGTCGTCCGGCCCGCAACCTCAAATAAAAACCCCCAAGGTATAAAACGGATTTTTTCGGGCAGATCGCGCCGCATTGCCAGGGTGCTGCTGGTTCATCCTTTCAAACCATTTCGACTGGGAGAGATTGCTACCGAAGCCCAGCTCAGCGTTGGCCAAGTGTATCAAGTAACAAAGCGGCTTCATGAGGATGGATTCCTCGAGCGAACACCAGATGGCCGTATGCTGACGAAGCCCCGCCAATTCCTCAGGCTTTTCGCAAAAGAATTGCGCGCCGATTACCGAGAAGGCATGTGCGTATTCAGAGGATTCACCGAATTACCACCATCACAAATAGCGCAGGAGCTGGCAAATCTCTGTGAAAAGAGACGAATCAGGTGTGCTTTTACACTTAGCAGCGGGCTGGAACCACATGAGCGGAATTTGAGGGAAGATGTCACCGCCGCATACGTGGATATTGACCCCAATGAGATTAGGGACGAACTGCGGCTCGAAGCGGTCGGGAAAGGGGCCAATGTCATTTTGATGACACCCCCGGAGTCGGACAATACTGATGCTGGCGGAGTCTTCTACCAAACACGCAAATTGGCCAACGGCCTTCAGGGCGTGAATCCCATTCAGCTAGTCATCGATTTCAGCTTACAGGGCGGCCGGGGGGAAGAACAGGCAGAATTTCTGATGGAACATGTTCTGGGGCTTCGCCAATAATGCAAACTGCGATCGACATCACGAATCGTTTCCCACCCACACGAGAAAGGACCGTGCTTCTGGAGCTATTTCGAGTGGTGCGCAACCTGCAGACCGCCGGCATTGAGACGGTGATCTGTGGCGGTTGGGTTCCTTTCTTGAAACAACTTGCAAGAGAAAGTGAGACAGCTCATTCAATGAGCCTGGACATTGATTTGCTGTTTCGGCAGGCGGCCCGCGAGCGCGATGCCATCGACAGGATCAGAACCCTGCTGGTTGGCAACATGGAGTTCGAACGCAGTAGAACGCACAGTTTCCGCTACGAAAAGACGGTGGAGGGCAACGCAGTCCAGCTCGACCTTCTAGTGGATCTTCCGCGCACGGACAACGATGAGCCAGTACGACGAATACAGGGAATCAGCAGTTCTCTTGACCTATGTTTGGTTGACGGTGCCGAAGACCTAGCGGGTCACGTCGAGACGATCCGACTCAGATGGCTAGAAGATGGCCAAGAGAACGTGTGCGATATCACAGTCCCGAATCCCGTAGGATTTCTCATGCTCAAGGCTGAAGTCTGCCGCTATCGAGAGACGACCAAAGACCCGTACGACATTTACTACTACTGCCGCTTTTCCGAAGATCCGGGTTTCATCCGTGAGAAGCTCGAGGCGTCCATTGGCGAGCCTGCCGTGCGACGAATAGTTGACGCTTTGCAGCGAATGTTCCAATACGAAGACAGCAAGTGGGTAGAACTCACGTTAGATCACATGAACATCTCGGGCGAGGAACGCGACCGCGAGGCGCGATTTATCGTGCGATCAGTGGCCAGAGTCGTAGCTGGCATCTAGAGAATCTTGCATGCTACATTGCAAAAAGCTTGCGAGCCAATTCGGCCAGTGCCGGTGAGTCGAGACCCTTTTCTGGGCCGTCTTCGGTGACGATGAGCCGCCCCTCTGGGTTCTTGTTGGAGTAGGTCGCGTAGCCATTGGCGGCATAGAGCTTCAGCTTTCGCGCCCAGCGCTTGCGGTAGGAGTCGTCATCCATACGGCCGCAGTGCTCCCAGTACCAGCTCTTCCCATTTGCTTCGATGAAAAAGTCTGCCCAACGGCCGCGGCCGTCATCGAACGGAAGCTGCGGTTCGACCTGGTACTTCAAGAAGCCCTGCTTCTCCAGACCGTAGAGGATGTTCGCGATAACCATTTCGTTCTTCGAACTGACCATTTCTCCGCGAAAGGTCCGGTGAATCAGGCGCTCTTCGAGAAATCCTCTTTGCGATCCCTTGAGGCCGAGGGGCACATCGGCAACGAGCCGTGGCGCTTGGAGATTCGGCGCGTGTAGGAGGTTCGTGTAGCGACCGGCTATATCGGAAAACACGTACTGTCGCAGCGAGAGGAATTTCTCGAATGGCCCCTGATGAAGAATCCAGATGCGTCTCTTCTGGCGCGTCAGGGCCGTGTACAACATCTCGCGCGAAACGAGGCGGCTAGAAGAGGGGAGGACCAGCATGACAACGCCAAATTCACTGCCCTGCGCCTTGTGCACGGTAATTGCGTAGGCAAGCTCCAGATAGGGTTTACCATCATCGGAGAACGCTGACCGTTTGAATCCGAAACTTCGGTCGTCGCGCTCCGCAAACTCGATATTGGTGAAGGATGGAGTGCCCCTGGGCCATGTGCACTGGCCGATGACCATGCCGATTTCGCCATTCGCGAGGTACTCCCTATCCTCTTTTTGTTTTGTGGCGTAGATGTACGGCTCCCGCTTGTGATTCCGGACACAAATCACCTTGTCGCCATAGACAATCTGCTCGGCGCCGCGCGGCTTGATGAATCTCATCCAGTCGCGGTAAGCGGGCACCTTATTCGACTCGATCGCGTCCCGCAACCGCTTTGTCCGTAAGCGGTCCTTGATGCGACGGTTCAGATAGATCGAGCCTCCAGGGGCGTTTCGATTGACGCTCAAGATCTGCCAGTTGGCGGTTGCTTCGGAGCATCCAGGATCAAAATTCAGGAAGCCCTTGGCCGTGCGCGTCGCGCCGAGCGAAATCTCCAGATCGGCGACAAGGTTGTCTTTGCTGCACCCGAACTCTTCGGCAAGCGCCGCTTCTATGAGATCGGGAAGCTCAGCCACCTTTTCCCAACGGCGATAGCGAACCGTCTCGTCATCCTTGCCGGCAATCGCATTGACGACGATCTCGTCTTCTCCGGGCGGCAGTTCGCGACCGGAAAAGATAGCGCCCAGTTGGACGTCCGAACGCGCGAGGACAGGCGTTGCTTTCTTGCCCTTGCCTTGCGCAATCTCGTCTTGGCGCCGTGCCGTTCTCAGCTCGGCAACGCCTTTCCCGCCATGCGCCCGCTTCAGGTGCTCGATGATGTCGACGAAAGGGCAGCCCGCGCCGATGGGCGGAAGCTGGTAAGGATCACCCACCAGAAGGAGCCGGCAGTTCGCCGGAATGGCATCGACAATTGCCGCGAGCATGTCCTCGGTGAGCATCGACGACTCGTCCACAATACAGGTTGTTGCCTCGGTTTTCGGCGCCTCCGGATTCGTGTAATAACGCCCAGTATCGGCATCGAAGCGCGTTCCGAGCAAAAATTGAGCTACGGTCTGCACATTGCCCTGCCGCCCGGTCTGCTGGTCAAGACGCACGCGCGCTTTGCCGGTCGGCGCTAGGAGGAGCGCGCGCGCGCCAACAATGTCGCTGCGGGAGAGTAAGAGCTGTATAACGGTTGTCTTGCCGGTTCCTGCCGGCCCGATCAGAACACCAACGCGATTGGCGGCGAGTGATTCGAGCGCTGCCGCCTTTTCGGCGCGGGCGCGGTCTTCGTCTGAATCGCCCTTCGCCAACGGACCGAACTTCTTGTCAACGAGCGCGCGCCAGTCGACCGATAGGGGCTTTGGCGCATTCTTGAGACGTTCGGTTACAGCTTTGCTCAGCACGCTGCCGATATACAGGTAGCGGTCTAGTTGAACGGTGATCCCGTCGCCTTTACCCGCCACCGCCACTACGGGCGCGAAGTCATCCCGGCAAATATCGACGATATCTTTGTCGAGCGGGATTTCGTGGACGACCGATAGTTCAGGCGCCACTTGCTTAACTTTGTCGATGGGCAAGAATGTGTGGCCGTCCTGTGAGCTGTTTTCGAGTATCTCCACACAGGCCGCGCGCAGCCGGTACTCGTTGTCATACTCGCCCAGGTTCTCGTTGCATTTGGTGGGCAGAGGATGCGCCGCCGCAACTTCCTTCCCCGGATATAGTCCCCGGTCGATCATTCCAAACGACATGGGATCGTACGCGGTGCGGTCATTTTCGAAAAGTACATAAGGGTTGGTGAGAACCTTGCTCGTTTCGACCTCCAGCGCACGCGTGGCCTGGTCTGCGGTCAATTCGAAACGCGCAAGCAGCTTGAGGGAGTCCATTTTCTCGGCATCTGCCCTGATCCGCTCCCAGCGCTTTCGAAACATGCCGGTGATGGGAGGCGCCGAGGCGGGAGGCTTTCGCTTCCCGGTAAAGATCTTGTCTATTACGGGCCAGGGGTCCGCGTTGATCTCAAGCTCGTCGGCGAGCGCCATGGCGAATAGTGTGCCGTTGAAGCCGGAATGCAGGGCGGACAGGACGACGCCGAGGCCCGGTGCCGGACCCTGAAGCTTCCAGAGTCGGCTCAACCGGTCGTCAATCCAGTGGATGTACCGGTCCCATGGTCCGGTCAGGATCTTTGCCGACCGGTCCAGCGCATTACGCGCGGCAACGAGCGCCGCCGCGGCAGCGCCATGGCTTACGTGCTCGCTGCCATAAGAAAACTGAATGCGGGAATCGTCCGGAGCAAAGGCAATGTAATCGATGGGATTCAGTTCTGGCCGCTGTTCCAGTTCTTTAAGTAATTCCTGGTAGGGCATCACGAAGCCGTCGACGAAACCGCCCCCTCCGCGGGCGCGCCGTATCGAATGCTGTATCGATCGTTCCCAGCCCATGGTCTTGAGCGCGGATTTCGGCGCGTCCTTATACGCGAACTCTTGCAGATCGTTTTTCTTGTTCAGCACCGCGCCACCGAGGACGACTCGCCGCTCGTCATCGCACAGAGGTGTGCGGGTGGCGTAAAAGAGGACAAGGCTTTCTTGTTCGACAAGGGGTGCGGCGAAGGCTTCCAGTAGCGCTTCCTGGTTCCCGAAACCCTGTATCCAGCTCGTACGTTTCAGCCAGTCGGGACTGTCTGGTTCGCGTTCTATGCTTGCGTCGAGCTCGAGTTCCTTGGCAATCTGGAACCCGCTCTCCTTGAGCATCCAGCGATAAGGGATGGTTAGCGCGCCCCAGGCAGGCACGTGAACCAGTCGCGGCTGGATATGCTTATGATCCTTGCTCCATGTTGAATACGCCATGACGCTTTCGAAGGAATGGGAATGTGAACTCAGGAAAGTTCCACTGGCTCGCAGGCATGGCGGTACCTGGTCTGGCGAGAGGGCATCGAAGGCTTCGTTTGGAAGTTTCTGCTCGATGTCGTCTTTGCGATTTTCTGCGATCAGTTTGAGAGCGAGGCAGGAGCTATTGCCTAGCGGGTCTGAACAAACGTGTCCGTCCCACGCCCTGTCATGCCATGGCACTCTAATCGACAGATTGCGCACAAAACCCATGTTCTCCCCCAGCGTTTATCAGGGATATTTGAGCACATTTCGCCCATCCTGCTGGTTATACCTAATTCTGCCACTCGGTATAGTCCAATCCTGCCGGCGAATATAGTCCATTGCTGCCACTCCGTACACAAGGACCCTTTCATGGGAGGGCCGAGAGAAAAGGCAGCATCATCCACGCCGGAGGCGTGCTGGAGTGTTTACCCAAATGTTACTGGCGGGGGGGCGGTAATACAGGGGTAACGCTCGACTAGGCTTCCGAATGAGGCGATAAGAGCGCCTCAACTTCGCAAAGTCGTTGTTTGACTTGATCTACCCATTCTCCGTATCGCGGACGAAGGTGGTCCGGGTACCAGGTAATGACGGCAGCTTCGGCGAGGCGCATGAATTCATTGGACTCCGTGATGCTGCCAAGGAGGAGCTTAAGTAGTGCGATGTAAATGAGGCGCCGACTTGAGGAACTGGCACCATACCCGCGCATCATGGGATAGCACCAGAACAACTCCCAGTCTTTCCGCTGAAGCTGCAGGAGCGCCGATTCATAATCACGGAACAAGTCGAGCCACCCAAGTCCAGAACCGGCCAAGACCGCTGAGGCATCTTCGATTGCGTCGAATGCAGTCCTGGCCGTCTTGCAGGTTCTTGCTCCAGGCGCTAGCCAGTTCGAGATGTGGCATTCATTGACGATAGGTCTCGGCTCTCCGATTCGGTTCTTCCTGAGAAGCCCATCCTCACGCAGTGAAGGCCAGAAGACACCGACGCCAACCCGGAAAAGGCCTGCAGGCAGATTCCACGTTTTGCGCTCGTAAGGATCAACGGGAAGAAACTCAATCACTTCGACAATATGCTTGGAAACCCGATGCGCAAGGCGGTCTGTGAACTCGGAGAATCCGGCACTCTTCAACATCGGCCAGAACTGTTTCCGAGTTGAAAGGGGAATTGACGGGCTCGTGGAGCCAACTGAATCCGGCTGTTGGGTCTCTCCTGGCGCCCAAATAGGACCATTGAGACAACTGTGGCCTGGCATTGAGTTCTCGGCACATGGCGGGATCGGGCGAAACGTGCCCAGTTGCTCCCACAGTTCGCCGATCTCGGCAGCGTATCGCTCCTCGCCCGGTCTCCCACTCTGAATAGTAGAGAAATCCAAGATGTTCCCGATGGTTCGGTTTATGGAATCGAGAGCAGCTTCTGTGGAGAGTTGGGTCTGCAACTTCTGATGCTTCAGTAGAAGCAAAACACTCTCCAGCCGATTCCAATTGTATGAACCGGGACGCCCAGAGGCATCAAGGAAGGGCGCGGAACTGGATTCGTCGGAGCGCCGCATTCTGGAGAGCGTTTCGTCCAAATCATTATTGGCTTTGAACCAGAGAGGTGCAACTTCTTGACAGAGATGTTTGAGCTCATGGAAGCAATGCGCTGTTGTCCGACCTTCCGGGTCGATGTAGAAAATGTCGTCCCGTGAAAAGCCGTCCACCGGCGCGCGTTTCCTCAGTTCGCTACGAAATGAACATTCGTATTCGAACGGCTGAAGACGCCCCGCTCTGTCGCGCTTAACGCGATCTTCGCCAGTGCTTCCGATCACATAAACCCCGAGCCTAGGCGTGAAGGAGTATGTCGTGCATCCGAGCACTTCGGCGTTGTACGAATTGAATGACTGAAAGCTGACCACGTTGATGAACTGGGCCTTATAAGCGAAAGCACTCCGAGATTCGAAGACAGTGAATCCTTGGTCCCGGAGGATTGGCCACACCTCAGAACGAATGAGCTTGTTTATCGCTTTGCTGTCCATTTGGAATCATTGTCTCAGGAACATTTAGTTGGATGAGGCGTTTATTCCCGCGTCGTCGCCCACCCGTCAGTAGCACTTCGGTCAACATCCCGGAGCGGGAGCGTCGATTTTATCGACCTCCCAGTGCCCTTCTGAGAGACCGAGGCTGCGGCGGTGGCAGCAAAACAGTCTAACAGATGGCAGCAAAGCACACTATATCCAGCACCCCCATTGCCAGGGCAATCGCATTTCAAAACATCTCCAATAGGCGGCAGAGGAAGTCATCATCCCAGCCGGCGCGTTTGAACTTTCCTCTAAGGGAGCCTTTGGACCCCTCTTTCTGCATGGCGTTGAGCGCCATGTGGCGGAGCACGGCGAGATTGTGCGGCCCGTGGCCCATTCGTGTTCGGTCCTGATCCTCGTTCATCACCACATCCAACCGCCAGTGCAGGCTGTTTTCTATGCTCCAGTGTTGTCGGACAACCTGATTGAATCGCTCCGGCGTAAGCGCCGTGCTGAGCAGATAGTAAGCGGTCTCAGTGGTGGTTTTCTCCGCCGTTTCGCGCACTCGCACCACCTTTCCGATAGCTTCCAGGCCTGGCCATCGGTGCTGTTTTTGAAGCCAGCCGATCTCGGTGGAAACCGTTGCCGTGCGTGTCTCGATGCGTCCGTGATCGGCCTCTACGAGCGGTCCAGTGTGGCTGGCTTTCAACTCCGGATCCTCCAGAAGCAGGACTACATCGTCGTGCAGCGTGCCTTGATTTCCTTTCAGCGCGTCGGCCGTCACGATAGCGCCTTTGAGTGTCAGCATCTTGAGCAGTCTGGGAACCGCCGTAATCTCGTTCGACTTGGCATCCGTGGCGATTTGCGCCAGTACCAGCCGCTGCTGGCATCCCCAGGCCGAGACCATGTGCAAGGCCGACTTGCCGCTGACCCGATCAAACGACCGGCGCAATACCTTGCCGTCGATAGCCACTACGCCCTGCAGTTGCTCGGAGAACTGGGCCATAAATCGCTGAAACGAATCGCGAAACTGGTCCGCATCGAGATTGCGAAACAGCCGACTGAAGGTGTCGTGGCTGGGCAGACCGTTTGCCAGAGTGAGGAAGCTGCGTAGAAATGGCTCCTTGGCCTCGGCAAATAGAGCCATATCGACCGCACCCTGACCTCCACTCAGCACGCAACAGAGTGCGATGAGCAGCAACTCGTGAAAGTCGTGAAGCCCAGCATTGCCGCTGCGCGGATCCTCCAGACCCTCCCAACAGGAACCAAACTGCTCCAGTGTTTCTTTCCTCGACATGAAATCCCCCCTCAAAGGAACTTCATGCCTGCCCTCCCCACACGTAAGTGCCTACGGTGGTCCGTGCCTACCCTGGTTCTACCTAATTCTCAAATGCGATTGCCCTGCCCCCATTGCACCCGCTGGTTAAGGATCCGGACTCTGTCGCACCTGTCCTCTCTTGATCGAAACCGAGTGCACCAGACTTAAGTAGGCGCCCCCCAATCGCTCGTGTCCTGGGTTCTGAAGCCATCCAGCCAGTCCTGGCCTGTTTGTCGGCTCGGCCCCGCTGTGGCGGAAACACAACCTCAGTTCTCTT
>Ga0182030_10019765_pt1 | contig 12777 bp, 6 predicted proteins | sample 812S3MmetaG_FD_121299 | JGI IMG/M metagenome (GOLD analysis project Ga0182030, IMG submission 121299) | Permafrost microbial communities from Stordalen Mire, Sweden - 812S3M metaG (Illumina Assembly) | ecosystem: Environmental > Terrestrial > Soil > Wetlands > Permafrost | place: Sweden... | reverse complement strand
GCGGAACAAGTGGAGCGCCCGAACGGTCTCCGTGGTCGACGGTTCCCGCACAATCAAGTCGGATGGATCTGGTCCGGTCATATCTTCGTGATCAGGCGGCCCGGCTGCAACCTAAGGCGAATGAACTGGATTTTGGAAGAAAGCCGCGTACGATCAAAGGAAATAGTTTCTTGATGGTTTTCCATATGCCTGGGCGCGTATTATTAGTTGAATGGGATGCCGCTGATTGGAAAGTGCTGCACCCCTTGATTGATGCTGGCAAAATGCCGGCTTTGAACCGGCTGGTGGAAGCAGGGGTTTCGGGTGAATTATCATCCGTGCAACCCCTGGTGTCAGCGACGCTATGCACCTCAATAGTCACAGGCAAACGCGCTTGGCGGCACGGGGTTTGTCACGACGTGGAACCTGGCCCGGATGGCCGGCCGGTGAGAATTTCTGCGAGGGCCCGGCGGACCGCGGCGCTTTGGCAAATGCTGGCGCACGCGGGCAGGAGGAGCATTGTGGCCGGATGGCCCGCCACTCACGATGAGAACACTGGCAATTGCATCTTTGTTTCCGACCGGTACCCCGAACCGACTGCCGGCCCGGGCATAAAGCCATGGCCGCCGGCGGTGCCCGGAACCTACTGGCCCGGGACGCTGCGGGCACGACTCGATCCCAAGCGGTCAAGCCCGGAACAACTCGATGTGTCGGTGATTTCTCGTTATATCCCCGAATGGCGACGTATCGACCAAAAACGCGATCATCGCATCGGGCAGTTGCGTCTGTATTTGGCGGCGGACTATTCTTACCAGACCGCCATATTGGAATTGTTACAACGGGAGCCGTGGGACTTCGCGGCCGTGCGTTTCCCCGCCCTCGGTCCCATCAGCCAACTTTTCATCCCGCCCCATCTTTTCGAGCGCGGCACCCCCGCGCCCGCGGAGTTCGAATATTACAAAGGGGTCCTGAACATGACCTGCCGAATACTCGACAATATGTTGCATCAATTGGCGGCGCTCGCCGGGAAGGACGCTACCGTACTGCTGGTTTCGGCGCATGGCGCGCGCACTCAAGGCGTGCCGCCTGCCGGCTTTGGCCGTGGTGATGAGCAATCTTGGAAATCGCCTTACGGCATTTTTGTGGCCTGCGGTCCCAACCTTGCCTGCGATGCGCTCCTTCACGGGGCCGGCGTCCTGGATCTGGCCCCCACCATTCTGACGTGTTTCGGATTGCCCATTGGCGACGACATGGAAGGACGGGTCTTAATTGAAGCTTTTCGCGCCCCTCCTGAAATCACCCGGGTGGATTCGTGGGATTCCCAGCTTGGAATTCAGCCGCCGAAGCACGTGGAAAACCCGGCGGCACCCCCGGATAATCCGGCGTCAGCGGCATGGCGCCGCGAATCCGACTGGCGGTTCGTCCAATCCGCCATGGACGCAGGACGTCATGCGGAAGCGTTGCCTGTATTGGATCGTCTGTTTCGGGAATTTCCTGAGCGGGTGGAAGTGAGCTATTCACTGTTTCAATGCCAGCTGGCTTTGAATCAATTGTCCGCCGCCACGGACACACTGGAAGTTGTGCTCGAATCAATACCGCCAGGCGTCGCTTCGCTTTTGCCGCGCGCGGAACTGGCCATAGCCAAAAAAGATGTCCGCCAGGCGCGCACTTTGGTTGTCGAATTGAACCGCCTTAATCCGACGGATCAACTTGCCTTGCGCCGGCTCGGGCTGCTGTTGCTTCGGCTGCGGGAGTGGGATGCGTTAGCTCAAATCGCGCGGCGGGCCTTGGACCTGAATGAACAAGATCCCTTGGCGTGGTTGGGGCTGGCTGCGGCGCAGCTACGGAAGGGCAAACCGAAGGAAGCCGAAGAATCGGCGGCCCGGGCGATCAGCCTCAAATTCTTTCTGCCCGACGCCCACTTCATCCTGGCCCGAGCACTGCTCGCGCAAGGACGCTGGACCGACGCCCATGACGCCATGCAGGTATTGTTGAAGATTCAGCCGCAAAATCGGACGGCAGCAACCTACCTGAAACGGATCCCTGCAAAGGCCGCCGGTTGACGTATCCCGCGTTTTCAAAAGCAGAAAAAAAGTTTAATCAACAGGCCATGAAAACTTTCTTTCGCTTTTTTCTGCAAGGCTTGTTCCGCTTCAGGGCATATGATCTGGAGTCGTTGAAAATTCCCGGGCCGGTATTGCTGATTCCCAATCACACCTCCTGGCTCGACTGGTTGTTTCTCTGGGTGTGCCTGGAGGATGATTGGAAGTTCGTCACTTCGAGCATCACGGCGCAAACCAGCTGGTTGCACCGGCAATTAATGATTAATCGCTACACCTTGGCAGTTGACACCAATTCGCCGTACGCGGTGAAGCGCATGGCGGAGTTCCTTAAAGGCGGGGGTCGGCTCGTGCTCTTTGCCGAAGGGCGCCTATCGCGCACGGGCAACTTGATGAAGCTCTTTGACGGCACCGGCTTCTTGATTTTCAAGACGAGGGCGAAGGTCATCACCGCTTATCTGCGAGGTGCCAAACGACTGCCATATTCCCCGAACCCAGACTGGAAGAAAATCCTGCCAAAGGTGTCCGCGCATTTCAGCGCCGTTCTGACGGCACCTGAGCAGGGGGACTTCAGCACCACCCAAGCGCGTTCACGGTTGACCAGCTGGCTTCACGACCAACTGGTGCGGCAGCAATTCGAGGTGGAAATGAGTTTTGGTCCGCAGAATATTTTCGTGGCAGTGGCGGAAACCGCCCGCCATCAACCCGGCTTCATCGTCCTTGAGGATTCGACATTGCAAAAGTTGACGTATCGGAGACTGATGGTGGGAGCCGACGTTCTGGCGGGGTCCTTGCACGGTCTTCTTGGGGAGGGTGGCGAACGCATCGGCGTGTTGCTGCCCAACGTCAACGCCACGCCGGTGGCCGTTCTCGCGCTGTGGAGGCTGGGAAAAGTGCCCGCCGTGATGAATTTCTCCGCCGGCACGCCCACCATGCTTGCTTGTGCGGAACTGGCGGGGCTGAAACACATCGTAACGTCGCGGGCCTTTCTCGAACGCGCCAAATTCAATGAGAACGATTTTCTGAAAGCCGGCATCCATCTGATTTTTCTCGAAGATGTGCGCTCCGGCATCACCGGCACACAGAAATTTCTCGCGCTGATTGGGTATATTTTCAATACCCGATCCTCCTCGCGCCTTCCGCAAACGGCCAGCGCTACGGCTGTGATTGTGTTTACGAGCGGATCGGAAGGCGTTCCCAAAGGTGTCGAGCTGACGCACGGCAACATCCTGGCCAATATCCGGCAGATGCTGGCGGTTACTGACCTGACCGACCGCGATCGCCTCTTCAACTCCCTGCCGCTCTTTCACAGCTTTGGTCTCAGCGTGGGGACCTTTCTGCCGCTGGTGCGCGGGATTTATGTGTTCCATTATCCTTCCCCCTTGCATTATCGCATGGTCCCGACGGCCCTTTATGAGCGCGATTGCACGGTTTTCATCAGCACAAACACGTTTCTGAACGGCTACGCGCGCAAAGCGCATCCCTATGATTTTCGGAGTCTGCGGTATCTGTTCTCCGCGGCGGAGAAGTTGCAGGAAGCCACCGCGCTGGCTTGGTCGCAGAAATACGGAGTGCGCATCCTCGAGGGTTATGGTGCGACCGAATGTGCTCCTTGCGTGAGTGTCAACACCCCGCTGGAGCCACGCTACGGGTCCGTCGGCCGCCTGCTGCCCGGCATGGAGTACAGGCTCGAGCCGGTGGAAGGTGTTCAAGAAGGCGGGCGGCTCTTTTTGCGCGGGCCGAACGTGATGAAAGGTTATTTGAACGCGGATGCCAACGCGAAGTTTCTGGCGCTGGGCGGCTGGTATGACACCGGCGACATCGTGAGCGTCGATGCTGAGGGTTACCTGCACATTCTCGGCCGGATGAAACGATTTGCCAAGGTCAGCGGCGAAATGGTGAGCCTCACGGCCGTGGAGGACGCGCTGGCCGGAGCGTTTCCGCAATATGGCCTGCGCTGTCAGATTGCTGTACTCACCCGCCCAGACGAAGACAAGGGCGAGGCGCTCATTGCAGTAACCAATGAACCGAAGCTCACACTGGATGAAATCCGCGCCGCCATCAAGGCGAAAGGCCTGACGAATCTCAGCGCACCGCGCGAAATCAAGGTGGTTTCGGAAATTCCGAAGCTCGGCACCGGCAAGGTCAACCACCGGGAACTTCAGGCGCTAGTAGCCTCCACAAATAAATGACCTCTCACGCGAGTTTAGGTTGCCAGGCATTACCACGTTTCGATTTCAATGCCAGCACCAGCCAGAGTGCGCTGGCCACGAGAAGCGCTGCGGGCAAAATCAAAACTGCCTTTTGAAGATTGCCGCCGAATGAATCGGCAAGCCGTCCGACGATTTTCGGCGACCACATGTCGCCGAAGAGGTGGATGGTGAAAATGGAAACGGCCATGGCGCTGGCGCGCTGATTCACCGGCGCGGTTTCAAGAATGAGCGTATTGACCGGCCCGGTGGGAAGGAAGAGGAAGAACATTGCCCCCGCAAGAAACGACATGGACCAGACCGTTGAGTTGGCTAAAAACGCGCCGAAGGCCAACGGTACGGCGACGAGCACCGAAAGCCCCAGCGTCCACGCGTAACCGGCGGGATTGCGTTTGTGCCACGCTGTCGCGGCAAAGCCGCCGATCAATGTGCCCACCAGTCCGGCGACCACCAGCACTATGCCGAAGAATTCCCCCGCCCGGTCCACGGCGACGCCATGGGCGCGGTGCAGGAAGGTCGGCCCCCAATGGCCGAAGGCCCCCAGCGCGAAGGTATAGGCCGTGTAGCCCAGCACGACGAGCACATAGTCGGGAATGCGAACGAGGTTTATGATGTCGCGGATGGATGGGATTTTGGCCGCTTCGCTGGTTTTGCCTTCGGACTGTCCGCGTTTGAGTTCAGCAAAGGGGAGCAGCACAAGCGCGAGGAACAAGCCCGGCGCGCCCGCCCAAATGAACGCTCTTCTCCAGCCCCAGTGCGCTGCCACCAGCCCGCCGATGATGGTCCCAAAAGCTGCGCCTACGGGTATGGCGACGTAGAAAATAGTCAGCGCATCGTTCCGTTTCGCCGGCGCGTAGCTGTCGGAAATTAGACTGGGGCTGATGGTCGCGTAGCTGGCCTCGCCCAGCCCGACGAGCACACGGAATGCGATCATCATCGCAAACGTCGCCGCGAAACCAGACAGAATGGTGCCAACGCTCCAGACCAGAATGCCTGCGGCGATGAGCCATTTGCGCGAGGCGCGGTCGCCGAGCCAGCCAAAGACCGGCGACGTAAAGAAATAGCCGATCATGAACGCCGTCACAAGCCGCCCGGCCTGCTCGTCATTGATGGCGAGATCTTTTTGCAACGGAGTCAGCACCGCTGAGAGGACAAAGCGGTCGAGATAATTGAACAAGTTGAGGCCGGTGAGGATGCACAAAACCCAGGCTGGCGGGAGTCGCATGCGCTGGGCGGTGTTGGTCATCGGTGGCAAAGCTAGCCGGACCCTCGCGAAAGTGCAAATTGATGATGCTCTCGCCGCCGGGAACTGTTGGAGGCGGAAATGGAGCTGTTCGGCTCGTGAATGATGAATTGAAAGGATCACCGGAGGCAAAGATTTTCAAAGGGATTATTTGAAATTATTATTTCCTCGTGCATTGTGTTGAGATGAAGAGGAGACAATTTCGGAGGAGAGCATCATGATTGAATGGCTCATAGCTGACTACCGCGCAAGCCTCGGCTGCAAGTCGGCATCATTTTTGCGTTGCAAGCCAAGCCTCAATTACACGAATAGAATCAAATTGGACCGGTGCCTCCGCATCATGGCACTCGCGGTTTTGTTGTTCGCCTTTTCGCTTTCCGCGCGCGCGCAAGGGACAAACGTCGGTTCCGCGAATCCGCTGGTGCCGGAAACGGTGATTCTTCCCAAATCCGTCCCCGATCCGATCGAACCGTTCAACCGGGCGATGTGGGATTTTAACAAGGGGTTCATGAGGGGCATCGTCAAGCCGACCAGCCGTGTTTACCGGTTTGTCGTGGTGAAACCAGTTCGCACCGACATTGGCAATTTTAGCAAAAACCTTCTTTATCCGGGACGATTGGTCAACAATTTGCTTCAGGGAAAATGGACTGGTGCGCGTGATGAATCCTACCGGTTTCTTTGCAACACCACGGTCGGGGTGGCCGGGTTCCGGGACGTGGCCACCAAATGGAACATCCCGAAATCGGAAGCGGATTTTGGCCAGACGTTTGGCAAATGGGGCTGGCGCCCGGATTTTTTTCTCATGCTGCCCTTTTTTGGACCCAGCAACGATCGTGACACCGTGGGACTGGCCGCCGACTCCGCGGCCAATCCATTGAATTACATCTGGCCATACGATTTCTATTGGAGCCGGCCGTTAACCTACCTTACTCCCTACTCCTATTTCAGCATCTTCGCCTCGTATAATAACCTCTCCGATACGGTCGGCGAATACGTACGCTTCAGCCGGGCGGAAGCTGATCCGTATTCTGAAATCCAATATGCCTGGACGTTTGCCCGGGCGAATCAGGTGGCGGACTTTCAGGTGAAAGGCACCCAGGATCCCGCCTCTCTGGAAACGTTGGAATCTGTTTTCTTCACTTTTAAAGACCCGGAATTCCCCGACCATGGTCAGACGCGTTCGGTGTTGATTCCGGCCACGGGCAAAAGATTAAAATTCACCTACTGGCTGCAACCCGGATCGGCGAACTTGGTATATATTGTTCCTGGCTTGGGCGGTCATAGGTTGGCCGAAACCTCGCTGGCGCTGGCCGAGTTGGTCTACAACAACGGCTTCTCCGCCGTGGTCATTAGCAGTCCGTTCAACTCCGAGTTCATGGAGCACGCATCAACGGCGGCGTTGCCGGCCTATCTGCCGGTGGACGGTCATGATTTGCATGTCGCGCTTACCGAAATTGACCGGCATTTGCATCAGTTGTATCCGGACCGGCTGGGCAACAAGGCGCTAATGGGATATTCCATGGGCGCGTTCGAGACCTTGTTCATCGCGTCCACGGCGCCAACCAATCATCTGCTTCAATTTGACCGTTACGTCGCCATCAACACACCCGTGCGCCTGACTCAGGGTATTTCCAAACTGGACGAATTTTACCGCGCCCCGCTGGCTTGGCCGGCCGCCGAGCGCAGCGACGACCTTGAAAATACGTTTTTGAAAGTGGCCGCCTTAAGCCGGAGCACTCTCACGCCCCAAACGTCGCTCCCCTTCAACGCCATCGAATCCAAGTTTCTCATCGGGCTGTCGTTTCGATTCATACTGCGGGACGTTATTTACAGCAGTCAGCAGCGTAATAATCAGGGCGTCCTGCAACACCCGATCGGTGAGTGGCGACGCGCCGCGGTTTATAGGGAGATCCTCCAGTATTCTTTTCAGGATTATTTTCAGAAATTTGCGATCCCGTATTATCAGCGTCATGGATTGTCCTCGGATACGGCGGAAACGCTGCAAAAAGCGGGTGATTTGCGGACGTATGATGCCGGCCTGCGTGCCAATCCAGACATTCGCATCATTGTTAATCAAAACGATTTTCTCCTGACGGACGAGGATTTGGTCTGGCTCCATACAACGTTTGCCCCGGAACAATTGACCGTTTTCCCCCAAGGCGGCCATCTGGGAAATCTCTCCAATTCGCAAGTGCAAAAGTCTATTTTGGCAGCGCTCACGCCCATGCGGCCACCGGCTTCAAAACCTGAGGCACCGCTGAAGAATTGACTCCCGGCAATGCGGAAGCTCGGGCGAGTGTCGCCTCGCTGCTGCGGCTTTCCACAATCATCACATGGAAAATCGCTCATCAGCGATTAAGGTCCAGGCCGCGTTCGTCAATCGCGACACTTGTTCCAAAGTTGCAAGCCGCCGCAACCCTGCGATGGTGTCCAAGGTGAAATTCCGTCTGTCATGCGGGTGAACCCCGGCGGTGGAAAAAAGTTGGCTGGGATACTTGCTCGCAATCCGGCCGTTGCGCCTCCTGGCTGCTGACTTGACGGGTTCCGGTGATTCGTGATAGCGCCGTGATGACCGGACTAGTGCGAGCGGAAGCCTTGTTGTGCTTACGGTTGAACAAGATTATCGCCAACATAAATGCGGTAATCCTTAATGCGACCGTCGCCTTCACTCTGGCGTGGAACGTAGCGAAAGCCGGAAATCACTTGAGACTTGCCAAGATTCAAAATCAACCGGTGCGGATGACCAGGTGAATCGTTTTTCCATTCCGTGTGCCAGAAACTGATCTTCTGCCCGTCAATCGCGTTTTCGGCCGTGCCGTCCTCGCCCGCGCGTTCCTCGCTGTCCACGTAGGCAATCGTCCAGCCGTTATGGCTGATGCGAGAACCGTTCGCATCCAACAAATCAATTTCGGCAATGGCGGAATAAGGTTTGCCGTCATGTGCGTTCAACGACACGAGGCAGAAAAATCTCCCTCTTGCGGGCGCAGCAAATTTTATTTCCTGCGTGTCCGCACCTGTCGCGAATGACCCGCGGTGAACCGGTGTCGCGAAATCCAGGTTCAATTTTACCGCCGGACGATGAGTGGTTTGGAAGTCCAGTTGTGGGCGGAGTTCGTCGAGAATTGGTTGTTCTAATCCCCCAACTTCCGGTCGTTGCGAACCGATCAAATCCAGAATCACGATTTCATTCTCGCCGGCGTGCAGCCAGCAGCCGGGCGCGTAAGCCGTCTGCGTCGGGCCTATGTTCCAGTAACGTCCAAGGCAATAGCCGTTGACCCACAAGTCGCCCTTGCCCCAGCCGCGCAAATCCAGAAATGTGTCTCCGGCTTTTTCGAGATCGAACGTGCCACGCCAGAACGCCGGCACGCGGCCAGCCGGTTCTGCATCGGTAAATTTCAAACCAGCGAGCATTTTGTCGTCGAACGGCAGACGGTAAATTTTCCAGCCGGAAAAAACTTTCCCGCCAATCTTCACCGGCGCGATAAGTCCCTTGCAATCGGCCATTTCCGGGCCGAAATTGATGCGACCCATCGGCTCGACTAGAATATCAAGTCGGGCGGGGGCCGTGCGTTCGGGTAAAATAACTGTGGCGCGCGCATTGCGGCGATCCAAAATGCCCACGCGCGTGCCGTTGACAAAAACCCAGCCGAAGTCGTGGATCGCCGCCGCTTCGAGCAACGTGGCCTCGCCCGCCGGAACCGTGGTGCGGTAAATGATACAACCGTAGGCCTGATCGTAAGCCTCCATATTGCGCGGCGTTTCGCTTTCTATCGCCACGGGCAAATTGTCGAAAATGGGCGCGGTTTCTTTCAGTTCCACCGCCGCGAAACCAATGACGGGATTGGTTGCGGGCACAGGCGGCAGCGTTTCACCGGGCAACAGGTATTTGGCGAAAAGTGCGCGCGTCTGGAAAAATTTGGGCGTCGGCCAACCCGCTTCGCTGATGGGTGCGTCGTAATCATAGCTGGAGGTGTCCGGCTTGAACGGCCGGTCACAGCCGGACCACAGGCCGAAGGTCGTGCCACCGTGCGCCATATAGATACTGAAGGAGGCCCCGGTTTTGAGCATGTATTCAAGGTCGGCGAGATATTTTTCGGTCTTACCGGTGTGATGTGGCGCACTCCAAGTGTCGAACCAGCCGGGATAAAATTCGCTGCAAAACAGCGGGCCGGTCGGCTGCAATACGCGGAGCTTGTTGAAATTCCCGGCCGGGTCGCTGCCGAAATTCACCGCCTGAAACAATTCAGTCAACATTCCGTTTCTCATCTCGTCCGGCGGATTGCACTCAAACAGCGGCCCGTCAAAACCTGCGGCCAACAATGCCTGGCGAATGTCTTCCATGTAGCTTGCGTCCTTGCCGAAGTAACCATACTCATTTTCCACCTGCGTCATGATAATCGGGCCGCCATGCGTGATTTGGAGCGGGCCGAGCACACGGCCAACTTCCTTCAAGTAGGATTTCGCGGCGCCGAGGTAGCGCGGGTCGCGCGTGCGGAGTTTGATGTCGTCATTTTTCAAGAGCCACCATGGCGTGCCGCCCATTTCCCATTCGGCGCAGGCATACGGGCCGGGTCGCAGAATCACCCACAAACCCTCCTCCTGCGCAATGCGGCAAAATTCCGCGTCGTCCGCCTGGCCGGCCCAGACGTATTGGCCGGGGTTCGGCTCGTGCAGGTTCCAGAAGAGATAGGCGCAAACCGTATTCAGGCCCATTGACTTGGCCATGCGCAAACGCTGTCGCCAGTATTCCTTGGGCACACGCGCGGCGTGGATCTCGCCACAGCGGATCTGAAATCGCTGCCCGTCCAGCAGGAAATCATTGGTGCCGATGACAAAAGTGTGGTGAACGGATTCACCGGCAACCAACGGCAGACAAAACTCACTGAGATTCAAGATCGCGATTGGAATTATTCCGAACAGAATCAGTTGGAATTTCATTATGCGCTGGCAAATGCAAATCCTTTTTACCAACGTTGCTTTATGGATAATTGACATTTTGAATTTGGAAGGTTTGGACAGTGTTGGCGGGAAACCAAGCTTTGAATGCGCGCTGACTTAACACAATATTGGTGTCGCATTGATAATTTGGACCGGTTCCGGTAACCGTGATCCACCGCCGGACGGGGCCAGAGGCGCTTGGAAAATTGGCAAGATTGTAAGTGATCCACTGTGCCGTCCCATAATTGGCGGTCACCACGACCAGTTTTCGTGCTACCGGATCATACGCCGCTACGGTATTTCCCTCCCCCCCATCAATAATGGTCATGCCCGGACGGATGTGCCGGGTGTATTGGGCAACGACAAAATATTTCCGGTTGGCTGATCCAATCCAGCCGTTGCCGGGGGTTGACTGGATCAAGCCCCAACCGCCGCTGTCGAGGGCTTGCCAGTAACACCAACCCGTGGGATGCAGCCAGTGGAAGTCCAGGTTCAGATTGGTAGCCAGCGACATGCCGCTGGCATCGCCTTCGCCGTACTCCGAATCCCACAACTTTTTGCCAGCGGCTGCGGAATACAGCAAATCACGTCGGCCGCTGCCATACTGGTAGCCATGCGTATTCACGCGGCCAACCTGTCCCCGCACCGTGCAGTTGAAGCTGTCCCAAGTGGCCAGCGCAGCATCGAAAGTGTTCTCGTCAGACGCCGCCACGTTCACTGCGGTCAAGCCGCGGCTATCCAGTTCGTTGCGCAGGCAGCCAATCACCGTCGCCTGCGTGCCGACATCAAAATGACAGCCTTCCTGGGTGCCGGTTGAAGTCCACCAATGGGTGCTGGGTTCGTTGAACGCCTCCACCGAATCAAACGTGATCCCCCAGTTATCCTTTGCATATTTGGCCACTGCGGCGAGATAAACGGCGTGCCAGCCGCAGTTCCAGGACTGCAGGTTGTCGCTCAATCCGGCTTTTGCGCCGGACGGATTGTGATTGTAACACATCCACCACATGGGCGAATTGGAGAACAACTCCAACAGGTTCGCCCCTCGCTCCCTGGCCTTGAGCAGCATGGCCCGCTGGCTGGCGTCCGCGGTCCAATTCCAGCTTCCGGAAGCCGGATCGCTGCTGTTCCAGTCCTGCCAAAATCCCTCGATCTGTCGAAATGCCAGAATGTTCGGCGACACCTGCATGTTGGTGCCATTGACGGAATTCGAGCCGCAGCCGCCCGCATTGTACCGCGCAATGTTCAGGCCCAGTCCTGGCATGGTAAGGCCGTTCAAAACGGTGTAATTGGTCGTGAACAGCAGGTCGGCCAGGTCATCGCGCGTGCCAAAAACATTCGCCCACCAACAGAGTGACACGCCCCAGCCATCCCATGTGCCCCAGCGTGAACCCGGATTGATGGTGGTCGAATAACCGTTGGTGACCGGCGGACTGTAGATGACGAAAGTCGCGTTCGCCGCCGCCCAGCCGGAAACGAAGCCGCCGCTGGTGACTGGCGGCGCGAATTCCGTTCCCCGGTCACAACGCGCGTCCCCGAGGAAAATGGCGGCATCCGCACTCACCAGATCGTTCGACACTGTGTCGTAAAACCACCCGCTCCCAGAACCAACCCGCGCGCCGATCAGGTAGCTGGCACCCGCCGAAAGAGTCAATGGTGCGGCGAGCGCATGATAGCGGTAGCCGCCGTTCAAAGTGTCCGTCGGACCTACCGTTACCGATCCCAGCAGGATAGTTCCATCTCCAGACCACAGCCCCACTCGAACAGGGGAATAAAGAGCGCTGCCATGCACGCCCACGACCCCTAATCTGTCCACCGTCACATTCTGGCTTGCCACCGTAAACACATTGCCGACGGTGTAGGGGCCATCGCCTCGCACCGTTATTCCGGTTGGCAGCGGAGAGTTGAGGGTAAAAAAGGATCGGCCCATGCCTCCAGTAGCTAGCATGACCGCGAAGATGGCAGCGAAAAATGTTTTCAAGCCGGTCTATTGGCCTTGTGAACCAGTAACTCGAAAAAAACAGGCAGGAAAAGCGGAGGCGCGCAACTCGACAAGGCGGTAGTTTGTTCCCTGTTCGATGATAACGTTGCCGTCCGCTGCGGTGCTCGGCACGGTCCAATTTTGCAAGTCCACCGAATTCTGAATCTGGGGGGCCGCTGGTGCGGCACCGGGATTTACCGGGATCTTCCACTGATAATAATCCTCGCCATTGACCTGCACCTTCGTCGGCGAGGGCATCGTTGTGGAGGCTGTCGGGTCGGTTCCGAGTAGATATTCAAGAAGATTGGGCAATCCGTCGTGGTCGTAGTCGGCTGCGTCCAGCGTATTTGGATTGGTGGCGTAATTTGT
>Ga0182030_10019764_pt1 | contig 12777 bp, 10 predicted proteins | sample 812S3MmetaG_FD_121299 | JGI IMG/M metagenome (GOLD analysis project Ga0182030, IMG submission 121299) | Permafrost microbial communities from Stordalen Mire, Sweden - 812S3M metaG (Illumina Assembly) | ecosystem: Environmental > Terrestrial > Soil > Wetlands > Permafrost | place: Sweden... | reverse complement strand
CAGGGAACCGCTTGTCGACTTGCATCGTGTTGACCCAGCTCAGGAAGTCGGAATTGGAGACGTGGGGATTCGCCAGGATGAATGCTTTGGCGCTAATGACGAGGCTGTTCTCCTGCTGAATCGCTAACTTCAGGTTTGAGGCGATTTCCATTGATGATGTGACAAGCGCCTGGTGCGATTGCTGGGCATCGTTGCGGGCAACGACCGATGCACCGAGTGCCGTTCCCACAGTGCCTGCGGCGACCAGCAGTGCCGCCGTGATCAACCAGAGCCGCCGCGGGCCCCTCATCAACCCACCGGTTTCAGCATGAGTGCCGAAGCGAGGGGGGAACAGAAGAAATGCGATGGTGTCGACGGCGAACGAACCACTGAAAACCTCTCTGGCGTCCCCGAAATAAACAACCGACTAACGGACGTTCGAGGCGTGCCTCCTAAGAGTACTCCACCATTCCCGAATCAGGGCACCAGGGCAGAGAGGGCGATCCGCCTTCAGAGGAGGCAACGACCGCTTCCCCCGTTACTGGTCGACCAATGCCGTCAACTCACATGAGCACCTTGTGGCCCGAGGGTGGGCCGTCCTCCGGCTCGAGCCGCGGGAGAACTCAGCCACGGCCCTCTCCGCTCGAGAGGTTCGTTCGGCCGCTGGCGTTCCCCGCCAGCGCCTCGTCAAGCCGGGGCCGCGGCCTTTGTCGACTTGTCCGCGGAACCGCCCCTCGACGAGCGGGCCAGGAGGAACTCCTCGACGGCACCGGCTTCGAGCGGACGGGCGAAAATATACCCCTGCCCGCTGTCGCAGTGCTCGCGTTCGAGCTGGGAATACTGCGCGGACTCTTCGATGCCCTCGGCGAGTGTTTGGAGTCCAAGGGATTTTCCCAACTGCACCAAGGTATGGATCAGGGCTCCGGATTCAGGTGAATCGGCCATGGTCGAGATGAAGGACCGGTCGATCTTCAGGGTATCAACCGGGAAGTGCTGCAGGTAGGCCAGGGAGGAATACCCGGTGCCGAAATCGTCTATGGCGACACGGACTCCGGTGGCCTTGAGCGCCGCGAGTCGTGGCACAACGGCATCCATGTTCTTCATGATCGCAGTTTCCGTTATTTCGACAATGAGTGAATGGGCGTCGAACCCCGATTCCTCGAGCGCGCGGGCGACCACCTCGATCAAACCATCCGTCTCGAGTTGCCGAGCCGAGATGTTCACCGAGACATCGAGGTCGTAGCCCTGTGCATGCCAACGCGCACCCTGGCGGCAGGCCTCCTCGAGAACCCACCGCCCGACATCGGTGATCATGCCCGAACTCTCCAGAATGGGAATGAATTCATCAGGCTGCACGACGCCGCGAACGGGATGCCGCCAGCGCAACAGCGCCTCGACACCGTTCGTCTCCCCGCTGGCCAGGTCGAAGATTGGCTGGTACACAAGAAAGTATTGGCCCTGGGCTCGCGCGTCTCGTAGGTCCATCTCCAAGAGCAGGCGATCCTGGACGGCGGTGTGCATCTGGGGCCGGAAGACGACGAAGCAGTCCCTCCCGGCCGCCTTGGCCTGGTACAAGGCGATATCGGCATCGCGCAGCAGCTCGGTGGGAGAGGGCCGAATTCCGACCGCAATTCCGATACTGGCCGTGAGGGTCAACGGTCCGTTGGGCGAGCCCTCTATGGTGAACGGCTCCCGGAGCACGGTCAGCAGTCTCTCGGCCACCAGTTCGGGCCCTGCATCCATGGTGGTGCCGTCGACCAGCACGATGAACTCGTCACCGCCCAGTCGACCGATGCTGTCACTTTCGCGCATGGTGAGTGAGAGGCGATCAGCGACTGCCTGCAGCAGTTGGTCGCCAACACCATGGCCGAGGGTGTCGTTCACCTCTTTGAAGCCGTCGAGGTCGATGAAGAGGGCCGCCACCGCGACATGGGCGCGGCGTGCCCGCGCCAGCATCTGCTCCGTGCGGTCGAGGATGAGGGCTCGGTTCGGCAGTCCGGTCAGGGCATCATGGACGGACTGGAAGCGGATCTGCTCGACGAGGCGGGCGTTGCCGATGGCGATGGATGCCTGAGCAGCCAGCCCCTTGAGCCGATCGGACAGGCGGGACGTGATGGCGAGGCGTTCGGGATTTTCAGTGACCCCGGCCACAATGCAGCCGATGGTATTGCCCGCCAGGCAGATCGGTACGGCGACAGCGGCGGCAGTGCCCACATCGGAGACGAGGGTGTATTCGATGCCGTCCTCGCGCATGGTGCGCAACTGTGCTTCGGTGATGGGACGCGTGCTGAGGAATGCGACGGCGGCATCTGGGTAACCATGGGCGGCCGCGAGCCGGAGCTCTCCCCCGTCGCCTCCCGTCCAGTCGCCGTCGTCGAGAAAGAGGGCCACGCGATCACAGTCGATGACCTGGGGCACCGCCCGGGCGACCCGGGCCGCCATGTCTTCGGTGTTCAGGATCTCGGCCAAAGAAGTCGACAGGTCCAGCAGCGCTCCAGCCGTGTTGGCCTGATGACGGGCATCTTCCATGGCGTCGGCTGCGTCGAGGGTGGCAGCAGCCAGGCGGGCGTAGGTTTCGAGGGTGCCCGGCGTCTGCGACGTGAAGACCCCGCCGCGCTCGTCGACGGCGAGCACACCGTAGTGGCGACGAACCGACTCCACCTGGACGGCTATCACTCCCACGCGGCCCGTGCCGTCGAGAAGATCCTCGGCGATCGAGGCACCCTCTGTTTCGCTCAGTCCCTCTGAGTAGATCTTTCCCCCGCTCCCTATACGAGGCTTCAACGCAAGAATCACGCCGGCGGCTCCGACGGCACGCACCGATGAAGCGACGATTCCCTGGAGAACGTCTTCATAGCGCTCGTTGGAGGCGAGGTCGGTGACCATCGCCTGCAGCTGTTCGAGGCGGGACTCGAGCACCTTGCTGTGCACCTCGAAGTAATCGGCGCGCATTACGGCGTCATCGACCTGCCCCCAGCGAATCCGGAAGAGACATGCAGCATCGCCCCGGCACTGGCATTCCTGTTCGACGACCTCTGCGGTCGGAAGGCCGAAGAACATGGGGATCTGGCTGTACTGCCCCGCTACGAACGCGCAGAATTCGTCATAGGGCTCGAAACCCTCGAGAAACCATTCGCGGATCGTCCACTCCCTTTCGCCCACCTCGGTCATTTCGTAACGTCGAATGGGCAGGAGCGGGTTGGTGCCGGCCCCACTGATGAACACCTCGCGCGGCGAGCCGAGCCCCTGGATGATTTGGGCCATGTCGTCGTCGGCGTGCGTGATGGAGCCCAAGGCACTCGTGAGGTTTTGACGTGCCGCGTCCAGCGTTCGCGCCGCCTCTTCGAGCAATCGCCGGAACTGGCCGTAGGAGCTCCACGAGGAAGCGACGTCGAGTTCCTCGAGCGTGCGCGTCTCTCCGGCCCGGATGAGGACGTCCTGCACGGCTTGCGCCGGGAGCATGCCCGTCAACACACTCAGCAGGATGAGCGTGTAGAAGCCCGAGACGTGTTGGCCATTGGGGTCTGCGACCAGTTCGTCGTCCATCCGATAATGCTGTTCTCTCAGGGTCTCCGGACGGTCGATGTAAGCCCAACAGCAACCCAATTCCCTGGTCCGCGGGCCAACATAGGGCGTCTCATGACGGGCTGCCGGCGACGAAACGGGTCCGTTCAGGAGTCGGTTCACGAGATCATCGGGTTTGAGCGATCGCGCGAAGAGGTAGCCCTGGGCTTCATCGACGTGATCGGATCGCAACATGTCCATCTCGCCGGTGGTCTCGACGCCTTCGGCGAGGCCCGCCATCTGCGCACATGCCAACAGGGGCACAACTCGACAAGTTCCCGGCACCCTATGATTGTCAGAATGTTCTGCCGCCGGAGGCATTCAAGGCCGGGCCGTTGGACCACATGATCCGTCTCATCGCTGCCATGGATTCAAAGCGGGGCATCGCGACCGCCTCGGGCATCCCCTGGAAGCTCCCGGGTGACACGGCGTACTTCCGCCAACAGACCGCCCAAGGCCTCATTCTGATGGGACGGGCCACTTACAACGAGTTCGCGGCGCCGCTCCACGGGAGAGAGAACTTTGTCCTGAGCACTAATCCTGGCCCCTTGCGGGCGGGCTTCGGGGCCGGCGGTAACCTCGACCAGCTGCGCGCATCGCATCCTGACGAAGACATATGGGTCATAGGCGGCGCCGCCGTCTATGCGGCGACGATCTCGCAGGCTCAGGAACTGCTGGTCACACAGGTTCTCGGCGACTTCAACTGCACGAAATTCTTCCCGAATTTCACGGACGCATTTCGGCTCACCGCCCGCGGTGAAGAGCGTGAGGACGGCGGCGTGTCGTATCGATTCGAAACCTGGCAGCGGCTCTAGTCGTCGTTGATCTGGGCCAGCGCTCCTCGAACGAACTCGCCGGCTCGTCGATACGCATCACGGCTCTCACGGGCCCAGGGCAGGAGAAAGGGGAAGACGTGAAACATACCCTCGACCTCTAGGGCCTCATGAGGCACGCCGTCCGCCTCGAGCTTTTCCACCAGCATCCGAATCGCATCGCGGAACATCTCGTCGCCCCCGTAGACCAGGAAGGTGGGCGGCCAACCACTCAGATCGTCCAGCAGTACGTCGACCCGTCGGTCGTCCGGGTCGATGCCGTGCAGGTAGGAGTTCACCGGGATGTTCCACGGCAGTATGTCGAGCGGAGCGTTGTCGGTGACCGAGTCCTCGCTGAGCGTAAGGCTCACTTCGGGCGAGAACATCAGCACCGCGGCCGGCCGCCTCTTCGAGTTCATGCTGATGCGGCGGAGTACCGTGCCCAACAGACCACCACCACCCGAGTCGCCGGCGAGGATCAGCCGTTCGGGTGCGAGACCGGCCGAGACCAAGTGGTTCGTTACGGCGAGGATGTCATCAGCAGCCGCGGGGAACGGAAACTCCGGGGCCAGACGGTAGTCAGCAGCAAAGACCGCACACCCGCTTACTCGCGCCAGGTGGGCCAAGAACAAGGCGTACATCCGAGGTGACGTGCCGATATAGCCCCCACCGTGGAGATACACGATCGTCCCCGGTGACAGCGCGCCTGCGGCGTTCTCACCATCTCCCCGACCCGGTGACGGTCGGAACCAAAGCCCGGGCACGCCAGCGAGATTGTCCTGTTCGACCTTGACCCCCTGAGATGCCACAAAAGGCAAGAGCACCTGCCCGGAGACCGCATCCAGGACTCGCTCCAGGGCGCGGAATTCGTCGATCGGAAGTGAGGTCGCGTACCCGAACAGGGATCGAGTGAGTTCCCGCGTCGTCGAGACGGCCAGATTGCGGGGCGGGTTGCTCGGCCCACGCCAAGGCGTTCGAAACGGCAGACGAGCAACCGCACCAAGGAGGTTGGAGGTCAGCTCGGCGACGTCCACGACGGCGATGGGCCACGAGGCCGTTTTCACTTCCGGGCGATCCGACATGACCACGCAAACAGCCTACCGGGATCGCCCCGGCTACCCCCCGAGATCCCTCAACGCGGCGTCCGGGTTGGGGGAGTGCGCACGCGGGCGGCGATTCCTGCCGCGACCAGGCATGACCCGACCCCGACCCCGAGGGCCGGTGGGGGTGGCTATGGCTCGTCGGAGAGTTCGGGAGCCCAGTGTGAACCGTTGATGTGGCTCCCTCCATCGACGAAGAGCGTATTGCCCGTGAGATAACGGCAGTCCTCGCTGGCGAGGAACAATGCGACGGGCGCGATGTCCTGGTAGGGATCGCCGATGTAGCCCATCGGGTTGCTTGCATCGGCTGCCGCAACGAGCTCGGGGTGCTCCGCCATGACCACTTTGAACGTGGCGGACTTGGCCGCCGGGCAGATGACATTACAGACGACCCCCGTGTTCGCCCACTCCCGCGCCGCGGTGCGAGTCATGGCCCGGAGTGCCTCCTTGGCTGAGTTGTACTCGAGCGTACCCATGTGCGCGTTGACGCCGTTGAGCGAGCAGACGTTGATGATCCGCCCGTAGCCCTTGGCCTTCATGATCGGAAAGGCCTTCTGCATCGCCCAGAGGGGGCCACGGAAGCCGACGGCCAGACCGTGCTCGATCAGTGCATCGGTCTTCAACTCGACCCGGCTGATCTTTCCTCCGCCCCACGCGTTGTTGACGAGGATGTCGATCGTTCCGAACGCCTCGATCGCGGCGTCGATCATGGCTGCGTTGTCCTCCTTGCGACGGACGTCGGTGTGGACGAACTGCGTCTCCACTCCGGTTGCTGATCCGACCTCTTCAGCTGTCGCCCGCCCGCGGTCGTCGTTCATCTCGGCGATGACGACGTGAGCCCCCTCTTCCGCGAAGCGACGCACGATCCCGGCACCGATGCCGTCACCGCCCCCGGTCACCACCGCCACACGCCCGTCCAACCGTCCCATGTGAACCGCCCCCTATGAATTTTGGCCGCGAGGATCTTTCCGAATAGGAACAATGTTAGGATTAAAGTTCTCTAACTGCAAGCCTTCCGGATATACTCGGCGCCGTGAGTAGGAACGACTCATTGGTTCAGATCGAACGGTCCATTGGTCGAATCGGGGTGGTCGGCTCGAGTGTGCGAGCCGTCCGCTGGCGCGCTGCCCGCGCCGGTGTCGAGGTGTCCGCCCCGGGGATGGGCATCCTCGGAGTTCTCGAGCGCGATGGGCCCCAGCGGGTCTGGCTCATCGCCCGCAAGGCCGGAATGGCGGGCCCGCAGGCCAGCCGCGAACTGCGCGCTCTCGAAGCGAATGGTTATGTAGAACGCACGACCGATGGCACCGACCGGCGCTCCGTCGTGGTGTCCATCAATCCGAAGGGCACCGATGCCTACCTGCGACTACGCGATGCGGCGGTGACTGCCGCCGGCACGGCGTTGGCCGGATGGAGCTCCGAGGAGCTGGGCAAGCTCGCCCGACTGCTCGCCCGGATGGCCGACGACTTCACCGCGGTGGCCCATGAGTGACCCCCGCCGCGTTGCCGTCGTCGCAGGTGTGGGCCCAGGCATCGGGCGATCCACTGCGCTCGGGCTTGCGGCCCAAGGCTATGACGTTGCCGTGGCCGCTCGCCGGAGCGAGTATCTCGACTCCGTCGTCGCCGAGTTGGTCGCACTCGGTGCGCGAGGTCTGGCCGTGCCAACCGACATCGGCGACCTGGAACAGAGCAGGGCGCTGGCGGAGCAGGTTGCGACGCAATTCGGCCGGATCGATGTCGTGGTGGGCAGTGCCGCCAAGGGGGGGCCGAACCACACGATCATGAACGCTGACCTCCGCGACTGGCAGGAGGCCTGGCAGGTCAATGTCCTCGGCCAGCTCGAACTGGCCCGGGCCGCCATCCCGCATCTGCGTGCCGTCGGCGGCGGTGCGATCGTGATGGTCTCAACACTCGCGGTGCGCGCGATCAATGCCGGTCAGGGCGCGTACGCGGCGACGAAATCGGCGCTCACGGTCGCCGCCCAAACCCTGGCGAAGGAGGTCGGCCCCGATGGCATCCGCGTCAATATCGTCGTGCCCGGCTTCGTCCCGGGGCCGAACACCGACGCGATGTTCGCCCGACTGGCCGAACGGAGCGGCACCACCGCAGCGGCGGTCATGGATCAGATAGCGTCCGAGACCGCACTCAACCGGCTTCCAACGCCCGATGACGTCGCCGACGCAATCGTGTTCCTGGCGTCCGATCGGGCCCGCTCCATAACCGGGCAGACGCTCGACGTCAACGCGGGACGCTGGATGGCCTGATCGGCTCGGAGGGCTTATCGCTTGCCCTCCACCTCCACGCCAAAGTGCTCGATGTAAAAGTCGTAATCGGCGCGAACCTGCACGGCGCTCAGACCGAAGTCCGCCGGATCGTAGTGGTGGGTGCCATGGGCTCCCGACCGGTTGGCCGTTTGCCACTCCTTGATCGTCAGTTCGGTCTTGTGATCAAGGTGCAAACCGAGGAACTCGTAGACCCGCCGGATGGTACCGGGTGGGTCCCGGATCAGGTCGACGTGGTGGACGTCGAGAAACCGGTCTTCGCCGATACGGCCCCGTGCTGCAATGGCGTTCTCCATGCCGATCCGGAGGTGCTCGCTCACCTCTGGACCGAGGCGGGTGAGGTCAAGCTCGCCGGCGCTCGCGGGAAATATGTGGGAGACGAAGCTGGCATAGGACGGCACCGCCTTCGCAGGGTCGCGATGCGTCATGATGAACCGCGCGTCGGGGTAGGCCGACAGCAGTGCCTCCAGGTGAAACTTGTGGTGCGGCGCCTTGAACAGCCACAGGTACGGGGGCCTTTGCGACTGCAGCAGTTTGACGGCCCGGCGGTGGAAGGCGAACGCATCAGTGGAATCGGCCTCGCGCCACCAGGCGTGGTAGCCGTATACGGGCAACGTGTACTGCTGGCCGTGGAACCCCATGCCGAGGAGGTCGCTGTCTTCGACGCTGGCATCGAGCTCGTAGGTATGCATGGCCTTGGCCTCCTCGGGGAGCGCATCGTTCTCCCGCGCGTAGGCCAGCCGTCTTGGGTCTTCGGCCTCGCCCTCGCGCGTCGGCGGAGGGCATGGCTCTCGCTGTTCCCACATCCGCAGACTTCGGAGCTGCGGATCCAAGGAGAGCATGCTGCCCAGGGCGGTCGTGCCCGTGCGGGGCAATCCGATGACATCGACAGGGCCGTAGACCGGCAGGTCCTCGATCTCGGGGTGATCCTTGTACCAATCCTCAATCCGCAGACGGTTGGCCAGCCGCCTGCGGAGCACGCCCACGACCTCCTCGTCCGTCGAGGGGCTGAGCCCAGCATCTTCCGCCAGGCTCTCGAGCAGCACGGTCAGACCCTCACGAAAGTCTCCGGACCCGTAATCGCTGAGTCCCGTTTGCGCGACCGCTTGGTCGAGAAGAGTCTCAGTCGATGGATAGCGACCGCTCATCGACACTCCCACCAGGTCATGTCGTCACCTGCCACGTACGGCTTCCAATTCGAGGGCGGCCCCGGTGAGATGCTCGTAATCGGTGACAGCGGGGTCGAGCCCGACCACCCGCCGCAGAGTGCGCGGACCGTCCTCGGGCACCGGCCTTCTGCTGTGTTGAAGGGCGACATTGTCCCAGATGATCAGGTCACCGACCTCCCAGTCGTGGACGTAGGTATTCCGGTCGGCGTACATGAGCCGATGAATCTCGGTGCGAACGGCATCGCTCTCGTCGAGATCCCAACCGATGAAATGATCGAAGTACAACTCGTCGACGATGAGAGGCGGTCGGTCGGCCAGAGGGTCCGGGAAAAAGATCGGGTGCTCGACACGCTTGGCCTCTTCGGGTGCACTGGCATCACGGAGTCGTTCGTAGCCGCCCAGGCCTCCCACGAAGAACCCGTTGGCACCTTCGAGCCGAGTCTGCAGGTCGGCTGGGAGATCGTTCACTACCGTGACGTTGTTGGCGAATACCGTCGGCGACGGTGACCTCGGCATCTCCATGGCATAGAGCGAGAGCACAGACAGGGGTGCGGACATGTAGACGCAGTCGGAATGGAACAAGAGACCATCTGGTCGCCCCAGAACGGCGCCTTCTCGGGCATTGGACACATAGATGTGCCGACTACCGTCGCCCATTTCGTCCCACACCCTGGCGAAGACGCCGACGAGCCGGATCTGATCCTCGACAGCCAAATCCTGCTGCCGAATGACAAGCAGTGCGTGCTCCCTCATGGCCTCGCGCAGTGTGGTCTTGTGCTCCTCGCTCAACGGCGACGCGGGGTCAAAGCCGCTTACCAACGCTCCGATTCGCTCCGATAGTCGATCCAGTTGCATTTTGCGGCCTCCCCCCGATCATCTTGCTCCTGACCAGACGCGCGGTGCAATCCGGCGTGACCACAAAGTCCGCGGCCGCCCAATTGCCCTGCTGGGGCCTCAATATAATGGTGAGGTCCCTGGTGGGCGCAGGCGGTCCGGTACCTCCTTGACCGCAATCCGACCAGCGGTGAGACTGCCAGAGGGCACAGCAGCGGGTCACGAAGGATTGAGACAATGCGCCAGCGGTCGAATGAGGTGGAGGTCGAGCGCGACGTCAAGGTGACGATGCCCGACGGAGTGGTGTTGCTGGCCGATGTCTACCATCCAGTCGGCGTCGACGACGCCCCGACCATCCTCGAACGCACCCCCTATGGTCGGCGGGGTGTGTCTTCTGGGGCGGGGCCAGAGTTCGCGGCCCGGGGGTACCGCTACCTGCTCCAAGCGTGCCGCGGCACGGACGGCTCGAACGGTTCTCACAGTTACTTCATGGAAGCACCCGATGGGCGAGCCACCGCCGACTGGATCGCTCAGCAGGCGTGGTTCAACGGCAGTCTCGGCACCTTTGGCGCCAGTTACATGGGCTTCACCCAATGGGCGCTGGCGTCGACGCGACCGCCGCACCTGAAGGCCATGGTGGTCGGCCTGGCTGCGTCGGTCCGGACATTTTCGTGGTACCCGGGTGGATCGCTCGCCCTGGAGGTGATCATCCCCTGGGACCTCGGCGCCACGCAGTTCAACAAGGAGCCGAACGCCAATACGATCACCGACGTCTCCCCAGAGGCGATCCGGCAGCGGATGGCCGAGCTGAGAGCCGGATTCGACCACCTTCCCCTGGGCGACGTCATCCGGCACCTCACCGGCGTGGACCTCCAGCTCTACCAGGACCAGCTCGCGCACACCGGGTTGGACGATCCGTTCTGGTCGCCGCTCGACTACAGCGCTCTGTTGAAGGACTGGACGGTGCCCACGCTGCTGGTCGACGGCTGGCACGACTATCCGTTGCCCCGGGTGCTCGAGGACTACGCCGCCCTCCGCACCTCGGCCGCCCCCGTCGGGCTGCGTATCGGCGCGGGCGGGCACCTTGGGGGCGGCGGCGAGGGGGGGATGACCGACGCTCCGCTGGCCTGGTTCGACACCTATCTCCGGGGCGAGGACGGCCTGCTTCCCCACCGCCGGGTGACAATCGAGGTCCAGGGTGAGGCCGGCGGCTGGCGCGAGCTCGACGACTGGCCGCCTCCGACCAACTCGACGCGATGGTATTTGCACCCCGATGGGCGACTCGCTCCAGAAACGCCAAGTTCCCCCTCACCGCCCGACCCCTACCGCTACGACCCCGCGAACCCGACCCCATCGATCGGTGGCATCGGCATGCTCACCGGTGGCCCCGTCGACAATCGAGAGCTCGAGGCACGGCCCGACGTCCTGGTATACACCTCTGACCCACTGGCTGACCCTCTGGTCCTGATCGGCGACGTCGAGGCCGAGCTCTGGGTCACCTCGAGCCTCGACCACACCGACTTCTTCGTCCGGCTGTGCGACGTCTCGCCCGACGGCCGTTCGGTCAACCTCTGTGACGGGCTGCGCCGTCTCGAACCGTCGTCGATCCGCCGCTCCGCCGACGGCTCGTTCCGTGTGTCGATTCCGATGTGGCCAGTGGGTCACCGCGTGGGCGCCGGCCACCGTCTGCGGGTCCAGGTGTCGAGCGGGGCGCATCCCGTCTACGCCCGCAACCTCGGTACGGGCGAACACATCGCCACCGCCACCACAATGCGGGCGGCAGAGCAAGCCGTTTACCACGAACCGGGCAAGCTCTCCTTCCTCACCCTGCCCCAGACCTGAACTCCCAGATCCGACAACAGCGGGGAGCGGAGGAAGCGGCAGCACCTACTCGAAGAGCCCCGCCCTCCAAGGTTCGAGGTCCAGCGCCGGGTAGCGGAGCGCCGTCTGATCGAGGAGCCCTTCGTTCCAGACCGGATGCCCCGGTGGAGGGAACCCGAACAGTTCGAGCTGGCGCGGAGTCGAGCCCTCGACGAACCTCGTCCAGTCGGGCCCGGTCGAGCGCGACTGCTGCTGGTCGTAGCCGATCCAGTCCACGCCGGCGTTCTTGAACGCCACCGCCGCCACGAATCGCGCTGTTCCCGGGGACCCGAAAGCAGCGCCCCGGTGGTAGACGTCCGACCGGTAGGCCAGGTACGAACCGCGGACCCCTGGTGCCGGGCGCTCGCCGGCGTACAGCTCGGGATCCCAGTCAGGCAGCACCACTCCGAAGGGCGACGTCACGTGAGCCGAGTCGCGCACCGAGACCAGCCGGGTGGGGTTGGCCGCCTCGGTCACGTCAGAGAGGTAGAGGAACCCCTCCAGATTCCACCACGGAGACGAATGGCCTGGTGGCAACCAGGAATGGTTGCGGTCGATGTGCATCGGCTGCTCGTAGTTGGTCAAGCCCGAGAACTTGGCGCTGGCGTGGGCCTGGTACAGGCGTATGTCAGCGGACCCCAGCGCGCGCTCGGCGAAGTCGACGATTGAATCGTGGACATAGAGCCGGTTGAGTGCCCCCGAACCGGCGAAGGGGAAGGACCCCATCCAGCGCTGCTGGTCCGCTCGGAACCCCGGACCCTCATCGGGCCAGACGTAGTCCTCCTTGGGCGCGGCCGGTCGTCCCTTCCACTGCTCCGTCACACCCTCGGGATCGGCGTGGTAATCCTCGTTGCTCGGAAAGAGCAGCTTGAGGTCCTCGGAGGCGGCATCGATGTCGTCAGTGCCGACGAGGCCTTCGAGCAGCACCCAACCATCTTCCTGCCAGGTCTTGACTTCCGCATCGGTGGCCAATCGTGAGGTCACGGCCTCGTCTCTCTCTTCGCTCGTTCGTGGTTCAGCGCGACGTCGACGGAGTCCGGATCGATTCGGCGGCCCCTGTCGCCAGCACGACGAGCGCAGCCACCACTTCGCTCACGATCCCGTCCTCCCGGGGAACCAACGTCTCGCCGAAATCGCCGATTCCGCGCAGGCCCGGTGGCAGCTCAATCTGCACACCGTG
>Ga0182030_10019763_pt1 | contig 12778 bp, 8 predicted proteins | sample 812S3MmetaG_FD_121299 | JGI IMG/M metagenome (GOLD analysis project Ga0182030, IMG submission 121299) | Permafrost microbial communities from Stordalen Mire, Sweden - 812S3M metaG (Illumina Assembly) | ecosystem: Environmental > Terrestrial > Soil > Wetlands > Permafrost | place: Sweden... | reverse complement strand
TCTCAGGTTTTTTCGCACGAAGGCGCCGATGCGGCAACCGGAGTCCAGACGCGGCGCCAAAGTTGACTTGTCGCGGGGACCGGCTAAACGTGCGCGCCCGCGCGCCCCGGGAACGTCCGACGGCGACAGTCGCGAAAGTTTTGGCGCACGGGCGATCGGTCCGACCGCCAAAGGGAGGAAAGTATGAAATCGTTAAAAGCCATTCTTTTCGGGGCGGCCTTACTGGCCTCTTCGGGCGTCATGACCCTCGTGGCCGCCGCCAAGGACGTAACCGTCGGCGTCTCCTGGTCCAACTTCCAGGAAGAGCGGTGGAAGACTGACGAAGCGGCGATCAAGGGCGCGCTTGCGGAGACCGGCGCCAAATACATTTCGGCGGACGCTCAGGGGTCGCCGACCAAACAACTCACCGACGTCGAGAGCCTTATCGCAAAGGGCGCGAACGTCCTGATAATCCTCGCGATGGACGCGGACGCGATCCTTCCGGCGGTCAAGAAGGCGGCCGACGAAGGCATTCCGGTCATTGCCTACGATCGCCAGATCGAGAGCCCCTCGGTGCTCTATCTGACCTTCGACAACGTCGGCGTCGGCCGCATGATGGCGAAGGCGATTCTCGCCGCCAAGCCGGCCGGCAACTATGCCTTCATCAAGGGGGACAAAGGCGACCCGAACGCCAACTTCCTGTTCTCCGGCATCACCGAAGTGCTGAAGCCCGCGATGGAAGCCGGAAAGATCAAGAACGTCGGCGAAAGCTACACCGATGGTTGGAAGCCCGACAATGCTCAGAAGAACATGGAGCAGATTCTGACCAAGAACAACAACAAGGTCGACGCGGTCGTCGCGGAGAACGACGGTATGGCGGGCGGCGTCGTCGCCGCGCTCAGCGCGCAGGGCATGGCGGGCTCGGTTCCCGTCTCCGGCCAGGACGGCGACCACGCCGCGATCAACCGCATCGCGAACGGCACGCAGACCGTTTCGATCTGGAAGGACAGCCGCGATCTCGGCAAGCTGGCCGGCGAATCCGCGGTTGCGCTCGCGAGCGGGAAGAAGATGACCGACATCCCCGGCGTCAAGCCGTTCTCCGGCGGCGCCAAGCATGTCACGGTCAACAGCGTCCTGCTGACGCCGCTCGCTGTTACCCGGGACAATCTCAACGTGATCGTCGACAAGGGCTGGATCACGAAAGCCGAAGTCTGCGCGGGCGTGAAGGCGGGTAAGGTCGCCTTCTGCAACTGAGCTCACAAATAGAGCCGCGTCGCCCAAGGGCGGCGCGGCCTCGTCAAGACAGAAGGCGATAGCGGCCCAGATCGAAGGCGCTGCCGGAAACTCAATACTAGCGGAGGGAACATGACCTCATCGGCGGCGCCAAGCACGGCCGGGAGCAGCCCGGACGAACCTCTGCTGCGCCGCCTGATGCGCGCCACCGAGATCGACACGCGCATGCTCGGCATGATCGGCGCGCTGCTGCTGATCTGGGTCGGGTTTCATGTCTATACCATCCTCTCGACCGGAGAGGGCCTGTTCATAACGCCACGCAATCTCTCCAACCTGCTGGTTCAGACCTCCTCCGTGGCGGTGATGGCGACCGGCATGGTGCTGATCATCGTCATGCGCCATATCGACCTTTCCGTCGGCTCGATCCTCGGCTTCGTCTCGACGATCATCGGCGTCACCCAGGTCTATTTCCTGCCCAAATATCTCGGCCTCGACAGTCCCTTCATATGGATCATCACGATGATCATGGGCCTCGCGATCGGCGCCGCGATCGGCGCGTTTCAGGGGTCATTGGTCGCGTATCTCGGGATTCCCGCCTTCATAGTCACGCTCGGCGGGCAATTGTTCTGGCGCGGCGCGGCGTGGTGGGTGACGACGGGCGCGACCATCGCGCCGCTCGATGCGCGGTTCTCGCTGATGGGCGGCGGTCCCTACGGCTCGATCGGCGCGACCGCCAGCTGGGCGCTGGGATTGCTGGCCTGTGTTGGCGTCATCCTCAGCCTTTACATGAGCCGCCGCCGCCGCGCGAAGTTCAATTTCCCGCAGCGGCCGATGTGGGCGGAAATCACGCTCGCGGCCATCGGCTGCCTCGTCGCACTCGGCGTCACCTGGGTCGTCAATGCCTATCCCTGGCCGGAGCGCGTCGCGGCGCGCTACGCGGAAGAGCACAACATCCCCGTGCCGGAAGGGGGCCTTTTCATCTCCACGGGCTATGCAATCCCCGTGCTAATCGCGCTCGTCGTCGGCGCCGCGATGACGTTCCTCGCCACCCGCACGCGGTTCGGCCGCTATGTCTATGCCATCGGCGGCAATCCGGAAGCCGCGGAACTCGCGGGCATCAACACTCGGCGCATTACGGTTTATGTCTTCGCGCTGATGGGCGCGCTCGCGGCGATCTCGGCCTGCATTTCTTCGGCGCGCCTGAATTCGGCGACCAACGTGCTCGGGCAGTTCGACGAACTCTATGTCATCGCGGCGGCGGTCATCGGGGGCACCTCGCTCGCCGGCGGCGTCGGCACGATCTATGGCGCGCTGATCGGCGCGCTCGTCATCCAGTCGCTGCAATCAGGCATGGTGCTGCTCGGCTTCGACTCCGCCTTCCAGCAGATGGTGGTCGGCGTCGTCCTGGTCGGCGCGGTCGGCATCGACACGTTCTATCGCCGAAGGACGGCCAAGGGGTGAGCCATGGCGGGTAACGGAGCGACGCCGCTCGTCGAGCTGAAGGACATCTCGATCGCGTTCGGCGGCATCAAGGCGGTCGACCACGCCTCAGTCGATCTCTATCCCGGCGAGGTGGTGGGCCTGCTCGGGCACAATGGCGCTGGCAAATCGACGCTTATCAAAGTGCTGTCGGGCGCCTACAAGCGCGACGGCGGCGTCATCCGCATAAATGGCGAGGAAGTGACGATCAACAATCCGCGCGACGCCAAGCACTACGGAATCGAGACGATCTACCAGACGCTTGCGCTTGCCGACAATGTCGACGCGGCCTCGAACCTCTATCTAGGTCGCGAAATTTTGACGAGCTGGGGCACGCTCGACGATTCCGCGATGGAGGCGCAGGCGCGCCAGGTTATGGGCCGGCTCAACCCGAATTTCCGCCGCTTCAAGGACCCCGTGAAATCGCTGTCGGGCGGACAGCGACAGTCCGTCGCGATCGCGCGCGCGATCCATTTCAACGCGCGCATTCTCATCATGGACGAGCCGACGGCAGCGCTCGGACCTCAGGAAACCGCGCAGGTCGGCGAACTCATCAAGCAGCTCAAGGCGGAAGGCATCGGCATCTTCCTCATCAGCCATGATATCCACGACGTCTTCGACCTCGCCGACCGAGTCGCCGTGATGAAGAACGGGCAGGTCGTGGGCATCGGCAAGGTGGAGAATATGACCAAGGACGAGGTGCTCGGCATGATCATCCTGGGCAAATGTCCGCCGGGCGCGACGCCGGGGCCCGGCGCGATGGCGAGCTGACCTCGCTGCCTTAGTTGGCCGAAGTGTCTAATTTTGGCTGGCGGCCACGCCTTGTCTCGCCGCGCGGGAAATGACAATTTCATCGCGCTCGCGAGGGGGTCCCATGAATTTGCGCGTCGCCGCCGCTTCGGCGCAAACTATAACCGCCGAACGCGCCGCGAGCTTCGTCAAGCCGGGCATGTGGCTCGACTACGGCACGACGTTCTGTCAGCCCGACGCGTTCGACCGGGCGCTTGCCGCTCGCATCAATGAACTCTCCAACATAAAAATCCGCAGTTGTCTCTCTCTGAAGCCGCGCGCCGTGCTGGAGGCCGATCCGGAGGCCAAGCGTGTCTTTCTGTTGAACCTGCATTTCAGCGGCTACGACCGCGAGAAACACGACGCCGGGCAATGCCACTACCTTCCCGTCAACCTCGGCGAGATCCCCGACTATTACCGTCGCTTCATTCCACCCGTCGACGTCGTGGTGCTGAAGACCTGCCCGATCGACCCCGACGGATATTTCAACCTGAGCGCCGCCAACCTCTGGCACCGCGCGGTGATCGAACGCGCGCGCATGGTGATCGTCGAGACCTGCACGACGATGCCCTATGTTTACGGCGACGGCGCGGGCATTCATATCAGTGAGGTCGACTACATTATCGAGGGTGACAACGCGCCCTTGCCGCAGTTGCCGAACCCGCCGCCGACCGAGATCGATCGCAAGGTCGCGCACCTGATCGCGCAGGAGATCGAGGACGGGGCCTGCCTACAGGTCGGCATCGGGGGCATGCCCAACGCAGTCTGCGCCTCGCTGCTCGACAGCGGCGTAAAGCATCTCGGCGTGCATACGGAAATGATGGTCGATGGCCTGCTTGAACTCTACCGGGCCGGCCGCATCGACGGCAGCCGGAAAGCCCTCGACCGCGGCAAAATCGTCTATACGTTCGCCCTCGGCTCGAAGGCGCTTTACGACGCGCTCGACCGCAATCGCGACATGCGCTGCCAGCCCGTAGATTACACCAATCTTCCCCATGTCGTAATGCAGAACGACAACGTCGTTGCGATCAACAGCACCACGCAAGTCGATCTGCAGGGCCAGGCCGCTTCGGAATCCGATGGCTTACGGCATATCAGCGGCACCGGCGGCCAGGCGCAATTCGTGCGCGGCGCCTACGCGTCCAAGGGAGGCAAGTCTTTCATTTGCCTCACCTCCACTTACGACAAGCGCGGCGAGCGGCGCAGCCGCATCGTGCTCAATCTGACGCCGGGAAATATCGTCACGACCACGCGGTCGGACATGATGTTTGTCGTGACCGAATATGGGATCGTCAATCTGAAGGGCAAATCCGTGCCCGAGCGCGCGAAGGCGCTGATCGGCCTCGCCCATCCCGATTTTCGCGAGGGTCTGGAGCGGCAGGCCTATGAGCACCGGCTTATCCCGCGCGGGTTCAGTTTCTAGGTCTTTTGCCTTCGCGAGACCTTGACGGCGCCTTGGCTCTGGATTATGGCTCCGCCTACTTTTGTTACTAAGGGAGCCCTCCGTGGGCAAAGATCTTATCGTAGGATGCGCGCCGGAGGGTGGACGGGCTTAAAGCTCGAAGTCCACTGAACGGCGCATGCGGAAGGCCCCTCGAGGGCCTTTTTTGTTGCCTTGAATTCCCGGCGTTTCGGCGTCGCGGCGAGAGTTGAGGAGAAAACGCTATGTCGAAGCAAATGACCGGGGCGGAAATGGTCGTCGAGGCACTGAAGGATCAGGGCGTCGAATGCGTGTTCGGCTATCCCGGTGGCGCTGTGCTGCCGATCTACGACGCGCTGTTCGGCCAGAATAAGGTCCGCCACATTCTCGTGCGCCACGAGCAGGGCGCCGCGCATGCCGCCGAGGGCTATGCGCGCTCGACCGGAAAGGTCGGCGTGTTGCTCGTCACCTCAGGCCCCGGCGCGACCAATGCGATCACCGGCCTCACCGACGCCCTTATGGATTCCATTCCGCTGATCTGCATCACCGGGCAGGTGCCGACGCATCTCATCGGCTCCGATGCGTTCCAGGAGTGCGATACCACGGGCATCACCCGCAACTGCACCAAGCACAATTATCTCGTGCGCCGGATCGAGGACCTGCCGCGCATTCTGCACGAGGCGTTCTACGTCGCCTCCAACGGCCGGCCCGGCCCCGTCGTCATCGACATCCCGAAGGACGTGCAGTTCGCCGGCGGCGCCTATACGTTCCCGCGCAACATCCAGCATAAGACCTATCAGCCCAAGCTCAAGGGCGACATCGACAAGATCAAGCACGCCATCGAGATGATGGCGAAGGCGAAGAAGCCGATCTTCTATACCGGCGGCGGCGTCATCAATTCCGGGCCCAACGCCTCGGCGCTGCTGCGCGAACTCGTGCGCGTCACCGGCTATCCCATTACTTCGACGCTGATGGGCCTCGGCGCCTATCCCGCCTCCGACAAGCAATGGCTCGGCATGCTCGGGATGCACGGCTCATTCGAGGCGAACAACGCGATGCACGATTGCGATCTCATGATCTGCGTCGGCGCGCGCTTCGACGACCGCATCACCGGGCGGCTCGATGCCTTCTCGCCGCACAGCAAGAAGATCCATATCGACATCGACCCGTCCTCGATCAACAAGAACGTCAAGGTCGATCTCGGCATCATCGGCGATTGCGCCCACGTGCTTGAGGATATGGTGCGGTTGTGGCGCGCGGACGCGCACCGGCCGGACGCCACAGCGCTCGCCAAATGGTGGCAGACGATCGACCACTGGCGCGCGCGCAAGTCGTTCGGCTTCCGCAATTCGCATTCGGTGATCAAACCGCAACACGCGGTTCAGCGGCTTTATGAGTTGACCAGGAAGCGCGACGTCTACATCACGACCGAAGTCGGCCAGCACCAGATGTGGGCGGCGCAGCATTTCCACTTCGAGGAGCCGAACCGCTGGATGACTTCGGGGGGCCTCGGCACGATGGGCTACGGCCTGCCCGCCGCGATCGGCGCGCAGATCGCGCATCCGAATTCGCTGGTGATCGACATCGCCGGCGAAGCCTCGATCCTGATGAACATTCAGGAAATGTCGACGGCGATCCAGTATCGCCTGCCGGTGAAAGTGTTCATCCTCAATAACCAGTATATGGGCATGGTGCGCCAGTGGCAGGAGCTGCTGCACGGCGGGCGCTATTCCGAGAGCTACACCGATTCGCTGCCCGATTTCGTCAAGCTCGCCGAAGCCTATGGCGCGGTGGGCATTCGATGCTCGGACCCCGCCGATCTCGACCGTGCGATCCTCGAAATGATCGACACGCCGCGGCTCGTGCTATTCGATTGCGTCGTCGATCAGAAGGAAAACTGCTTCCCGATGATCCCTTCGGGCAAGGCGCATAACGAGATGATCCTCGCCGAACTCGGCGACGACGCAGGTATCGAGATCGGTTCGGTGATCGATGAAAAAGGCAAGATGCTGGTTTAAAACCCCTCTCCCGCAAGAGCCGGAGCAGGTATCAAATAACACTATTGAAGGCCCTTCCCATGAACGCCCGAACGACCGCCTATCCGCCCTCGCCCTATTCTTCGCCGCTCGGCAAGGCCAATGCCGAGAGCCATACGCTCTCGGTTCTCGTCGACAACGAGCCGGGCGTGCTCGCGCGGGTGGTCGGCCTCTTTTCGGCGCGCTCGTTCAACATCGAAAGCCTCACCGTGGCCGAGGTCGCGCATGAGACGCATCTGTCGCGCATCACGATCGTGACGTCGGGCACGCCCGAGGTCATCGAGCAGGTGCGCCACCAGCTCGAGCGGTTGGTGCCCGTTCACTCCGTGACCGATCTCAGCGAGAGCGTGCGCGCGATCGAGCGCGAGCTCGCGATGGTGAAGGTGCGGGGCCGCGGCGACAGCCGCGTCGAGGCTTTGCAATTGGCCGAAGCTTTTCGCGCCAAGGTAATCGACGCGACGACCGAGAGTTTCATCTTTGAGATTACCGGCGCTCCCCGCAAGATCGATGATTTCGTCGCGCTGATGCGTCCAATCGGCCTCGTCGAGGTCTCGCGCACGGGCGTCGCCGCGATCTCGCGGGGTCCCGAGCCAATCTGAGCGCAATGCCCCACCCCCCGCCGCCTTGCAATTCCCTTCCCCGTTTACGGGGTGGGGCTAGGGGTGGGGTTATCGCATGAATGAACAACCTGCCGGCGAGTTCGACTATGTCGTCGTCGGCGCCGGCTCGGCGGGCTGCGTCGTCGCAAATCGCTTGAGCGAAGACGCGCGCAGCTCCGTCCTCGTCATCGAATACGGCGGCTCGGACCGCTCGCTCATCGTCCAGATGCCCGCCGCGCTTTCGATCCCGCTAAACAAGAAAAAATTCAACTGGGGTTACCGAAGCGAGCCTGAGCCGCATCTCGGCGGTCGCCGAATCGCCTGTCCGCGCGGCAAGGCGCTGGGCGGCTCGTCCTCGATCAACGGCCTCGTCTATGTCCGCGGCCACCCCCTCGACTTCGACCGCTGGGAGAGCGAAGGCGCCGACGGATGGGCATATCGCAAAATCCTGCCCTATTTTCGGCGTGCGGAGAGTTTCGCTCGGGGAGGCGATTCCTATCGCGGCGGCGACGGCCCGCTGGCAACGCGGAGCGGCTCGTGGCGCAATCCACTCTATGCGGCCTTCGTCGAGGCGGGACGACAGGCCGGCTATCCCGTCAGCGCGGATCTCAACGGCGAATATCCCGAAGGCTTCGGCCGCCTCGACATGACGGTCAAAAACGGCGTGCGCTGGTCGGCGGCCAACGCGTACCTTAGGCCCGCGATGAAGCGGGCGAATCTTCGCGTCGTCACGCATGCGCTGGCGACGCAGATCGTCTTCGAGGGCAAGCGCGCCGTTGGCGCGCGCTTCGAGCGCACAGGTCGAATGCATGTCGCGCGGGCGCGCCGCGAGGTCATCCTCTGCGGAGGGGCGATCAACTCGCCGCAATTGCTAAAACTGTCTGGCATCGGGCCGGAAGCCGAGCTGCGCGAACTTGGCATTCCCGTCGTTCATGCGCGTCCCGGCGTCGGCGCGAACTTGCAGGACCATCTCGAATTCTATTTTCAGATCGCGTCCCGGCAGCCGATCACGCTTTACGGCAAGAGCGGGCCGATCTCGCGCGCGCTGATCGGGCTCAACTGGTTGATGCGCGACCACGGCGACGGCGCGACCAACCATTTCGAGGCCGGCGCCTTCATCCGCTCGCGCGCCGGGATCGAACACCCCGACCTCCAATATCATTTCCTGCCGATGGCGGTGACCTACGACGGCGCAACTCTCGCTAGCGAGCACGGCTATCAGGCCCATGTCGGGCCGCTGCGATCGAAGAGCCGCGGCGCCGTCACCCTAAAATCCGCCGACTCCCGGGAAGCGCCGATCCTCCGGTTCAATTACATGAGCGAGGCCGACGACTGGAAGGAAATGCGCGCATGCGTGCGCCTGACGCGCGAGATTTTCGCGCAACCCGCGTTCGATGCCTATCGCGGCCGCGAAATCCAGCCCGGGCCACAATGCGAAAGCGACGATGAAATCGACGCTTTCATCCGCGAAAAGGCCGAAAGCGCGTATCATCCCTGCGGCACGTGCCGCATGGGCGCGCCCGATGACCCCGACGCCGTCGTGGATCCGAGCGCGAGGGTCATCGGCCTCGAGGCTTTGCGCGTCGTTGACGCCTCGATCATGCCATCGATAACCTCGGGCAATCTCAACGCGCCGACGATCATGATCGGCGAAAAGGCCTCCGACATGATTTTGGGACGAGAGCCGCTCCCCGCCTCGAACGCGCCGTTTCATCGCGCTCCGGATTGGCGCGAAAGGCAGCGATGAGCGCCCCCACTTGACGGTTCAATTTTCGCGCGATGTGGCGCAAAGTGCCGCGGCTTCCGGCTGAGGAAACGGGAAACGCTACTTTGGAGCAACCATGAGAACCCACGCGCGCGCGGTCGTGATCGGCGGAGGCGTCGTCGGCGTCTCCACGCTCTATCACCTCGCCAAAAAGGGGTGGAACGACAGCGTTCTGATCGAGCGCAAGGAGTTGACCTCCGGCTCGACATGGCACGCCGCCGGCCTGCTGCCGCTGTTCAATCTCTCTTACTCGGTCGGCCAGATCCACAAATATTCGCTCGCACTTTACCGGCGCCTCAGCGAAGAGACCGGGCTCGACGTTGGCTTTCGCCAGGTTTCCAATATCAGGCTGGCGCGCACGCGCGACCGGCTCGACGAATACAATTATTACGCCGGAGTCGCCGCGACGATCGGCGGGATTGAGGTAAAGTTCCTGTCCCCCGCTGACGTCAAGGCGATCTGGCCGCTGTGCAACGTCGAGGGGCTTCTCGGCGCGATCCAGCACCCTCAGGATGGTTACATTCAGCCGGCAGACCTGACGCAGGCCCTCGCGCGCGCCGCGCGCGACCGCGGAGCGGAAATCAATAGACAAACAAAAGTCGTTGCGATCGAGCGGACGACGGGCGGCGAGTGGAAGGTCGTCACGGACAAGGGCGAGATCCGCTGCGAGCACGTCGTCTCGGCGAGCGGAAATTTCGCGCGCCAGACCGGCCGTATGGTCGGGCTCGACGTGCCGGTGCTGCCCGTGCAGCATCAATATATCGTCACCGAAGCGCATCCCGCGATCCTCGCGCGGAAGGCTGCGGGCCTCCCGGAAATGGGGGTTTTGCGCGAATCCGATTCGTCCTGGTACATGCGCGAGGAGGCGAGCGGGTTGCTGCTTGGGCCTTATGAGCGCGGCGCGCCCGCCTGCTATCTCGACGGCCCCTCCGCAGACAGCGAATACGAGCTCTTTCAGGAGGACCTCGAGCGGCTCGCGCCGCATATTGAAACCGCGATCGCGCGCGTGCCCGCTTTCGGCGAAGTCGGCGTCAAGAAGGTCTACAATGGCGCCATCGCCTACACGCCGGACGGGTCGCCGATCGTCGGCCCGGCGCCAGGCCTGAAAAACTTCTGGCTCAACGAGGGCCATTCGTTCGGCGTCACGGCCGCCGGCGGCGCCGGCTGGCAGCTTGCCGAATGGATCGTTGAAGGCGAGCCGACGATCGACATGCTCGGCGTTGATCCCCGCCGCTTCGGACCGTATGCGCAGGCCGGCTTTCTCAAGGAAAAAAACGAGGAGGCCTACGCCAAGGTGTTCACGGTCCACTATCCCAATGAGGAGCGCACCGCCGCGCGACCCTTGCGGCAGTCGCCGTGCTACGACCGGATGAAGGCGCTGGGCGCGGTGTTCGGCTCGGTCTACGGATGGGAGCGACCGAATTTCTTCGCGCCTCTGGGCTATTCCTTGAGCGAAGACGAACTCGCCAAGCCCGACGTGTTGCTCAACGAGAACCATCCGCCGGGCGAGCGCGTGCGAGAAAAATGGAGCTTCCGGCGCTCGAACGTTTTCGCATTCGTCGGCGCGGAATGCCGCAACGTCCATGAGAACGTCGGCCTGCAGGATATGTCGGCGTTCGCGAAATTCGAGGCGTCGGGACCGGGCGCCGAGAGCTGGCTCGATTCGATCCTGACCAACAAAGTCCCCAAGTCGATCGGCCGCGTCACGCTAACCTATCTGCTCACCAATCGCGGCGGCGTGCGCGCGGAGTTCACGCTGACGCGGACGAGTCCCCAACGCTTCTACCTTGTCTCGGCCGGCGCGCTCGAGGCGCATGATTTCGACGCGCTGGCGGAACTCGCGCCGAGCGATGGCAGTGTGCGGCTAGATAAGGTCACAACGCAATATGGAGTGATAGTGCTCGCCGGGCCCCGCTCGCGAGACGTGCTCGCAAGAGTAGCCGACATCGACGTTTCGAACGCCGCGCTCCCCTGGCTGACGGCGCGCAGATTGTCCGTCCGTGCGGCGGCGTGCCTTGCGATGCGCGTCAATTTCGTCGGCGAGCTCGGCTATGAACTGCACCACCCCATCGAGACGCAGAACTATATCTTCGATGCGCTGATGGCTGCGGGGGCGGACTTCAACATCAGGCCGTTCGGCGTCAGGGCGATGGATTCGCTCCGGCTGGAGAAATCCTACAAGCTGATCGGGCGCGAACTTTCGATCGAATATGCTGCGCAGGAATCCGCGCTCGAGCGCTTCATCGATTTTGGCAAGGGCGATTTTCCGGGACGCGAGGCGCTGCTCGCCTGGCGCGATCGGGGCTTCGCCAACCGCCTGGTCACCTTGCAGGTCGAGGGCGTTCGCGACGCCGATGCGCGCGGGTCCGAGCCGGTCTTCAGCGGACGCGCGATGGTTGGGCGCACGACGTCCGGCGGCTTCGGTTGGCGTACGCAAAAGTCGCTCGCGCTCGCGATGGTCGCGCCGGAATTCGCCTCGCTTGGTAACGAGCTGGAGATCCAAATTCTCGGCGAGCCGCATCGCGCGATCGTCATCGCCGACAGCCCGTACGATCCCGCCAACGCGGCGCTGCGCGGCGCGTGACTACAGCCAGCGTCGCCAACGGAAGAACAGATAGGGCAGCACGGCGGCGCAGACCATGGCGAGCAAGGCCATCGGATAGCCCCACTGCCACTCGAGCTCCGGCATCGTTTTGAAGTTCATGCCGTAGATCGAGGCGATGAGCGTCGGCGGCATGAAGATCACCGCGAGGACGGAGAAGAGCTTGATGATATCGTTCTGCGCGAGGTTGATCAGGCCGAGCGTGGCATCGAGCAGAAACTGCACTTTTTGCGCCTTGAAGTTGGCGTCTTCCTCGAGCGATTGCAGGTCGCGCAGCGCCGATTTGTTTGCTTCGCGCAAGGGCTTGTGTTCCTTGTCTGCTATCGTGCCCGCTGCGAGGAAAAGCACCAGACGTTCGACCGAGACGAGGCTTTCCCTTAGACTGGAGATTTTCTCATCGACGTCGCCCAAGGCGATCAGAGTCTCGGAGTATTTCTGGTTGCGCTTGCTTTGGTCGCCGTCGGCCTTAAAGACGGCGGACGAGATCTCGTCGAGCTCGCGGCCGACTTGAGAAAGTGAACGCGCCGAGCGGTTGATGATTGTCGCCACTAGTCCCGTGGCGAGGGCCTCAGGCTGCAGCGCCTCTGTCGCAGTCTTGCAAATTTTGGAGCCGAACAGATCGAACGCCCCCGAATTGCCGTAGCGAACCGTCACCAACGCCGTATCGGTGATCACGAAGGTCACTCCCAGGGTAACTGCCGGCCCATCGCGGGAGGTAAAGAGATAGGCATGGAGATAACGGGCGCCGTTTTCAGAATAATGCGCTTCCGGAGGCTCCGTGTAATCGGGGTCGGCGTGGGTGGGGATATCGACGCCTAGCCGTTCCTCGACTCGATGATCTTCGTCAGCTGTGGGCTCGATGAGATCGATCCAGAC
>Ga0182030_10019761_pt1 | contig 12778 bp, 16 predicted proteins | sample 812S3MmetaG_FD_121299 | JGI IMG/M metagenome (GOLD analysis project Ga0182030, IMG submission 121299) | Permafrost microbial communities from Stordalen Mire, Sweden - 812S3M metaG (Illumina Assembly) | ecosystem: Environmental > Terrestrial > Soil > Wetlands > Permafrost | place: Sweden... | reverse complement strand
GTCGCGGTGGTTGCGCTCGGCTTGACCAACGTCTTCTGGTTCGTCGGCGCGATGACGATCTATCTCGCCGGCCTCGGCTTTGCCCAGCCGATGGCCATGGCGGGTGCGCTGACGCCATTTCCCGATCGCGCTGGTACGGCGTCCTCACTGCTGGGTTTCGCCCAGCAATCCGGCGCCGCCATCGCCGCCGCCGGCATCGGGCTTTATCTCGGCCACTCCGCCTGGCCGGTCGCCAGCGTGGTGGCGACGATGGGCTGCGTTGCGTTATTGATCTGGGCGCTGACGCGTAAAATACGCGTCGCCGAGTGGTGAACTCAGCTGGTGGCTCACCGTCGCGCGATCATGATGAGCAGAATGCCGACGACCGCTATTCCGCCGCCGTAATACACCCACTTTGTCTGAGTGACCATGAAGCTCTCGGCGGGCCATTGGATGTATCCAGAACCTTGTCCCATGAACAAAAGTCCCGCGGCCAAAAGAACTATTCCGATGAGTATGAGTAGTGTCCTCATTGGCTCTCCAGTCATTCTCTTTGGCTGCTTATGGCAGGCTTAGCGCACAGACTACTGCTTTTTCTTCTTCGTGCTCTTCTTCTTGTTTTTCTTCTTGCCGAAGATTGCGTTCCAGTTTTCCTTGTAGGCGGCGGTGACCGGCTTCTGGCCTTCGCCCCGGCTATAATTGGCAGGTGCGGCAGCTTTGTCGCCGCTGCCGTCAGCCTTGGTCTCAACCTTGGCCTCAGCCTTGGTCTCGGCTTTCGCTACCGCTTCCCCCGAAGGGCTCTTGTCCTTTGCGGCGGTCTCGCTCTTCGGCGCGGTGTCGGCTTTGGCTTTCTTGCTGTCGCTGGCCATCATGTTTCCTAATGCTGAGCGGGCTCAATTATCCAACTGCCGAGTGCTTGCCTCAAGTCACGGTCAGGGGGATCGCGCCCATAAAGTCGCTCTTGCCGATGTCGACGCCGCAATGCCGCAGGATCGCGTAAGCCGCCGTAAGGTGAAAATAGAAGTTCGGCAGCACAAAGTGGTTGAGATAGTCGTCGCCCTTCATGTGGCCCTTCTTGATCGGGCCGAGCGGAAACACGATCTCGCGGTCGGCCGCCGCATCGATCGCCTTGCGGTCGAGCGTTTTCAGATAGGCGACCGTTTTTGCTAGTCGCGTCTTGAGCTGATCCGTCGTCGTCTCGGTATCTTCGTAGCGCGGCGCTTCGACGCCTGCGAGCCGCGACGAGGCGTTCTTGGCCTGATCGGCGGCAACCTGCACCTGGCGAACCAGATCGAACATGTCAGGCGCAAGCCGCGTGTGCAGCAGTACCGCCGGATCGAATTTTTTGGCGGCGGCATAGGCTGTGGCCTTGTCGAGAACGGCCGACAGCGCATTGAGGCCGATTTCGAAAGCCGGCAGGGAGGCTTGAGACATCGATAGCGGCATGGAGGGATCCTCGGGTCAGCGCGACCGATCGGTTGATGGGAAACGAAGCAACGGCCTACGCCGGCTCCGCTTTACCCCTTCCGCCGTCTGCAGTGCAACAATTCGACCGGGATAGGCTGACGCGCAAAGTTGTGCGGTGCAGCGCGGGCCTTAAGGTTAGCGATTTTGCCTGCGACATTTGCTTCCTGCGACATCCGCGCAGGGAGCCTTTTGCCGAACACCTGATTAACGTGCCGGGGCGGCGATGAAGCGCGACCAAGGAGGACGACATGGCGGACGACGTGGTGCTCTGGCTCATTCTCGCTGCCGGAATCGCATTCATTTACTGTGGTTGTATATTCACAGGCGGTCATAAGAAATCGCTCGGCCCCGGCGACAGCGCGTTCGAGCGTGAGATCGACCGGGCTGCGTGACGCGTGAATAAAAGCGTCGCAGGCGTTGTGCTGGCGGCGTGCCCGGACGGCAATGGCATTTGATGCTGCTTTGACGCGACGGATTGCGCCGGCAAATCGGTTGCGATTCAGGTCTGTTACGATGAATGCGGACGCGCTATATGCCTTGGGCTATAGCGAGCGCAAGGTGACAGCGCGGTAATAACGAGAGCAGTAAATGACCAAAGCCAAAAGCCTCCCCACCCGTTCACTCGGCTCGTCGGGCATTGAAACATCCGCCATCGGGCTCGGTTGCATGTCGCTGTCCGGTATTTACGGCGTCAGCGGCGACGACGCCGGCATCGCGCTGATTCACGAGGCGCTGGATCGCGGCATTACCATGCTCGACACGTCGGACGCCTATGGCGCCGGCCATAACGAGGAACTGGTCGGCAAGGCCATCAAGGGGCGCCGCGACGAAGTGGTGCTGGCGACCAAGTTCGGCAATCTCGGTGGCCGCGACGGCAAATTTGCCGACGGCCGCCCGGAGTTTGTCTTGAGCTCATGCGAGGCAAGCCTCAAGCGTTTGGGCGTCGACGTGATCGATCTCTACTATCAGCATCGGATCGATTCGAACGTGCCGATCGAAGACACCGTCGGCGCCATGGCCAAATTGGTCGAGCAGGGCAAAGTCCGCGCGCTTGGCATCAGCGAGGCCAGTCCCAAGACCATCCGCCGGGCGCACGCCGTCCATCCGCTGGCCGCCGTCCAGAACGAGTTTTCCTTGCTGTATCGCGCCGACGCCGACGAAACATTGCAGACGACGCGGCAACTCAACATTGCTTTCGTCGCCTATTCGCCGCTCGGGCGAGGCCTGCTGACCGGCGGAGTTAATTTGGCGGAAACCGACGCGCGCCGCCGGCATCCGCGCTTTGCGCCGGAGAATCTCGAGCGCAACGTCGGGCTCGTTCACCGCATCGAAGATCTGGCGCGCAAGAAGAAATGCACGCCGGGCCAGCTCGCGCTTGCTTGGGTGCTGGCGCAGGGCGACGACATCGTGCCCATCCCGGGCACCAAGCATGCCGAGAGGCTTTTGGAAAATATCGGCGCGCTCTCGGTCGAGCTGACGGACGACGATCTCGTGCAAATTGCCGATGCGATCCCGATCGGCGCCGCGGCCGGCCTGCGCTATCCCGAGGCGCAGATGAAGAGCGTTTACGTCTAAGGGCGATGGCTGCACGCGGCCGCAACGCCGCATTGCATAAGCGATCGAAATTGTCGGACGGCAAAGCCCGCGCTACAATCGCGTCAGTCGGACTGGCTACTTTTAAGTCTGCGGCACGGCCGCGGAGCGATAAAGCGTCACGCAAAGGACGCGGGGAAAGCTAAGCCGGGGAGGAAGAATGTGGATCGCTTTGGTGATTACGCATGGGCTGTTGGCGTTTCTCTTGTTGGGCGCCATCACGCACCAGGTGGTCAGCGTCTGGGCGCCGGTGCGCTCGGGAGCCGGTAACTTCGTTGCCCGGTTCCGCGCCGTCGGCTCGGCCAATTACGTCAATGCCGTCATCGTGCTCTATCTCGTGACCGCGGCGCTGGGCAGCGTCATCTACACCAATTATCGCATCACGGCCCGGCTGACGCTGGAACAGGGCCACTTCTGGAAATCGTTCGGTGCGTTCGAGCTCAAGGAACACTTGATCGCCATCGGTTTGGCGATGCTGCCGGCCTATTGGTACTTCTGGCGACCATCGCTCGAGGCGAGCGATGCGCGCACGCGGAGATTGCTGACGACGCTGATCGCGTTCATCGTATGGTGGGCGTTCCTCGCCGGACATGTCGCCAACAACATTCGCGGGCTTGGTACCTGAAAGAGCTTGGGACATGAAAGAGCTTGGGACATGAAAACCCGCAGCCGGTTCGGCGTTTTTGCCGTCACCTTCGCCGTGGTCTATTCGGCGGTCTATTATGTCGCGCTCTATAATAATTGGCCGCTGTTCTCCTACGGTCCGGCGGTCGCCCAATGGACGCTGTTCAATCATTCGGCGTCGGACGGTCCGACCATGTATTGGTACGGCTGGATTGCGACCTCGGCCATCGTCGGCGCCTTGGCCGGGCTCGTCGCCTGCTGGCTGCCGGGAAATCCCGGCGGCCGGATGTGGTCGGGTCTGGCCTGGCTGGTGCCGCTCTGCTCGATCGCGGCCATCGCTCATCTGCTGAGCGGATATTTCACGCGATGAGGCTTGCATGAATTTCCTTCGTGACCGGCCGCTGCGGCCTTTGCAGGTCGGCTTGATTGCCGTTTGGGCGCTCGCCGGGCTTAGTTCCGGCATAGGTCCAGCGTGTGCCGGCGGCGTGAACTTCAGCGACGATAATGACAATGGCGCAGGCCAAGGGCCGTCGTTTTTCGGCTTCGTGCGCGATGCCGACGGGCCGGCGGTCGGCGACGCTAAGGTGACGGCGACGCTCAAGGCCGGCGGCGCGCTGGTGACCCGAACCAACACCATGGGCGTCTATAAGATCTCGGGCTTCGGCAAGGACATCGACCCCGAGAGCGTCACCATCTCTTGCGCCAAGGACGGCTATAAGCAAACGAGTGTATTGCGGCGTCCGCATACCGCCGGCGACACGGCCGACCCGATCGAAGTCGAGTGCACTCTGCAGAAAGAGTAATTCATGACATGGGTCATGACTTGGGTGCTTAATGCTGCCGCAGCGATCGCGTTTGTGCTTGCCGCCATCGGGGCGGAGCCTTGCCGCGCGCAAACGCTCACCGGCTCGGTCGCCTCAGTGGCGGAAGGCGCGATGGAAGGCGTGCTGGTCAGCGCGCAACAAGCCGGCTCACCCATCAGCGTAACGGTCGTCAGCGACGAGCATGGCCGCTTCCGCTTTCCCGATGGCCGGCTTCAGGCCGGCCATTACACGCTGCGCATTCGCGCGGTCGGCTACGATCTTGCGGGCCCTCAGGCGGTCGATCTCGGCGCGACGACGGCCGACGTCGCGATCACGCTGCGCAAAACCCCGGATCTTTCCGCCCAACTCACCAATACCGAATGGTTTATCAGCATGCCCGGCACGGCGGAGCAGAAGCGGCCGCTGATCGAGTGCATGAGCTGCCACAGTTTCCAGCGCATTGCGCGCTCGACCTACAACGCCGAGGAATTCGTTCCCGTTCTCAAGCGCATGGCGCAATACGGCAATAACTCAACGCCGGCGCGGGTGCAGCCGCGCATCGCCGAACGTGAGGTGAATGACGCCGCCGTGCGCAAGCTCGCCGCCTACCTCGCCACGATCAATCTCTCCGGCGGGCCGGTGTGGAGCTATGAATTGCAGACCTTGCCGCGCCCCAAGGGCCGCGCCACCCATGTGGTCATCACCGAATACGACATGCCGCGCCAAACCATCGCGCCGCATGACGTGCGCACCGACGGCGAGGGCCATATCTGGTACTCGGACTTCGTCGAAAGTTTCCTTGGCGAGCTCGATCCTAAGACCGGCGCGCTGCACGAATACCCGATCCCAGTGCTCAAGCCCGACTTTCCGACCGGAACGCTCGACCTTGAGCCCGACGGCGACGGCAATTTGTGGCTCGCATTGATGTTTCAAACCGGCCTCGCCCGCTTCGACATGAAAACCAAGACGTTTCGGATTTTTCCGCTCGACGGCGTACCAAACGACGACGCCATGCAGCAGTCGATGGTGATGCCGCGCGCGGCGAAGGTCGACGGCACGGTGTGGACCAACGACGTGGCGCGGCAGCAGATTATGCGGCTTGATCTTGAGACCGGGAAATATCAGCGCATCGATCCGTTCACGCTGTTGTCGAAGGATCGCATCCACGCGCCCTACGGCATGACGGCCGACGCTAAGAACAATCTCTATTTCATGGATTTCGGCGACGAGAATATCGGCCGCGTCGACGCCAAAACCAACGCCGTCACGATCTATCCGACGCCGACGGCAAGATCGCGGCCGCGCCGGTGCATGCTCGACGACCAGGGCCGGCTGTGGTTCACCGAATTTGCCGGCAACAAGCTTGGCATGTTCGATACCAAGACGGAGACCTTCAAGGAATGGAACGTGCCGACGCCGCACACCTATCCGTACGACGTTTTCGCGGACAATAATGGCGAGCTCTGGAGCGGCGGCATGGCGAGCGATCGCGTGCTGCGCTTCGATCCGCGGAGCGGCAGCTCCGTCGAATATTTGTTGCCGCGGCCGACCAATATCCGGCGCGTCTTCGTCGACACCACGACCAAACCGGTGACGTTCTGGGTCGGCAACAATCACGGCGCCGAAATTGTGCGGCTCGAGCCGCTTGATTAGGAGATCGGGGCATGGACAAGCGTGCTGCGCTGATCGCCGGGCTCGCCGTGACATGCCTTCTCGCGGCGCGGAGCGCCACTCTGTCGCAGGGCGCGCAGCAGCCGGCACCGCCGCCGGATGCGGCGCCGGTCCCTTACGCGCTGACGATGGGCGACATGATGAACACTCTGGTGCAGCCGCGCCATGCCAAGCTCGGGATCGCCGGCCGCGCCGGCAATTGGCCGCTCGCGGGTTATGCCCTGGTGGAGATCCGCCAGACTTTCGCCGGCATCGTCAAGGCGCAGCCGCGGTTTCGCGGCTATCCGGTCGGCGAGCTGGTCGATGCGGCGCTCTCAGCGCCGCTACGCGCCGTGGATGCCGCCATCAAACAACAGGATACGGCAAAATTCGCCGCCGCCTACGATCAGCTCACCCAAGGCTGCAACGCCTGCCACGCCTCGCTCGATCATCCGTTCGTGGTCATCAAGGCGCCCGCCGCGTCGGCGTTCCCCGACCAGGATTTCGATACGCAGCGGTAGCCGACGACCGTTCGCGGCGCGTAGCAATCGTTTGCCGATACGCTATATATCATGCGATATAGCGCGGTCGGTGTGAGCGCCGCGACCGCGAGGTGCACGCCTGAGACGGCAACGAGACGAAAGCAGGCGAGAAAAGCGATGCTAAAATGCTTAATTGCGGCCCTAGCCATTGTTGTTGCGCTCCCTTCCGGCGCCCGAGCGGAGGCGGTCCGCATCATGGCGGCTTTCACATTCAAGAGCGCGCTCGACGAAGTCGTACAAGTCTACAAAGCCGACGGCGGCGGCGATGTCGTGCCGCAATATGGCATGACGCCGATGCTGGCGAAGCAGGTGGAAAATCTCGCGCCGGCCGACATATTTCTCTCTGCCGATTCGAATTGGATGAATTATTTGCAGGATCATGGGCTCATTCGTGCCGATTCCCGCGTCGATTTGCTGACCGCCGATCTGGTGCTGGTGACGCGTAGCGACAACGCGACGGCTCCCACTGCCGTGCCGATCAGCCGCGACTATCCGTTGCAAAAGATGATCGGCGACGGTCGGTTGGCGATGTGCGATCCCGCGGATCATCCGGCCGGCAGGCTCGGCCGCGCCGGATTGGAACGGCTCGGCCTATGGCAAGAGGTTGTCGACAGGATTGCCATTGCCGAAAGCCCGCCGGCAGCCGTCGTTCTCGTCGCCCGCGGCGAAGCGCCGGTGGCGGTGGTGTTTTCGACGGATGCGACGGGTGTTTCGGGGGTCAAGGTCGCCGGTGTGTTCCCAAAAGAATCACACCCTCCGATCGTGTTTCCGGCGGCGATATTGCGCGACAGTCATGGCGCGGAAACGGCGCGATTTTTTGCATTTTTGACATCACAAAAGGCTGCTGCGGTGTTTGAACGTTTCGGATACCGCCCGCTCGGCGGCAGCCCTTGAGCTAATGTGTCAGCCGAAGGTGAAGGCGTAGGCCTGAACACCAGGATCGACGAATTCGATCTCGAAGGTGCGGTCCGCGACGGCGCCATTCTGTCGAACCAGCTGATAGAGGCGCTGCCCATCGACGACACCTTGGCCATCGGCGTCAACATCGGTGCCGTGATCCGCGCCCGGGGCTGCTCCGTCAATGGTGACGCGGAACCTAATCGGTTTGCCGTCCGCCGCCGGGCCAAGGACCAGATGCAAGTCGCGCGCATGAAAGCGAAAGATGATGCGTCCATCCTTTTCGTCGAGCGTGGCGTTCTCCGCTCTGACGGTCCAATCGCCGGAAAGCGACCATTGATTGAGCTGTGGCGCTGTCGTCGCGTAGACATGGCTTTCGTCTTCAACGATGCCGCCCGGTGAGACGAAGTTGTCTGCCTTGTCATAGCCGAGGTAAGTCTCCGGCGATCGGTTGTCGCTGACGCTCGGCGCGGCCTCCGCGCCCGACGCGTTCACGGCAACGAGACCCGTCGAAGTATCGCTGTTGCCCGTTTCGGCGAGGAGCAACTGGATCACGCGCTCGGATTCGTCATACTCGCCCTCGCCAAAGTGGTGGTAACGGATGCGTCCTTTGGCGTCGATGAAGTAATGCGCGGGCCAGTACTCGTTGTCGAACGCGCGCCAGATCGCGTAATCGTTATCGATCGCGACGGGATAGTTGATCTTCAGGTCGGATATGGCTGCGCGTACGTTGACGATGTTGCGCTCGAAAGCGAATTCCGGCGTGTGCACGCCGATCACGACCAACCCCTGGTTCTTGTATTTTTCGTACCAGGCCCGGACGTAGGGAATTGAGCGCAGACAATTGATGCAGGAGTAGGTCCAGAAATCGATCAGAACGACCTTGCCCTTCAGACCCTCCGGTGTCAGTGGCGGCGAGTTGAGCCACTCCACCGCGCCCGACAAGGGTGGGAAGCCGCCTTCGACCGCCAGGTTCGCAGCCGGAGCATTCGGTTTTGCTTTCATCATCGTCGATCCGTCGGCCGCAACGACGGAAGATTGCATTGACGTGCCGGCCAGGTTCGTTGCCGGTCGTAATCGATCGACTAATTCTTGTTCCAGCCACGCCGTGCTTGACAGCGAAAGCCTAGTCAGGATGCCGGTATCAAGCCCCGACGCGACCGCGGCGACGGCAACAAGAACGGCAACGCCAAGGCCCCGCCTTACCCATTCGCTGACGCCCAAGGAGCGCTTCATTGTTGCGAACACGCGTCCGCCAAGGAGGAGCGCGAGCGCGAGCGATGTAGCGGCGCCGGCCGCATAGGCGAGCAGCAGCAGCGAGGTGCCAGCGCTCGCCCCATTGAGCGCTGCACCGGTCAATATAAGGCCAAGGACTGGCCCCGCGCAGGGCGCCCACAGGAATCCTGTCGCAACGCCGAGCAAAAATGACGGCAGCATGGGAGAATCGTCTGCATTGCGCGCGGCCGAGGCGGACAGCTTCGTGCCAAGGGCCACAACGGGCCGCATGACACGATCTGCAAAACCGGGAAAAACGAGAGTCAGCCCGAACGCCGCCAACAGCGCCATCGCAGCCGCTCTGCCATATTGATTGGCTTCCACCACCCATCCGCCGGCGACGGCCGCCAATGTTGCAACCGCGGCAAACGTGACGGCCATGCCCGCCAATAGCGGCAACCCGCTGCGCAGGAAGGGCCGATCGGCTCGCGCGAACACGAACGGCAGCACCGGCAGAATACAGGGGCTGACAATCGTCAGCACACCGCCGAGATAAGCCAGGACCAGCAACGTCATGCTCGCTCCCACGATACCGCACTGAGCGGATCGTCTCGGTACCGCATAGGAATGGACACGCTATGTTGTCGGGGGAATACCGAACAACAACTTTAGAATCTGATCCAAGTCGCGTGATCGCTCAGCCGGTCTTGATCCAGACCGCTTTGACGTTGAGATATTCCTCCATCTGCTGCAGCCCGGACTCGCGGCCGTAGCCGCTCATCTTGTAGCCGCCGAACGGAACCGCGGGATCCATGGCCTGGTAGCAGTTCACCCAAACCGATCCGGCGCGGATCGCGCTCGCCAGGCGATGCGCCTTGCTGACGTCGCGGGTCCACACGCCGCTGCCCAAGCCGAACATCGTGGCATTGGCGCGCTGCACCAATTCGTCCGTGTCCTTGAACGGGATTGCCGAGATAACCGGACCGAAAATCTCTTCCTGCGCGATGCGCATGTCGTCGCGCACATCGGCGAACACCGTCGGTGGAACGAAATAGCCTTTCGCGAGCGGTCCTTCCGTCGCGCGTGCACCACCGGCCAGCGCGCGGGCGCCTTCTTGTCGACCGACGCTGAGATAGCCGGTCACCCGCTCAAGCTGCTGTTCGGAGACGAGCGGTCCGATCTGCGTTTCCGGATCAAGGCCGTTGCCCACCCGCAGGCCCTTGCCGAAGGTCGCGACCTTATTGACGAATTCGTCATAGACTTTCTGCTCGACGAAAAGCCGCGTGCCGGCGCTGCAAATCTGGCCGGAATTGGCGAACACCGCCATCGCGGCACCCGGCACCGCCTGATCGATATCGGCGTCGGCGAATACGATGTCCGGCGATTTGCCGCCAAGCTCAAGCGAGACGCGCTTGAGATTGCCGGCCGACGCTCGCACGATCGACTGTCCGGTCACGTGAGAGCCGGTGAAGGCGACCTTGTCGACTCCGGGGTGCGCCGCCAATGCCGCGCCCGCAGTCTCGCCAAAGCCGGGAACGACGTTGACGACGCCTTCGGGTACGCCAGCTTCCAGCGCCAGTTCGCCAAGCCGCAGCGACGTCAGGGGTGCTTCTTCGGCCGTTGAGGATGATCGCGCAGCCGGTGGCGAGCGCGGGGCCGATCTTCCAGATCGACGCGCCGAGCGGTCCGTTCCACGGAATGATGGCGCCGACGACGCCGACCGGCTCCTTCAGCGTATAAGAGAAAATATCGCCGGGCAGCGAGTTCGGAATGGTCTCGCCGTGAATTGAGGTCGCCTGTCCGGCATACCAACGCAACATGCCGAGGACGCGCAGTCGCGTGCCCCTGGTTCGGCTGATTGGCGCGCCCATGTCCAGCGTATCGAGCGAACTGAGTTCGTCGAAATGCCGCTCGACGAGGTCGGCCAATTTCAACAGCAGCTGTTGGCGCTCGTACGGCTTGAATTTGCGCCATGGACCTTCGAACGCCTTGCGCGCCGCAGTTACGGCCCGGTTGATATCTTCGGCGTCTCCTTCGGCGACGGTTGCGAGCAAATCGCCGGTCGCCGGGTTGCGGCTTTCAAAGTGCTTGCCGGATGCGGCATCCACCCATTTGCCGTCGATCAACATCCGCTTGAAGGAGCCATCCGCAAATGCGTGGCGTGTCAACGGGATCGTTTGTGCCTGAGCCATATCTACATACTCCGCAACGGTTCTCGAAAATGCCGCTATATCCATTAGAATATAGCGATGCCGGGCAGTCCGCACAACGACGCGGCGTTGCCAAATGCGCGGGCCTGCAGCGGCGCGCTACGCGGTGCCTATTGTCATGGTATCACAAGATTGACGGCGGGATTCATCCAGGCGTCGCATAACTTCCCAGCGCCCCGCGCAAAATCTCGCGTGCCGGTTCCGAACCGTCGACCAGGCGCAGCGTGCGGCGCTTGATCTTCCAGCCCAACGCGGTGCGAACGAGCTCCCAGCGGTTGGTGACGACACGGTGGATGTGAAAGCCGCGCGAACTGCCGTGATGGGGTACCGCGACCGGCTCACCGGATTGCTTCGGCGTGAGGATTTGCAGATAGGACGTGACGACCGCCTGGTCGCCGTCGAGCGCGACATGCGGCAGACTTGCGAAATGCGCGAGTCCGCCGGCGATCGCGGCCTGGTGACCGTCGCTCTTGAGGATTGTCGCGATCGCCTTGTTGCCGGTGGCGCCGGAGAGATCGCCGCCGCGATCGAATACGCCATCCTCGGTATAGACCGCTTCGGCATAGGCCGAGGCGCCGGTATCGGCGCTTGGCGGGTGGCTGGCGATGAGATTATAGATTTCGAGGCGATCTTCGATGGCTTGGATGCGGTGTTCGAGCGTTTCTCGAGAGTGTGCCATCTGGTTCCCCGAATTGTGAGCTATCGTACATATCGACTTACATTATCATCGGCTTAGGATGATTTTTGCATTCTCTGCGCCGCCGGTATCTGGCATTGTTGCACCGCAATATCAGGGGATAATTCATGGCATCCGGCGGCGAGTTCAATCGCCGTTCCTTTGTCGTCGGTGCGAGCGTCGCAGCCGGCGGCTTGGCGCTGGGCTTTGCCATTCCGTTAGCCGTCGCGAAGCCGGCGGACGCCGCAGCCGGCGCGGGCGATGCTCCCCCCGAGCTCACTTGCTGGGTGATGATCGCGGCCGACGATGCCGTAACGATCCGCGTCGCCCATGACGAAATGGGGCAGGGCGCCGTTACCGGGCTCGCCATGCTGGTGGCCGAGGAACTCGAATGCGACTGGAGCAAGGTGCGCACCGAGATGGTGTCGGCACGCGAAAATGTGCGGCGTAACCGGGCTTGGGGCGACACCGCGACCGGAGCGAGCCGCTCGATTGCCTCCTCGCAGCTTTACCTGCGCCAGGCCGGCGCGACCGCGCGCGAAATGCTGCTCGCGGCTGCGGCCCTGCGATGGCAGGTGCCGGCCGTGGAATGCGCCGCGCAAAACAGCCTCATCACTCACACTTCGACCGGCCGCAGCATGACGTTCGGCGCGATCGCCGAAGCCGCGGCCAAGGTTGAGCCGCCGAGCGACGTGGCGTTGAAGCCGCCCGGCGCGTGGAAGCTCCTCGGCAGTCCGCGCAAGCGATTCGACGTTTTGGCCAAAGTTACGGCGGAGCCGGTCTATGCCGTCGACGTGCGGCTGCCGGACATGCGCTACGCCGCGATCGTGCAATGTCCGGTCTTTGGCGGGGCGCTGCAGTCGGTCGACGAGAGTTCGATCGCGGGGAAGCCGGGCGTGCGCGGCCTCGTCCGCATGCCGGACGCGGTAGCGGTGGTGGCGGACTCGTGGTGGCAGGCCAAGCGCGCCGCCGATGCGCTCAAGGTGACGTGGGATGGTCGCGGCAATAGCGGGCTGTCGAGTGCGGAAATCGAAGATTCGGTTCGCGTCGGGCTCACGGCTACGCCCGCGCAAATCGGTCGTGCCGACGGCGACGCTGCGGCGGCGTTCGGGCGCGCCGTGC